>Ga0233444_10001260_pt1 | contig 29403 bp, 27 predicted proteins | sample SI_124_October20_6_FD_182792 | JGI IMG/M metagenome (GOLD analysis project Ga0233444, IMG submission 182792) | Seawater microbial communities from Saanich Inlet, British Columbia, Canada - SI_124_October2016_10_MG | ecosystem: Environmental > Aquatic > Marine > Inlet | place: Canada: British... | reverse complement strand
CAGAAATGGATGAAGAAGCAAAAAAATTTCCAATAGTTTCTAAAACTGAAAAAGGAACGACTTTAAATACCGTTATGTCTAATAGCTTTGGTTTTGGAGGAACCAATGCTGCATTAATTTTTGAGAAGGTTTAATTATGAACTTAATGAATGGTAAAAAAGGGTTAATTATGGGCGTTGCAAATGATCGTTCTATTGCCTGGGGTATTGCAAAAAAATTATCAGAGGCTGGTGCTCAACTAGCTTTTACATACCCTAGCGAAACTTTAAAAAAAAGAATAGAACCACTTGCTAAATCTTTAAACTCAGATTTGATATTAAATTGTAATGTAGAAAATAAAGAAGAAACGATTAAAGTTTTTGAAGAAGTAGGAAAAAAATGGGGAAAAATAGACTTTGTTGTACATGCAGTAGCTTTTTCAGATAAATCAGAACTTTCTGGCTCCTACTTAAATACTTCAAGAGAAAATTTTACTAAAAGTATGCTTATATCTTGTTTTTCTTTCACAGAGGTTGCAAAAGAAGCTTCAAAAATTTTAAATGAAAATGGTGCTTTACTTACACTCAGTTACGAGTCTTTAAGAGCCATACCAAACTATAATATAATGGGTGTTTGTAAATCTGCACTTGAAGCTAGTGTTAAGTATTTAGCAAGAGATCTTGGGAAAAATAAAATAAGAGTGAATGCAATAAGTGCAGGACCAATCAAAACTCTAGCCGCATCAGCTATTGGTGATGCTAAATTTTTATATAAGTGGAATGAAGATCACTCTTTTTTAAAAAGAAATGTTGATATACTTGATGTTGGTAAATCAGCATTATATTTACTTAGTGATCTTTCTTCTGGTGTCACTGGCGAAATCCATTATGTGGATGCTGGATATAATAAAGTAGGCATGCCAGATCCAAAAAATATCACTTGAATAGTCTTATAGTTTTTAACGTTCTCTCTATAAATAAATTTATTATATCCTGTAAATTATTTGAATTTGCTATACTCTGTATATAATTTAAATTAACAACATTTTTATGACATTTTGAAATAAATTTTTCAAAATTTCTATAATTCTTTTCATTCCAATTATTAATATGCATTTGGGTTGACTGTATTCCAAAGGGTAAAAAAATTTCTTTATAAAAAAGTTGAGGTATAAATAGTATTCCTTCTTTATAAAATGGAAATAGACCATAACCGTCTATTACTATTTTAATATCACTGTCTTTTAAAGCTTTTAACGTATTTTTATCATATATATGGTTTGGTGCGAAAAAACTTTTTATTTTAATTTCTCTTTTTTTAAACTCTTTTAAACCTGTTATAATTTTATCTAATTGAGATTCATAACTTAATCCGTAAAATTCAGAATCACCCCCATAATTAAAAATATCTTTTTTATCAGATTTTTGAGTGTATAAGTGGTTGCATCCATGCATCGTTATTTCCCATCCTTTATTGTGCCAACTTTTTACTCTTTCCCAAAATTTTTCATTTTTAGGATAGCTTAATAATTCTGGATCTTTGTTTAATGGTATAATTCCCATCAGAGGTTTAATTTCGTATTTATCAAACAATACTTCGCATTTATCCATAAAAAACCAATTCATGTTTTCGGCAATGTCGTCCATTCTAATTAATAAACCAGTATATTTTGATTGTTTTTTTTTAATTAAATTTAACATTTTTAGCTATTATCATCTGTAATCAAAATTTGAAGAATTAACATTCCAAAGATTATGATTGAATATTTTTTCGTCTATTTTTTTATAATCTAATATTTTACCTGAAAAAATATTATTCTCTTCAACAAATTTTGAGGGTATTTTTAACATATTGTAAGGTACTGTTTTTAAACAACCAATGTAAATAATCATATCTAAATCATCACTATCTGACTGGGTTTTCTTTAGCTCATTAATCGTTTTTTCTAAATTTGATTTGCTTAATGGGTGTACATCAAGAACCCAAATTATTTTTGCACTATTATGTTTTTTACTAACATCAAAGAAATATATTGCCTCATAATTTTCTTTTTTTAAGAACTTATATTTATTACTTTTAAAATATCTTCCATTTTTAAAATTATCATTATTAATTTTACTAATAGGAAAATTATTTTGATCGATAAAATTAATTTTAATTTTTAGATAAATTTTAATAAAAAAATTAAATATAATGTTTAAAGGATAATACTTTATTAAAAATCTTTTTAAACTAACAGGATATGTATAATAATTTAATTTTCCAATATCTCTCATGCCAAGTAATCTTTTTGAAACAATGTATAAAGCTTTATTTGGTAGTCCATAAATGAAACAAATTTCATTTTTTAGCAACACATCATTTAAAATATTTCCCAATCTCTTAAAATTAAAAATGGCCCCCCTATAATTTTTATCAATTAAAGTTTCACACCATTGACCAAATAAATATTTTTTTCCAAAATAATTAAATTCTTGAGGTATTACTGTATTACATCCAACAATTTTATTTTTTTCAAACATTAAAGCATGAAATGAAAAACCTAAAAAATTATGAATATATTTATCTTTATATGATGTGGTGGTTTTAGTAACATTCATTGTGGAATATATCAAAGCTACTAACTGTTCAACTTCTTGAACTGATAGTTCTGTTGTTTTTTTAACTTTGAAAGATAACTCACTTTCTTTTTTTACCATTCAAAGATTATATTTTTTTTATTGATTTATTGAAAGTTTTAAACTGCTTGTTTTATTGATAGCTTAACTTTACCTCTATCAAATCCAACAACTTTAACAGATACTTCGTCACCTTCTTTTACAACATCAGCAACTTTAGCAACTCTTTTTTCTGCTAGCTCAGATATATGTACTAGTCCATCTTGTTTTCCCAAGAAATTTACAAATGCACCAAATTCCATTATTTTAACTACTTTACCTTTATATGTTTTTCCCATTTCAGGTTTTGCTACTAAACTCTTAATGAATTCTATAGCTTTATTTCTAGATTCTTCATCAGGAGCAGCTACAGTCACTTCTCCTGTATCTTTGACATCAACTTTAGCTCCAGATGTTTCAACTATCTCTCTTATAGTTGCACCACCTTTACCTATGACTGTTGCTATATCTTTTTTATCAACTTTTATAATTTCCATTTTTGGGGTGTGTTTAGAAAATTCTTTTCTTGAGTCCTTTAGGGCTTTATTCATTTCTCCTAAAATATGTTCTCTACCATCTTTTGCTTGATTTAAAGCTTTTTCCATTATTTCAAAAGTAATACCTGTAATCTTGATGTCCATTTGTAGAGATGTTATGCCATTTTTTGTTCCTGCTACTTTAAAATCCATATCTCCAAGATGGTCTTCGTCACCAAGTATATCTGAAAGTACTGAAAAATTGTTTCCTTCTTTTATTAAGCCCATTGCAATTCCTGCTACTGGTTCTTTTATTGGAACACCAGCGTCCATAAGAGATAATGAAGTTCCACAAACTGTTGCCATTGATGAAGATCCATTGGACTCTGTAATTTCAGAAACAACTCTTAGCGTATAAGGAAAATTTTCGACTTTTGGTAAGGATGAATTAATTGCTCTCCATGCTAATTTACCATGGCCTACTTCTCTTCTACCTGTTCCAATTCTTCCGCACTCTCCAACAGAAAATGGAGGGAAGTTGTAATGTAACATAAATCTATTTCTTTGCATTCCACTTAAGCTTTCTACTCTCTGTTCGTCATCTGACATACCTAATGTAGTTACTACTAATGCTTGAGTTTCGCCCCTTGTGAATAAAGCAGAACCGTGTGTTCTTGGCAATACTCCAACTTCACACTTTATTTGTCTTACGTCACTTAAACCTCTTCCATCAATTCTTTTTTTATCTTTTATAATTGCTGTTCTAACAATGTCTTTTTCAAGTGACTTTAGCTGAGCCATTGCCTGATTGTCTGTAACATTTTCATCATCAACAAACATTTCTTTACACTTAATTTCTATTTCCGAAATAGCAGTTGATCTTTTTTTTTTATCAATTTCCTTGAAAGCTTTCCTAAGATCTAATTCAACAGCACTAGCGATTTTCTTTTTAATGTCAGAATGATCTATTTCTTCAACTTCCCACTTTGGTTTACCAGCCTTTTTAGCAAGTTTTTCTATTGACTCTATTACTGGTATAAAATTTTCGTGTCCAAATTTAACAGCATCTAACATTATTTTTTCTGAAAGACCTGAGGTTTCTGACTCCACCATTAAAACTGCATCTTTTGTACCTGCAACAACTAAATCTAATTCTGATTCTTTCAATTCCTCTGGCGATGGATTTAATAAATACTTACCATCTTTGTAGCCAACTCGGCTTGCAGCTATTGGTCCGCCAAAAGGCAGGCCTGAAATCGCTAATGAAGCTGAACATGCAATAATTGATAAAACGTCAGCCTGGTTTTCTCCATCATATGATAATACTGTAGGTAATAGTTGAACTTCGTTCAAAAAGCTCGAAGGAAATAATGGGCGTATAGGTCTATCAATCAATCTTGAAATTAACTGTTCTGACTCAGTTGGTCTTGCTTCTCTTTTAAAGTATCCGCCAGGAATTTTTCCAGCTGCGTAATATTTCTCTTGATAATTTACTGAAAGTGGAAAAAAATCTTGTCCGTCTTTCAATTTTTTTGCTCCTACGGTAGTTGCTATCACAACTGTTTCACCGCAAGTTGCAATTATTGCTCCATCTGCTTGTCGAGCTATTTTTCCGGTTTCTAAAGTTAATTTTTTACCATTAACTTCTAATTCTTCTTTATATATTTTAAACATTATTTCCTTAAATTTAATTGTTTTAAAACCTTTTGATATGAATCAGGTTTCTTCTTTTTTAGATATGTAAGTAATTTTTTTCTTTTATTAACTGATTTACTCAGACCCACAGCGGAATGCTTGTCTTTTTTTGCACTTTTAAAGTGATTAGCTAGTTTTGATATTTTATCAGTAAGTAATCCTATTTGTATTTCTGTTGATCCAACATCTTTGTCGTGTTTAGCAAGAGATTTAATTGTATCTTTTTTTTTCTTTGTCATCTTCTTTATTTTTCTTTATTATTTTTTCGATCTTTTCAGCATATTCAAATGAGTTATCTTCTACAAAAGTGAGCTTAGGAAGAAACTTTATATCAAGCCTTTTAGACAGAGCTCTTCTAACAAGATGTGAGTATTCCGTCAAGATTTTAACTGTTTCTTTAGTATTAACACCTCCTAGAGGTATAACGTAAACTCTAGCTGTTTTTAGATCAGGCGTCATTCTAACCTCAGTAACTGTTATCAATTTGGAGTTTATAGAAGGTAATTTGGCTTCATTTCTAATAAACAATTCGCCAAGATTTTGTTTAACCAATTCTCCAACTCTTAATTGTCTCTGGCTAAATGGTTGTTCTGAACTTTGGTTATTCATTTTAAATTGACCTTTGTATTTCCTCTGAAATAAAAGACTCAATTACATCTTTTTCCTTAAAATCTATAAAGTCTTTAACACTTATACCGCATTCAAATCCTGTGCCTACTTCCTTCACTTGATTTTTTTCTCTAAAGATTGTTGTGATTTCACCTGAATAAATCACTACTCCATCTCTTATAATTCTTGCTTTAGATTTACTTTTTATTTCTCCATTTAAAACTTTAGATCCTGCAATTTTTCCTGCATTTGATACTGAAAATACTTTTTGTATTTCAGCACTTCCCAAGACTGTTTCTTTTATATCAGGCTCTAAAAGGCCAGATAAAGACTTTGATACATGATCTAATGCTTCGTATATAATATTAAAATATTTTATATCAATCTTCTGATCTTCTGCTAATTTTTTTGCTTCTCTGTTTGGTTTTACATTAAAACCAATTAATATTGCATCTGAGGCTTTGGCTAAAGAAACATCTGTTTCATTTATCATTCCTATATCGGAAAGAATAATTTTTGCCTCAACTTCTTTGTGTTCAATCTTATTGATTGCCATTTTCAATGCTTCACTAGATCCTTGTACATCAGACTTAATAATAATGTTTAATTCATCTTTATCTTTTGCTTGTTCAAACAAAGTTGTTTTATCTTTTACTAAAACTTTGCTTTTATCAGAATTCATTTGTTTAAATTCTGCCATTTTTTTTGCTTCACTTTCATCTTTGGTAACTACAAATTCTGCACCTGCATAAGCAGAACTATTCATTCCCAAAATTTCAACAGGCATAGATGGAAATGCTTCATTAATTGTTTTTCCATCATAGTTAATCATAGCTCTAATTTTTCCCCAGGTGTTTCCGCAAATGAAATGGTCGCCTTTTTTTAATTTGCCGTTACTGACTAAAATTGTTGAAACAGGTCCTTTGCCTTTATCAATTTTAGATTCTATTACTACACCTCTAGCCTGATCAGAAAAAGATGCTTTTAAGTCTAAAATTTCTGATTGGAGCAAAATACTTTCTTTTAATTTATCTAAGTTCATTTTTTTTATTGCTGAAACTTCAACGAATAAAGTATCTCCACTTAAATCTTCAGAAATTAATTCGTATTGCATCATTTCGTTTTTAATTTTACTTATATTTTTTTCAGGTAGATCACATTTATTTATTGCTACGATTATAGGCACCTTAGCTGCCTTCGCGTGTTTAATGGCTTCCACAGTTTGAGGTTTTATTCCGTCGTCAGCTGCAACTACTAAGATTACTATATCTGTTATTTTTGAACCTCTTGCTCTCATTTCGGTGAACGCAGCGTGACCAGGTGTGTCTATAAAAGTAATTATTTTATTTTTATTAGTTATTACTTGATAAGCGCCAATATGCTGCGTTATGCCCCCATGTTCTCCAGAAACAATATTTGTATCTCTTAAAGCATCTAATAAAGAGGTTTTACCATGGTCTACGTGGCCCATTATAGTTACTACCGGGGGTCTCGTTTGAACATCACCTTCAAGTTTCTCTTGTTTTTTTTCAATTTCTAAATTTGGCTTAGCTTCAAAAATAGGTTTATGGCCAAACTCTTTAACTATATATTCAGCAGTATCTTTGTCGATTACGTGATTAATTGTAGCGACAACCTTCATGTTAAAAAGAAACTTAATAATATCGTTAGATTTCTCTGCCATCCTATTTGAAAGTTCTTGAATAGTTATTTGTTCTGGAATTTTTACATCACGTAAAACTTTTTTAAACTCTTTTTTGTCTCCATCAGCAGTTGGTCTTTTTTCCTTCAATCTAGCTCTTTTTACTGAGGCTAAACTTCTTTGTTTAATTTCAATTTCTTCAACGTTTAAGGCTCTTGATACTGTTAATTTAAAATCTCTTTTATCTACAGGACCTTTGAGCTTTAATTTACTTTTTCCTGTTGGTTTATCATCTTTTTTTATAAAAGCTTTAGTCGCTTGTTGTTCAACAAATTTTCTTGCAAAGTTTTTCTTTTTAGATTCATGGTTTTTTGAAGAGTTATAGTTTTGATTTACCTTACCTATAGTTTTATTTCCTTTAAAAGGTTTTTTTTTTTTTACAGCAAAAGATTTTTTTCCACTTGTAGATATTGATGTAGTATCAATTTTTTTTTTTAGGTCTGATGAAATTGTAAGAGTCTTTTTTTTATTGTCTTTTTCCATAACATTACTTGTACGCAATCTCTCTAGCAGACATGATTAAGTCATCTGCTTCTTTTCTAGATAAGGAAAATTCTTCTAGATATCCGTCTATTCTAATTTTTTTTCCTTTAATTTCATCATATCCGCCTATGAGTTCATCAGATGACAGATCTGCAAAATCAACTAATTTTTTAATATTTTTTTGTCCTAAAATAACTAGCATGCCTTGTGTCATGCCTTTGAGATTAATTAATTCTTCATCAACACCAAGTTCTTTTAACTTTAATGATACGGCTTCTTTTTCTTTAATTAAAGTCTCTTTAGATCGGTTGATAAGTTCTCCTGCTGTTTCTTCGTCTATTGCTTCAATTTTAGAAATTTCTTCAGGAGTAGATTGAGAGATATCTTCTATACTTGTAAAACCTTCTGACACTAAAAGTTGACCTAGGGTCTCATCTACTTCTAAATTCTTTATTAACGTTTCTGTTCTCTCTTTAAACTCAGCTTGCCTTCGTTCAGAGTCCTCTTTGTCAGTTAAAATATCTATTTCAAAATTAGTTAGTTTGGAAGCTAGTCTTACATTCTGTCCTCTTCTTCCAATAGCTTTACTCAAATTTTCCTCGGTTAATATTATATCTATTCTTTTGTTGTCTTGATCAATTAAGACTCTTTGTATCTCAGCTGGTGAAAGTGATTCTGAAATTAATGTAGGTAAATCTTCTGTCCACTTTATTATATCAATCTTTTCACCATGAAGTTCATTAACAATTGTTTGAACTCTACTCCCTCTCATACCAACACAGGCCCCTACTGGGTCGATTGAAGAGTCTTGAGAGTGAACACAAATTTTAGCTCTGCTGCCTGGATCTCTTGCAACTGATTTTATTTCAATAGTACCTTCATATATTTCAGGTACTTCTTGAAAAAATAATTTTGCTAAAAATTGAGGGTGTGCTCTTGAAAGAAATATTTGATGACCTTTAAGTTCTTTTTTTACCTCATAACAATAGGCCTTAACTCTGTCTCCGGTTTTTAAAATTTCTCTTGGTATAAGTTCATCTTTTTTTATAACACCTTCTGCTTTACCTAAATCAACAATAACATTTCCATATTCTAATCTTTTTATAATTCCGCTTAATATTTGACCTTGTTTATCTATAAAGTCATCATATTGTCTATTTTTTTCTGCTTCTCTAACTCTGCTACTTATAACCTGTTTTGCACTTTGAGCTGCTATACGGCCAAAGTCAATTTGAGGGAGTTCTTCAAAAATTTTTTCACCTAACTTGATTTCTTTATTTTGCGGTTCAATTTTTTTTGCATTCTCTAAGGTAATTTCTCTTGCTGGATCCTCAACTTTTTCAACGATATCTAGAACCTTTTGAATTTTTATATCACCATTATCTCTATTGATAATAACTTCTATATTATTATCATTTCCAAATTTAGTAAGAGCTGCTTTTTGAATTGCACTTTCCATAGAACCTATTACTAATTCTTTATCAATGGATTTTTCATTAGCAACTGCTTCAACTATTCTTAGCAATTCTAGTTTGTCTAAACCCCTATTTAACATTTTTTTTACTTCTCCAAAAAAAAATGGGCTACTGCCCATTTCGTAAATTTAATAGTTTTATAATGTTTAAAAGAAAATTATGGTTTTTTCAAGATTACAATTTAAATAAATCAACTTTGTCGGTTTTTTCCCAAGTAAATTCACCTTTATTTGTCGGCTTTCTACCAAAATGACCGTAGGCAGACGTAGCTTCATATATAGGGTTATTTAATTTCAACATTTCTCTAATACCTCTAGGAGACAAGTTAAAGTTTTCATCAATAATTTTTTTTACTTTTTCAACTTTTTCCTCATCACTGTTATTCAATTTTATAAAAATTGAAAGTGGCTTAGAAACTCCAATTGCGTAGGCCAACTGGATTAAACATTTATCTGAAACACCAGCAGCAACCACATTTTTTGCTAAATATCTTGAAGCATACGCTGCTGATCTGTCTACCTTAGTTGGATCTTTACCAGAAAAAGCACCACCTCCATGAGGTGCAGCACCACCATAAGTATCAACAATTATTTTTCTTCCTGTCAAACCGGTGTCACCATCAGGTCCTCCAATTATAAACTGTCCTGTTGGATTAATATAAATTTCTTCAGGATTAAGATCTGTCAATAAATTTTCAGGGATAGATTTGTGAATATAGGGTAGTATAGATTCTCTAACCTGCTCTTGGTTTAAATCTTTAGAATGTTGGGTGGATATTACAACTGATGTTACTTTAACTGGTTTGTCGTTTTCATAAAGCATAGTTACTTGGCTTTTAGAGTCAGGCTCTATTCCTTTTAAGTTGCCACTTTTTCTATCTCCTGACATTAATCTTAAAATTTTATGAGAATAATGTATTGGGGCTGGCATTAATTCTTCTGTTTCATTACATGCATAACCAAACATTATTCCCTGATCACCTGCTCCTTCATCTTTATTATCCTTTGAGTCTACTCCCATTGCAATATCTGATGATTGCTCATGTAAAAAAGTTTCTATATTTGCAGTTTTCCAACTAAATCCATTTTGATCATAGCCAATATCTTTAATGCAGTTTCTTACTTTTGAAATTAGTTCATCTTTATTTATTTTAGGCCCTCTTGTTTCTCCTGCTAAAACAACTTTGTTAGTTGTTGTGAGTGTCTCACATGCAACTCGTGATACAGGATCTTTTGACAAGTAAGAGTCAACAACCATATCTGATATTCTGTCACAAACTTTATCGGGATGGCCTTCTGAAACAGACTCGCTAGTAAATAAAAATCTATTATTTTTCATTTTTTTTATATCTATTAAATTTAAAGATAAGCAGATATGTAGTTAAAAGTATAAAAAAGATCAAATCATTTTTATTTTTTTTAGATTTTATCAACGGTGCCTCAAATTCTATACTGCCAGCTTCGTTTCTATTTAATTCTTTAATAACTACTCCCTTGTTGTTTATAATTGCGCTAATACCTTTATTAGCTGCCCTCAAAAAAAAATTTCCACTTTCAATTGCTCTGAATATTGATTTTGCATAGTGTTGTTCTGGACCAATTGTATCTCCAAACCATCCATCTTCTGAGATATTAACGATCAGATTAGTGTCAATATCCGACTCTTGAATTAAACTTGTGAATATCACTTCATAGCAAATTAATGGTAATATATTTAATTCATCTAACTTAATATTAACTTTTTTATTTCCTTTTTTAAAAGACCCATGACCCTCTGTAATTTTTTTTAAACCGAATTTATTTAATATATTTTCAAATGGTAAAAATTCACCAAATGGTACAAGTTTTTGTTTATTATATCGTTGTATAATATCGAGTCTATTATTAACTAACAGTAAGCTATTATAAAACTCACCTGTATTTTTATCTAATTTATTGACCCCAATAATAATGTGATGTTTTTTACTAAAATTTTTTTCAATTAAATTTTTGAACACAAGTATATCCTCGTAACTATAACCGCTAAAAATACCCTCAGGCCAAATAAAAAGTGTCTTTGTTGATTTCTCAGGATTGCTATACCGAATTAATTTTTTAAGCTTATTTTTGATTTGATTTATATCTTGATTGTACTTTAATTTAAAATTAGGGGAAATAATCTTAATATAAATTCTTTTATTACCCTGATTGGTTAAATTTTCATTTTTATTTATCTCAAAACTACCAAAAATATATAGTCCTAAAATAATGCTTACTGTTGCAACATAAATAAATATTTTTTTTTTAATATCAGTTTTAAAGAAAAAAATTGCCGGAATTGTAAAAATTGTAATAATTAATAAATTGAATGCAAATAAACCGATTATATTTAAAATTTGTAATATCTCTGTTAGCCATGAAAAACTGTAAGCCCATAAGTTCCAAGGAAAACCCGTAAATAATTTTGCTCTTAAGAAATCTGAAATAGATAAAGATCCAGCAAAAATAAGAATTGATGAAAAATTATAATTTAAAAAAGGTCCAATTATCAAAATTACAAAACCACTAAACAAACTTAAAAATAAAGGTATAAAAATTATTGCAAAAGGAATTAGTTTTTTAAAATTATCATCAAATGTTAAAGAGTTAACAATCCAGGAAATACCACTTAAATAGAAGCCAAAACCAAACAAACATCCAAATATAAATAAATTTTTTCTGTATGGTTTTTTTCTAAAAATATTTTTAGATTTTTTATTTATATAAACAGTTAAACAAAAAAAAATAGGTAAAATGATGAAATTTAAAACTGTTAGATTAAAAGGTTGAAATGTGAAAACTGTTAATAAACCAAGTACAAATGGACTTACATATAAAACCAAGAAGCGATTACTAAGAAATTTTGCTAACATTAAGTAATATACTGTAAATAATTTTTCTCAATTCTTCTCATTACCCTATATTCTTTTTCACCTTTATGATCATAACCAAACAAATGTGTAAACCCATGAATCCATAATAAGTCAAAATTTAATTTAAAAGCCTCAATATTTTTTTTATCATTAACTTTACTTAGATTTATAATTATATCACCGAGATAAATTTCTTTATTTTTTTTTATAATTTTATTCAAGTTTTTTTTAGTATAGTATGGAAATGATAAAACATCAGTAATTTTGTTTTTTTTCCTAAATTTTTTGTTAAGTTTTTTAATTTCTAAATTTCCAGATAACAAAATTGTACAATGAAAAATATTTTTTTTATATTTTTTATTTTTTAAATTTAATTTTCTAATTTTTTTATCAATATAACTGCTTGGATTGTTAATGTAGCAGAGCCATTTTTTATTTTTGGTAATAACATTAATCTTTATCATCAATGGTATTTTTCTGATAAGCCTTTATTATTTTTGACACTAGAGGATGTCTTACAACATCCTTGTGGTCGAATTCAATTATTTTAATTTCCTTTAAGTTTGATAAAATTCTTTTAGATTTTATTAACCCTGAATGTGTTTTATTAATTAAATCAACCTGTGTGGGATCACCATTGACAACAAGTTTAGAATTTTCTCCTATCCTAGTTAAAAACATTTTAATTTGAGTTTCTGTAGCGTTCTGAGCTTCATCTAAAATAGCAAAACAGTTTTTTAGCGTTCTGCCTCTCATAAATGCTAATGGCGCAATTTCAATTTCACCAATTTCAATTTTTTTATCTATTTTATCTGCTCCAAAAAGCTCATAAAGAGCATCGTACAAAGGCCTTAAATACGGATCTACTTTTTCTTTCATGTCTCCGGGTAAAAAACCCAGCTTTTCTCCAGCTTCGACCGCAGGTCTCGATAGGATCACTCTTTCAATTTTCTTCTCCATTAATAAAGTTACAGCAACTGAAACTGCTAGAAAACTTTTTCCAGTGCCGGCAGGGCCCAGTGACATGACAATATCATTTTCTTTAAGTGCTTTAATGTATTCTGATTGTTTATTGGACCTTGCGATGACTGATTTTCTGGGTGTTTTAATAAGTTGCTTAAATGCTTTAATATTAGTCTCATCTTTCTCGATATTATTTTTCACTGACATTATTATATCTTCTTTTTCTATTATATTCGTTAACAAATATTTGTTGATTAAAAATTTTATTGCTTCGCAAAAAACGCCTGTTCTTTCTAAATTTCCTTTACAAGTAATTGAATTTCCTCGAAAGAATACGTCAGTATTAGTTAATTTAGACAATTGTTTTAAGTTTTGATCAAATTGTCCAACTATAGATATCAACATATCATTATCGGTCATTTGTATATTCATAGTTTCTTTATCAATTTTTTTAATTAATACATTTTGTTCAAATTTATTTGTTTCAGACATATATTTAGGCTGCGTAAATCTTGTGTTTTGGTTTTGAGCTAATTATTCCAAATAAAGTATTTTGATTAATTTCTGTAATATCAATATTTTTAATTTTACCAATTAAATTTACATCGCTCTCTACAATAACTGAGTTAAAATGTTCATCTCTCCCAAAATATTTATTTTTTTGCTTCGTTTCATTTTCAAATAATACTGTGATTGATTTATTCAGTAAAGTTTTTCTATATTTAGTCTTTACATCATTAGATAAGCTTTGAAATTTCTTTAACCTGTCTCTTGAAATATTTTCTTCAATCCTTTCTAGGTTAAAAGCAGGAGTCCCTGGCCTAGCACTGAATACAAAAGAATATGAATTAATAAATTTTACTTTTTCCATTAAATCTAGTGTTTGTTTAAAATCTTCCTGAGTTTCCTCTGGGTAACCAATAATAAAATCACTAGAAAATTGTATATTTGAATTTGCTTTTTTTAATCTTTTAATAATTTCTAAATATTCTTCTACCGTATGTTTTCTATTCATATTTTTTAAAATCTTATTTGATCCACTTTGAACTGGTAGGTGAATTAATGGCATTAATTTCTCACAATTTTGATGAGCTAAAATTAAATCTTCTGTAAAATCTGTGGGATGTGATGTTGTATATCTAATTCTTTTAATATCTCTAATTTCAGCTACTTCAAGTATTAAATTAGAAAGTTTTTTATTTTGAAAGTTGTATGCATTGACGTTTTGACCTAAAAATGTAATTTCACAAGTTCCGTTTTTGACAAGCTGTTTAACTTCTGTTACTAAGTCTTTTATAGGTCTAGAGTACTCGGCTCCACGTGTGTACGGAACCACACAAAACTTGCAAAATTTATCACAACCTTCTTGAATTGTTATAAAGGATGAGATTTTATTGTCAGAATTTATTGTAGAATTTAAGCTATCAAATTTTTCAACAACATCAAATTCTGTACAATTTACAGTTTTAGATTTTTTTTCTAAATTTTTAATGGTCTGATTAATTTGGTGATAAGATTGTGGTCCAATAATTCCATCTATATATTTTTCTTTTTTAAGTAAAATATCTCCTTCGGCTTGGGCTACACATCCTGCTATTAATACTATTGGTTTTTTTTTATTTCTAAATTCTTTTTTTACTCTTCCAATGTCATGGTAGACTTTATCTGTAGCTTTTTCTCTAATATGACAAGTGTTTAAAATATAACAATTAGCTTGACTTATATTATCTGTTTGTTCGTAATCAATTTTTTTTGTTAAATCTATGATGCGACTACTGTCATACTCGTTCATTTGACAGCCAAGTGTTTTAATGAATATTTTCTTTTTCAAACTATTTTTTTATTTTTGAGCCGTATAGCTCCAACTTGTGATCAACTAATTTATAACCTAATTTTTTTGCAACTGCATTTTGCAGTTTTTCAATATCTTCATCTACAAATTCAATAATTTCACCGCTGTTAATGTCTATTAGATGATCGTGATGTTCGTCTGGAGATTGTTCATATCTTGCTTTTCCTCCCTTAAAATCATGTTTCTCTAAGATGCCAGCTTCCTCAAAAAGTTTTACTGTTCTGTATACTGTTGCTATGCTAATTTTCTTATCAACCTCTATAATACGTTTGTGTAGCTCATCAACATCGGGGTGATCTTTTGACTCAGCCATAACTTGAGCTATAATTTTTCTTTGATCTGTCAACCTAACACCTTTTATTTTACATTTTTCTTCAATTGTATTCATATGAATAATTTAACTTATATATAAGGGTTTAATCAAATTTTTTTCTAATAATTTTTTTTTAATTAAAAAATCAATATTAGCAAGGTTAAAATTGTCTAAATCAGAATTTTTATAGCTATAAATACTAATTTTTTTTGCCAATTTTATTCCTTTTGCTACTGCAAGCGCTACGCGTAAACTTGAAAAACTACCAGGTCCCGAGTTCACTAATATAGAAAAATTAGCATCTAAATTTACTTTGTATTTTTTTATAAGATTTAATATGCTAGATACTAATTTATCGTTATTTTTTATTTTAGTATTAAAGGAACTTGTATAGAAATTTCGATCAATTTTTAAACCAAGAGTATCATTATTTTTACCTATGAAATTTATAATCAAAAAGTTTTTAATCATTTATTTCTTTATAACTTTAATACTCCTCCAAAACAATTTGTATTCTAGTGAAGACATTAGCAATATTGAAGACTTTGGGGTAATTTCTTTAATGTATCATAGATTTGAGGAAAATAAATATCCATCAACAAACATTAAACTAATTGATTTTAAAAAACATATTGAAATTATAAGAAAAAATAATATTAGATTTATTAATCCAAAAAATTTTGAAGAAGAATTAACAAAAAATAAAAAAGAAAGAAAAATATTATTAACTATTGATGATGGTTTTCTTTCATTCTATCAAAATGCATGGCCAATTTTAAAAAAAAATAAAATACCTTTCATTTTATTTGTAAGTACAAGAGAAGTTGGATCTTTTAATTACATGAGCTGGGATCAAATAAAGGAAATAAGCAAAGAAGAATTTGTTGAAATAGGTAATCACAGTCATACGCACGAATATCTTGTTGACGAAAATAATGTAATGATTAAAGCTGATATTAAAAAGTCCATTGATATTTTTAAAAAAAAACTAGGTAGAAATTCTGTCTTTTTTTCTTATCCATTTGGTGAATACAGCGTTAACTTTAAAAATATTATTAAATCATTTGGTTTTAAATATGCCTTTGGCCAACATTCAGGTGTAATAGACGAAACAAAAAACTTTTACGAGCTGCCTAGATTTCCAATAAATGAGAAATACGGTAAATTAAAACGATTTACTTCTTTAACCAAAACTTTACCTTTTAAATACGAAGAAATATTACCAGAAGAAAAATATCTTCTTCAAAATAAAAATCCTCCTGATGTTAAAATTAAATTTTACAATAATATTAAAGATCTAAACTCTATAGGCTGTTACTCGAATGAAGGTGGCAAATGGAGACGATCTAAAACATTATTCCTATCAGATGATACTTTAGAGATTTCTATCAATGAAAAATTTATTGGTGAACGTGGACGTATCAATTGCTCTTTAAGGGACTCAAGTGGTTTTTGGCGTTGGTTAGGAATCCAATTTGTAATAAGCGATAAAAACTAAGAGATTAACTCTATTTGCTTAACAGAATTTACTAACCTAACTGGTTCAAAGTCAGTTAATCTATTCTGTCTTATAATTTGATTTAAAATCTTAATATATTCAGATCCTGTTTGCGCATAACTTTTTAACGTTTCTGTTAATTCCAAGCCTGAAATATCTTTGTTTTTTTTTCTCAAAGTTGACCTTTTTTCTCTAAATTTACTGTAGCTTTTATGTGTATTTAAATTATTTTGATATGCCTTTACAGAAGCTCTAAGAATTGGAAATTTTAAAATTTTATGGTTTTTATTACTTTCCCTATCAAGTGGTGCTATTCCTTGACCACTCCAAGTCCATTGACCAAAAATTGCATTTCCTTCTAAAGCAAATCTTGAAGTTCCCCAACCACTCTCTTTAGCTGCTTGAGCTAAAGCAATTGAAGTTGGTATTATATCCATTCTTAAAAGTAGCTCACTCATGTTTCCTTTTTTTACTTTATATTCCAAAAGTTTTTGCCTTAACCATTGTTTTTCTAACTCCGTTGTATTTTTCTTTGTGTAAATTTTTTTCAATTTTTTTCTGTCGGCTAAAATTCTTTCATTTTCGGCAACAACCAACGGTAATACTATTTTTATAAAAGTATCTTTTTTTAATCTCGTACTCTGTAACTCATCTAAATCTTTTGGAAATTGAGTAAAATAAATAGGTTTTACTAATTTTTTATTTCTTACTTGGCTTAAGTCATAATTTACATCTTTAAATAGATTTAACACAGTTTCCGTTTTTAAGTTTAAATCTGGAAGAATTACCTCTGCTACATTATGTTTTTTTACCTTTAGTTCAGGTTGTTTTTTTTTCTCTTGTTTTTTATTTTTTTTGATTTCTTTTTTTACTTTAAGTTCTTTTTTCTGAGTTTCTTTTTTTGCTTTAATTTTTGAATCTTCCTCTATATTTTTTTTTTTATCTTTATACTCTATTATCTCAGTTTTTTGTGTTTGCTGACTTTGATCAAAGTTAGTTAAATTACCAATTAGAAGTGACACTCCACCTGCAATGACCAAAAAAACGCCTATAACTATTTTTGCACTTTTTTGGTTAATTTTTTGATTGTAAATACCGTTGAATAAATCAGTAAGTAATTCTACAAAAAATTTATAAAAAGTTTGCCCTAATGTTGGGATAATATTTAAAAAGTTTAATCCTATTGTACCTAGGCTGTTCCATAAATTTTTAAAACTTCCTCTAACTTTTCTTTGCGTATCATATTTAAAGTTTTCAGTTTTTCTAAAAAATTTATTTTTAGCTTTGATTTGTGCTTCTTTAAATTCTAATAGTTCACTTTTTAATTTAGATACAGGTTTTAAGATATTTTCTTTAACAAAGTTTGTTTTAAAATCTTTTGGTATTGTAATTTTATTTTTTTTTAAAATTAACTCTAGTTGTCCTGTAGTTAAGTTTTTTCTATTTTTAACATATTCTTGAACTTCTTTAACGTTATAAATATATGATAACTCTAATAATTTATCTCTGTAACTTAGTTTTTTTTTCATAATTATATAGCTTCCACTGAATTAACTTCTTTAACATAATGTTTAAGAAGGTTTTGTACCCCTTGTTTTAAAGTCATTAAAGAGCTTGGGCAACCTGAGCAGCTTCCTTGTAATTCAACTTTAACTATGCCGTCCTCAAAAGATTTAAATTTAATATCTCCTCCATCTCTTGCCACAGCTGGCCTTATTTTGGTATCTAAAACTTCAATTATTTTTTTAACAGTTTCATTGCTATTGCTGTCTTTATTGGGTTGTATTTTATTTTCTTCTAGGATTGGTCCCTCATTTCTTTCGAAATATGAGTTTAAATGAGAAATGACCATTGGTTTGAGTTCGTTCCAGGTAATATCCTTAGTCTTTTTTACTGATAAAAATTTTTTTGATAATAAAACAAGCTCAACTCCATTAAACCCTAATAATTCTTTTATAAATAAATTAGAAATCTTATTAATATTATTCTTTTGAAATTCTTCTGTACCTACTGTTGAAATAGTTTTTTCAGATATAAATTTTAGTGAATCTGGATTAGGTGTTTGTTCTGTTTGTATCATATGGAATTTATATTATATCAATCCTACTATATCACGTATATTTTTAAGGTTTTCCTCAGCTATTATATTGGCTTTTTCGCTACCTTTTTTTAATACATCCTTTATATACGGTTTATCATCAAGCAATTTTTTTATCTCATTACCTATTGGTGTTATTTCTTCAATTAAAAGCTCTGCTAACTTTACTTTTAAAATTGAATATTCTTTTCCAGCCATTTCATTAAGAGTTTTATCTAAACTATTTTGGGATAAATCAGAGTAAATTGTTAATAAATTTAATGCTTCAGGTTTTTTTTCAAGCGATATTAAGTTATCCGGTATTGGCTCTGAATCGGATTTAGCTTTTTTAATTTTTTTATTTATTTCATCGGCGCTATCTTTTAAATTAATTCTAGAATAATCAGACTCTTCAGATTTACTCATTTTTTTTGTTGCATCCCTTAAACTCATTATTCTTGAAATATTTTTAGATATTAATGGTTCTGGTATTGGAAAAAAATTTTCACATTTAAAATCGTTATTAAATTTTTGAGCAATATCCCGAGATAATTCTAGATGTTGTTTTTGGTCTGCGCCAACCGGAACATGCGTGGCTTTATAAAGTAAAATATCTGCGGCCATTAAATTTGGATAAATATATAAACCTACACTAGCTTTTTCTTTATCCAATCCAGCCTTGTCTTTGAATTGTGTCATTCTATTTAGCCAACCTATTCTAGACACACAGTTTAAAATCCAAGCTAATTCTGAGTGTCCTGAAACTGCAGATTGATTAAAAATTATACTTTTGTTTGGGTCCATACCTGTTGCTAAAAAACTAGCTGTTGTCTCTTGAACATTATTTGATAATTCACTTGGTTTTTGAAAAACTGTAATAGCATGTAAATCTACTACACAGTAAATACATTTCATTTCTTTTTGAAGAACTTCAAATTTTTTTAATGCTCCAAGATAATTTCCTAAATGTAAATTTCCCGTTGGTTGTACACCAGAAAAAACTAATTTTTTATCTTTCATTTAATTTGCCTTATAATTTTTTTTTTTTAATATCCCAATTAGATAACAAGATAACAAATAAACAATCCCTGTGAAACCTACAATTGATATTAAATATATCGCTTTAAATTTGTATGCATAATTTAAATAACCTGCAAAGACATTTAATAGCACAACTAAAATAAAAGACATTATTATTGTTGAAATTAAAATTTTTAAAAAATTAGGGATTATTTGATTATTGAACAGTAAAAAATTTTTTTGTTTTAAAAGATATAAATAAAATAAAACACCGATCCAGGTAGCAATAGAAGTAGCAATAGGAATAATTATAAAACCTAAATTCTTAAACAAACTCACGCTTATCGAAACATTTATTATGACCATTAATATTGAGATATAAAAAGGAATTTTTGTATTATCTCGGGCAAAAAAGAAATTTGATAATATTTTTATCAACGCAAATGCTGGTACACCAAATCCAAAATATTTTAAAGCATCAGCTGTGAATTTGACATCTTCTTCAGAGAAAGATCCATATCCAAATAAAGCATTAACTATTTCTTCTGAAGCTAAAATCAAACCAATACTTGCAGGTATTGATAATAGCAAAGAAAGTTCAAAAGATTTGCTTTGAATATTTGATAATTTCTTTAAATTTTTATTTTTAAATGCTTTTGAAAGCACAGGCAGTGAGACTGTTCCTACTGCGATACCAGCTATTGCAAGATTAATTTGATAAATTCTATCAGCATAATATAAATAAGAAACTGCTCCTGCTTCGAAAGAAGCTATGATTGTTCCAATTAAAATATTAATTTGTGTTACTCCTGATGAAAAAATGCTTGGAATTAATTTCCTAAAAAATAACTTTACCTTACTATCTGCTTTTATTGTAAAATTTAAAGTTGGGCTATAAAATTTTAAAGTAACAAAAAATAAGAATATTAACTGCAGTACTCCAGCGATTGTAACACCATATGATAATTGTTTAGTAAAGTTTAGATTAAACTTGTAAGAAATAATTAAACTTAGAATTAAAATAATATTTAAAATTATTGGTGCTGCAGCTGCCGCACCAAATTTATTGTTAGAATTTAAAATACCTGAAAAAAAAGACGAGAGACTTACAAAGAATAAAAAAGGAAATGTGACTCTTGTTAATTCTACTGCAAGGCTAAACTTTAAGTCATTATCTGTAAATCCAGGAGCTATTATGCTAACAAAATAAGGTGTAAAAATTTCTACAATTGTAACAATTATTATTAAAATTAATAATAATAAACCTAAAATATCATCTGCAAACTTTTTTCCTTTTTTTTTGCTTGCTATTTTAGCTGAAGTATAACTAGGAATAAATGCAGCATTAAAAGTGCCTTCTGAAAATAATCTCCTAAAAGTATTTGGTAGTCTAAAAGCCACAAAGAAAGCATCAGCTGATATAGATGCTCCTAAAAAGAACGCTATTAATATGTCCCTGAAATAACCTAAGATTCTGCTCATTAAAGTGAAAAAACTGAATATTGAGGTTGAAGAAAGTAAGTTCATAATAATCTTAATTAAGCCATAAATTTTTAGTGAATTATCATTTTTTATATTACATACTCATTTAACTAAATGCCAAAAAAAACAGAAATCGATCATTATAGTGATAAAGAGGCCCTTGATTTTCATGTAAAGGGTAAGTCAGGCAAAATTGAGATAAGTTCGTCAAAACCTTTAACCACTAAAAGAGATCTCTCTTTAGCCTATTCACCTGGAGTTGCAGCTCCGGTTAAGGAAATAGCAAAAAATCCTGAACTTGCCTATGATTATACAAGTAAGGGTAATTTAGTTGCTGTAATTAGTAATGGATCTGCAATTTTAGGCTTGGGGAATTTAGGTTCCTTAGCTTCTAAGCCTGTCATGGAGGGAAAATCAGTTTTATTTAAAAGATTTGCAGACATAGATTCCATTGATATTGAAATTGATAATCAAGATGCTGATACAATAATTGAAACAATAAAAAATATAAGTGGAACATTCGGTGGTATTAATCTTGAAGATATTGCAGCACCCGATTGTTTTATTATTGAACAAAAATTAAAAGAAGTTTTAGACATTCCTGTTTTTCATGACGACCAACATGGTACAGCAATCATTACTACGGCTGCGCTAATTAATGCTTTAGATATTTCTAAAAAAAATATTTCAGATGTAAAAATTGTTGTTAATGGAGCAGGAGCGTCAGCTCAGGCGTGTGCAAATTTATTTAAAAGTTCAGGTGTTAAAAATGAAAATATAATTATGTGTGACAGCAAAGGTGTTATTTATAAAGGTAGAGAAAATGTGGATCAATTTAAGTCTGTACATGCTATTGAAACAAAATTAAGAACTTTAAGTGAGGCGATGAAAGGTGCTGATGTTTTCTTGGGCCTTTCTGCAAAGAATGTCGTAAATAAAGATATGATAAAATCAATGTCAAGTAATCCTATTATATTTGCCTGTGCTAATCCGGATCCAGAAATTAAACCTGAACTTATTAAAGAAGTGAGGGACGATGCTATTATAGCTACAGGTAGGTCGGACTACCCTAATCAAGTAAATAATTTAATTGGTTTTCCCTACATTTTTAGGGGTGCTCTTGATGTAAGATCAAAAGCTATTAATGAAGAAATGAAAGTTGCTGCAGCAAAAGCGATTGCTCTATTGGCTAGAGAAAATGTACCTGATGAAGTTGTTTCGGCTTATGGAGGTGACAGACCAAGATACGGGAAAAATTATATTATCCCTTCAACTTTTGACCCTAGATTAATCAGTGTAATTCCAGCAGCTGTAGCGGAAGCTGCTATAAAAAGTGGTGTAGCCAGAAAAGTAATAAAAGACTTTGACCTATACAAAGATCAACTTTCAAATCGTTTGGATCCATCAATGTCTTTAATGCAAGGTATTAATGCTAAAATTAGGAAAAATCCAAAAAGAGTAATATTTGCTGAAGGAGAAGATGAAAATATGCTTAAAGCAGCTGTTGAATTTGGAAGAAATAAATTAGGGACACCTATATTAATTGGATCAGAAAAAAGAATTAAAGAACAATTAAAAAAAATAGGTTTAGATGAAAATTACCCAATTGAAATAGTTAATTCTACAGATAAAAAAAAGCGAGAAAATTATGTAAAGCATTTATATAAAAAACTACAAAGAGAGGGACAATTGGAAAGGGATGTGGATCGTTTAGTTCGAAATGATCGTATAGCTTGGGGATCATCTATGATTGCTTGTAAAGATGCCGATGCAATGGTGACAGGAAATATCAGACATTATGCAGCTTCAATTGAAAAGCTTAAAAGGGTTGTTGAGGCTCGACCAGGTGAAGAAATATTTGGTATGACGATGATTGTTTCCAAAGGTAAAACTATCCTTGTAGCCGACACTAATGTTAAAGATTTTCCTTCTTCTGATAGATTGGTAAATGTATCAAAATCTTGTGTCCGTGTTGCACGATTGTTTGGTTTTGATCCTAAGGTTGCTTTTTTATCCCACTCTACTTTTGGGAAACCCATCTCAAAAAATACAAAACATGTAAGAGATGCAATTAATATTTTAAAAAAAGAAAAAGTTGATTTCGATTTTGACGGAGAAATGCAACCAGATGTTGCTCTAAATCCTATATATAAAGATATATATCCATTCTCTAAAATTGTTGGCAATGCAAATATTTTAATTATGCCAGCATTGCATAGTGCAGCAATTTCAACAAAATTAATGAAGGTTTTTGGTGGAGGAAAATTAATTGGTCCACTTTTAATTGGGCTTGGCTTGCCAATTGAAGTGGCGCCCTTAAGAGCTAGTACATCTGAAATACTTAACTTAGCTTCCATTGCTTCTTACTCTTCAGGAGTTATAGACTATACTAATTAAAATTTGTTTCGACTCAACTCTGTAGCTAAATAAATTGAAGGGAAAACTTCCTTTACATCATAAATTTTATTTGCTTCGTTAATCACCTGTACTTTTTCATCTTGATCCATCGCTATACCAAAAATATAGATATTTTTATTGATTGTTTCTAGAGTATAATTTCTTGCTTTCGTTTTTTTATTAAAAATCAATGCTGTCCTTAATTGGCTTGTAATCAAAATATCTTTTGCCGTACTTTTAAAATTGCTTTGTCCTTTAATGGTAATTGCATTTTTTACAGCTCGAACTCCTTTCGTTTCCCAAGCCATTTTAGTTATTTTAATTTTTTCCTCTGGCTCAGTAACTTTTCCTGAAAGAAATATATTTCCATCTAGAACTTCAGATTGAATTGATACGAAATATTTCTTATCTGCCAATGCAAGTCTTGCTGATAAATTTTTTTGCATTATCGTGTCATCAATTTGCATTCCTATTGTTCGTGGGTCAAAAGTAATATCCACACCTGCACCAAATTTGCCTACAGAAGAGCAGGAGGTAAGTAAAATGATAACTAGGATATTAAAAAAAATTTTCATTCTTTAATTTTAAACATAATTTATAAACTTCTTTTTTATTAATTTTTTCTGATTCTACAATTAATTCAACAGTATCCCTTAGGCTATATTTTTTAAGATATTTTTTTGCCTTGTTAACAATTTTTTCCTCGTTAAAAACCTTTTTTTTAATATTTTTTTCTGAAATTATAACAGTCAGTTCACCCTTAATTTTACTATTAAATAATTTCATTTCATCAACATCCTCCCTAAAAAAAAATTCATGTATTTTAGTTAATTCCTTTGCTATTAAGATTTTTCTTCCGGAAAAATATTGTTTAAATTGACTCAAATAGAAGTTTATTTTAAGAGCAGGAATGAAAAAAATTTGCACGTATTGATATTCTGATAGATAAGCTAGTTTTTTTTTTTAACTCATTTGCAGTTTTTGGCAAAAAACCATAAAACAAGAACTGATCTCTAAAACCTGAAACGCTCATTGCTGTGATTATTGATGATACTCCTGGTATTGGTACAATTTTAATTTTATTTTCTATACACTTATTCACCAAAATACGACCTGGATCAGATAATAAAGGTGTTCCAGCATCAGAAATTAGTGACAAAATTTTGCCCTGATTAATATATTCAATGATCTTTGAGACTTTTTTTGTTTCGTTAAATTTATGGTAAGAAATTAGTTTCTTTTTGATTTTAAAATGATTTAACAATTTAAGTGAACGTCTAGTATCTTCACATAGTATAATGTCTGAACTTTTTAATATTGATATGGCTCTTAAGGTAATATCATCAAGATTTCCAATGGGTGTAGAAACAATATATAAGCTATTAGAGGATAATTTCATTTATGAAGAATAAATTTATCATAACACTAATTTATATAATTTTTTTTTTTAATTCCAATATTTTTAGTGAGGAAAATAATAAAATCTTAAAGGTAGGTCTGCTAGCACCATTAAGTGGAGACTACAGCGAACTAGGGAATTCTCTTTTATATTCATTGCAATTAGCTCTTAAAGAAATTGATGATAAAAATGTTTTTATCGTACCTCGAGACTCAGGTTATAATGATAAGGATAAACTTAATGCAGCAATTCAGGATATTAGGTCAGAAGGTATAAAAATTATAATTGGTCCAATTAATCATCAAGATTTTGATGAAGTTAAAAAATATAATGATATAGTTTTTATATCGCCATCCAATATAGATCCAATATTTACTAATAATATAATAAGTGTTGGTGTAAGTTTAGAGTCTCAATTGGCAACGTTAAAAAATTTCATCAAAAAAAGGGGGAAAACAAAAACAATAATATTGTACCCAAAAAATCAATACGAAGAATTAATTGATAAAAAGATAAAAAAGTTAAACTTGGATAATTTTAAAACTTTTAAATATAGTCCGAATCCTGAAATTTTAACTGGTGAGATTGAAATTTTAACTCAATATTCACAGAGAAAAAAAAGTTTAAAATTGAGAAAGAAAATGTTTGAAGACAAGGATGATCAACAATCTCTGAAAGAACTCGCTAGATTGGAAAAACTTTATGCTTTGGGGGAAGTAAACTTTGACTCTGTCATAATTATTGATTTTGGAAATAATCTTAAAAGTGTTTTAACCTCTCTTGTTTATACAGAAGTAAATCAAGATAAAGTTTTATTTACGACTGTTAATCAATGGTTTGACGAAAGTATATTTTATGAAAATACTATAAAAAATTTATATTATCCGTCAATTAATTATAAAGAATTTAAAAAATATAAAGCTAATTTTTTTACAGAATTTAAAAAATATCCTAGTGAAATTACGATCTTAACTTATGACTCCTTAGGATTAATTTATTACGCGTGGAAAAAAAATGGAAAAATAGATTCTATTAGTGATTTTTATTTTAAAAATAAAATTAAAGGTAAAATAGGTACTTTTAGCTTTAAAGACAAAAGAGTGATCCAGGAATTAAATATTTATAAAACTGGTGAAAACAAATTTGTTAAATTCTAATTTTTTTTTTAATTTTTTAAATGCCTTAAACCTGTGATCTATCTTAATTTTTTTACTTTTCAACATTTGGCCAAATGTAAATTTTTCATTATCAGGAATAAAAATTGGGTCATATCCAAAGCCTTTTTTTCCCAAAATTTTATTCGAAATTTTTCCATAAACTCTGTCTTCGACAGAAATTATTTTTTTATTAATATCCTTGTATGAAAGATTACAGACAAAAAAAGCTTTTCTATTTTTTTTTTTTTCTATCTTTTTTAAAATTAATTTCATTGCTTTAAAAAAACCACCATTATTTTTAGCAAATCTAGCAGAGTGGATGCCTGGTTTATTTCCCAAAGCTTCAATACATAAACCAGAGTCATCAGATACAACTGGATAATTCACATATTTAGAAAAGAATTTAGCTTTTAACTTTGAATTTGATGAAAACGTCTTTCCAGTTTCTTTAGGACTTTTAATATTTAATGTTAATGGAGATATTTTTTTGTATTTTTTAGAAATCAAGTGTGCAATTTCCTTAAATTTTCCTTTATTATGTGTGCCTATTAAAATTTTTTTCATTTCAACCTAGTAATTTTTAAATTTCTTACTATATAGCATCTCGTATGACTGAAAATAGTAAAAAAAAACATAATGCTCCTAAAGAGAAAGAAAGTGAAGTCGATAAAGAAGTAAATACTTCTGATATAAACATTAAAGAAAAAACAATTGAAGAAAAATTTCAAGAAACAGAAGATAAATTACTCAGATCCCTTGCTGAAATAGAAAATCAAAGAAGAAGATTTGATAAAGAAATAAAAGATGCTTTTGAATTTGGATCATTTAATTTTGCAAAAGAAAGCTTAGCTATTCTCGATAATCTTGAACGCGCTAAATCTGCTATTAAAAATGATGAAAATCTTAAAGTAAATAAAGACTTGGACAAATTTTTGGAAAATATAACAATTATTGAAAAAGACTTAGTTTCAATATTTGAAAAAAATAAAATTAGAAAGATTGAAACAGCTGGCAAGAAATTTGATCCTAATTTCCATCAAGCGATGTCAGAAATAGAAGATGATAAAAAAGAGCCAGGAGCTATTCTTCAGGTAATACAAGCAGGCTATATGTTGGGTGAAAGACTGTTGAGGCCCGCTTTAGTTGGGGTGGCTAAAAAAAAGGGGAGAAATAACGATAAAAAAGAGGAAAAATAACCTTGTAGATGAAAAAAAAACACCCATATAAAAATTACAAACAAAAGGATTTAATTTAATGAGTAAAGTAATTGGAATTGATTTAGGAACAACAAACTCTTGTGTAGCCATAATGGATGGAGCTCAAGCGAAAGTTTTAGAAAATGCTGAAGGCGCTAGAACAACACCTTCTGTTGTTGCTTTTTTAGAAAATGAAGAAAAATTAATTGGTCAACCGGCAAAAAGACAAGCAGTTACAAATGCTCAAGATACTATATTTGCAGCAAAAAGGTTAATAGGTAGATCTTTCGAAGATGAAACTGTAAAAAAAGATGTAGGTAAAGTTCCTTTTAACATAGTTAAATCTGACAATGGTGAGGCCTGGGTTGAGGGTAAAGGTAAAAAATACTCACCGGCACAAATTTCAGCTTTCATTTTACAAAAAATGAAAGAAACTGCTGAAAAATATTTAGGTCAAGCTGTTACCAAAGCTGTAATTACAGTTCCAGCATATTTCAATGATGCTCAAAGACAAGCAACAAAAGATGCAGGTAAAATTGCAGGATTGGAAGTTTTAAGAATTATTAATGAACCAACAGCAGCAGCCCTCGCTTACGGTTTAGATAAAAAAAATGGTCAAAAAATAGCTGTTTATGATTTGGGTGGTGGAACTTTTGATGTATCAATACTTGAAATAGGTGATGGCGTTTTTGAAGTCAAATCAACTAATGGTGATACTTTTTTAGGAGGTGAAGACTTTGATGACACTATTGTAGATTATTTGATAGATGAATTTAAAAAAGATAATGGTATCGATTTAAGAAATGATAAACTTGCCTTACAAAGATTAAAAGAAGCTGCAGAAAAAGCTAAAATAGAGTTATCGTCAGCAGCACAAACAGAAATTAATCTTCCATTTATTACAGCTGACAAATCTGGTCCAAAACATGTGAACTTAAAGTTTACAAGAGCTAAGCTTGAAGCATTAGTTAATAATCTTATTGAAAGAACTTTAGAGCCTTGCAAAATAGCTCTAAAAGATTCTGGTTTCTCTGCAGCTGAAATTAATGAAGTAGTTTTAGTAGGAGGCATGACTAGAATGCCTAAGATTATTGAAACAGTAAAAAATTTTTTTGGCAAAGAACCTAACAAGAGTGTAAATCCTGATGAAGTAGTTGCTATGGGTGCAGCTATACAGGGTGGAGTACTTCAAGGTGATGTTAAAGATGTGCTTCTATTAGATGTAACTCCACTATCCCTTGGTATAGAAACACTAGGTGGTGTATCAACCAAATTAATCGAAAAAAACACAACCATACCAACTAAGAAAAGTCAGGTTTTTTCAACAGCTGAAGACAATCAACCCGCTGTTTCTATTAGAGTTTTACAAGGTGAAAGAGAAATGGCTTCAGATAATAAAATTTTAGGTAATTTTGAGTTAGTAGGTTTGCCGCCAGCGCCAAGGGGAACACCTCAGATTGAAGTGACATTTGACATAGACGCAAATGGGATAGTTAATGTTTCTGCAAAAGACAAAGGGACCGGAAAAGAACAAAAAATTCAAATTCAGGCTTCTGGTGGTTTATCTGAAGAAGAAATTCAGAAAATGGTTAAAGAAGCAGAAGCAAACAAAGAAGCTGATAAAAAGAAAAGAGAATCTGTTGACGCAAGAAACCAAGCCGATAGTTTAGTTTTTTCTACAGAAAAAAGTTTAAAAGAACATGGAGATAAAGTTTCAGCTGAAGAAAAAAAAGCTATTGAAGACGGTGTAGCTAGTCTTAAAAAATCTTTAGAAGGAACTGACGTTGAAGATATTAAAAAGAAAACACAAAATTTAATCCAAGTTTCTATGAAATTAGGTGAAGCTGTATATAAAAGCCAGCAAAAACCTGAAGCGAGTAAAACAACAGAAACAAAAGACTCAAAGCCTAATGATAAAGAAAATGTAGTTGATGCCGATTTTGAAGATGTAAAAGAAAAAGAAGAAGATAAAGAAAAAAGCGCCTAAGAAAATAATTAAGGAGACGTCCTGTGGCTAAAAGAGATTGTTATGATGTCTTAGGTGTTACTAAATCAGCATCTAAAGATGAAATAAAAAAAGCAT
>Ga0233444_10001258_pt1 | contig 29429 bp, 23 predicted proteins | sample SI_124_October20_6_FD_182792 | JGI IMG/M metagenome (GOLD analysis project Ga0233444, IMG submission 182792) | Seawater microbial communities from Saanich Inlet, British Columbia, Canada - SI_124_October2016_10_MG | ecosystem: Environmental > Aquatic > Marine > Inlet | place: Canada: British... | reverse complement strand
TACCCGCCGCCGGAGCGAACGTGATGTGCAGGCGGCCAAAAAATACGGCCATACAGGCCTAGCGCGGGATCTTGTCGGTGCGATTGATAATCTGGCGCGTGCGCTTGATATTATGAAAGAAGATGATTTCAAGACAGGTAGTTTAAGCGAAGCCATGTCAAATGTGCTGACAGGCATTGAACTAAGCTGGACCGAAATTATGTCGATCACCGAAAAGCACGGTATCAAGCAGATTAATCCAGCTGGTGAAAAATTCGATTATAATTTTCATCAAGCGATGTTCGAAGTGCCTACAGCCGAAACACCGCCCGGGATGGTTGTTGAGGTTCTGCAACATGGTTATGTCCTGCATGACCGTTTATTGCGCCCAGCCATGGTAGGCGTATCAAAAGCACCAGATGATGCCGTCAAAGATGATGATAATAAGACCAAAGCGGAAGATAGCGCGGGAAGTGAAGGTGCTGACAACAAGGGTACATGATGCCCCCTTGTATGACAAAATTTCACAACTATATGACTGATATAAACGACATTTAATTCACCAAGCGGGCGAAAACATGCGATCGCAAGTGAAATTTAGAGGCCCGGCCAGCGTTAATGAGCCACCCTCTTGGAAGAAAGGAGATTAAAATGGGAAAAGTAATTGGAATTGATCTGGGAACAACAAATTCATGCGTAGCGGTGATGGATGGTTCCGAAGCCCGCGTTATCGAGAATACCGAGGGGGCACGTACAACACCATCGATGGTTGCCTTTGTCGATGATGAAGAAAGACTGATCGGTCAGTCAGCAAAACGGCAAGCTGTGACCAACCCCGAAAATACATTATTTGCGATCAAGCGCCTGATTGGCCGCCGCAATAGCGACAAGATCACAAAGGATTTTGCCAAGCTGGTACCGTATGATCTGGTAGCGGCCAAAAATGGTGATGCCTGGGTCAAGGTCAAAGATGAAGAATATTCACCAAGCCAAATTTCAGGTTTTGTTCTGCGCAAGCTGAAAGAAGATGCCGAAGCCTTTTTGGGCGAAAGCGTCACGCAAGCGGTCATCACTGTCCCAGCCTATTTCAATGACGCCCAGCGTCAGGCGACCAAAGATGCTGGCAAGATTGCCGGTCTGGAAGTGCTACGGATCATCAATGAGCCAACCGCGGCGGCATTGGCCTATGGGCTTGACCGGAAAGAGTCCGGCCTGATTGTTGTCTATGATCTTGGCGGTGGTACGTTTGACGTATCGGTTCTGGAAGTTGGCGACGGCGTGTTCGAAGTTAAATCAACCAACGGTGATACATTCCTTGGTGGTGAAGATTTTGACCATAGCATCATCGATTATCTGGCAGACGAGTTCAAGAAAAGCGACGGTGTCGATTTACGCAAAGACAAGCTGGCTTTGCAACGGCTTAAAGAAGCTGCCGAAAAAGCCAAGATCGAGCTTTCATCATCTTTGCAGACCGATGTGAATTTGCCCTTTATCACAGCAGATGCATCAGGTCCGAAGCATATGAATATCAAGCTGACCCGCGCCAATCTGGAAAAGCTGGTAAGCAAGCTGGTTCAGCGTACCTTGAAGCCATGTCAGGCCGCATTGAAAGATGCTGGTGTGACAGCAAGCGAGATTGACGAAGTCATTCTTGTTGGTGGTATGACGCGGATGCCGAAAATCATCGAAACAGTGTCCGAATTCTTTGGTACGGAACCACATCGCGGCGTGAATCCAGATGAGGTTGTGGCATCGGGTGCGGCAATTCAGGCAGGTGTTCTGACCGGTGATGTGAAAGACGTATTGTTGCTGGATGTGACACCATTGTCATTGGGCATCGAAACATTGGGCGGTGTCTTTACCCGTCTGATTGATCGCAATACCACGATCCCGACGAAGAAAAGCCAGGTCTTTTCAACTGCGGATGACAATCAGTCGGCAGTAACGATCTCGGTCTATCAGGGCGAGCGCGAAATGGCGTCAGATAACAAGCATCTTGGTCAATTCAATCTGGAAGGTATTTCGCCAGCGGCACGTGGTGTACCGCAGATTGAAGTGACCTTTGATATTGATGCCAACGGTATTGTCAAAGTCAGCGCCAAAGACAAGGCAACAGGCAAAGAACAGGAAATCCGCATTCAGGCCTCAGGTGGTCTGGATGATTCGGAAATTGACCGCATGGTTAATGAAGCCGAGGAAAATGCCGAAGCCGACAAGACGCGACGTGAAGAGGTCGAAACCCGCAATCAGGGTGAAGCATTGACACATGGCGCCCAAAAGGCGATCGACGATCTTGGCGATAAAGCCGATGCAGATGCCAAAGCCGAAGTCGAAGCCGGCATTGCCGCTTTGAAAGAAGCGCTTGAAGGCGATGATATGGAAGCTATCACATCAAAATCTGCCGAACTATCTCAGGCGATGATGAAGATGGGCGAAGCAGCCTATGCCGCGGGACAGGATGAAGAGGATGCACCTGAAGCCACGTCAGCTGAATCTACGGATGAGAGCGTTGTCGATGCGGAATTTGAAGAAGTCGATGGCGACGCTGACGCCAAAAGCAAATAACACTTAAACTTAAGTAAACGCTGGGGTAGGTTACACCCCGGCGTTTTTTCTAAGGCGTTTTTCTAATTTAAACGGCATCGGCACTTACCATGAGTAAACGTGATTTTTATGAGACTCTGGGCGTATCCAAGGACGCTGATGAGAAGGCTTTAAAAGTTGCCTATCGCAAACTTGCGATGGAAAACCATCCGGATCGCAATCCTGATAATGAAGCCGCGGCGGATCGCTTTCGCGAAGCCAGCGAAGCTTATGATGTTTTGAAAGACCCGCAAAAACGTGCCGCCTATGATCGCATGGGTCATGCCGCTTTTGATAATGCGGCTGGTGGTGGTTTTGGTGGCGGTGGTTTTGGTGGCGGTGGCGGCTTTTCCGATATTTTCGACCAGATGTTTTCGGAATTTTCCGGTGGTGGCCGACAACAAGCCGACACCAGTGGCAATGATCTGCGGTATGATATGAGCATCTCGCTTGAGGATGCCTTTAGCGGTGTGCAACGCGATATTAGTATTCATGTGCCGGTTAGCTGTGACAGATGTTCAGGATCAGGCGCGGCCGAAGGCAGCAAGCCAAGCACCTGTGGCACTTGCGGCGGGTCAGGCCGGGTGCGTGCCCAGCAAGGGTTTTTTGCTGTCGAACGTACCTGTAATGCGTGTCAGGGCATGGGTCAGGTGATTTCAAACCCATGTAGCACATGCCGTGGTGATGGCCGCGTGCAACAGCAAAAGACGCTGGCTGTTTCGGTGCCTGCCGGTGTTGATAATGGCACGCGAATCCGTCTGACAGGTAAAGGCGAAGCAGGAAGCCGCGGTGGGGCGGCTGGTGATCTGTATATTTTCATCAATATCAGCCCGCATCCGATCTTTTCACGCGATGGCACCAATGTGATGGCCAAGATTCCCGTGCCGATGACAGTGGCGGCGCTGGGCGGTACGATTGATGTGCCAACATTGGCGGGCAAGATGGCGCGTCTTACGATTGATGCCGGCACCCAGTCGGGGCGGCGTTTCCGCATGCGCGGCAAAGGTATGCCAGCACTGCGGCGCGGTAATACGGGTGACCAGATCGTCGAAGTACAGATTGAAACCCCCACCAATTTGACCAAAAAGCAAAAAGAACTGCTGACAGCCTTTTCAAAGGCAGGGGAAACCAGCCCCGAGTCGGCCAGCTTTATGGAACGTGTCAAACGTATCTGGGCCGAAGATTAGAGACTCATATTCGGCCATGAACATGACGCATAGCGCTTGTTCATCTGGATGTGGACGTTATAGTCTTGGATGACAGGTCAAAAGGATTCCGGATGATGAGCATAGCAGACAGTATCAAACTTTCTATTCCAGGTGGGTCTGGCCGCATGGGGAATATGCTGATCCGTGAAATTGCGGCGGCAAGTGATCTGATGTTGCATGCGACAAGCGATCGTCCCGAAAGCGCATCGATTGGCAAGGATTCAGGTGAATTGGCAGGCATTGGTGCCAATGGTGTGATGATTAGCGCTGAATCAGCGGCGTTGGTGGGCGGTGATGTGATGATTGATTTTACCAGCCCTGCCGCCAGTATGATCCATGCCGAACTGGCCGCGCAGCATAATATGGCGATGGTGATTGGCACCACCGGACTTAGTGCCAAGGACGAAGCCCGACTTGCCGAGATTGGCACCCAGATTCCGTTGGTCTATTGCGCGAATACGTCGGTAGGTGTGACCTTGTTGCGCGCGCTTGTCGAACAGGTTGCGGCGCAACTTGTCGAAGGCTGGGATATAGAAATCCTGGAAACGCATCATCATCATAAGGTTGATTCGCCATCAGGTACGGCATTGGCGCTTGGCAAAGCGGCGGCCAAAGGGCGCGGCGTTGCGCTTGAGGATGTGTCGGATATTGTGCGTGACAGCCAAGCTGGTGCCTCGCGGAATGGCGTGCGCAAAGCAGGCGATATTGGCTTTGCCGTGATGCGTGGCGGTGATGTGACAGGTGAACATAGTGTGACCTTTTTTGGCGCGTCGGAACGGATCGCGCTGACACATATGGCAACTGACCGCGTGGTGTTTGCCAAAGGAGCGATTCGCGCGGCGCGTTTTGCGGCGGCGGCGGATATTGGCTTTTATAATATGGAAGATGTTTTGCGCGGGTAACGCATCATCCACCAAGCAAAGCGTAGATTGATAAGATGATCGCGGATTATATAAGCATCATCCACCAAGCAAAGCGTAGATTGATAAGATGATCGCGGATTATATAAGCATCATCCACCAAGCAAAGCGTAGATTGATAAGATGATCGCACTATAATAATTCCATCATCCAGCTGGAACAAAGTAATGGCCGAATTATGATTCAGGTTTTGTGACCTGTGCCATGGTCGCTTTCCAATGCCGACGACATAGCGAGACATATTTGTCATTGCCGCCGATCTCGATTTGCGCGCCGTCAGTAATCGGGGTGCCATCAGCATCCTGGCGAACAACCATCGTGGCTTTGCGCCCGCAATGACATATCGTGCGGATTTCACGAAGCACATCGGCAATCGCCAGCAAGGTGGCACTGCCATCGAAAAGCTGTCCCTGAAAATCGGTGCGTAATCCATAACACATGACCGGAATAGCCAGATCATCAGCGATGGCGCTTAACTGCCAGACCTGGGCAACGGATAGAAACTGCGCCTCGTCAATCAAGATACAGGCAAAGTTGGTATCCTGTGACAGACGTTCGACAAGGGCGAAAATATCAGTGCTGTCATCGAACATTTCGGCGTCAGCCTGCAAGCCAATGCGGGAGCCAATCTTGCCTTTGCCATTATCGCCCTGGGCGATCCGGTCATCAAGACGTGCGGTGAGCAATAATGTGTTCATGCCGCGCTCGCGATAATTATGCGACGCCTGCAACAGAATGGTCGATTTGCCTGCATTCATTGCCGAATAAGAAAAATATAATTTTGCCATGTGATCGTGTGATAAATTTGGTTAGCTTGTGAATGGTAAATATAGGTCGTTGCGGCTAAGATAACGGTTCATACGCTATCTGAATATGCGTGGGTAGGTGACAATCTGATTTATAGTGCGTTACATGGTTTTGATTATAACGCCCCTATGAGTGACGAAAAGGTTTTTTATGACAAGTAATCTGCATATTCTTGAACATCCGCTGGCGACGCATAAACTGGCAATCCTGCGTGACAAAGATACACCATCAGCATTGTTCCGTACAACGCTGGCACAATTATCATGGTTGCTGGCCTATCCAACCTTTGCCGCGCTAAAGCTGACGCCGCGCCAGATCGACACCCCGCTGGAGCCGATGATGACAGCCAGCTTGCCTGATCCGGCGCCATGTCTGGTGTCAATATTACGGGCAGGTAATGGCCTGGTTGATGGATTCAGCCAGCTTTGCCCCGAAGCCAGTATCGCGCATCTGGGTCTGTATCGTGATGAAGATACCTTGCAGCCAGTGTCTTATTATACGTCGGTGCCACAAGATATTGCCACGCGGCAGGTTATTCTGGCCGATCCGATGCTGGCCACGGGCGGCAGTGCGATATTGGGCATGGAAAAGCTGGTCGAGATGGGCGTTACAGATATTGTATTTGCCTGTCTAGTGGCATCGCCCGAAGGCGTCGCGTCATTGCATGATGCGTTCCCTGATCTGCCGATTTTCACAGGCTGTCTTGACCGCGAGCTGAATGAAAAGGGCTATATTCTGCCAGGTCTTGGCGATGCAGGTGATCGTATCTATGGCACCTGATTGGATGATGCTGGTCTAATCCGCGATCATCTTTCGGCCTTCGATGCTCTCAGGCCGGATGATGCTTGATTCATGCCGCGATCATCTTATCAATCTACGCTTCGCTGCGATTGGATGATGCTTGATTCATGCCGCGATCATCTTATCAATCTACGCTTCGCTGCGATTGGATGATGCTTGATTCATGCCGCGATCATCTTATCAATCTGCGCTGCGCTTGATTGGATGATGCTAGGACAAATTTTCGGGGCCGAAACTATGCGGTAATAAATCAGCCAGCGTAAAGCGTTGCTGTTCGCCACCAGGATTGGCGATGATGATGATGGTATCTGGCGCGGCAAATTCGCGGATCCGCTGACGACAGCCACCGCATGGTGTACACAGGATTTCACCATCTTCAGACCCACCTGCCACAGCAATCCGTTCAATATGAGTGCCGCCAGCATTGACCATCATGGCAATCGCCGACGTTTCGGCACAAATACCATTCGGATAGGCAGCATTTTCAACATTCGCGCCGCAATGAATCTGCCCGTTTTCATCAAGAAGCGCCGCACCAACGGCAAAATCCGAATAGGGCGCATAGGCACGTGTCATGGCATCAATCGCCGCGGCGATAAGCGTGCTGTCAGAGATAGGGGTGTGCGTGGCCATCTAGCGTTCCTTTATATAGGGCTGGCCGATGGCCCGCGGTGGCACCGCCCGCCCGACAAGACCTGCCAGCAAAATGACCGTCATCAGATAAGGCATTGCCAGAATCAATTCGACAGGTGCGGCGCCAATAAGCGGCAATTCGACACCTTGCAGGCGCGCGGCAATCGCTTCGAGAAAGCCAAATAACAAACAAGCCAGCAAGGCACCACGTGGCTGCCACTTGCCAAAGATCATCGCCGCCAAAGCAATATAGCCTTTACCGGCGGTCATCTCGCGGACAAAGCCGCTACCATGCGCGGTGGATAGATAGGCACCCGCAATGCCGCATAAAACACCCGCGATAATCACCGCTTTATAACGAAGCAGACTGACCGAAATGCCCGCGCTGTCAACAGCTTCGGGCTTTTCGCCAACCGCGCGCAAACGAAGGCCGAAGCGGGTTTTCCAGAGTATATAGGAGGTGAAAATAACCGCCAGAAAGCCAACCCAAACCAAGATATTATGTCCCGAGATCAGTTCACGATAGATTGTGCCGATAAAGGGTATATGGCTCACTAAATCGACAAAGGGCAGTTCGGTAGGGGCAAAACGATCTGCGCGGGCAAGGTTTGGCGTCTGCCCGCCCTGGCGGAAAATAGCGATGCCAACAGTTACCGTCAGACCCGATGCCAGAATATTGATCGCCAGTCCGGAAATAACCTGATTGCCGCGATGCGTAATACAGGCAAAGCCGTGGATAATCGAAAAGATAACCGAAACGGTGATGCCTGCCAGCAAGCCCAGAACAGGTGAATGCATCAAGCTGGCGGTGGCGGCGGCGGTAAAGGCCGAAAGCAGCATCTTGCCTTCAAGCGAAATATCGATGATGCCGGCGCGCTCGGAAAAAATGCCCGCCATCGCACATAGAATCAACGGGGTCGCCACGCGCAAGGTCGCATCAAGTGCCAGAATAAATTGTAACCAGAGATCGGCTCCCAGATTAACCATGCGCCGCCTCCGTTTTGTCGTCTGTTGCCAGCTTTGAAAATAGCCGTTGCAGAGGTTTCTGGAACATAAAGGATAAAGCGCCCGAAAACAGGATGATCAGACCTTGGATCATCAGCACCATTTCACGGGTAATGGTCGAAAATTCAAAATCAAGTTCGGCGCCGCCTTGATAAAGCGCGCCAAATAACAAGCTGGCCAGAATGATGCCAAAAGGATGGTTGCGCCCCATTAAGGCCACCGCGATACCAGTAAAGCCATAGCCCGACGTGAAGTTGAGAATCACCCGATGTTGCACACCCAGAATTTCGTTGATCGCCATCAAGCCTGCCAGCCCGCCCGAAATCGCCATCGTGATGATGATGATGCGTTCGATTGAAATGCCCGCATATTGCGCCGCTTGCGGGCTTTGGCCAACGGCGCGGATCGCATAGCCAAGGCGTGAGCGCCAGATCAGCACCCAGACACCAACACAGGCAAGCAAAGCAATAACAAAGGACAGATTCAAAGGTGAACGTGCCACGTCAAAGCCAAGGCCTTGCAGAATTTCATGAATCATCGGCAAGCTGGCGGCATCGGTGAAAGCGCGCGTTTCGGGTGACATCTGCCCACCCGATTTGAGCATCCCTGCCAGCAGTGACACCATGATCGACGCTGCCAGAAAATTGAACATGATTGTGGTAATCACAATATGACTGCCACGTTTGGCCTGAAGATAACCCGGGATCACCCCCCATAGGGCACCAAAGGCGGCAGAGGCCATGATCGCCAGCGGGATCAACAATAATGCGGGTAGGAAGCTGTCCATCCATAGACAGATCAGGCCTGCACCAAGACCGCCAAGATAGGCCTGACCTTCGCCGCCGATATTGAACAGCATGGCATGAAAGGCGACCGCAACCGCCAATCCGGTAAAGATGAAATTGGTGGCGTAATATAAGGTGTAACCAAGACTGCCATCATAGACAAAGGCACCTTTGACCATCACCATCATCGCGACAAAGGGATTTTCACCAATCAAGGCGACAACGATGCCCGAGACAAAAAGCGCAACCAATACATTGATGACTGGAATCAGACCGATATCAACCCAGCGGGGTAATGGTTTTTGCACATTCATGACGCCTGTCCAGTCTTGGTGTTTGCATCTTTGTTTGGCGCTATGCCTGCCATCATCATGCCAAGGGTTTGTTCATCGGCATCAGCGCGCGCGACTTCGCCGACGATCCCGCCATCATTCATCACCAGAATGCGGTCGGACAGGCTCATAATTTCTTCAAGCTCGACCGAAACCAGCAAAATACAGCAACCACGATTGCGCAGTTCGATCAGTTGTTGGTGGATAAATTCAATCGCGCCGATATCAACGCCGCGCGTGGGCTGACCCACCAGAAGCAAGGTAGGTTCGGTTGAGATTTCACGCGCCAGAACAAGTTTTTGCTGGTTGCCGCCAGAAAAATTGGCGCTGACATAATCAGGATCAGGTGGGCGTACGTCAAAGGCCTGCATCCGTGTTGCACAATGCGCGGCCAGCTTTTTCGGATCAAGCCACCAGCTGTCACCCCACCAATTATTACTAAAGTTATCATCGCCTTTATTATCGCTATGCCCCAAAAGCATCGATTCGGCGGCGGAAAAATTCAGCACGATGCCGCGGCGATGCCGGTCTTCAGGCACATGCGCAATGCCAAGATCGCGTAAAGCGGCAGGCCCTAGCGGATGCGTCGCATCGATTTTGCGGTCTGCAAAGGTAAAGTTGCCAGCTTGGGGTGGGCGGATGCCTGCCAGAATATCGAGCAGTTCGGATTGGCCATTGCCCGAAACGCCTGCGATGCCGACAATTTCGCCACTGCGTAGATCAAAGGACACATCCTTTAGCTGTACTTCCCCCGAATCACCAGCACAATATAGATGATCGGCGGTTAGCAAAATATCGCCAGGCGTCGCGGTGGTATGATTAACATCAAGCAGAACCTTGCGCCCCACCATCAATTCAGCCAGCTTTGCCGGACTTGCCGAAGCGGTTTCGAGATGCGCAACCATTTGACCTTGACGCATGACGGATACGGTATCGGTGATTGCCATGATTTCGCGTAATTTATGCGTGATGAACAGGATCGTGACGCCCTGATCGCGCAAAGCATTCAGAATGTCGAATAGCTGATCGGTTTCTTGCGGCGTTAAGACGCCGGTTGGTTCATCCAGAATCAGAATACGGGCACCCCGAAACAGGGCTTTGAGGATTTCGACACGCTGTTGCAGACCAACGGGCAAATCCTCGACCAGACTATCCGGATCAACTGTCAGCCCGTATGTATCGGATAGTGTTTGTAGCTCGGCGCGGGCGTGGGTGGCAGCCTTGTCAAGCTGGGCGTGGCCTTCATGCCCAAGCATAATATTCTCAAGTACGGTGAAATTGGGCACCAGCATGAAATGCTGATGCACCATACCGATACCATTGGCAATGGCATCAGCCGAACTGCCGATATCAACTGGCCTGCCATTAATTGAAATGCGACCAGAATCGGCGCGGTAAAATCCGTAAAGGATACTGACAAGGGTCGATTTGCCCGCGCCATTTTCGCCAATGATGCCGTGGATATGACCATGCTGTACAGCCAAATTGACCTTTTCATTGGCGCGCACGGTGCCAAAGGCTTTGGAAATATCAGCAAGCTCTACAGCCAGCGGTGAAGGCTGCTCACCGCTGGGCGTTTTTTTAGATTGTGTCATGTCAGATGTGACAGCTTTTCCTAGTAAGGGCAGCTTTCGTCACTTGTATAATCATGCACGCTAACCGCACCGCCAATGATGTCGGCTTTGGCTTTTTCGACAGCCGCTTTCATATCAGCGGTGACCAATGATGCGTTATTGTCATCCAATGCCCAGTCAACGCCGCCTTCGGCAAGACCAAGAGTCACAACACCAGAGGTGAATTTACCAGCTTTTGCATCGCGGAATGTTTCATAGGCAGCAACGTCAACGCGCTTTAGCATTGATGTCAGAACACTGCCTGGTGCCATGCCATTCTGGTTTGAATCGACACCAATCGCCAGCTTGCCAGCATCAGCTGCGGCCTGAATAACGCCGCCACCAGTACCACCAGCGGCATGATAAACAACGTCAGCACCACGATCGATCTGTGACTGGGTCAATTCGGCACCTTTGGCCGGATCGTTCCAAGCAGACGGGGTTGAGCCAGTCATATTCTGATAGACGTCGGCACTACCAGTGACTGATTTTACACCGCCAACATAACCACAAGCGAATTTACGGATCAATGGAATATCCATACCACCGATAAAGCCAACCTTATTGGTCTTTGACGCTTTGGCGGCGGCAACACCGACAATGTAGCTTCCTTCATGTTCCTTGAACACATATTGGCGCAGGTTCGGCGCATCAAGCCAGCCCACATCGATGATCGAGAATTGACGATCAGGATATTCAGCCGCCACTTTTGAAATCGCATCGGCCTGGGCAAAGCCAACACCCAAAATTACAGTGGCACCACGTTCGGCCATGCGGCGCATGGCCTGTTCACGCTGGGTTTCGTTGGTGACTTCAAATTCCATCACTTCAACGCCTGATTCGGCAGTAAATTTCTGGACGCCATTCCACACACCTTCGTTGAAGGATTTGTCGAATTTACCGCCCATGTCATAGATGACAGCAGGTTTAAAGTCAGCGGCAAAGGCAGTTGTACTCATGGTGAGGGCGATCGCCGCCCCTAAAAATTTATTCAACATTTATATCTCCCTAGTCCCTTAAAATGATAGTCCCTTAAAATGATAGTCATTTATTAACACCAGCCTGACCTCAGGCCGATTTCTTACGTCAGGCCAATGTCTTACTTTAGCCCAATTTCCTTGAGGCGTTGTTGCAGATAATTATCTGCTGTCATGCCAGGCTGTAACAATACATCGGATCGCGGATGTAAAAACATAGGCATAGAATAGCGCGATTGATTGGCATGTACATCAGGATTTATCACCCGATGCGTTGTTGACGGATAATAATTGCCACTGGCCATCGCCAGCATGTCGCCATTATTGATCGTTATCATTCCCGGGTCGCATGCAATGCTATGCCATGTGCCTTGTGCATCACGCGCCTGTAGCCCCGGTTTTGATCCCGATAAAAGCAATGTAATCAGATTTATATCTTCATGTGCTGCCGCCCGTATCGCATCTGGTTCAGGGGCGACAATTGGCGGATAATGCAAAATGCGAAGCAGACTTTCCTGGCTTTCATACATCATTTCGTCAAGCGGCATGGTGAAGGTGGCGGCAATGTCTGGTGGCGTCTGTGCCTGAATCCAGCCAAGCAATTCGGTGCCAAGTGTCACCAGTTCACGATAAATAGTGCGGGTTTCATCCTCTAGCCCATCGGGAACGGGCGAGTCGGGATAGATATGGAAAAATTCTTTCAGATCCTTGATAGGTGAATCCTTGGCATTTTCCGAACGGAATGGAAAAAAGCCATCATGGCGCGGGGGCTGAACGGTGAAATCATGCTTGGCGTCGCTGGCAAAGAAGTCGCCCCAAAGATCGTAAAGGCGTGCCAGACGATCCGCCGCGATCGGGTGGTTGGCAAGCACGGCAAAGCCCGTATCGCGCAAAGACCGTTGTAGCGAAATAGCCGCATCATTGGCCTGATAATCTACGGTTTCAATGTTCATGGTGTGTCCTAATCTTAGATCTTAATACTGGTCTTTTAACCCTGACATTTAACGTTGGGCATCTGTTGCCCGGTTGGCTTTCAGCTTATCTGCCTGGGCAACAAGCTGGGTGAATTTGCCCTGTACCGCGCTGGCATTCACCTGCATAGCCACCTGAACCATCGGGCGGCTGGCATCATCAACAGGCAAGGTACGACCAATATCATCGCCATCGCATATTACTGTAAGCGCCATAGATTCAAAGTCAAAATATTCAGGGTCGGTGATCGCCAGCACCGCCGAAGGGTCATGCATGAAACATGAACGGATGCCCGTTTTGTTTTCATGAAAGTCGAAATAGAATTGCGTCGCCGCGTTCAAAAACCCGCCAATATCAGGCGCCTGTCTGGCAAGTGCGGCAAAGTCAGCCGGCATGCAATGCGCTTTTTCGGTGACATCAAGACCAACCATGGTCACTGGCCAGCGGGCAGCAAAAACACATTCAGCCGCATCAGGGTCATTCCAGATATTGGCTTCGGCAACGGCGGTGACATTACCATGCGGCGCGGCCGAACCGCCCATGATCACGACAGCTTTTACGTGATCGACAATCGCCGGATCATAATCAAGCGCGGCGGCTAGATTGGTCAGAGGGCCAACCGCGCAGATGATAATTTCGCCCGGATGTGCGGCGCATGTTTCACATAGATAGCGCGCTGCGTCCTCGGCGACGGGTGTACCTTGCGGGGTGATTGGCGGCACGTCGCCAAAGCCTTCGGCGCCATGCACAAAATCGGCAGGCGGCTCAAGCGGGCGGCGGCGCGGGATGGGCGCGCCTTTGATGATGGCGGTTTTATAATGTGCCATTTCGGCCAGCACCAAAGCATTGCGCGTGGCGATATCAATCGTGACATTGCCAAAGATCGTGGTCAGGCCAAGTACATCAAGGCGTGGATCGGCAAACGCCATATGAATGGCCATGGCATCGTCAATGCCAGGGTCGGTATCAATAATAATTTTTTGAGGCATGAAACGAACTCAACATGTGAATATGATGCGCCTTGGGCAAGCGACGCTTGGCGAATACCAAAAATCACTTTACGCTTGGATAGCTGTTTGTTTCAAGATAGCCAGTAAAAATAGTTGGGCAAATTGGTGGCTTACAGACACCGTTAAAGGCCAAATAGAGGATATGATGACGCAGAAAATGCGACTTGATAATATGGCGCGCTGTTTTGAACGATTGTCCAAACGCCAGCCTGATCCGCAGACTGAACTTGAATTCAGCGATCCCTTTACCTTGCTGGTAGCTGTGGTGCTGTCAGCACAAGCTACCGATGTTGGGGTGAATAAAGCCACCAAAGGCCTGTTTGCCGCCGCCAGGACCCCCGATCAGATGGTCGCGCTTGGGATTGACGGAATCAGCTATCACATCCGCACGATTGGCCTGTTCAACACCAAAGCGAAAAATGTATTCCGCCTGTCCGAGTTGCTGATCACGCGCCATAATGGCCGGGTGCCAGACAACCGTGCGGCATTGGAAGCGTTGCCCGGAGTAGGCCGCAAAACCGCAAATGTGGTGCTGAACGAAGCCTTTGGACATCCGACGATTGCTGTTGATACGCATATTTTCCGGGTGTCAAACCGCACCCGTATGGCACCTGGCAAGACTGTCGAAATTGTCGAAAAGGAATTAGTGCGGCGAGTGCCCGAGATATGGAAAAAGGGCGCGCATCACTGGCTGATCCTGCATGGGCGTTATGTATGTAAAGCCCGCAAGCCTGAATGTGGCACCTGTGAGATTGCCGATCTGTGTCTGTTTCCCAATAAAACCGCCTGAAGTCCTGTATTGCGGATAGCGTCTGGATTTGGATTAGCCACTGGCAGGCCGCATCCGGTCTTTGGCCAGTGCGCGGCGGCAGATCAGCTCGTTGGCTTTGGTGCCTAATATGGACGCGCGATACGCCCAGTCGCGTACGGCATAAATGCCGTTTTCAGGCGTCAGGAAAAAATCGAAAACACAGCTATCAAGGCGGTATTGCCATATTTTCACCTGACCTTCGGTGCGGATGATGTCAGCCGTACCAAGCAAGGATAACAGAACTGAATCTGGCTTTGCTAAAACAGTATGTGGTTTGAATTCTGGCGGCGGCGATGGCGGGGCTGGCGGCACGATTTCTGGTACGATTTCGGGCACGGTCTCTTGCGGTTGCATGCTGTCAGGCTGGATGTCAGATGCTGTGTTGCCTGTGGGCTGAGGTGGTACCGATGCCACAATTGTGGGACCAGATATTGTGGCTGTGGTGCCTGTGGTGCTGTTGGCACCTGATGATGATTTTATGACCGTTTCGGTGACGATAAGATTGGCAGTGTCATTGCTGGGCGTGGGGGCTGGTTTGGTTATAGCTTTTGTTGTGGCTGTCGGGGTGCCGTTAGTTGCAATATTCTGGGGCTGACAGGCAACCAGAAGTCCAGCAAGGACAGTATATTTGATGACGGATAACGGGACAAAAGAACAAGTAAACAGACGCAGCAAAAGCATTAATGAAGTCCCTTGGCCGAATGACCGTTATAAGCTGTATGTAAACCGAATGCGGCCTGAATTGAAGGCATAATATCTATATCAAACTTATCTCATGGTTCATTTGTGCTTGTCTATCAGATATCGCTTGCCTATGTTCCTTTTGCCTTGGAGATCAAGATTTCAGCCGGGCTTATCAAGCGGGTAAAGCAATTAGGATTATTATGTCAGATAAAAGTTTGGATGTGCTTACCATTGGTAACGCGATTGTCGATGTCTTTGCGACCTGTGAGGATGCGTTTCTGGAAACGCATGGTATTGGCCGCGGGATGATGAATCTGGTCGATGCGCCGCGCTCGGCTACATTATATGCCGCGCTTGATGCCCCTACCGAGATTTCGGGTGGTTCGGCGGCGAATACGGCAGTTGGTGTTGCCGCTTTTGGAGGCAAAGCAGGATTTGCCGGACGCGTGCGTGATGATGTGCTGGGCAAAAGTTTCAGCCATGATATTGCCGCCGCCAATGTACGCTTTGCCAATCCGCCAAAGCAGGATGGATCCGCCACCGCATCGTCAATTATTCTGGTAACACCTGATGCGGCGCGGTCGATGAATACCTATCTTGGTGCCTGTATTGAGGTGGAACCAGCCGATCTGATCGAGACTGAAATCGCCGCGTCAAAAATTATTTATCTTGAAGGCTATCTGTTTGATGCACCGCATGGGCCAGCGATTTTCGCCCGCGCTGCCGAACTGGCCACAAAATACGACGCCAAGATTTCATTATCCTTATCGGATCCGTGGTGTGCCGAACGGCATCGGGATGCGCTGGGTGCCTTTATCAAAGACCATGTCAATATTCTGTTCGCGAATGAAGATGAAGCCATGAGCCTGTGCGAAATGCCAGTGCCAGACGCCATAAGCGAACTGGTGCAGATGGTTGACGAATTGATTGTCACGCGCGGTGCCAAAGGTGCCTTTTATGGTACAAGGGATGCACAATATGAAGTTCCCGCCATGCCACAAGGGGCGGTGATCGATACGACAGGCGCGGGCGATCTGTTTGCGGCTGGATATTTGTATGGGCGCACAAACGGATATTCGATTGAAATGTCCGGACGGCTGGCCAGCCTTGCCGCCGGCGAGGTGATTGCCCATATCGGGGCGCGGCCACAAATGGACCTGAAAGCATTGGCAGCAACGCTTTAGGTTAGAGCCTTGGACGCACAGTCAGGTTAGCGCAAGGTCTCGTAAGCGGCGAGGGCGGCGGCCTGAACAATGTCGTGAACCGAGTCGCTCATATTGACGATCTGGAACGGATATTCACCGCCAAGCAACATCGGCCCGATGATCGAGCCTTCGGCAATTTGCTGAATCAGCTTGTATGAAATATTCGCTGAATGCAGACCTGGCATGACCAGAATATTGGCTGGACCAGACAGATTGCAGAAAGGATAGCGTGATTTCATCAAATTGTAATCAAGCGCAACCTCGGCACTCATCTCGCCATCAAATTCAAATGTCACCTTGCGCGCTTTGAGAACGTCGATAGCGCGACGGGATTCGGCGGCAATGGCAGATTCAGGACTGCCAAAATTGGTAAAGGACAGGATCGCAACGCGCGGTTGATGCCCCATCTGCTGTGCCTTGGCAGCCATAGCCTCGGCAATATTGGCCATTTCCTCGCCGCTTGGCCGTTCGGTTACCGATACATCGCCAACAAAAATCGTGCGTCCGCGCGACACAATCATCGACGCCGCCATGAACTGGCTGTTTTCAGCCACATTGATGACGCGCGTTACATGTTCGAAGCTAGGTTTGAATGACCGCGTCAGACCGGTGACCATCGTATCGGCATGCCCCATGCTGACCATACAGGCGGCAAAAACATTACGATCAAGATTGACCATGCGCTGACAGTCGCGTTTGAGCGACCCTTTGCGTTGCAGTTTTTTATAAAGGAAGTCGATATAGTCTTCATTATGATCGGAAATTTTGGCATTGGTGACCGGAATATCTTCAGCACCTTCAAGACCAAGGCGGGCGATGGTTTCCTTGACCCGATGTTCACGGGCAACCAGAATCGGATTACCGTAACCTGCATTGCGGAATGACAATGCGGCGCGGATGACCTTTTCTTCTTCACCTTCGGCAAAGACAACGGTTTTTTTCTTGGCGCTGATGCGGTCATAGATGGTTTGCAAGGTCGAAGCGGTGGGATCAAGCCGCGCTGACAGATCACGGCGATAGGCATCCAGATCGGCAATTGGCCGTCGTGCAACGCCAGTTTTCATCGCCATTTCGGCAACAGCTGAGGAAACCGACGAAATAAGACGCGGATCAAACGGCGCCGGAATGATATAATCTTCACCATATGACAAGGTCTGACCATCATAGGCGTCGGCGACTGAATCTGGCACATCTTCGCGCGCCAGCATGGCAATCGCTTCGGCGGCGGCAATTTTCATCTCGTCATTGATTTTGCTGGCGCGTACATCAAGCGCACCACGAAAAATATAGGGAAATCCAAGCACGTTATTGACCTGATTCGGAAAATCAGACCGGCCTGTGGCGATAATAGCATCAGGACGCACGGCTTTGGCTTCATCAGGCATGATTTCAGGCACCGGATTGGCCATTGCAAAGATGATAGGACGGTCAGCCATTTTCTTGACCATTGATGGGGTCAACGCGCCTGCCGCCGATAGTCCCAGAAACACATCAGCCCCGACAAGGGCGTCTTCAAGACTGCGCACGTCAGTGTCAACGGCATGCGCCGATTTCCATTGGTTCATCGAACCTTCGCGGCCTTTATAGATCGGACCTGAACGGTCACAGATAATGACGTTCTGGTGCGGTACACCCATGGTTTTCATCAATTCCACACAGGCAATCGACGCGGCACCAGCGCCATTGCTGACGATCTTGATCGTTTTCATGTCACGGCCAGTCAGATGTAGCGCGTTAATCAAACCTGCGGCCGCGATAATGGCGGTGCCATGCTGATCGTCATGGAACACCGGAATATCCATAAGTTCGCGTAACTGCTGTTCGATGATAAAGCATTCAGGGGCTTTGATGTCTTCAAGATTGATGCCGCCAAAGCTGGGCCCAAGCAAGGACACAGCATTGACAAATTTATCCGTGTCGCTGGTATCCAGTTCAAGGTCGATACCATCAATATCGGCAAATTTTTTGAACAGAACCGCTTTGCCTTCCATCACCGGTTTGGCGGCGGCGGCACCAATGTCACCAAGTCCCAGAACGGCGGTACCATTTGAAATAACAGCCACCAGATTGCCCTTGGCCGTATAATCATAGGCAGTATCGACATTTTCAGCGATCGCCAGACAAGGCGCGGCAACACCTGGCGAATAGGCCAGTGATAAATCGCGCTGGCTTGTCAGAGGTTTGGTAGCGGCGATTTCAAGCTTACCAGGGCGACCTTTGGCATGAAAAAGGAGCGCTTCTTTATCAAGGTTTTTGCTTTTTGATGTCATGAGTTTTTCTCTGGGATATGATATATTGTAAGTGGTAAATAGGTAACGCTATTTTATTCACTATAGGCGTGATAGATAGTATTTCATAATCATTTGGGGGGCAAAGAATAAAGCCCCCTTGTCCTGTTTTGGGGGATGATGCATTCTTTAAAATATAATGGCTTCACAACTTTCTACATCAGTTCCAGCAAAAGTAAAAGCGCCGACACCAATGATGGCGCAATATCTTAGCGTCAAAGCATCGCATCCGGACAGTTTACTGTTCTACCGGATGGGTGATTTTTACGAGATGTTCTTTGAGGATGCGGAAGTTGCTGCCGCGATTCTGGGCATTGCGCTGACCAAACGCGGCAAAAACCAAGGTGAAGATATTCCAATGTGCGGGGTGCCTGTGCATGCTGTGGATGCCTATATGGCGCGGCTGATTCGTGCAGGTCATCGGGTGGCTGTGTGCGAGCAGACAGAAAGCCCAGAAGCGCAGAAACAGCGCGGTGCCAAAGGCCCGTTAAAACGCGATGTTGTGAGGGTGATGACGCCTGGCACATTGACCGAAGATGATTTGCTGGAGCCGCGCGCGCATAATTTTCTGGCCGCGCTGGGGCGGGCTGGCGATAGTCAGGCATTGGCATGGGCAGATATGTCAACAGGCGACTTTTTTGTCGAAGCTATAATGGATGAAAGCCCAAGCAATGATGATAGCGTCAATTCGGGCATTGAAGATGTCATTGTCCGGCTGACGCCATCTGAATTAATTGTCCCGCAAGGGCAAGATTGTACGCACTGGCCATGGGCAGATGAGCTATGTATTACCGAACAAGCCCCTTCGATGTTCGATTCCAGCCTTGGTACGCAAACATTACAAAATTTCTTTGGTGTGAGCAGTCTTGACGGCTATGGCGATTTTTCGCGGGCGATGCTGTCGGCGGCAGGCGCTTTGCTTGGCTATATTGAGGCAACACAGATTGGCAATATGCCACGTTTGCAACCGTTGCAAGCGATTGCGCATAGTGTGTATCTGGAGATTGATCCGGCAACGCGCCGATCGCTTGAGTTGACGCGCACGCTGGCGGGTGAACGCAAAGGCAGTCTTTTACATGCGGTTGACCGCACCATGACAGCGGCAGGAAGCCGGATGCTGGCAGCGCGCCTTGCGGCACCTTTATGCGATCTAGCAGAGATTGTGGCGCGGCAAGATCTGGTATCATGGTTTATCGAATATGATGTAACGATGGCGACGATGCGTGACAAGTTGCGCACGCTTCCCGATATGCAACGGGCGGTGACACGCCTGACCATGGGGCATGGTGGCCCGCGTGATCTGGCCGCGCTGGAAACGGGGCTGCGCATTGCCGAAGCGGTGGTTGGGCTGGTTCGCCAGACCCAAATGAACCAAACTCAAATGAGCCAAACTCAAATGAGCCAAACTGGGACAAACGCGCTGTTTGCCACCTTGCCATCAGGGATGGAATCGCTTTTGCAACAATTGGTCGCGCCGTTGGCATTGGCGGATAAGCTGGCGCCTGCGCTGGCGGATGAATTGCCGTTTCTGGCGCGCGATGGTGGCTTTGTGCGCATTGGCTATGATCAAGGGCTGGATGATGTGCGCCAGCTTCGTGATGAAAGCCGCCGTCTGATGGCGGCATTGCAAGCGCGTTATGCCGAAGCCACCAATATTGCCAGTCTGAAAATCAAACATAATAACGTGCTTGGCTATCATGTTGATGTGCGCGCTACGCATGCCGACAAACTGATGCAGTCAGAGTTGTTTATCCATCGCCAGACAACGGCGCAAACGGTGCGTTTCACCACCACCGAACTGGCCGAAATGGAACGCGATATGGCGGCGGCGGCAGGCAAAGCGCTGGCCAAGGAATTGGAGATTTTTGACGCTTTGAGCGAAGCGGTCATTGGGTGGGCAAGCCAGATTGGCGAAGCGGCCACAGCCTTGGCCGAGCTTGATGTGGCGGCGGCGGCGGCGATTCTGGCACGCGATGCCCAATTTGTACGTCCAGATATGCGCGAAGAATCGGTGTATGTGATCGATAAGGGACGGCATCCAGTGATCGAAATGATGCTGCCCGCGCAAACGCCCTTTATTCCGAATGATTGTCAGCTTGGGGCAGATGGGGATGATGCGGCGGCGATCTGGCTTCTGACTGGGCCAAATATGGCAGGTAAATCGACATTTTTACGGCAAAATGCACATATCATCATTCTGGCACAAGCCGGTTTGTTTGTGCCAGCCGATAGCGCCGTGATCGGGATTGTTGATCGCTTGTTCAGTCGTGTTGGTGCGTCGGATGATCTGGCCAAAGGACGTTCAACCTTTATGGTTGAAATGGTCGAAACGGCGGCGATTTTGAATCGTGCTACGCCGCGGTCATTTGTTATTCTGGATGAAATTGGCCGCGGAACAGCCACATATGACGGGCTTGCCATTGCCTGGGCAACATTGGAGCATCTGCATGATGTTAATCAATGTCGCACCTTGTTCGCGACGCATTATCATGAATTGACGCATTTGCAAGACGTCAAGCCACGCTTGTTATGCCATTCGATGCAGGTGCGTGAATGGCAAGGCGATATTGTGTTTCTGCATCGCGTCATAGCGGGTGCCGCCGACCGATCATACGGCGTGCATGTGGCACGACTGGCTGGATTGCCGAACAAGGTGCTGGGGCGCGCCGAACAGATACTTGCCGAACTGGAAGCAGGCAAGCATGGCGCGGTTGATGTGGGGTTGGTTGCCGATAATCTGCCATTATTTGATTATACATCTGATGATAGCGACCATGGTAAAAAGGATAAAAGGGCTGGCGGTGCCATACCGTCGGCGGTCGTGGATGCGATTGATGCGATGTTGCCCGATACGCTGACACCGCGTGAGGCGATGGATCTGCTATATGAGCTGAAGTCATTACGCGCTTCGGATAAGGGTGATAATAAGTGAGTGGTGTGACCGATATAAGCGAAACACAAGCCCATTCCAAAGATAGGGGCAACAAAGGCACGGCGGTTACGCCGGATAAGCCCGCCGCCTTGCGCGCGTTTTGGCATCGCTGGGTGCAACCGCTATCATCGGTCATGAATTCGCATGCCGCGCCGCTGGATAGTGCCGAGATTGACGCGGCTGTTACGGCTGTGACGGAAACTGTGCCAGCAAAACGTCGGGCGGCGTTATTGGCATTGTTGCGTGATCGTCTGGCCGATGCGCGGGTGCGGCTTGAGGCGGAGCTGACCGAAACCAAGGATGGCGTGATCTATGTTGGCCTGAACGCATGGATGATTGACCAGCTTTTGGAGATTGTGCGCCGTGAAGCGGTGCGAGACGCCGGCGGCAAAGCCCAGGCTGGCATGGCGATTGTCGCTGTAGGTGGCTATGGACGCGGCGAGTTAGCCCCGCATTCGGATATTGATATTCTGTTTCTGGTCAAGAACAAGGTTACGAATGGTCTGAAATTACAGATTGAATATATTCTTTATATGCTATGGGATTTGGGGCTGAAGGTTGGCCATGCAACGCGCAATGCGGCAGATTGCATAGTTGCAGCCAAGGAAGACCAGACGATTCTGACAGGCCTGCTGGAAATGCGGCATGTCGCGGGTGACACGGCATTATCAGATCAACTGAGTGCTATGTTCGATGCCCATGTGGATAAAACAAAGCCGTTGAATTTTGTCGAGGAAAAGCTGGCCGAACGTGATCTGCGGCATCAGCGGCTTGGTGATACGCGCTATGTGGTCGAACCTAATATCAAGGATGGCAAAGGTGGGTTGCGTGATCTGCATACTTTGCTATGGACGGTGAAATATGCCTATCGCGCCACATCTTTGGTCGATATTGTCGATCAGAGCATTCTGCGTGATAGTGAGGCGCGCCGCTTTGCCGCCGCCCAGCGGTTTTTATGGACAGTGCGCTGTCATCTGCATCTATATGCAGGACGCCCCGAAGAACGGCTCGATTTCGAAGCGCAGATGGTGATTGCTCCGCTTATGGGATTTGCCGATCGTGGCGGTTTGCGCGGGGTTGAGCGTTTCATGAAACGCTATTATCTGGCCGCACGCGATGTTGGCAATCTGACGCGTATTTTTTGTGCGGCGATGGAAACTGACTTTCGTAAGCGGCGTAAATTTTTTGAAAAAAGCTTTAAGCTGTCGCGTAATATTGGCGAGTTCCAAATTCAGGCTGGACGTATCAGCCTGGCAGACGATATTCTGTTTCGTGATGCGCCGTTACGGATTTTAAAGCTGTTTCAACTGGCGCAAGAGCATGAAGCCGATATTCATCCGCAGACATTGCATCGTATCACCCGCGCGATGCCGTCGATTGATGCCGAAACGCGCGCTGATCCGGCGGCAAATGCCCTGTTTCTGGATATTCTGACATCCGCGACGAATCCTGAGCGTATTTTGCGGCTGATGAATGAAAGCGGCGTTATCGGGCGGTTCCTGCCCGACTTTGGCCGGATCGTCGCGATGATGCAATTCGATATGTATCACAGCTATACGGTCGATGAACATACGATCAAGGCGTTGGGGATTTTGCACCGGATTGAAACTGGTGGGCTGACAGGCGATGCGCCAGTTGCCAGTGAAGCGATGCCGGAAATCGGATCGCGGCGGGCGTTATTTGTCGCCGTTCTGTTGCATGATATTGCCAAGGGGCGCGGCGGCGATCATTCGATTCTGGGGGCTGAGGTGGCGCATAAGGTCTGTCCACGGCTTGGGCTGACGCCTGCCGAAACCGAAACGGTTTCATGGCTGGTGCGTCATCATCTGCTGATGAGCAAGATTGCGTTCCGTTATGATCTGAATGATCCAAAAACCATTGAAGATTTTGCCGCGATTGTACAATCGCCTGAGCAATTACGTCTGTTACTGATTCTGACTGTTGCCGATATACGCGCGGTTGGCCCGACGATCTGGAATGGCTGGAAAGCAGCGCTGATGCGTGATCTATTCAGCCGTACCGATGCCGTGCTCAAAGGCGGTGATCCGACGGTGATTGCCCAAGGCAATGCCGAAATGGCCCGCGCACTGGCTTTTGAAAAATTGGTTGGTGATAAAGATTCGAGCACGCCAAGCAGACAGAAGGCGAAAAAAGAAAAAAGCGGTACTGTATGGACGGCGGCGGCGTTTGACGCACATGCCGATAATTTTCCACAAGCCTATTGGACCGGATTTGACGCGAAAAGCCATTGCAAACATGCCGTGCTATGCCAGCAATTCCGCAATCTGGAAACGCCTTTGCTGATTGATCTGAGTTCTGATAAAGCACGGCGCGCGACAGAAATGACCGTTATCACTGTCGATGATCCAGGTTTGTTTTCGCGCATTGCCGGCGCGGTGGCCGCGGTCGGTGTCAATATTGCGGGCGCACGAATTACGACCTGTAGCGATGGTACCGTGCTGGATGTTTTTTATCTGCAAACGATCGATAATCAGGTTGTCGATGATGCCGCGCTTTTGACCCGAATCCGTGATTTCGTAACCAAGGCGGCGGTTGGCAAGATGCGGATTGCCGATGCGTTGATGGCGCGCTGGCAACAAATGCCAAAGCGTATCCGTCGCTTTCCGGTGCCGCCACGCGTGCTGTTATCAAATAATATCAGCAAAACGCATAGCGTGATCGAAGTGAATGGCCGCGATTTTCCGGGCTTTCTGTACAAGATTACCCGTTGCATGGTTGATCTTGGCCTGCAGATACAATCATCAAGCATTTCGACGTATGGCGAACGGGTTGTTGACGTATTCTATGTGAAAGATATTTTCGGTTTGCAAATTTCCAACGAGGTGCGCCAGCAACATATCCGCAATGCGCTATTGGCGGTTCTGCAAACAAGCGATGCGCATGATGCAGACACTAATGACGGGGATGCCGCATGAGCCAGCGTTCACTATTGGGAGCGTTCCGGCAGATTGGACTGCTGACAGGTGCTAGCCGGATACTGGGCTTTGGCCGTGATGTGGCCTTTGCCACTTTTCTGGGGGCGGGGCCTTTGGCTGATGCGTTTCTGGTGGCGTTGAAATTGCCAAATATGTTCCGCAGGCTGAGCGCCGAAGGGGCATTGACGAATGCCTTTGTGCCCAGCTTTTCACATATACGGGCGGCAGATGGCAATGATGCCGCGATGAAGCTGGCGGCAGAGGTGCAAATATTGCTGACGCTTATTTTGCTGGTGATTGTCGTGCTGGCCGAGTTTTTCATGGTCGATCTGGTACGCTTGCTGGCGCCCGGATTTGTGGCAACACAAGACCGTTTTGACGCTGCGGTTGCGCTGGGGCGGATCACCATGCCGTATCTGCCGCTGATTTCGCTGGTGGCTTTATGGTCGGCGATTGCCAATGCGCATGACCATTTTGCTGCGGGTGCGATCATGCCGATATTTTTTAATCTATGTCTGATCGTAGGGGCGATGGCGTTACCTGTCATGGCGACAGGTGATGTGGTGACTTCGGCAATGCCGCTGGCGGTGGCGCTATTGGTGGCAGGGGTTGTCCAGCTTGCTGTCATGTTTGTCATTTTGCGTCGTTTTGGCGGCACACCAGCCTGGATTTTTCCACGGCTGACAGCGGCAGGACGCGCCATGTGGCGCAAATTTACCCCGGCGGCATTGGCAGCAACTGCGATGCAGGTGAATATGCTGGTTGATCTGATTCTGGCGTCATTGTTACCTGTGGGCGCGATCTCATGGCTTTATTATGCTGATCGGATCGTACAATTGCCGTTAGGGATTATCGGGATCGCGCTGGGCACCGCGCTGCTACCAAAATTATCAAAAGCCGAAGCCGAACAGGATCAGACATCGGTGGGCGCGATCTTGAATGATGGTATCGGGCTGGCCGGATTTTTTGTGATCCCTGCGGTAACGGCGCTGATCTGTATTGCCGAGCCAATCATAAGCGGGCTGTTTGCCTATGGTGCTTTTAGCGCCGCCGATGCCGTGGTTACGGCATTGGCATTACAGGCCTATGCGCTTGGTTTGCTTGGGTTTGTTGCGACAAAATTATTCCAGCCAGCCTTTTATGCGGCAGGCCAACCAGCAACAGTTCTGAAAATATCGTTACTTGCGGTGCTGGTGAATGTGGCTGGATCATTGATATTGATGCGGATATACGGGCATGTTGGGCTGGCGATTGCAACATCATTTTCGGGTGTCATGGCGGCATTGATGCTAGGCATTCTGCTGGTTCGTAAAGGGAAATTGGCGCAGATACCGTTTGGTCTGATTGGCCGGTTATGTGTGGCGTCAGCCTTTATGGCAGCTGGGTTGTTGGGAACAAGACAGGCGATGCCTGATCTGCCACATGCGCTGGCGCTGGTTTTGCTGGTGGTTGTGGGTGTGGTGCTTTATCTGGCCGCCTCGGTGGTTTTAAAAACAATTCCCAAAGGCATTTTGCGATCAAGGTCATAGTGTGATGCCACTGTGCAGGGCTTGACCATCTGGCGTACAGCATGGATAACCAGACATTCGTTTTTAAGGGTGTCTATAAAGGAACCAGAAATGACAAAGTCAGCGTCAAACGCGAACCGCATTTTTTCGGGTATTCAGCCGACTGGCAATCTGCATCTTGGTAACTATCTTGGTGCGATCCGAAACTGGGTGACATTGCAGGACGATTTTGAATCGATCTATTGTGTTGTCGATTTGCATGCGGTTACGGTACCGCAGGATCCAATCCAGCTTCGAAACAGCACGCGTGAAGTGACAGCCAGCCTGATTGCGTCGGGCATTTCGCCAGAACGGTCAATTCTGTTTAATCAGTCACGGGTGCCGCAACATGCCCAGCTGGCGTGGATTTTTAATTGCGTGGCACGGCTTGGCTGTTGAACCGGATGACGCAGTTCAAGGAAAAAGCAGGCAAAAACCGTGAACAGGCGTCAGTTGGTCTATATTCATACCCGATTTTGATGGCGGCGGATATTTTGACATATAGAGCAACGCATGTGCCGGTGGGAGAAGACCAGAAACAGCATCTTGAGCTGACCCGCGATATTGCCCAGGCGTTTAACAGCCATTACGAGACTGACTGTTTTCCGCTTCCCGAGCCGCAGATTTTTGGCAGTGCAACACGGGTGATGAGCTTGCGAGATGGCACCAGCAAAATGAGCAAATCCGACATGTCCGAATTATCCCGCATTAATTTGACCGATGATAATGACACGATTGCAGCCAAGATACGCAAAGCCAAAACCGACCCCGATGCGCTGCCATCCGAGGCGGCAGGTTTGGCCGGACGCGCGGAAGCCGAAAATCTGGTTGGTATCTATGCGGCGATGGCCAATATGACAGTCGATGATGTTCTGCGTGAATTTGGGGGCCGTGGTTTTGGTGATTTCAAACCTGCATTAGCGGCTTTGGCAGTTGATCAGCTGGCGCCAATAGGGGCGCGGATGCGTGAATTGCTGGAAAATCCGGATGAGCTGGATGCGATTCTGGATGATGGCGCGGTGCGTGCCGAGGCCATTGCGCGGCCAATTCTGGCTGAAGTTCATGACATTGTCGGTTTTCTGGGTGCGCCCGTGCGATAGGCAGATAGATGCGCGCCCAGAATGCGGCTTTAAAATAACCCCGGAATGCGGCTTTAAAATAACAATGTCTAACTCTTGCCATAAAACTGACAGATTACCATCTATATGCTAAGATAAGCTCAGGTTTGATATGCGTTGTTTTGGCTGGGTTGTGATAATGCGTGTGGATGTTGGGTGTGAATATAGCGTATCAAGCGTTAAGGTCTTCAATCAGGTAGCCGTAAATTAGGGAATAAATGGATGTTCATACAAACACAAGATACGCCAAATCCGGCGACGCTGAAATTCATCCCCGGGGTGCCTGTGCTGGCACAAGGTACGGCAGATTTTCCATCGGCTGATAGCTCCGGATCATCGCCAATGGCGCGCCGCCTATTTCAGGTTGATGGCGTCGCAGGTGTGTTTCTGGGTGGTGATTTTATCGCTGTGACCAAAGTTGACGAGATGGATTGGTTTGCGCTTAAGCCGTCAATTCTGGCGGGTATTATGGAGCATTTCGCATCAGGTCTGCCAGTGATTGAAGATCATGCTGGCGATGACAGTGCGGCACGTGACGATGAAGAAGATGATGATACTGTGAAGCAGATCAAGCATCTGCTTGATACACGCGTGCGGCCTGCGGTGGCGATGGATGGCGGCGATATTGTCTTTCAGGATTTTGACGATGGCGTGGTGACATTGCAGATGCGCGGGGCATGTCAGGGATGTCCAAGCTCTACAGCCACGTTGAAAATGGGCATTGAGAATATGCTCAAGCACTATATTCCCCAAGTTCGGGAAGTTCGTGCTGCCGACTTTTAGATCCTTGTATTTTAGTTTCAGGTAGTATCGTGACAGACCGACGGAATTTGCTTTTGCAGGACAAAAACATTGTCAGACTTACAATGGCGCTGGTCGCGGTCAGCATTCTGGTGCCTGGGGTTCTTAAGGTTGGGCCGCCACAATGGTTGCATACGCCATCCCCGATTGCAGAAGATGTGTCCGCACCCGAAATCCAAACACCAGAAATAGCTAGCGTAGCCAAGCCGGTCGGTGAAAATGAGGTTCCTGCCCTTGCCGATGTTAAAAGTATTAAGAATAATACTTATCAAGAAAAGACCAGCGGCGACCAGAGTGGCGCGATTGAAGCTGTAAGCGAAGATAAAGTTGGCGAAGATAAAGCTACGGAAACAGCCGTGACAGCCCCTTTAGCAACGGCATCAGCACCAGCAATGTCTTCATCAGTGACAACCGCACAAGACCAGTCCGCGCCGCCAAAAAACGACAGCAAAATGGTGGCGAATGTGCAAATGCCGCGTGAAGCAGTCGTAGCATCGCTGACAAAACCAAAGGCATCAAAGCCACAGGTAAAAACACCCCCATTGGCTGTGGCACGCAATTTTGTAAGGGTGATTCCCGCGTCGCATGCCGCGCTGGCCAGCCCAGAGCAAAAAGAACAATTTATCAAAATGGTTTTGCCACTGGTTCTGGCGTCGAATGAAGAAATTATCCAGCGTCGCGCGGCTATCCGGCGCGCCTATGACAGAAAAGATGCTGTTACGCTGAGCAAATGGGCCAAACTTTATAAATTACCGCCAGAAAATGTTGTCGGTCAGGCCTTTTTGAATGATCTGCTTGCCCGTGCCGATGTGATTCCGGTGCCGCTGGCTTTGGCGCAGGCGGCGATCGAGTCTGGCTGGGGCACATCACGCTTTGCGCGGCAAGGCAACGCGCTTTTTGGCCAATGGGCCTGGCAAGAAGATGTTGGCATCAAACCGCTAAATGCCAGCAACAAGAATGCCGTCGTGCGTAGTTTTCCTAATCTGCTGGGATCAGTGCGTGCCTATATGCATAATCTGAATACGCATCAAGCCTATCAGGGGTTGCGTGATAGCCGTGAAAGACTTGCCAAAATGCCGGATGAAAACAAAGCCAACATCCTTGTGAATCATTTGCATAATTACGCCGAAATCGGCTTGAAATATGTCAAGGATCTGAAGCTTGTCATGCGGAAAAATAACCTGCAAAATTATGCAAAGGCCTATCTGTCATAGAACACGCTGAGTCTTCACGATCATCTTATCACCGTCGCTTCGCTTGGTGGATGATGCTTGATGTCGCGATCATCTTAACGATCTGCGCTTCGCTTGATCGGATGATGCTTATATCTTAAATCATGTCGCATCATCTCTCGACCTTGCGGTCGGATGATGCTTATGGATTCAGGAATTGGCGGCCAAACCAACGCCAGCGTCCATCATAACCTGGCATGGTGCAGTTGATGCGGGCGCGCTTGCCATTCAAAGGACCTGGCAGGCGGAT
>Ga0233444_10001252_pt1 | contig 29504 bp, 25 predicted proteins | sample SI_124_October20_6_FD_182792 | JGI IMG/M metagenome (GOLD analysis project Ga0233444, IMG submission 182792) | Seawater microbial communities from Saanich Inlet, British Columbia, Canada - SI_124_October2016_10_MG | ecosystem: Environmental > Aquatic > Marine > Inlet | place: Canada: British... | reverse complement strand
ACCAATAGCTCCAACTGCCAGCAGTGTAAGAAGAGAAAAACACCCAAAATTGTTGTCCTCCTAAATTACCAAAAGTTTTGGTAAGTATATTATCGTTGCTTCCCGTGCCTTCAAGACCCCATACCATAACAGAATTGTTAGGAATTGCGGGGTCTGGGATAGTTACATTGCCAAATCCAGGAATTATTGTAGAGTTAATATCAAAAGTTAAAACTCCCGAAGATGAAACTTTGAATTGGTCTACAAAATTATTGTTAAAAGTAAATGGAAAAGGGATGCTATCAATTACTGACCAAACAGGTGAAATACTACCTGCTGGTAAAAGCACTTTCCATGAGGTATCTAATCCAGATCCAAAAGGATATTCGTTGTCCATGTTCAATCCACCGGGGTTTCCGGTAGATGAACTTGGAGTGTAAAAGTATTGTGAATGAAAAGAATTAATGAAAATACTTGTCAGGATTAGATAAATAGAAATTCTTTTCATAATGTTTTATTTAAATTATTTGTAATTTTTTTCTGTATGTGACTAATATATTAAAAGATAATTTATTTTTTATTTTTTTTTAGAATATAAATAGGAATATATATTAAAAAAACAGAAATAATCCCTACTAATAGACCTATGGTAATTAGAATTATTCTTGGGTAAGTAGAGCTTATATTTAGTAATTCGTTGGCAAATAAAGGATTATTTAATTGATAAGTCTTGAAAAATAGTACCATAACTAGTGCGCAGTCAATCCCCCAAGACAGTCCTATTATTATACAATGAATAAAAATACGATTCTTTAAATTCTTAAAAAGATAAAAAGAAGTTATTGCTGCAATAAATAACCAAATAAATGGCTGGCTATTTTGACTCCATCCCAAAACAGAGAAAATTCCCATAAATACACCAAAAAGACTAGTTTGAACTATGATTTTTTGGTTTATGTCTTTAAAATCCATAAATGTTTATCATAATTGCTTTAATTTACTAAATAATAACCAATCATGAACTTATCAGATTTAGTCCGAAATAGGGAAACCTCAATTGTAGATGTTAGAACCACCGAAGAATTTGCAAATTCTAGACTCGAAGGCTCTGTAAATATTCCCTTAAATTTAATTCCTGATAATGTTGAAACATTAAAAAAAATGCAGCCATTAGTACTCTGTTGTGCAGCTGGAGTAAGAAGCGGACAAGCTATGGAGTTTCTTAAGTTTAATGGGTTGGCTCAGGTTTATAACGGGGGTTCGTGGCAAGATGTAGAAAAAATACTTAATAGCTAAAATGAAATTTTATTTTTTTATATCAATACTTTTATTCTCCTTTTGTTCCTGTGTTAATTCTAATGATATTGATCCGGATACTATACCAGTAAATGTTCTAGATGTGGAAACTCATCAGATGGTAAAACTTTTGAAGAATAACCCTGGTGTTTTACTAGATATAAGAACGCCTGAAGAAGTAAGTAAAGGGTTTTTGAAAAACGCTAGTTTTATTAATTTTTACGAAGAAAGTTTTTTACAAAAAGCTAGTTGGATTAAAAAAAACCAACCAATTTATATTTATTGTCATGCAGGTGGAAGAAGTTCTAAAGCTGCTGAAATGTTGATAGAATTAGGTTTTAGAGAAGTGTACAATCTAGTTGGTGGTTATAGTAAATGGTTAGAAGATGGCTATCTAGTTGAGATGGGTTTAAAAAACATTAAAGGACCTAATACTAAATTTTTTAGCAATAAGGAGGTGGACAGTATTTTACAAAACAACCAAAATGTTGTTTTAGTATTTAAGACTCCTTGGTGTTTGCCTTGTAAAAAATTAGATGCTGTTTTAGATTCCTTTTCCGAAAATAGACCTAGTTGGAAAGTTGTCAAAATTAATATGGACTCCAATAAAGATTTAGCTAAAAATTATGAAGTTAAATCTGTTCCAACATTACTGTTCTTTAAAGAAAACAAAATTTTTTCTTCTCATATTGGCTTTATTAACTTAGAAGATTTGCTATTCGAATCTTTAAAGTGACATTATGTCACACTTATTTTATTTATAATGACATAATGTCTTCTTTTCATCAGTTTGAATACATTCAATAAGACTTTTTATCATATTTTTTCTAAAGGCATGCCAATTGATACGACCATTATGTATTAACAATTAAAAATATAAAAATGAAACTATTAAGAAAATATGAAACACCATTTGAAGGAATACTTAACAATTGGCTAAATGATGAATTTATTGGAATACCAAGTGTAGATCACTCAATTAAAACACTTCCACCAGTAAATTTAATTGAAAGTAAAGAATCTTATAGTATAGAATTGTCTGCTCCTGGATTTAATAAAAATGATTTTAAAATAGAACTAGATAATTTCAATCTTTCGGTAAGTTTAGACAAAGATGATAAAATGAATGAAACTATTCATTACAACAAAAGAGAGTACAATTATTCTTCTTTCAAAAGGTCATTTAAATTGGCTAAATATTCAGACATTAAGCAAATTAATGCTTCTTACTTAAACGGAATACTCACAATTCAAATACCAAAAACTAAAGACGCTATTCCACTGCCGGTTAAATCCATTAAGATCTCATAAAAATTAAATTGGTTGTTTATAAAGACGGGGCTAGCTCCGTCTTTTTTTATGCAGTTAAATCAAATAATGCAAGTAAAACACTCCCGAAAGAAAACATTACAACCGAATTTACAACGGTATTGAACTTTAATTCTTCCCGCTTAAATCTGGAAATAAAATACAATGGAATATATACAAAGTTGAAAATCAATGTGGAAGAAAGCATTAAAACGGTTGCCCAAGGCCAATGCATTAATTTAAATATAAATCCAACCATAAGTATAGTACAAAGCGATATACCAATTGAATAAATAAACTTTTCAAAAAGAAAACTAACTTCTTTGAATTTTATGAAAATCAATATGGGAATAAAAATAAAAGCAAACGAAAAAGCTCCCATTATAACCATTACAGAAGCCCCTGGCCAATGCATTATTTTAAAAATAGATCCCAAAAATGTAAAAGTCGTCGAAAGTAAGCCAATAAAATAAAGTGTTTTTTTCATAAAATGATTTTATACCAATTTACAAAAATAAATCTTCTTTAAATAATTGCTTAATTGATCTTAATAAGTCGGATAGATAGTCCACCATTTTTATCGAATACGTAATGGTTCATCGTGCTTTCTTGGTCATAATGAAGTGGTCTTGTATGACCATAATCTTGGTAAGCATCTTCAAAACACCACCATCTGCCCATTTCTGTGATGTACTCAAAATTTCCATTATTCGTTCTTAAACCACCTGGAAGGCCACAAAAGCCACTTTCATTAGTTGCATTCAAATTTGGAATTTTCCAATAAAGAGAACTAGTGTCTTTCATCTTTCCACCAGCAGTGTTAGCATTGCCTAAATAATTTATTAAACTTATCCAATCTTCCTCGTATGGGATTTTCCATCCAGCAGGACAGATTTTACAAGGGAAAGAATCGTAATAAAGAGTATCTAGTATAATGTTCTGATCATTTCTAATATATTTTTTTACAGGGATAGTATCTCCAACTAAAGCATGGTAATTATATAGTTTTCCATAAATATCATCATTGAGTATATCGTTGTCGTAATAACACCAGGAACCAATATTAGAGTTTGCCCATGAAACATCCGAGAGAACGTTGTTTACAGGACTGCCGTCAGCGTATTTAGTTGTTTTTAGATTTAAAGTAGTCCACTCTTGTCCATTTCCAATGATAACACTAGGATAAAAATTGCCATCAATATCTGACACACCATTACCTTCTTGAAAAGTGATAGAATTTGTTTGATTTGAATTTTTGTTACAAGAAAAAAAACAACAAAAAATTAAATAAGCAATATATTTTTTCTTCAAACTATCATTATTTTATGAATAGATAACTAAATCCAATTGATCCAAAATATAAATCGTTATTTAAGCCTTTTCCAAAATAAGCATCTAATTGCATTTTATCGTTTAATAGATAAGAACCCCCAAAATCAAAATTTATTGTATTGGTGTAATTAAAGGAATTGTAATTCCAGTCTCCATAAAATTCTAAAAACCCAGTAATCTTTGAATTAAAACTATTGCTTAAGAAAATAGAATAATTAAAAGAATCATTAGAATTAGATGTTGCATAATCATGTCCTAGAGTATAACCAATACCTAAATTGTCTGTAATAGAATTTCCTCCTACTAATTTTGTTAAGGTATTCTGATTAATAGAATCAAAAGTGACCATAGATAAAAATGCCAATTGAAAACCTTCTTTTCTAATAATTTGAATCTTAGTTCCAAGTTGTATTGGACTTGTGGATATTTTATTTTCAATATTGGATAATAATAAATCACTTGAAAATCTAAATTCAATTATATCAAATGCTCCATATCTTAATAATAAATTAGGAAGACTAGAGGAGTTAACCTCACCATTGCTGTATGAATACATTAAACCAGATTCTAATTGAAATGCCTTGTGGTAAAGAGAATAAGAGTTATCAGTCTGTGCACTAGGTCTATCTGTTGCGATGGATTGAGAGAAGCTGAAACAACTAATAAATACAAACGATATAAAAAAACACTTTTTCATTTCCACTTTTATTAAATTATATAAATGCTAATTTATAAATATTAGTGGTGGGTTAATGAATTTATAGCTTTAGTATGTTTTGGGTAAAGGTTTATTAATTCTTCTCTTGATGGCATATGAAAGTCTTTAAAATCAAAACCAGGACTTACCGTACATCCACAAAGAACAAAATCTTTTTTATCCATTACTTCAGATGCAAACCAAGTATTGGATGGAACAACGTACTGAAGAAACTCGCCTTTGTCAATATTTTTTCCAATTTTGATAATATTATAATTACCATTTTTATCTATCGTATGAAGCAGCAGGGTAGAACCCATATAATAATGCCACATTTCATCTTGATTAATTTTATGAAATGCGGAGAATTGCTCCTTTTCTAAAAGAAAATAAATTCCAGTTGAATAATTTCTATTTCCATTTGCACCTTCCCAAAGATTATTGGCCTTAATTAAACCTTCACTTCTATAATTTTCTTTGTAATAACCACCTTCCGGATGCGCAGTTAAGTTTAGACTTTTAATAATTTCTCTAGAATTCATTTTTAATTAATCAAATTGGTGGTTAAAGTAATTAATAGAAATATTTCCTTTGGATACTTTATTTACATCTGGTATTTCCTCACTATAACTTTCTAAATCTCCTGTTAATAAAGCAGGCATTTTTTGATTTTTCACATCGAATGTTATTTTTATATTGGAGGGTAAATCAAATTTTTCTCCTCCATATTTAAGTTCTGCTGAATAACTTCCTTTATCTTTTGTAATAAGAATCATTTCACTAATAAGATTCTTAGAATTAATCCAAAATTGTCCTGTTACTATTTCGGAATTAATATCCATGGGTATTACTTTAATAATTTCGTTTTCATCTTCATATCCAAGAGAAATAGCAATAAATTCTGAATTGAATAAGTCTGTAGTTGTTGCTCCCATTTCATTTTTGGGTAAAAAGGCAAATCCTTTGATTTTATAGTCTATTTCTTCAGGATTTTTAAAGACCATTTTCCCAGTTCTTTCTTTAATATTAATAAAACTCACATCAATTTTAACTTTTATATCACAGCTATAAGGTGGTACATTTTCTAGTTTTTCTTTAACGAGTAAAATCTTACTTTTTGCTTTTTCTGACTGGGAATGAATACTAATAGAGAAAATAGAAAATAGAATAATTATGTAGGACTTCATGACAAGATATCTTTTCTGTTAAAATTATACATTCCAATGGCATTAAAAACTATTATGTAACCCAATTGAACTAAGAAAGATAACTTTAGTTTCTCTGTTTCAATTTCAAAATCAAAAAAGTATTGCCACTTTATAAAGTGACTTGTAAATATGTAAGGAATAACATCTTTAAAAAGAGGAGCACCAAGGGTGAAAATAATATTCAAGCCAATAATAATTGATATTGTTCCAACTATTGGACCTATTGCATTATTTACAAATGAAGAAATCATCATTGAAAGTGAGGCAACCACAATCATAGAAAGAGTACCGGAACAAAATGCAAAAAAGAAACGCCATCCAACATCGTTGCTACTTATAACGGTAACACCACGTCTTAAAACTATTAAATCACCAGAACCAAATAAGAAATAGCCTAAAACATAGGTCATCAGAGCTAAAAAAAAGACCAATGAAATTGTATATAAGTATCCGCTTAGAGCTTTTGCCAAATATATTTGGTTTCTTGTGTAGGGTCTTTGTAATATTAACCTCAAAGTACCAGAACTTGCCTCACCAGCTATTGCATCTCCAGTTACCAAACATATAAGAATTGGAATATGAATTATTAAACTATTTAATAGAATATAGGTCATTAAATTTGTGTTAATAATTTTGCCTTCTAACCTAAAATCATTTTCAAGATTTTGAATGGCGATGGAAATTAATTCCTCTCCTTCGTAGAACATGGCCAATTGCATTGCTCCAACTGTAAGAAATATAGCCAAAAAACCTATGTATGTTCTTAGTCTTTTGACAATTTTGAATAGCTCTATTAGTATAAGTTGTATCATTTTGTAAGTCCTAAAAAAAGTTCTTCTAGTGTCCTCATTTGTTTCATCTCAGTAATTGAAATATTTTCATCTATCATTTTTTTAAGAATTAATGGAATATTTTCTTCATTAATATTCGCTACAATAGAATCATTGGAGCCCTCAAAATCTATTGATTGTTTTTTTAAAAATAAACCAATACTTTCTAAATTTTCAGATTTGAAACTAACTTTTAATAGTTCATTTTGCATTAATTCTTGAACATTTCCTTCTACAATTTTTTCGCCACTGTTTATTACAACCATTCTGTTAGAAATCTTTTCAATTTCGCTTAAAATATGGCTAGATATTATAACTGTAATGCCCATATCTTGGTTGATTCTTAAAATCAAAGATCTCATATCGCTTTGCCCTTGAGGGTCTAAACCATTAGATGGCTCATCTAAGATAATTAACGAAGGTTGATGCATAAGTGTTTGTGCAATACCAAGTCTTTGTTTCATCCCTTGAGAAAAACCACCAACTTTTTGATTTTTTTTATCCCATAGATCCACTTCTTTTAAAACTTCACTTATTCTCTCAGTGTCTTTAAGTCTAGACATTTTAAATAAAATCTTAAGATTGTCATAAGCAGATAAGTTTTTATAAAAGTCGGGCTTCTCAATTAATGCCCCAATTGAGGACAAAAAGTTCCTATTCGATCCGGAATTGCTTTCTCCGTTTATTAAAATCTCACCACTATCAGCTTTAATCAAACCCAAAACCATTCTTAATGTTGTGCTTTTTCCGGCACCGTTTGGGCCTAAAAAACCATAAATATCGCCTTGATTTACATGCAGGTTTATATTATTTACAGCCTTAAAATCACCAAAGGATTTATTTAAATTTTTAATAGATAAAATCTTGTTGTCTTTCACGTTTCAAATTTATAAAATTGTTTAATTTATTGATCTAATATTTAAACAAAATTAACTTTTACATCTTTTACTGCAGTAAATAACCTTATTCCAATTTTTTTCCCATTTTTTCCTCCACGAAAACGGTCTATCACAACGTTTACAAATTTTAAAGGGTAGTTTTTCTTTATGCCCCCTCATTAATCGAAGTTTGGAACATCCTTTCTTTTTGCATATGGATAGGTATCAATTTTTTGAAGATTGTAATAACTATTTAATCCTCCAATTCCTGTAGAATTTAATTTTTCTAAATCTATATATCCCTCTTCACTTATAGATTCTTCGGAAACAAATACGTGTTCTACACTTCCAACTATCAGAATTGTATTATTTATCTTAATTGGAATACTTTCTAGGAATTTCATTCCAATTTTTAATGAACTTTCTTTGACAAATGGGGCTTTAAAGTCACTATGGTACCATTCTGTAAAGTTACAATGATCAAATTCTGACTCGTTGTTTTCAAACTTTGCAGAAGTATAATGGCCATTTAATGTGCTATCATTTGGTAAATGATTGATGGTATAATAACCATTGCTCATTATATTATTGTACGTGTCTCTTCTAACATTAACCTGTGGTCTGAGAATAAAACCAAGTAAAGCAGGATGACTTCCTAAATGTACTATGCTGCTAAAAATGGCAAGATTGGTATTCTTATTATCGTCGTCAATACTTCCAATCAAATTTCCAGGTTTTACTCCTGTTATACTATTGATAATATTTAATCTTTTAACTTTTTCTAATGCTAAAATGTTTTGCTTTGAAAAATGTTTCATTTTAATTTTTTATTTTTTTTATTCCCTTATTCCAATAATTAAAAAATGATCCATTTGCATCTAAATCATTGAAAATCCAATCTCTTTGTTCTTTATTTCCATTGAAATGTGTACAAAATGGATGCTCTTTGTAATAGATTTTTGAATTGTTGTCTACATAGTTTTCAAATTCGTGAAACTCCATTACTGCAATTTGCAAATCTTCGATCTCTTTGGAGAGTAAAATGTAGAAATCCATTACTTTTTTAGAAACAGGGTACTTTTTGTAATGAGAAGGTTCTAAAAGTAAAATTCTGTTTGCTTTTTCTTCTTTTTTCCAATTGGAATCTAAGTTATAGGCAGTGTAAATAAATGTTGGTAATTCATTATTGATAATAATTGACTCTTTTGGTGGAAGTTCTATGTCAAAACAATAATCAGTTTCATCTTTGATCTCAAAAGGGGTTTTTTCAAAGTCAGACAAATCAGGATAAGATTTATCTAAAAAAGTATTTTTATCTTTTGTAAAGCAATATTTATTAATATTTTCTTGATTTGCAATGTATTTCTTATGACTATTTGTTCCAGCTACCCATTGCCAGCTTAATGCATTGCTTCCCCAATCCCCATCAAGAAGATGATAGTACATCCATTTTGCAGGTTGCAACCAATGATACTGACCTATATTACAACAAATTCCTGCAGTATACATTCTTAAATGGTTGTGCATGTAGCCAGTTTTATATAATTCTTTAATTCCATCGTCAATAGCTGTTATTGTTGAGCAATGTTCAATAATTGAAGTAGGAATCTTGTTCTTTGAAACAGGATGTTGATTGGTTTTTAAATCAACATCTATATTTCCAGTTATTTGCCATTTTTTTTGCCAATAATCTCTCCATGCTAACTCCTGTAGAAATTTTTGAATTTGATTAAATTTATATCCAGAATCTAGTAATGTATTAAATATAGTTTTGGTACTTATTAATCCTCTCGAAATGTAGGGAGATAATCGACTCACATCACCATTCACAAAATTTCTATTGGATGCGTATTTTATGGGATTTAAATTATTTACTTTTTTAATTAATTTGCTGTATAGACTTTTCACATCGCAAATTAAAATTTATGATTCATTATCTATCGGCTTGTTTAATTAAATAATGGGAGAGAATCAATTATAAATTTAATTCTTCCATTTGTTTTATTTTTAACGAACAATTAAGAAATATTTACGTAAGGATAACTTTAACTTTAAATTATTTTAAGAACCATAATATTCAATGAAAAAATTTTTAAAAAATAAAGTAACTATAGCTTTTATTTTAATAATGGTTATTTCGTCTGTATTATACCACAATAAATCTTTTTATAATTTCTTTTACACTAATATAAATCCCTCCATTTCTGAATTAGTTGGAAAGAATATTTTGTTTGGTGTAAATAGACTAGTGCACTTTGTAGATATTGTAGGAAAAGTAAAAGAACTTTCTAACTCTTTAAATGAAGAGGACTTTATTGACTTACAAATAGAAAAGAAAGAAGTTAAATTTCTGAAAAAGTTATTAAAAACCAGACCAGTAAAGAAAAAATGGGTAGATGTTAATTTGGTTTTCCATGACATAAAAACCCCTGCAAAATTGAAATACCATGGCTCTAGTGATGCACAATATAATGGAGGTAAATATTCTTACACTTTAGAAATAGAAAGCGGCCATGAAAATTCATCTCTTTTTAAAAGATTTAAGCTTATTAAAGGGGAGGAGGCCGATCCAACTATTATTTCAATTAATAAAATAGCTAATTCATTAGGTTTAATATCTGCATACGGAAAAATGAAGATCTTAAGGATAAATGGTGATGAAATTGGGGATTACTACTACGTGGAAGATATTAAGAATGATTTTTTATCAAGAGAATACCAAATAAAAAAATATTCAACAATTTCCCAAATATCTGATTGGTCAAGGAAGGAATATATAAATGGCAATGGACACAATAGCGACCAAGATCTAAAAGTTATTCATATTGAAAAAAAGTCGGATTCTTTACATCCTTATGCTATTTACAGATACCGTAAAATGTGTGCATATATTCTTAATAATAATATTGATTCACTCAAGACAATGATTGATGTTGAATATATGGCTAAGTATTTAACTGTTGCATGTCTATTTAACGATGTTCATTTTATGACGGGTGATAATTTAAAATTTATCTATAATTTTAAAAATAGCAAGTTTTATCCCATCTTCAGGGCTGAATCTGGTGGTTTTCCAATAGATGTAGAATTCCCAGTTAATTATGTCAATTTTGATAAGTTTCTTTTCAATTCTAGGGGTTTATCTTATTCTAATTCTCAAACTGCAAAATATTTTAAACTATTACTTTCCGATAATGAGTTTAGAAATATGCGAAACCAAGAGCTTTATGAGCTTATTAAATCCAAAGACAGTCTTATTAAAGAAATTTACAATACTTACGACAACAACCGTATTGTAATGCTTCATTCTGGTAGATCAAGAAGAGCCTTCAGCTATCAAAAACAACAACAAATTGAAATATTAGAGGCGACTATAGACTTAGCCAATAAATATTTAAATTATTGTCATGTTTATGGAACTTATGATGTTTTTACAAAGGATGTTGAAATTTTAACAGATGCTTTTAGTTCCATAAAAATTCTTAAAAAAGACTCTCTAATAGCCAATCATGTCAATGGAATAAATTTAAATAAAGACCTTGAATTCAATTATAATTATGAAAAATATAATATACAAAGCTTTTTAAAAGAGGATTTTATATTTATAAATAATACAACCAAGGACACCATTACTGACCATGTTTATTTAAATTACATGAATTCGTCTTCTTTAGCAGACAGCAGTTTGCTAAAATAAAGAAAGCATACTTTTGAAGGTATTGCAATGGGCTTCCACAATATCATATATTTTTTCAGAATAACCTCCGCCCATAACTGTAACAATTGGAGCTTTACACTTTTTAGAAAAATCAAAAACCATTTCATCTCTTTTTTTGCAATCTTCTCTTTTTACTGCCAATCTTCCAAGCTTATCGGTATCTAAAATGTCAACTCCCGAAATATAAAATATAAATTCAGGAGATAGTTCGTCACTTAAAAAATCTAAATTTTCTTCAAGTTTTTTTAGGTATTCCTCACCGTTAATTCCATCTTTTACTGGGATATCTAAATTTGAATTTTCTTTGTGAAATGGATAGTTTTTTTCTCCATGCATGCTGAAAGTGAAAACCTTGTCATTGTCTTTCAAAATTGAAGCAGTACCATTTCCTTGATGAACGTCTAAATCTAAAATTAATATGGATTGCATTTGATATTTCTCTAAAGCATAATAGGATCCAATCGCTACATCGTTAAACAAACAAAATCCTTCCCCACGGTCTCTAAATGCATGGTGGGTTCCTCCTGCAATATTTGCAGAAGCACCATATTTAATAGCAAAATCAACGCAATCTAAAGTCCCTTGGGTAATTATATATTCTCTATTTACTAGTTCTTTAGACAATGGAAACCCAGTTTTTCTAATTTCACTTTTTGAAAGAGAAAGTTGGTTTAGTTTAGAAATGTATTCTTTATCATGAGCTTTTTCAATCCAAAAGTCTTTTGCAACCCTAGGGGAGAAGAAGCTATCTTTTCCAACCAATCCTTCATGAAGAAGTTGTTGTGGAATAAGTTCGTATTTTTCCATTGGAAAACGATGGTTTTCCGGTAATTGATGCATGTAAATTGGTGAAAAAGCTATTTTGAGCAACTTAAACTAGAATTTCTATTTTTAAACTTCCAACTATTTTCTATCTTCTATAAGTTCGCAGTAAAAATTAATTACAACTTCATCACCTACTGAAACTATAGGCTGCATACCAAAATTAGTTCTATCAATTTCAAAAGTTCCTTGAAAAATAGCAACTTTAAACCCGCTATTATTTTTGGTTATTCCTTTGTGTTCAAAAGAGAATTCGAAATCTCTACTTTCCCCCATCATATTTATACTACCCTTAGTGAAATATTTATCTTCAATTTTTTTGATTCCTTTTGAATAAAATTCAATCAAAGGATATTTATCTGTGTTGAAAAAATCGCTTCCAATAAGTTCTTCATCTCTTATATCATTATCTGTATTAATACTTTTAACATTGATTGATACTTTTATTTTTGCTTGTTCAGGATCATTGTCTGAAACTTTAAAAACAATATCAAAATCTTTGAAAAATCCCTTGGTGTCTTTTAAACCTTCTATGTCAAAACTTATCTCTGAACTTGTTAGGTCGTCTTTATTATTAATCCAAGTTGTACCTAAAATAGAAGCAAAATCTTGAGTTTTCACTTTGTCAACATTTGTTTTTTTAAGTTCACTTTCTGGATTACCCCAATTTGAGAATATTAAAATACCAATAATTAAAAATATGACACTTACTGCTAAAACTTTTTTTTGGTTATTCATTACTAATTATTTAAATTTAAAGTTGTATAATTTTTTAAAATATTTATCATTTGTTAATTAATTTTTTTCATCTTTGGTGTTAATATTACACTATGAGGCAAATATATTATCTAAAAGTACATATTGTCTCAACAATAATTGTTTTATTTTTCTATTCTACTAATTTTTCTCAGAATTATACTGATTTAAGCTCTACCTTTTCAAGTAATATTAAAAATATTAAAAGCTCTTCAGTTCCAATTTCCTTTAGTGGGTTTTATCGTTTTTTAGGGTATGCAAAAAATCAAAATGAAACTTTCCCAACTAACAATGGAAAAACATTGGTTCTTTTATCTGGTGATTATTACAGAGTGCCAATGTTATTGTTGAAATTAAAAGGATTAACTAAAGATAATATTTCTTTTGGTGCAGATTTTATGATTAATAGTCTTTACAAAGGTCCTGCTGAGTCTAATTCTAAAATACTTACACTAAATTTAGGTTTGAACTTAAGAACTTCTTTTAAAACAAAAATTGGAAAATTTAAATTAAGTTCTGGTGGTGTAAGCTGGTATAAACAAAGTAGATTAACAGTATGGGGAAATAGAACCTATAATAGAAGAAGTATTTACGACAGAATGCCACAAACTGCTTTAACAAGAACTCCCAATGTTAGGTATGAAAAATATTACAAAAATGGATTGATTGATCAAGGAATAAGATATGGAAGTAGGGCATTTCAAGGTTTGTTTTTTAGCGGTCAAAATTTACCTTATAAATTTTCCTTTAAAGGGGTTCTAGGAAAAAGTAATTTTAATAGATCCATTTTTAATTCCTCTGATAATTTCATTGGTTGCTTTAGAGTAAACAAAAAATTTAATAATAAGTTCAATATCTCGTATAATTATTTGAATTCTGTTGCTTCACTTGATACTTTAACTGACGATGCAAAAAAGTACAATATCCATACAATAGAACTCACTAAAAAATGGAAGAAAATAATTTTTAATTTTGAGACAGGAATTGGTAATTATTCGTCTCCTATTTACGATTTCAAATATAGAGAGGCTTTAATTTTTAATATTAAAACTGTAAAATCTGTTAAAATACCATTGGATATTCAGTTATACAGAATATCTCCTCAGTTTGTAAATTTAACTGGTAATCTTTTAAACACTACAGTTTTGGAAGTCTTTCCAAATATTTCTGGTGTTGGAACAACTGTTAGAACACCATTTAATAGTCCAATAGTTGGTCTTGGTTCTCATACAAATAATAGACAAGGAATTTCTTTTAATGCAGAACACTCTTTTGGAAAACTTAAAATAAACGGTGGTCTTGGAGTTTTTGCTGAAATTGACACTTCATATGCATCAGTTACATACACTTATAATGTTAATGCACAAACCCTTTCAAGATTTAATATATTTAGAAGAAATTGGGGTCCCTATAATTCCTTAAATTCTATATTTAGAAGAGTTTTCGAAGACGTTTCTATCATAGATACGAATTCTACAGAAAAAGCTAGCTTTAAGAAGTTTTTCAATACTTTAGAATTTCAAGCCAAATATAAAAATAAGATAGGTAGGCACAATTTTTACATTTTTTCTTTGTCTAGACTTAACTCTTGCCAAAAAGAAATAAAAGCTTTACCTCAATATAATTTAAATCCAACAACATTGATTAGTCAATTTTCACAAGAATTTGATTTTAGTCTAGAACTTAACCCTAGCACAACTTTCATATTTTCCTACGGAATTGAAAGAATTATAGGAAATAGTCTTACTGGTATTGGTGATCAAGATACTACGCTAGGAGGAAATACAATTAATAATTTACTAGAAAATTTAGGGTTTGATAAGTTTACAGAAAAGAATTTTTCTAAAAATCAGCAAAACAGACTTTTTGGTATTGGCTTAGATTATAAAATAGGTAAAAATGCTATGCTTTTTATAAGGCATAATTGGTATAAATATTATGATCCAAACTTTGTTTTGAATAATTTAAGAGGAACCGAAACAATGTTAGAGCTTAAAATACTTTTTTAAATATGGATAAATTAAATTCAATAATTTTAACTACTGTCTTAATTGGATGTCAGTTTTTTTCAACTGCTCAGCAGGAAAAAGTTTGGTTTGGTGGATTAGCAAGATCTTACTTTGTAAGAGATGCTAATAGCTTTGAAAATGATTCTACATCAGCTAAAAGTTCTTCTTTAGGTTATAATTTAATTGATTTGAATACTCATATCAATCCTATAAATGATATAGAGATATTTGCTCAATTAAGAATTAGAAATGAATTTGGAAGTTTTTTTGGTAGTGGCACGGATATTGTTGTAAGGCAATTAACTGCTAAAGGGGTTATAGCCAAAAAAATAAAGTTTAGTGTTGGTGATTTATTTCTCAAGCAAAACAAGTTTACCCTAAATAATAACGATGAAGAATTACCTTTTTTTAACAGTGGATTTTCGTCTACTTATAGAGATATTATTCATTATGAGAATTTTTATTTAGATAATCGTTGGAGACTACAGGGTTTACAAACAGATTTTTCTTATGAATTTGATCGATTTGTAGAGACTATTGAATTTGATTTTTTTATAACTAGACCAAGAGGTTCGTCTTCAATCGGTAATGGAGTTACGCAAAGCGATATGCTTATTTCTGGTGGTACTATGACTTCCAAGATTTCTAAAAATCTAACTTTTGAATCTAATTATATAAATTTATTTGAAGTTCCATCCTCTGGAAATACAGATATCTCTCTTAGAAATCCTGTTTTACAAGGTGGCTTAACTTATCAAAATAAAACGTCTAAAGCAATATTCAAACAAAATATTCAATCAGGGTATTCGAAGAGAGGTTGGTTACAATTCGATTCTCTTACCTACCAATCTATTGGTATGTTTAGTGAGATAAGTTCCTCTTATTCTAAAATTGATTCTTCATTTAGTTTTTTTATTGGTGGAAGATATGTTGACCCTAATTTTAGAAGTTCTGGTTCTCAAACAAGAAGAATAGACATGATAGAGGATAATAACAATTCTATTTATCCAAATTATTCTAATGAACAAGTCCCAAGACCTATTACTGCTTTTGATATTGTTACCGATCCAACTATTTACAATCAAGATATCTCTCCAACTTTGATGAGTTTTAATCCTATGTATTCCAATTCCTTACCTTATGGGGAAGCTACTCCCAATAGAGTTGGTGTTTTTACAAATTTTGATTTAAAAACTGAAAATAATTTTTTAGAATTAAATTTTAATTCATCCTATCTACAAGAAATTATTGGACAAGGAACTAAGGAAAAAAGAAACTTTTTATTTCTTTCTGGAAATTCTAAGTTAAACCTTCATGAAGTTCTAAATACAAATAACAAATTTATTCTTTCTGTTTCTTTTATAAACGAATCAACAAATAGATCGGGGACAACTTCCGAGCAAATAGCTTTAAATTCTAAACATTTAAATTTTTCAACTGATTTAGAAATCCTAGAGAATATTTTCCTTCAATTTGGTTTAAAACAGGTTAATTCTCTTGGAAATGAATTTTTAACTGAAAGAATTGAATTTGGTGAAATTTCAACTTTCAATAATATTAACATCAATCAGAAAGACAATCTTTATTCATTAGGTTTGAAATATAAGTTTAGACCAAATGTTTATATGAACCTACAATACAATTGGTGGGGAACTAATTTTAACGATATAAACGTATCGGATTTTAAATATCAACGATTATTATTTATTTTTTCTGTAAAGTTATGAAGATAAAACAGCAATATATTTTTACAATTTTTTCAATTATTTTATTTTTAGGTTGCACTAAAGATGAAGTTGAAGGGCCTCTAATTAATGACATTTATGGTGTTTTTGAAATTACTCAGCCTTTAACTATTAGTAATAAAAATCCAGACTTTTCTAGTAGCGAAGTAGTTAAATTTCAAATGGGATTTAATAAAAATATTGATTGGAAAATTTCAATCACTGGTCTTGTGTCTGGAAGTAACAACATAATCACAGGCTTTACTAATTCGCTAGATTCAAATATAAATATTTGGACAGGTAATACATCTCAATACCCGTTTTTTGAAGAAGAGAATTGTTCGATTGAATTAACCTTTTTAAACGAATCAGATACAATTAGAGATACTATTGAAATAGCTGGTGCTAAATTGTATGATGATGGTATTATGATAGTTGATTTCGAAAATGGTTTCCCAGCAGACGCCTATAATAAACCACAAGGTGGGAATGTACAAGCAACATTTGTAGTTGCAGATGATATGCCTTTATTGGGGAATAACTATTTCCAAATGGGAGGAATGATTAATTACGACTGGGCACTTGGTAAAATAGAGTTTAAATTAGATTATTCAGCTAACTCAGTTTTATCTTCTGCTGATGATTTCTATTTAAATCTTGGAATTCTTTCTGACACAACTGACTTACATACTGGACAATTTGTTAATGTTCTAATTTCAGAATCTGATGCTCCATTTGATGCTGACAATAATGGAGTTGCAGATATTTTTGATAATAATGAAGAAGTATACAAGCTTAAATTATATGTAGACTGGGAAGGTTGGAAATTAATTTCTATTCGTTATTCAGACTTTGTAGCTACCAATTCAACAGCTGGTGTTGTTTTTGAAAGAAACCCAAATGATATTAAAGGAATAAGAATTGCTTGTCAGGCTTGCCCATCTGGTGGGAGTAACCCAAGTTGTCCAGAAAATTTAGACAGGTTTGTTAGAACGGATTTAGATCATATAATTTTTACCGAAAATAATCCTTTCTATGAAATCATTACTAATATTGTTGATGATACATGGAATAAAAATTAAAATGGTAAATGAAGAATCTAAATAGATACATTTTAGTTTGGTCTGTATTATTACTTTTTTCATGTGATTCAATGAAAACTGTAAATCTATACGATTCAGTAGAAAAAAAAGAGGATCCTTTTTTAACTTTCCCTTACAAGGATATATTTACCGACAGTGACAAGACAGGTGTTTTTGGAATGAAAGCACATCCATGTAAAGAAATTGTTTTTGATGCAATTAATAATTTTTCAGGAAAAGATCACTTACATATAAAATGGAACAAAACCAAAGATTGTAAATGGCTAGGATTTGGCTTTAAATGGGGAGACTTTAAATCTAAAGATTTATCACCCATTTTTGAAAATAGTGCAATTGAATTTATGATTAGATCTAATGCTGGTGAATTTAGCACACTTCCTATCCTTTTTTCATTAGTTGATTATTCTGGCAAACAATGTTTTTCTAAGGTTAATATTCTAGGAATGGAAGATGGTGTAGTTGACCAGAAATGGAGGAAAGTAGTTATACCATTGCCAACGTTTAAATACGAAAAAAAGGGAGTTAACTTATCTAATATAAAGGAGCTAAGAGTTCAACTTATGAAAAAAGGAGATTTTCACTTAGATGATATTAAAATAGTTCCTTACTCATATTCCTATGTAGTAAGTTCTGAAACTTTCACCAAAAAATTCAATACTCTTCCAATTACGCTTGGTAATGAAAAAAAATATTGGTGGGGGGTTAATGAAAATTATTCTAGTAATTTTAAGTTTACTTCCAATTCAAATTCTATCAACTCTAATGAATCAAATATAAGTAAGGATTTTTTGTCAGAATTAGACGTTTTTTCATCACTTTCTGTAGATTATAGTTCTCAAAAAGAAGATAAAAAGTGGAATTCATTTGGTTTCCCTTTTAATAAATGGGAATTAGCTGATTTATCTGAAATATATTCAACTTCAGCCCTGAGTTTTAAAATTATTTCTGAAAAGGTTCCCAAAATGAAAATTATTTTTATTTCCTATCTAGGAAAGCCTAGAAATATTTCTAAAATTATAAGTGAAGAAAACATTTTTAAAATTGATGAAAAAACCTTTGAAATTATAATTCCTATAAAGTCTGTTAAAAACTATGATTTAATCAATTGGTCTAATATGAAAGAATTAAGATTTAAGATTTTAGAAAGTTCTATTTTTGAAGCCGTTGATTTTAATTTAGTTGAGTTTAAAGGCAATCCAAATAAACCAAAAAATTAGTGTTAATTATGAAATTTTTAATTAGAATATTGATTGTCTTTCTGGTGTTTCCTTATTCATCTGCTATTTCTCAAACTTCTAAAGTCTCCATTGAAGAATCTGAAACTGGTTTTCAGCTTTTAAAAGATAATCAACCTTACTATATTAAAGGTGCTGGGGCAAAAAGTAATTTTCAAAAAGTAAAAGAAAGTGGAGGCAATTCCATAAGAATATGGAGCAGTAATAAAAGTAATTTATTAGATTCTGCTTTAAAATATGATTTATCTGTTTGTCTGGGTATTTGGGTTGCACAAGAACGAAACGGTTTTGATTACAACGACGAATACAAAGTAAAAAGCCAAATTGAATTAATTAAGAAAAAAATTGTAAAGTTAAAGGACCATCCTTCATTAATTTTGTGGGGAATTGGCAATGAAGTTGATTTGAAATATTCTAATTTTAAAGTTTGGGAAACCATTGAAGAAATTGCAAAATTCATTAAAAAAGTTGATCCAAATCATCCTACAATGACTGTTATTGCCGGGTTAGATCCTTCGAAAGTTTTTATGATTAAAAAGTATTGTCCAAGTATTGATATTCTTGGTATTAATGTCTATGGATCAATTGTCAATGCGAATATTAATATTAGAAGGTATGGATGGGAAAAACCTTACATAGTTACAGAATGGGGGGTTAATGGTCCTTTTGAGGCAAAAGTAAATGCATGGGGAGCCAAAATTGAACCTACTAATGGTGTCAAAGCGAATCAAAGACTTAAAAGATACAAAGACTTTATTGAAGCAGACAACGAAAAGTGTTTGGGTTCATATTGCTTTTTGTGGGGACAGAAACAAGAATCTACTGCAACATGGCACGGAATGTATTTAAGTTCAGGAAATCCTACTGAGGCTGTGGATGTTATGCAATATTGTTGGAAAGGAGAATGGCCAGAAAAAAGAGCACCTAGTATTATGAAAATAAAGTTAAATGGTGGTAATTGGATGAGAAACCATGTATTTGTTAAAAACGAAGAAGTAACTTTAGATTTTTCTTATGACAGAAATAGCAACGATAGTTTGTACTTTGATTTTCAATTATATCCAGAAACTTTTTCAACTAAGGGTGGTGGTGACAAACAGAAATCACCTGACAAGTTAGTATTTGAAAAAATAAAGCAAACCAATAATACTATGACTTTTAAGGTTCCAAATAAAAAAGGATTTTATAGAATATTTGTTTTTGTTAAAAATGAAATTAATCAATCTTCAGTTGCAAACATTCCATTTAAAGTAGAAAGTTTATAATTTTTTTAGATATGGCAAGTAAATATATATTAAGGTATATTTTATTATTTTTATTTAGTTCTTCTTTTCTTGTTTTAAAATCTCAGTTAAATACCTTCTTTGAAGATTGGGAACCAAGAACTTTTAACCATTATTCAAATGTTGATTTGCAATCAGAGTTGAATTTACCTGCTAGTGTTGTTGTTAATATAAACACATCAAATACTATTGCAGATGTTTTGCCTTCACATTTTGGAACAAACTTGACTCATTTTCTAGGACAGTCAGTTATTAACGAGAATGATTTCATGAGTAATCTTAAAAACTTGGGAAAAGCAATTTTAAGATATCCTGGGGGAAATGGATCTAATCAGTTTTTCTGGGATGGTAATATTCCTTCCAACATATTAAACGATTCTCAAATTACTATTAATGATCTTATAGATGGTTCTGGATGGAGAATTAGCCCCAATGAATTTGTGCAAATTTTAGATTCAACCAATGGCTCTGGAATCATTGCAGTTAATGCTTCTTACGCAAGATATGGAACCTCTGCAAATCCAATTCAGACAGCTGCGTCTTATGCAGCAAGTTTTGTAAGACATATGAACCAGACCTTAAATGCAAATATTAAATACTGGGAGGTTGGAAATGAAAATTATGGACCTTGGCAAGCAGGTTATTTGGTTAATGGAGATACTATTGACGGAATAAAATATGGGGACATTTTCAATGTTTTTGCAGACTCTATGAAAGCTGCAGATCCTACCATAAAAATTGGTGCCGTTCTCTTTAGACAGGATGGGGTTTATAATGATTGGTCAAAAAAAGTGCTTTCTAAAGTTGAAAACAAAGCAGATTATTTAATAATTCATAATTATTTTAGAAGAAAACCAAATCCTAATAATGTTTCTTATCAGGAAATGCTAACATCTTTAAATCAAGTTCAACAAGACGTAATAAGGGTTGAAAATATGGTTGCTGCCTATACCAATAAGCCAAGTGATTATTTTCCAATAGCAATGACTGAATTTAATTCTAAAACTGGAGAAAGGGAAATATCCATGGCTAATGCAATATTTATTACTCAAGCCTTAGCAGAACAAATAAAAAATGGTTTTGCAGCGTCAATTTTATGGAGTTTTCAAAACGGACTTGATAATTATGGAGGAGATCATGGTATGACTGCTAGAAATAGTCCTATTTTAAATGACCATTATCCAAGACCTGTTTTTTACATTTATCATTTTTTTCAAAAATTTATGGGTGACCGAATGGTTTGGTCCTATTCGAGTGATTCAACAGTAAAGTCTTATGTCTCCACATTTTCATCCGATACCAGAGGAATTGTTTTGGTGAATAATTCTTCAATTTCAAAAACTGTAAATCTAGATTTTGGAAGTGATACTATAAGATATAATTATTATTGGTACGAGGTTTATGCTAATAATGAAACAGATAAAAAGATATTTGTAAATGGTCAAACAAGTAACTTCATAGAAGGTGGCCCAGAAAATTATGCTTCAATTCCACCATATTTTAGGCCAGTCAACGGAAATAATAAATTTGAATTAAAACCATATTCTGTAAACTTCATCGCAAATTCAGATTACTTACTTGGCCAAGAAGAATTAGAAAATAGTCTTGATTTAAGAATTTATCCAAATCCTTTTAATGAAGTATTAAATATCGACCAACAATATGAATTTGATCATTTGAAACTCTACGATATAAAAGGCAAATTGGTTTTACAATCATCCAAAAAATCTATTGATACAAAACTTTTAAAAGAAGGTGTTTACATTTTAAAATTATATAACGATCAGTCATCCACACAAATCAAAATCATAAAAGTCAAAAAATAATGAAGCTTAAATTTTTTATTTATTCAATAGTAATTTTTATTACCCTTAGCTTTAGTTCTGAATCCAATCCTATTTATTTAGATAGTAGTTTTAGCGATACACAAAGAGTAGAGGACCTATTATCAAAAATGACAATTGAAGAGAAGGTGGCTCAGATGTGTCAATATGTAGGCCTAAATTATTTGAGTTCAGAAAATGAATCTTCATTAACAGCTGAGATTTTAAATAGCGATTCTAAAGCATCATATAAAGGATTTTTAAAAAAAGATATTGCTCAAATGGTTGTTGATGGGAAAATTGGTTCTTTTTTACATGTTTTACAACCCAAAGAATCTAATATGCTTCAAGCATTAGCATTAAAATCACGACTAAAAATCCCATTAATTATTGGTATTGATGCTATCCACGGTAATGGAATGGTAAAAGGGACTACAGTCTATCCATCTCCAATATCTATTTCTTCGTCATTTACCGATAGTTTATCTTACGTAGTTGGCCTACAAACAGCAAAGGAAATAAGAGCAGCTGGTTCTCATTGGGCTTTCACACCAAATATTGATGTTCTTAGAGACCCAAGATGGGGAAGAGTAGGTGAGACATTTGGAGAAGATCCACTTTTAGTATCCAATATGGGCGTGAGTATGATTAAGGGCTTACAAGAAACTAATAAAGTAATTGCATGTGCAAAGCACTTCATTGCTGGTTCAGAACCTATAAACGGCTTAAATTCGTCTCCTATGGATATTTCTGAAAGAAATTTGAGAGAGATTTATCTTAAACCATTCAAAAAAGCAGTAGAATCTGGAGTCTATTCTATAATGGCTGCACATAATGAATTGAATGGTGTGCCGTGCCACATGAATAAATATTTAATGACTGAGATTTTAAGAGATGAATTTAAATTTCAAGGTTTTATAGTCAGTGATTGGATGGATATTGAACGAATTCATACCCTTCATAAAACCGCAGAAAACCCAAAAGATGCTTCTTTTCTGTCTGTTGATGCTGGTATGGACATGCATATGCATGGACCTTATTTTTTAGAATATATTACAGAATTAGTAAAAGAAAATAAAATTTCTAAAAAAAGAATTGATGAGTCCGCTAGAAAAATATTATTGGCAAAATTTAAATTAGGGTTATTTGAAGACCCTTTTATTGATTTAACAAAAGTTAATAAAAATTTATTTACAAAAGAGCACCAAAATACTTCACTTGAGATTGCTCGTAAATCAATCGTATTGCTCCAAAATAAAAAGGGAAACTTGCCTCTTATAAAATCTAAAAAAACAAGAATATTGGTTACTGGTCCAAATGCAAATAATCATTCAATTTTAGGAGATTGGACTAAGCCTCAACCAGAAGAAAATGTAGTTACAATATTTGAAGGAATTAAAAAAATTGGTTCTCAAAAGGGCTTCGAGGTGGATTTTCATGATTCTAATAGCGATATTTTAAATATTACACCTACAGATATTTTATCTACTGTTTCAATTGCTAAAGATTACGATTATGTTTTTGTAGTTGTAGGAGACAATTCTTTAAGACACCTTAAAAATAAAAAAACCGCAGGTGAGAATATGGCTCGTGCGAATCTTAATTTAGCAGGCAATCAATTAAACTTAGTTAAAAGCTTAGATAAGCTAAGTAATGAATTAATTGTAATTTATGTCAATGGTAAGCCAATTGCTGAACCATGGATTGCTGAAAATATCAATTCAGTTATTGAAGCATGGGAACCTGGTAGTTTTGGTGGTCAAGCAGTTGGTGAAATAATTTTTGGCGATGTAAATCCTAGTGGAAAATTACCTCTTACATTTCCTAGAAGTGTTGGTCAGCTTCAAATGGTATATAACCATAAACCATCTCAATACTTCCATAAATATGCAAAAGAGAAAATAACTCCATTATATCCATTTGGTCATGGATTAAGTTACTCAGAATTTAAATATTCAGATATGGAAGTGAATAAACCGATAAGTGAAAATTCATTAATTAATGTTTCATTTATTATTTCAAATAATAGTGATTCCTTTGGTGATGAAGTGGTGCAATTGTATTTCCGAGACAGTTACAGTTCAGTAACAAGACCTGTAAAGGAACTATTGAAATATAAAAGGGTTTCTTTAAAACCTAGAGAATCAAAAAGAATAAGTTTTTCAATACCTGTAAAAGATCTTGCTTTTTATGACTTAAATATGAAGTTATGTGTGGAAAAAGGAAATTTTGAATTCATGGTTGGAGGGAGTTCCAAAAATAAAGGATTGATTAAATCTTCTCTACAAATCTTGGAAAGATATAATTTCTAATTTTTAATCAAAAGTTTTAATTATAGACCCATAACCAGGTTTAAAAACTATTATCTCAAAAAATTTCTCAGGGTTAATCACTTCGTCACTTAAGTATATTTTCCAATTATCATTTTTGTTATTTCTCCAGCCAACGGAGGAGTTGATGTTGTTAGAGATTATATTAATTCCATTGTCTTTATGAACTATTGTAGGTTCTTTTAACTTAGGCTTTTCTCCATTTGGCCACATCTCATTAATAAGTTGATTCTCTGAAATATTCCCATAATCTGATTCATGTATCCAATTATCAAGTGTTTTCTTTAGTTCATAAAAAACACTATCATAATCTTTGTTGGTATATAGGTTATTAAGCTCATGAGGGTCATTAACAATATCATAGAGTTCATATTTTGATTTGGTTTTTTTGTACCAATTCTCCATTGAACTATTATTTTTTTTCAAATTATTAAGTGAATCTAAAATTCTCATTGTTTTCATGTTCTTTCTGTAAGAAACAGGTTTCATTATAGAAGAGTTGGTATCGCAGTTAATAATTAGTTTAAATTCTTTATTTCTTACACATCTTCTTTTATCTGTATATTCATCAAACCTGTCAGTGGCAGCAAAAATATAGTCTCTATAATTCTGATTGTAAAAAGAAACTCCTTCCATTTTAGATTTTGTCTCCGATTTTGTCAATTCTAAAATAGTAGGAGCTAAATCAATAAAACTAATCATTTGATTATTTCTAGGTTCATTTCTTGCTTCAGTCCACTTTATAATTAATGGGCATTTCAAACCAGAATCATAAATAGATCTTTTATATCTTGGAAATGGTCCTCCATGATCGGAGAAAAAGTAAATCACCGTATTTTCATAAAGCCCATCTTCTTTAAGTTGGTTAATTATTTCTCCTACTTGTTTATCTAATTTTTCAATGTTTTTATAATTGGTCACAAAATCATTCTTAATACTATTGTTTTTTGGGTAGAAGGGTGGAAGTACAACTTTATTTAGTTCATTTACAGAATGTTTTTTATAATTACTCCATACTCTTGATTCATGGGTAATATTGAAATTAAAAACTGAGAAAAATGGTTGTAAAGTATCTCTGTTTCTCCAATGGGCATTTTTATTACTTTCGTCCCAAGCTAAAGGTGACATTTCCATGTTGTAGTCTTCTTTGGAGTTGTTGGTACAATAGTATCCATTAGCTCTTAAAATTTCTGTAAAAAATTGTATTTTCCTTTTCGGAACAGCACTATAAATTGGCAAATTGGTTTTATTATTTATAGAACCCTTATTTTTTTTATAGGCTCTCATGTGTTGAGTTCCAATGGTTGTCGGATACATCCCTGTTGCAATGCTGCTTCTACTAGGAGAACACACAGGAGAAACAGCGAAAAAATTGTCATAAACTATTCCTTTAGATGCTAATTCATCTATGTTAGGAGTTTTCGCAATAGAATCGTAGTAAGAGGAAAAAAACAAAGATTGATCTTCACAAACCAACCAAAGTATATTTTTTTTTTCTTGTGAATTAAAACTGAAAGAAATTAAATTAATTATAATCAATAAGATGTTTTTTTTTAATAATTTCAATTTATATGAGATTTGTTTGTTAAGTTTATAGAAAGTGTAAAATAAACACTTAATATTTATCAGTAGTCTAAACTATTTATGGAATGTAATTTAAAATATTTTTTATGAGAAAAATAATTTTATCTTTTTTTTGTTTAGTATTTAGTCATATCCTAATAGCTCAAAATATAAATACTTCCTCCTACTTTTTAAATACAAAAAATATAGATTTTTCTATAAAGGGTTATTACCGTCTAATGGCCTACAATAGACAAGTTTCTAATCTTTTTGGGGATACTTTAAATCCTAATGTCTTTCGCTTAGACGATGAGTTTAACTCTCCTACATTAAATCTAGAAATGATTTTAAATTCTAAAAAATCTGGCTACATAAAGACTCAATTATATTTATTTGAACCTTTTACAGATATATCATTGGATAAAAACTATTTGAAATTAAATCGAAGAGGAGTGTCCATTGAATTAGGAAATAAAACCAATTTTGGAAACTTTAAAATTGTAACTGGTGGAATTAATTTTTTACGATTTAGTGATTTCACTTTAAGCTCTGCAAAACAAGTTAGAAACTCTCTTTTTGATAGGAACGCTTGGACTTATGTTTGGCCAATAAATACCCAGTTTTCTAATTACATGCAGAAATCAGATTATACTAGAGCAGCTGATTTTGGGAAAAGACAAGTAAGTGGAATCCATTTTAGTGCTAGTGAGCTGCCAAAACAATTGAGTTTAGATGTTTTCTATGGAAAAACACCTTTTAATATTTCTGCCTATGATCATCTTTTAGCTATTAAAATCAATAAAGATTACAGACTAAATCACTTTGGAATTGGTTATTTAACTTCCAATGGATTGGATGCAATTTTTAATGGAAATAAATTTAAAAATCAAATTTTCAACTCTACCTATAATGGTAATGTAAATGAATGGAAGATTAATAGCGAGATAGCTGTAAGTAATTATAATTTTGACTTTAACAAAACTAGTGCTACCGGAATTGCATCAGAAATTTCTATTAAACCATCTTCTAAATATTTTAAGTTTCCAATATTCTTTGAGGGATACTATATTTCACCAGATTTTGTGAATATTCATTCTTCAATAGTTAATGGTTCTGTAGCTGCTTTTAGTTCCCAGACTAATTCATTTAACGGGGAAGGTATACCGGATGGGGCCAGACCATTTGGAGGGGTAATGACACCAATTCATATTAAATCTAATAATAGATATGGGCTAAATATTAATTCTGAGTTCAATATTGGAAAGCTAAAGGTCAACTTAGGAAATGGTATATCTAGGGAAATCCAAAATGACACTAACTTGGTTTCTTTCTTTCATAAAGTTAATGGATTGTATCTTTCAAGAATCGAAAGATTTCAATCAACTACAGGACCACAAGAAAATTTAACAACTTTTTTTAGAGGATATTACGAAAATGTATTCATTGATAATTCCATCAATAATCAATTTAAAAAATCCTACAACGTATTTTTACTAAATTTAAAATACCAATCCAAAGTTTTTAACAAAAAACTTTTTGTGTTTTATCTTGGGGAATTTCAATCGTTACAATCTTTTTTATCTCCAATTCCAGTTTTTAACCAAAAAGCAATTTTAAAAAATCAATTTCACGAACTTGATTTATATTTAGAAATTAATGATAGAATGTCAATTATTGGTTATTTTGGTAGGGAATTCGTTAAAGGAAACTTAAATTCTGGTTTAGGAGATGTATTAGATTCTGATAATATGTACAATCCTAGAGACGGCATAGGAAAGGTTTTAGGTGTTGGTTTTGATTACAGTATTTCTAAAAATTCTTGTTTTTATTTAAGATTGAAAAAAGTAAGTTATATGGACAATAATTTTTCAAATAATCTTTATAGTGGATATGAATCTACTTTAGAACTAAAAGTATATTTTTAATGAGATTTATTTTTTTATTTACGTCAGTTATCATTGGATTTTCAAGTCTTGCTCAATTTCCCAAATTTGAAATTGGAGGTTTAGCTAGGTCCTTTTCTCAGTCTTCACATTTGGATGAAGAAGATACTATAAATAACGATGTCTCTCAGGATTTTAATATTGTATTTGATTTAGCAATTAAAGGAAACTTAAATAAATATGTGAGTTTGTATACCGAACTTAGAATGGGATCAAATTTAGAAGTTTTTGATACATCTTCTTCTTATTTAAATTTAAGAAGATTGTTAATTTTTGGAGATTTAAATAAGTACTTTTCTTTTGAAATTGGAGATATTGATTTGAAAATGACTCCATTTACTTTATGGAATTCAAACCAGGAAGGCAATATTAATGAAAATGTTATTTTTAGTAATTATCGAAATATTCAGAACTACGAAAATTTTAATAACGAAAATTATTGGAGAAGGCAAGGGGCAAATTTGTTTGGTAATAAATCCTTTTCAAATAAGGATAGTCTTTGTTACAAAATATTTGGAACTAGAGAGATAGCTTCCAACGAAATTTCAATTCCTGATGTATTTATGTATGGAGGAGATATTACTTTTTTTAGTGAATATTTTTCTTTAGGAATAAATCATATTGATTTATTTACCAACAACAAAGGAATTTCTTTAGATACCAATTTTCACAATCACGTTATTTCTTCCAAATCAGTGTTTAATTTTAACAAGCTAGAGTTGTCCTCTGAATTTGGCATCTCTAAACTAACAAATTATACTTCCACTAACGATAGTAAATGGACAGATGGGGAGTTTATGAGTTTTGACCTCAAAACTAAATTATCAAAAAATTTATTATTTACCTTGAACTTTAGATCTGTAAGCGATGATTTCTTTTCGCCAGGGGCACAAACAAAAAGAATTAATTATTCTATGTCACCTATTTTATTTCCTCAAGTTTCTAATTCTTCAATAGGCAGAGAAATTCTTGCTAGCGATATTGTAACAGATATAAGTTTTTTTAGATCGGCTTCTTTTTACAATAGAAATATTGATTATTCTTTAGATGAATTTAATCCAATATTTGGGGTTAGTGAACCTTACGGAGTTGCTACTCCTAACAGAAGAGGATTTACTTCAATGATAGAATATTCTGACAGTTCTAATGTTGTTTATATCCAAGGAAAAGTTTCTTTTTTAAATGATCTCACTGGTGAGGGAGTTTTGAATAAAAGAAAATATTCTTCCCTTTCGATAGCATCTAATATATTTATTAATAAAATTTTAGACTATAAGAAAGTCATCTTACTCAATGGTGGATTTCATTATTCAAATTCCCAAAGAAATCATTCACCTGAAATTTTTGTACAAAATGTAGATTTTGATAATTCAATATTAGATTTGGGATTAGATTTAGAGATAATTAAAGATTTTCATTTATTGTACGGGCATAAGTCTATAAACTCCAAAGGCTTGGATTATTTGTCTGTAAGAGATAATAATTTTGCAATTTCATCTTTTGATAAATTGGAGATTGACATGAATCACAGAGTAAATTCTATTGGCTTAAAGTATGCTTTCACAAAGAGATCTAGTTTATTATTAAATTACCAAAACGTTAGATGCAATTATGAAATTTCAAATTTATCTTTCGTAATAAATCAATTTTTTATTTTAGCACAAATT
>Ga0233444_10001250_pt1 | contig 29540 bp, 31 predicted proteins | sample SI_124_October20_6_FD_182792 | JGI IMG/M metagenome (GOLD analysis project Ga0233444, IMG submission 182792) | Seawater microbial communities from Saanich Inlet, British Columbia, Canada - SI_124_October2016_10_MG | ecosystem: Environmental > Aquatic > Marine > Inlet | place: Canada: British... | reverse complement strand
AGCAGTACTGATTCCGATGTTCCTGATTATTGGAATATGGGGTGGCGCAAGGCGGGTTTATGCGGCGTTTAAATTTTTCCTGTTTACGTTGTTAGGCTCGGTGCTGATGCTGGTATGCATGCTTGTCATGTATGTGCAGACAGGCACAACAGATATACCGATGCTGACTGCGCATAGCTTTGGTACGGGGATGCAATTCTGGTTATTCCTTGGGTTTTTTGCATCTTTTGCGGTCAAGGTACCAATGTGGCCAGTTCATACATGGCTACCAGACGCGCATGTTGAGGCACCGACGGCGGGGTCGATGATACTTGCCGGTGTTCTATTGAAGATGGGGGGCTATGGATTCCTGCGGTTCTCATTGCCTATGTTTCCGCATGCGTCTGAATTGTTTGCACCACTCATTTTTGCTCTATCTGTAATTGCGGTGATCTATACGTCACTTGTGGCACTGGCGCAGTCAGATATGAAAAAGATGATTGCCTATTCATCGGTTGCGCATATGGGGTTTGTCACGATCGGTATCTTCACATTTACCGAACAGGGTATTGCTGGCGCGATGTTCCAGATGATTAGTCATGGTCTTGTATCCGCGGCATTGTTCTTTTGTGTTGGTGTTGTTTATGACCGTCTTCATACACGTGAAATTGATGCTTATGGGGGTGTCGCCAAGGTTATGCCGCGCTATGCCGTGTTTTTTATGTTTATGATGCTTGCTTCGGTTGGTTTGCCGGGAACAAGCGGTTTTGTTGGCGAAATGCTGGTTCTTGTCGGGGCATGGAAAGCAAGCACATGGGTTGCGTTTTTCACCGCCACAGGTCTTGTGCTTGGCGCTACATATATGTTGTGGCTGTATCGCCGGGTTATGTTTGGTAACGTTAACAAGGCTGAAGTCCAATCAATGGCGCCGATGCAAATGCGTGAATTAGGCATCTTTGTTCCCATCAGCATTTTGGTTTTGGTGTTTGGCGTCTATCCGGCATTTTTGCTGGATGTAATGGCTGTTTCGATTCAATTGTTAATTGATGAATTGGCGGTAAGTGGTGTTGCGCTCGTCGCATCTAATTAGACTCATATTTGTTCTCAAGGAGAACGGCACTCATGTTCGAAATAAATGATATTTTGCCTGCTCTTCCAGAAATGCTTCTGGCGTGTGTTGCGCTTTTGCTTGTTCTGGTAGCTGCCTATGGAGGCGAAGGTGCTGCGAATGCAAAGCGGGTCTGTTCGATTGCTTTGGTCGCAATTGTGATTGCGGCAGTAATGTTATGGCAGGGTAATGATATCCAGACCACAGCCTTTTCTGGCATGTTCAGCGCTGATTCATTTAGTTCATATATGAAGTTGCTGGTGTTAATGGGTGCATTTGCTGCCCTATACATGTCGATCAGTCCGTTGGAACAGGATGATATTAACAAGCCTGAATTCAGCTTGCTTGTCTTATTGGCGGTTGTTGGCATGATGCTGATGATTTCGGCAAATGACCTGATGTCGCTTTATATGGCTGTTGAATTGCAATCTCTGCCACTCTACGTCGTTGCAGCTATGCGGACAAATTCACTGCGTTCATCCGAAGCTGGATTGAAATATTTTCTGCTTGGCGCACTATCATCTGGCATGTTGCTCTATGGCGCGTCTCTGGTTTATGGATTTGCGGGAACAACCAGCTTTGACGGCATATCTGCAGCTGTTGCGACAGGTGCATTACCAGTGGTCTTTGTCATAGGCATGGTATTTATGATTTGCGGGATCGCATTCAAAATATCAGCAGCACCGTTCCACATGTGGACACCAGATGTTTATGAAGGCTCACCAACACCTGTGACAGCCTTGTTTGCCATCGCTCCAAAGGTAGCGGCAATGGCGCTGATGATGCGTCTGACTTATGGCGCCTTTGGTTCGATAGCCGTGGAATGGTCGCAGGTGCTTATCGCATTATCAATTGCATCAATGGTCATAGGCGCATTTGGTGCGATTATGCAGACAGACATAAAGCGGATGATGGCCTATTCATCAATTGCGCATATGGGCTATGCGTTAGCGGGACTGGCGGCAGGATCACATGCTGGTGTGCTGGGTGTCATGATTTATATGACAGGTTATATTTTCATGGGTGCTGGTACTTTTGCTATCATTCTGATGATGCGCCGTGAAGGCAAGGCCGCTAGCCGAATTGAAGATTTGCGAGGTCTGTCAAAAACACATCCGTTATTTGCTATTGGCTTGTTGGTCATGATGTTTTCGATGGCAGGTATTCCGCCATTAGCTGGCTTTTTTGGCAAGTGGTATGTTTTTCTAGCAGCAGTCAATGCGGGTCTGATTCCGCTAGCCGTTATCGGCGTGGTCATGTCGGTTGTTGGAGCTTTCTATTATTTGCGCATTATCCGTATGATGTATTTTGAAGAAAGCGACAATCCGCTGGATAGTGAACTGCCGATGTCGAATCGATTGGTGCTGATAGTTTCGCTTGGTGTTATCTTGCTGTTCTTTGCCGGACTTGGCAGTTTGCTTGGGGTAGCTGACATGGCGGCCACAACATTGATGGCTAGCAACTAGGATCAAACCATATGGTGACAAGCGTAGCTTGGACATTTTCCACCGCCGATGTCGCCGAATCATCATCTGATCTTGCCCATAAAGCTGCGCTTGATGGGGCGCCAACAGGTACCGGTTTTCTGGTGGGTGAACAAACTGCTGGACGAGGCCGACGAGGCCGAACATGGCTTTCACCCCAAGGGGGAATGTATCTGTCGGTAGTTCTGCGGCCTGAAATGGACAAACGGCATTGGCCGTTATTGTCTTTTGTGGCGGCATTGGCGGCGCGTGAAACGATCGATCATGTGCTTGTATCACATCAGCCTAAAGTGAAATGGCCTAATGATATTCTGGTCGATGGCAGAAAAATTTGCGGTATTCTACTTGAGGGGATGTCAGATGCCCTTATTGTCGGCACGGGGATCAATGTGGCACCGATTCAGGCGATTAACCTCATGCCAAATCATATATCACCAACGTCACTTGTCGATCTTGGCGATGATGTCATGACTCCGTCGCTATTGGCGGCGGCCTATATGAATAATCTAGCGCGGCGTTATGACGAATTTAGCAAAACTGGATTTATACCTGTTCGAAAAGAATGGATGAGACATGCCGCATTCTTGAACGAAGATGTATCTGTTATTGGCAATGGCCTATCAGGACATTTTGTGGGTATTGATGATGATGGTTCCATGATGCTGGTTGATGCGTCAGGTAAGACGCACCATATCACTACTGGTGATGTTGTTTTGATGGGTGATAATAGCTGATGCTTCTGGCAATAGATTGTGGCAACACCAATATCGTGTTTGCCCTTTATGACAATGCAGGCGATGCCAGTAGGCAGCTTGATTGCTGGCGTATTGCAACTGAAACGTCGCGTTCCAGCGATCAATATCTGGTCTGGCTAGGGCAAATGATGGCGCAGGCCAATTTGGCTAAAGATGATGTTACTGGTATTGTTATGGCCAGCGTTGTGCCCAATATCACTCCAGAATTAGTAATAATGGCACGTACAGGATTTGACCTTGATCCAATGATCGTTGGTAATAAAGATGTTGAGCTAGGCATTGTGGTTGATATTGATAATCCGTCACAGGCAGGCGCCGACAGGTTGGTTAATGCAGTGGCTGCGAAACATTGCCATCAGGTTCCAGCCATCATTCTTGATTTTGGCACAGCCACAACGCTTGATCTTGTGCGCGCAGATGGTGCTTATGCAGGCGGTATAATCGCGCCGGGGGTGCATGTATCAGTTGAGGCACTCTATCAGGCGGCGGCGCGCTTGCCACATCTTGATGTCAAACCATGGGACGCAACATTGCCCGTACTGGGGCGTGATACGACTAGTGCAATGGAGTCTGGTATTTTTTGGGGTTATGTCGGCATGATTGAAGGGCTGATTTCGCGTCTTCGGACAGAGCAGGGAACAGATTTACCCGCTATTGCGACAGGCGGGTTGGCATCCCTTTTCGCGCCGCATTTACCCATGATTTCGGCTGTTGATGCTGATCTTACCCTGCGTGGCCTCATTGTAATATACAATCTTAATAATTAATTTAATCCCGCTATAACGGCGCAAACAAACAGTTGAATGCTATAAATGACACATTTTTCCAAGTCTGATTTTCTATTTGTCCCTCTAGGTGGTTCTGGCGAGATTGGCATGAACGTTAACCTATATCATTATCAGGATAGCTGGTTGATGGTTGACCTCGGCATTTCCTTTCCGGATGAAAGCACCCCGGGCATTGACGTAGTGCTTCCCGATTTGCAATTTATCCAGAAACACCGTGATAAGCTGGCCGGACTTGTTCTGACACATGGTCATGAAGACCATCTGGGTGCGATTCCTTATCTGTGGAGTAGCATTGGTTGTCCAATTTGGGGCAGTGCCTTTACTCTGGCATTGTTGCGTCGCAAATTGGCCGAGTCGCGCAATGACTATGATATTCCATTGCATGAAATGGGTATGAATACGGTTGAAAAGATTGGTGCTTTTGACATTGAGATGATTGGCCTAAACCATTCAATTCCCGACCCTGCTGCTTTGGCTATCCGTACAGAAGCAGGCACTGTTCTGCATACGGGGGACTGGAAATTTGATAAGACGCCAGTTCTTGGTACGGATACTGATAAAGACCGTCTGGCAAAACTTGGCGATGAAGGTGTGCTGGTCATGGTTGGTGACTCAACCAATGCTATGGTTGAGGGGCATACGGGTTCTGAAACAGAAGCGCGCGATGGTCTGATTGACGCTATTGGTGCCGCTAAAGGCCGTGTAGCGGTAACGTGTTTTGCCAGTAATATTGCGCGTATCGATTCGATTGTGAAAGCAGCTCAGGCAAATGACCGCTCAGTTGCCATTGTTGGTCGCGCGCTAAATAGGGCAATATCTGCGGCGCGTGAAGTTGGGTATTTACATGATTTACCTGATTTTGTGCCCGAGGGTGACATCAATCTGTTACCGCGTGAGAATGTTGTTATCATATGCACCGGTACCCAAGGAGAGCCTCGTGCCGCAATGGCAAAAATTGCTGCAGGGGCGCATGAAACCGTGTCATTGGATCCAGGCGATACTGTTATTTATTCGTCACGCAAGATTCCGGGAAATGAAAATGCAATTAGCCGTGTCCAAGACATGCTTATTCGCCGAAAAATCAAGCTGATTACGGATGAAGATGCACCTGTACATGTATCTGGCCATCCATCGCGCGATGAAATGGTTGAGATGTATGGTCTTGTCCGGCCCAAAATCGCGATACCTGTGCATGGGACAGCGCGGCATCTTGTTGCGCATGCCGAATTAGCTGAAAGCTGCCAGGTACCCCAGACAATTCTGCCGGACAATGGCGCTGTTATTAAGCTGAATGCCGAGACAGTCTCAATTATCGATAATGTACAAACAGGTGCCATGACGCATGAGCGCGGATCAATTATTGACATGCAAGCCGATATGCTTCGTGCGCGGCGCCGTATGTTATGGAATGGTAGTGTGACAGTCAGTCTGGTGCTGAACCGGACTGGGAATATCTGTATGGTGCCAGCCGTTAGCCAGACAGGGCTTGGTGAAGGCGAAAAAGCGGACGATTATATTGCGTCTGCATCTTTGGCGGTTGAGGATGCTGTTGAACTGCTTGGCAAATCGGCCCGTAAAAATGATGCCTCGGTTGAGGAGGTTGCCGGACAAGCGGTTCGTCGTGTCGCACGAAGCATGTTTGGATTGCGGCCAATTACACATGTTCATATTATGCGGGTTAACCAAGAGGATTTGATGGCATGATTGGCCGCATAAATCATATCGCAATAGCTGTGCCGGATGTCGAAAAGGCAGCCATGTATTGGCGCGATGCGCTGGGGACGGATGTCAGTGCCGTCGAAAATTTGCCTGAACATGGGGTGCGCATCGTTTTTGTTAACGCCCCAAATGGTAAAGTCGAACTTATGGAGCCATTGGGTGCAGAATCACCAATCACACTGTTTCTGCAGCGTAATCCCGATGGCGGCATGCATCATATATGTTACGAGGTAACGGATATAGCCGCTGCCTGTGACCATCTGATTGCAAAGGGCGCACGCGTTCTTGGTGATGGCAACCCCAAAACAGGTGCGCATGGTAATCCGGTTGTGTTTTTACATCCCAAGGATTTCAACGGTACCTTAATTGAACTTGAAGAGGTGCGTTAGGGTATGGATATTGTATCAGGAGTCGTTGTTTATATACTTTTATGGTGGTGGGTGTTTTTGATGACATTACCATTTGGGGTGAAGTCGCCAGAAACAATCGAGACAGGGCATGCGACATCGGCACCCGAGCGTCCGTTAATATGGCGCAAGGTTGGTGCGGCGACAATTATCGCTGCAATTTTATTCAGCATCGTATTTATGATTATTGATTCGGGTATAATATCGCTGGACAAGCTATGATAGGGGCACCCGCGACGACCTGTCGCATCAAGCGTTCAAAGCAGCTTTGTGATGGTTAAAAACGCACAATGAATGTTCTGTAACTGAGGCAGGGATGCAAAAACAGATACAAAAAAGAAAAAGCAAGGCTCGCGCCTTGCCTTTCAAAACAATCGCCAATCTGCGTTGGCTTTCTCACTCCCTAAACCCGGCCTTTGCAACCTGTTTTTATTACGCTAAGCAATAAAACAACGTTTGTCGATACAAAATTATTTCTTTTTTAATAAAATAGTCATTCATATGTATTATTTGTAGCAAGACAGATTGAATTAGCTATTTAGGCGTAATGTGGCAACGTTAGTGTAGGCGTTGTTTTATGATATTTTGTTGTGCTAGAGGTTGTATTGAGTTGCAGTGATTTTCAAAAGTCCCGGCTGTTTCAAACGCATATAAAGGAATGTTTATGACAGCACATGCAAAAATTTATCTTGCATCTGATCATGCTGGTGCAGACTTACGTAAAAGGGTTGCGCAGCATGTTGAAGCGCAAGGCTTGCAAGTGGTTGATCTTGGGCCAGATGATGGCAGTTCGGTCGATTATCCGGATTATGGAAGAAAACTAGCCATGGCTTTGTCTGAAGACGCGGACGCATGTGGCGTTGCTATTTGTGGAAGCGGTATAGGTATTTCAATCGCTGTAAACCGGTTTCCATGGGCACGTGCCGCATTGGTCAGCACTGTCGAGGCTGCGCGGCTATCACGCGAGCATAATAATGCAAATGTGATCGCGCTTGGAGAACGCTTGATAAGTGTGGATACGGCGTTGGCATGTGTTGATGTCTTCCTCGCTACCGACTTTGAGGGTGGTCGGCATGCAAGGCGAGTGGATAAATTGACTAATCTTTCGTCCTAGTTTAGGCGAAATAGTGTCGTAAATGGAATGCGCACTATACCAGTAACAAGTGTAATTATTCGGCTCCCCCCTGTCGAGGAATGGTCATCGTGACCGCATTAACTAAAGGAGATAATTATGGACGATTTAAAAAGAACAATACCGTCATTCGTAATGGACGGGTTTTTCTCGGCACCATTAAAAGATACTGATCCTGAAGTGGCAGCCGCATTGGGACATGAGCTTGTGCGCCAGCAGGACCAGATCGAAATGATCGCATCTGAAAATATTGTCAGTGCGGCCGTGATGGAAGCGCAGGGGTCTATTTTCACCAATAAATATGCTGAAGGTTACTCTGGCCGCCGCTATTACGGGGGCTGTGAATATATGGACGTTGTAGAGACATTGGCGATCGAACGTGCCAAGACGCTTTTCAAATGTAACTTTGTCAATGTACAACCACATTCTGGCGCACAAGCTAATCAGGCTGTTTTTCTGAGCTTGCTGAAGCCAGGTGATACGATACTGGGTATGTCACTGGCCGCTGGTGGTCACCTCACACATGGTGCGGCACCAAACCTGTCAGGTAAATGGTTCAATGCTGTACAATATGGCGTTGATCCAGAAACATCTTTGATTGATTTTGACGAATTGCAAAAAATTGCCGAAGAATGTAAGCCGCAGATGATTCTGGCAGGTGGTTCGGCTTATCCTAGAACGCTTGATTTTGCAAAGTTTCGTGAAATTGCTGACTCAGTTGGTGCGTATCTGATGGTTGATATGGCACATATTTCTGGTCTGGTAGCTTCAGGTGCGCATCCTAGCCCCCTTCCACATGCGCATGTTGTGACCTCTACAACGCATAAAACTTTACGTGCGTCACGTGGCGGTATCATTCTGTCTAATGACGAAGCGCTGGGCAAAAAGATCAATTCAGCTGTTTTCCCTGGTCTTCAGGGTGGCCCGTTGATGCATGCGATCGCTGGCAAGGCGGTTGCTTTTGGCGAAGCGATGCGGCCTGAGTTCAAGCAATACATCGATTCTGTTGTCGAAAATGCACGTGTACTTTCCGAAACATTGATTGAACGTGGCGCGGCGATTGTGTCTGGTGGTACCGATACACATCTGACATTAGTTGATTTACGTCCAAAGGGTCTGACAGGTGACATCACCGAAGTGTCGCTTGAACATGCAGGTATCACCTGTAACAAAAACGGCATTCCGTTTGATCCACAACCACCAATGGTTACCTCGGGTGTCCGTCTAGGCACACCTGCAGGCACAACCCGTGGTTTTACGCGGAATGAATTTATCGAAATTGGTCATCTGATTGGCGATGTATTCGACGGGCTGGCAGAAAACCCAGAAGATAATAGTGCTGTAGAGGCTGTCGTGCGTGAAAAAGTACGCGCACTATGTCGGGCTTTCCCAATCTATCAATAGTGTGTACAATCATGCCTACGTCAATATATAGCGTGGGTTTGGAAAATGATTTGTCCGTTTTGTGCAAGTGAAGACACGCAGGTAAAGGATTCTAGACCTTGTGAAGACGGTGCCGCTATCCGGCGCCGTCGCTTCTGTGGTCATTGTGAATCTCGCTTTACAACGTTTGAGCGTGTTCATTTGCGTGAAATAATGATTGTTAAGCGTAATGGACGCAGGTCTCTTTTTGATCGTGATAAGCTTGAACGATCTTTCGAGATTGCCTTGCGTAAGCGCGATGTTGACCCTGATGACAAAGCCCGCTCAATAAATCAGATTGTTCGCCAGCTAGAAAGCCATCCCGACGGTGATGTGCCAAGCGAATTGGTTGGTGAACTGGTCATGACGGCGCTTAACCAACTCGATCATGTTGCCTATATACGTTATGCGTCGGTATATCGAAATTTTGGAGAAGCCAAAGATTTTGAGGCCTTTGTTGAAAAAGAACTAGGTGACTAATATTTCTCTAAAAAATGCTGATAAAAAATGGATGTCTTTTGCCATTTCCGAAGCCCAGAAGGCAGTCGGACGAGCAGCTGAGAATCCCCCAGTTGGCTGTGTGATTATTGCAACATCTGGTCATATCGTCGGTGTAGGACATACCGCGAGAACAGGGCGACCCCATGCCGAAACAGTAGCTCTTGCTATGGCGGGAGATCAGGCACATGGCGGCACAGCCTATGTCACGCTTGAACCATGCGCCCATCATGGACAAACGCCACCATGCGCCACCGCATTGATAAAAGCAGGTATTAAGCGTGTTGTTATATCATGGCAAGACCCGGATAAACGCGTTAATGGCAAAGGTGTTGCCATGCTTCGTAACGCCGGTATTGAAGTTGTCACTGATATAGCCAAAGATGTTGCATTTACTGTCATGCAGGGATTTTTGCATCGTATGACGCATAAACGACCACTCGTCACAATGAAAACAGCAACGTCGTTGGATGGTGGCATTGCCCTTGGTGATGGCCGAAAAGTTTGGTTAACCGCACCGCCAATGCGGCGATATGTGCATCTATTGCGTAGCAAATCAGATGCGATTTTAACAGGTATAGGTACAATTCTAGCGGATGATCCAGAAATGACATGTCGTTTGCCGGGGTTGGAAGCTGATAGTCCGTCCCGCTTTATTTTGGACAGCCAGCTTCGTTGTCCACCTGACGCCAAAATTTTGCAGAATAGTGACGATGTGCAAACAGTGATTTTTTGTGCTGAAACAGCTTCATCTGAGGCTAGAAGGGCGCTTGAAAGGACAGGTGCAAAGATTGTTCCGATTGCCTTGGATGCGGTACAAAAGGATGTTTCACATAATAGGCTGGACTTGTCAGCAGTGTTGCGCTTTTTGGGTGATGCGGGGATCAATAATCTTTTAGTTGAAGCTGGAAGCAATATTGTGACCAGCATTATAACTAACGATTTTGTCGATTTTATCCATTGGACGCAAAGCCCGCATTTATTGGGAAGTGACGCTATTCCTGCTATATCACCATTAAAGCTGGTGGCATTGCCTGAACAAACGCGATATACCGAGACTCATCATCAGCAAATAGGACGAGACCGCCTGACTATTCTGGCAAAATCTTGCTAGACTGATGTAACCAGAAGTAATGGATGTTTTGATGTTTACAGGAATCATAACCGGACAAGGCCACATTCTTGATATTCATGATGCAGGCGACCGGCATTTGACCATTGGATGTGACTGGGATTGCGCGGCAATTGATTTAGGGGCATCCATAGCCTGTTCGGGGATTTGCCTGACTGTGGTGGCGCGCGACGCGCACAGCTTTAGGGTCGCGGCATCATCTGAAACCATGTCTGTTACAACGCTTGGGGGCTGGCAAAAAGGCGACAAAATTAATCTTGAACGCGCACTTCGGATGGGAGATGAATTAGGCGGGCATATTGTGTCTGGTCATGTTGATGGATTGGCCCAAGTGATGTCGATTACGCCTGATGGTGATAGCCATGTCGTTACGCTTGGCGTGCCAGCCGATTTGGCAATGTTTGTTGCCCCCAAGGGATCAGTTACATTAGATGGTGTTTCGCTGACAGTTAATAACGTTACTGACAATAGTTTTGGCATAAATGTGATTGCACATACATGGGATGTAACCCAGTTTGGTGCGCTGACCATAGGCCAGAAAATGAATATGGAAATAGATATGCTGGCACGCTATGTTGCGCGTCTGCATGGCCTTAATAAGGAAGCGTAATAATGAGTCAATCCGATACATCAGACATGCGCGCATTGTCACCTATTGAAGATGTAATTGCTGATGCCAAGTTGGGCAAGCTGTTCATTCTTATTGACGATGAAGATCGTGAGAATGAGGGTGATCTATGCGTTGTAGGTGAATGGGTAACAGCTGAGAATATTAATTTTATGGCAAAGTATGGCCGGGGTCTTATCTGTCTTGCGTTGCCGCGCGAAAGAACAGATGCGTTGGGTTTGGGGATGATGGAACGACGTAATGAGTCGCGTCATCAAACAGCGTTTACGGTGTCAATTGAAGCGCGTGAAGGCGTTACAACAGGCATTTCGGCGGCAGATCGTGCGCATACAATCAGGACAGCCATCGACCCGCAACGCAGTGAGAAGGATATAACCACACCAGGGCATATTTTTCCCCTTATTGGGCGTGATGGCGGAACCCTTGTAAGGGCAGGTCATACCGAAGCCGTTATCGATATTGCAAGAGCAACCGGATCGGACAACCCGTCAGGCGTAATTTGTGAGATTATGAAAGATGATGGTGAAATGGCGCGCCTAAATGATCTGCTGCCTTTTGCCAAAGAACATGATCTAAAGATTGGTACGATCGCTGATTTGATTGCATGGCGCCGTATGAATGAAACCCTTGTCCAACGTTCAGTTGAAACAGACTTTGCTTCACGAACAAGTGGTTCATGGCGCATGATTATTTATGTAAACACAATCTCGGATGTAGAGCATATTGCTCTGGTTAAAGGCGATATTTCCGGCGATGATCCAATACTTGTAAGAATGCATGCCCTTGATTTGATGTCGGATGTGCTTGATGAAGCATCTCCGTTCCGGAATGGACGTGAGTTGGAAACAGCCATGCATACGATTGAAAAGAAGGGGCGTGGTATCGTTGTGCTACTGCGTGAGTCATCAAATGCCAGCCTATCTTCAATGGTTACCCAACGGGTGATGAAAGATGCCAAAACGGGCGATAATCCGGGGCATGATTTGCGTGAATATGGTGTAGGTGCACAAATTCTTGGTGATCTTGGCGTTTCAAAAATGGTGCTGTTATCAAATTCAAAGCCAAATGTTATCAGCCTTGATGGTTATGATCTGGAGATTGTTGACTGGAAACCGCTGAATGGAGAGGGGCAATAATGTCAGGTCATTTTCTTATTGTTGAAGCCCGCTTTTATGGCGCGTTAGCCGATGCCCAAAAAGCAGGTGCCATCGCCGCTCTTGAAGGTGAGGGGGCAACGCATGAAACCATTTGTGTGCCTGGTGCGCTTGAAATTCCGGCAGCGATTGCATTTCTTGCGTCCAGCGATAAGCGCTTTGACGGTTATGTTGCGCTTGGCTGTGTTATTCGTGGTGAGACAAGCCACTATGACACAGTTTGTAATGAGTCGGCACGTGGCCTGATGGATTTGGCTCTGGCAGAAAATCTTGCTATCGGAAATGGCATTATAACTGTTGAGGATGAGGATCAGGCGTGGGCTCGTGCTGATCAGAATCGTAAAGATAAAGGCGGTGACGCCGCGCGTGCTGCGCTGGCTATGGCAAAATTGAAACAACAGGTTGGTATCTGATAGAATGGCAAAAGATAACACTGAACTGAAACCTGTTCCTGTTCGCCGACGATCCGCATCACGTGTGTCATCGATTCAAATTTTATATCAGTCACAAATTACTGAACGAACCTCAGTTGATTTTGCTCCAGATTTTCTGACTTATTATGCGCCAGATGTTTCTAAATCTTTCCGTGTAAAGGATCTGGATCATGAGCATCTTAACGCACTTTATACAGGCGTCGAAAAAGAGATGGCTCTATTGGACAATGATATTGCTGACTCTCTGGCAAGTGGCTGGCGTATAGAACGTCTGGCATTGATCGAGTTAACTTTGCTTAGATGTGGTGCGTTTGAGCTTCGCTTCATGCCGCACATACCAGCGCGAGCCGTGGTCAGCGAATATGCGGCCATTAGTGATGCATGCGGTTGTGAAGTGGCTTTTGTGAATGCTGTGCTTGACCGTTTGTCACGCATTGTGCGGACAGTTGAGATGGGAACAGCCTAGACGTTTAAATCTGGCTTATTCTTCAGTTGCACGGCGGCGTTTAAGATTCTTGAATATCTGATCTATTGCACCATAGGTATTACCAGGTGTTGGCGTCTTTTCATCAATATGGGCAATAGATAGACCTGAAGTTTCATCAAGAACATCAACAGCGCGGACAATGTCCTCATTGTCTATGGTGAACATAACGATCGTACGAGACGTTGTTTCATTAATGCCAGCAACTGGTTCTTCCATTGTTTGAGATACATAATAGGATTTGCCAGACCCAAAAGCGCCTTCAAAGCTGGGTTTGCCAAGAATGAAAATCAAGTCAGACTTTTTGCTTTTGCCAAGTTCAATTTTTGCCAACTCTGCTTCATCAATGGTATGTCCATGCGAACTGATTCGCGATTCACATGCGCTCGTGCCTATCAAAGCCACGCTAAGAAAACTAAAAGTCGCAAGTGCACGTAAAGCGTTCATAGTGGCAAATGTTCGTCTGGTCATCATCGCGTTCCTAGGATATAGACATGCATAGTCAGTTAGATAGCAACATAACGAGATGTTTGTAAAATGAACAGTAAAGAAAATGGGTGGCTGAAACAAATGCTGGGGTTTGGTAATAACAAGCAGGAAACCGTTGCTGAACATCTTTATGGTCAAGCGATTGAAATTGCCCGTTCGCCAAAGCTGTATATTGATTATGGTGTGACTGATGACGTTGATGGTCGGTTTGATGCCCTTTGTCTGGTGGTAATACTGATTATGCGGCGGCTTAAGGAAGTTGAAAGTGGTAAAGACATAAGCCAGAGCTTGTTTGATTCGATGTTTGCAGATATGGATTTGTCTTTGCGTGAAATGGGTGCTGGTGATATTGGCGTGTCAAAACGTGTCCGTGTCATGGCTGAGGGTTTCATGGGGCGGTTGGAAAATTACGCCACCGCCCTTGATAAGGCAGATGATGACATGCTTGCCAATGCGCTGGCACGCAACCTTCTTCGCGCGCCAGATGCGTCCAAACAGGCGGTGCAAAGCGGTCTGGTTGTTTATGTATCAAAGCTGGCTGAACAAATTGATGCAGTATCGTCGCAAGACATGCTGGCAGGTAAGATGAATATTAGTCTTTAAATCAGATGGTTTTGATTTGATGATGGTTTGGATGCTAATGTGTTATGTTGTTTGGGGCATTGTTTTGACTTACGTGTTTGCCAGCATTAATGGACGGTTTGCTTAGATGCCAGTTTTTTCTCTAACTGCAGAACTTGCCGCTGATAGCATCAAGCCTGATGCCACTTATCGATGTAAAATCATTCCTTCGGAAGCCGAAATCGATATGTTGCTGACCCGGTTTGATTATATTGCGGTCAATGATCTAGTTGCCGAGCTAAAAATTCGTAAAGTTGCGCGAGAGTGCTGGGATGTTCATGGCAGATTAACAGCCAGTGTGGTCCAAAGCTGTGTTGTTACTGGTGAACCATTAGCGGAAAGTGTGGATTTTACTATAGAAGAACGTTATGTTCGCTTTTTTGACGAATCAACGTCAGTGGAAGTTGATTTAGACGGAGTGGAACCGCTTAAAAACGGCTTTATTGATTTGGGCGAAATGGTGATGCAGTCGCTGGCTTTAGCTGTTACAGCATGGCCACGAGCAACTGATGCCAATGAGTATGTTGAATTAGAACCAGTAAAACGCGATCATCCATTTGCTGGTTTGGCGGCCATAAAACAGCCGAATGACAAGAATTGACCGTCGTGCAACCAGGAGAGTAGCCTGTCCAAGAAAATTAAAATAGCACTGGACGCAATGGGCGGCGATAACGCGCCTGAGATCGTCATTAATGGTGCTGAAATTATAAAGCAGAGATCCCCCAATATCGACCTTGTTTTTGTTGGTGATGAAGTGCAGATCCATAAGCTTTTGGACCAAACAAAACATCTGGCGAATGCCGAGGTTCTGCATGCTGTTGACGCAGTATCTGCGGATGATACGGCGTCTCAAGCTGTGCGCCGTGGCAAAACCACATCAATGTGGCTTGCTATTGCCGAAGTTGCTGATGGTCGTGCTGATGCCATTGTCTCGGCAGGTAATACAGGCGCGCTTATGGCCATGTCGAAACTACAATTTCGGACAATGCCAGGTGTTACCAGACCTGCGATTGCCGGCTTGCTACCATCTGAAAAAGATATTGTCTGTATGCTGGATCTTGGTGCGAATCTGGAAGTTGACGAAGAAAATATGGTGCAATTTGCCCTTATGGGTCAGGCTTTCTATCACAGCCTTACCGAAAAGGAGCGTCCTGTTGTTGGCTTGCTGAATGTTGGCGAAGAAGAACAAAAGGGACATGAATATCTACGTCTGGCATCACAGGAACTTTCAGACCCCGAACTTGGCGTCAATTATTATGGATTCATCGAGGGGTCTGACCTTGTGAAAGGTGATGTGGATGTTGTTGTTGCGGATGGGTTTTCTGGCAATATTGCTCTTAAAACAGCCGAAGGTGTTGCGCAGTTACTGACGTCTTTTTTGCGTCGTAGTTTTACCTCAAGCATATTGTCAAAGCTTGGCTATCTTCTAGCGCGCTCATCAATGAAAGAATTACGTAGAAAAATGGACCCGCGTCGTTACAATGGGGCGGTTTTTCTTGGACTGAACGGTATTGCTGTAAAATCACATGGCGGTACAGATGCGTTGGGCTTTTCAAATGCGATTGATGTGGCGGCAAACTTGGTGGATCATGGATTTATCCCAGATGTAAGTAGTGCAATTGAAAAAGCTGCAAGTATTAGAGAAAAAAGGAAACTATCTGATGGCGAATAAGGCTGTTTTGATGACATCCGTCGGTTCGTATTTGCCCGAAAAGGTGGTTACAAACAAAGATCTTTCAGCCTATGTCGATACCAATGACGAATGGATACGCCGCCGTACAGGGATTACCCAGCGCCATGTTGTTGCCGATGGTGAAAAGACATCTGATCTAGCCCGCAATGCGAGTCTTGAAGCACTTGAGAACGCCGGATTGACAGGTGCCGACATAGATTTGATTATTGTTGCGACATCAACGCCTGATGATACCTTTCCGTCAAACGCAACCAAACTGCAATATCAAATTGGCGCCACCACAGCGATTGCGTTTGATATTCAGGCGGTTTGCGCCGGTTTTATCTATGCGTTGGATGTTGCTGATGCGATGCTTCAATCAGGTCGCGGTAAGCGTGCCTTGGTTGTTGGGGCTGAAAGTTTTTCAAAAATTCTTGATTGGAAAGACCGTTCGACATGCGTGCTGTTTGGCGATGGCGCAGGTGCTGTTGTGCTTGAAGTTGAAGCCGACGCTGGGGATTTCGGAATCAAATCTTCAATTTTGCATGCTGATGGAAACTATCGCGATATCCTTTATGTTGATGGTGGTCCGTCTAGCACGAATGACGTGGGTCATGTGCGCATGGAAGGCAAAGAAGTTTTTCGGCATGCTGTTGAAAAATTATCAGCGGTGATGGATGAGGTGCTGGATGCGGCCAATATGACAACTGCCGATGTTGACTGGTTGGTGCCGCATCAGGCGAATATTCGTATTATTGATGGTATGCAACGTAAAATGAATCTGCCGCAAGACCGCGTTGTCCGTACAGTTGATCGGCATGCTAATACGTCAGCTGCGTCGATACCTCTAGCTTTAGCTGATGCTGTTCGGGATGGGCGAATCAAGAACGGGCATGTCTTGGCACTTGAGGCTATAGGTGGCGGTCTGGTATGGGGTGCAGCCTTGGTGAAATATGGCCGACCGCAACAATAGACAAATTTAAGCTATCTTTTTCGTGCAATGTGGAAGATTTTTTGATTAAATACTATTTCAACACTAGAAAATTGTGGTCAAGTTCATTTGTTGAATTGACGCTTATGAGGAAAGAAAGTAGCTTTTTTAAATGTCAAAGACACTAACACGCGCTGATCTTACCGAAGCTGTTTACCGTAGCGTCGGACTCTCAAGAAACGAATCCTCCGATCTGGTGGAAGCTGTAATTGAAGAAATTTGCTCTTGTCTTGAATCCAATGAAGAAGTCAAATTATCGTCGTTTGGCACTTTTTCAGTTCAATCAAAGACCGAACGGGTAGGCCGCAATCCAAAGACGGGTGTTGAGGCTGTTATCACGCCACGTCGGGTGTTATCTTTCAAACCATCGCATATCTTAAAGAATCGTGTTGATGTATCGCAATGAAGGGTAAAGCTGACGACGCATTCCGGACAATTTCCGAAGTTTCCGAAATGCTGGATATCCCAGCCCATGTCCTGCGATTCTGGGAAACAAAGTTTAGCAGTTTACGTCCGCTCAAGCGAAGTGGTGGACGCCGATATTATCGGCCAACCGATGTTGCTTTGTTAGAGCGTATCCGCGATTTACTTTATAAAGACGGGTTTACCATCAAGGGTGCGCAGAAATTCCTGCGAAGCAAGGTTGAATCCCCGGCGTCTATGGATGACGCTAATGATACATCCAGTAAAGGTGATGTTGGCATGGCTTTGGCTAATGCGTTGGCACTTTTGCAAGACGCCAAGAATGATATTGCCAAACTCAGGTTGACAATCGCGTCTTAAATTTTTTTCTGATATATGAATTCTTTTCAAGCTTGGCAGGCGTTTATGAAAACGACGTTGCACTGCCATGTTGCCGTGGTTATAAGATGTCTATGGTTCGGAGCGTAGCGCAGCCTGGTAGCGCACTATACTGGGGGTGTAGGGGTCGTGGGTTCAAATCCCGCCGCTCCGACCATTTCAATTCTTATTAAATATCAACTTTACTCATAGGGTTCAATTTTGTCCGCCGTAATGGAATAGCCTGTATCGGCAAATTCTGTTGACGTGGTTTGAACCCGAAGTACGCCCGTAATGTAAACAGGTTCAAATAGCCCCTCGACTTCATAGGGCGCCGGTGTGTCCACAAATACAAGCTGATTTGAGGGCGGCGGCGGTACGTGGATACATGCGCCAATGAAAGGCGCAAGCATAAAGGTTGTCACTCGCGTGCCATCATAATCCAGAGGTAAAACAAAGCCAGGTAGTGTTACTAATTTGCCGTCTAATTCAGCGCGGACGCCAGTCGATGGGGGTTGGATTCCAAATGGTGATGTTTCTTCGTCATCCTTTGGTAGTGCAGAATTTTCTGGTATGGCATATGCCTCGCTGGGAAGTAAATCATCCCATCCAAGTAGCAAAGGTTCGCTAGCTGAACTAGCACCAATAGAAAATGTTAACGTGAGACATGTGATGGCCGACGCGCGAAACAACGTATGAATAACATTCATTAAGAACGCTCCGGACATTATTGGTGATATACTTTTATGATATTGCATTAGGTAACGGTATCTCCAACATTTTGATAGTTATGCCCTAAATAGATTTTCATATTGGCATCTATGTTTTTACAACCATGCCATCGGCAAGCGAAAGACGGTATGCCATTAAGGCAGGAAGCAGACTAACCAACGCGGCAGCACCCAACACGCCAAAAAGTGCGAATAGCTCAGCTTTTGAAATCATGGTGATTGGAACCCAAATGCCAAACATATTGTCCAGTATCGGCTGTGCAACAAAAAGGCCGCTATATACAATGGCCACCCCAATCAGAATTCCTGAAACCGCCATAAACATTGACTCTGTCATGAATAGAAACAAGATAAAGCGTGGTCGCGCGCCAACCGAACGAAAGATAGCCATTTCACGTCGTCGTTCATTCAAGCTTGAACAAATGGTAGCGGACATGCCAATTAGTGCTGTCAATATCACCATCCAAGACACCCAGACTAAAGCCATTTCGGCAATGCCTATTATGCTCCAGAGTTCTTGTAGCGCTAGCCCGGGAAGGATAGCCAATAATGGTTCGTCATTATATTGATTGATGGCGCGTTGAAGCGAAAATATTTGTAATTTGCTTTTTACGCCCAACAAGGCAGCTGTTATCGATTTTGGCCGAAGTTCCATCTGGCGAATCTGTTCAGCAGGCGTTGTATGGTTGCTTGTTTTGCCGCCACTTTGCCAGTCAACGTGAATGGCTTCTATGGCTTCAAGGCTCAAAATTACAGTCCGGTCAACAGGTGTTCCTGTTTTCGCCAGAATCCCATGCACCCGAAACGGTTGGTCGTCATGATCGCTAAATGACGCAATCCCATGGGATACTATAATTGGATCACCGATCGAATAGCCCAATGAGCTGGCGACATCAGCTCCAATTACGGTATCATATAGGTCTGCCATAACAGCGCCATTGGTGAATTCCAAAGATTTGCTTTGCCTGTATTTATAATATTCAAAGAAATCCGTGGTCGTGCCCATCACGCGAAACTGGCGATGGCTGTCACCAAGAGAGATTGGAACAATCCAGTCAATTTCAGGACGACTTGCAATTTTACTGTAACTGTCCCAGCTCACATTGTTGGTGGCGTTACCAATACGAAAAACTGAATAAAGCAGTAATTGAACCGAGCCAGATCGGGCGCCCACTATAAGGTCTGTGCCAGAAATAGTGTCAGTAAAGCTGGCTTTGGCTCCGGTGCGTATTTTGTCAACGGTAAGAAATAGAGCTACCGATAATGCAATAGCAATTATTGTCATGAAAACAGTAAGAGCGCGTGCCGCTAACGAACCGATTGTTAACCGCCAAATCAAGATATAACTCCAGCTCTGTGTGCCACGTCGTCAAGCTTTACTGTGCGGTCGAAATAACGTGCCAACTGGGTATCGTGACTGACCATGATTAATGTTGTTTGACAGTTTTTGATTTGATTGAAAAGAAGTTTCAGAAATGCAGATTGATTGGAACTGTCCAAAGCGGACGTTGGCTCATCTGCGATCACCAGAGGAGGTTGACCAATCAGAGCGCGTGCTACGGCAACACGCTGTTGCTGGCCAACGCTTAGCTTTGATGCTCGTTGTTTAAGGATATCAAGAGGAAGCCCAAGAGCCTGACATAGCTGGGTTGCATCATCGGGTGATGTTTGGGCGCGTTGTTTCCGTTTAGCCGAAAATTTAAGGGGTAGGCGGACATTATCAAGAACAGTGCCGAATGGCAGTAAATTGAACTGCTGAAAAATAACACCGATATGTTCGGCTCTGAAACTGTCACGTTGGGCGTCATTTAGTTTTGCTACATCCACTCCGGCTATACTTACTACCCCGGAATTAGGGGCGACAACGCCGCAGATCAGCGACAAAAGCGTTGATTTTCCTGCGCCACTATCACCCAGAATTAAAACCGTTTCCCCCTGTTCGACGGCAAAGTCTGCAATTTGCAGTCTGAATTGTGTGTCATCATTCCATTGAAATGCTACATCTTGCATATAAAGAAAAGGGGGCATGGTTGTAACTATAGCTTGTCAGTCAGATCAATAACGTTTGATGAGCGGGAAACCTCAAAGGCATAGGCACCTTTTGGAGATATCATTTTCACGTCAAGCTCAACCGCGCTTGCAAAGGCATCAAAATAGGAAAAGGTGATTGTTGTCATTGCCTTCATTGATGCGCATTCAAGCAAATATTCGGCGTGAAATTCCGTATGCTCACCCCCGTCATGGTCGTCGTGACCCTCATCATGATCATCATGATCGTCATGGTCGTCGTGATCCTCATCATGATCATCGTCATGATCATCGTGGTCATCGTCATGGTTAGCTTCGCTTTCCAGTTTTGCCACTGCGTCTTTAACAACGCATTCAGCTTTATCAGGTACCGAAAATAACATAAGAGGTTTTGAAAGTATGCCAAGTGCTGTTTCAATTGCTTCAAGGTCTATTTTTCTTGTGGCGGCATATTCAAAGCCAACAATATCAGCTCCTGGGGTGTGAAGCTCAATCGTAAGCTGATTATTATCAATCGCAATATTCATTTCACCCACGCCATGTTCATGGGCATCCAATTGCACCATTTCTGTCGCCTGAGTTGATATAAGTGGGAAAGCGGTGAGTAAAATGACCAGATGGTTCTTCATAAACTAACTCCAAAATTTAATTGTCAGACGCTTTTATTATAAAAAATCTTTAAATGCAATAATATTGCACACGCAAAATATTTCACACACATAACATACTGAAATTTTTGTGCTATTGTCTCTTTCGCCCAACGGTAAGCTGGTCATATATTTATCCCCCCGCACATTCCGACTTAATCGTCTCATAGTGGTTACACCCCATTAATAGGGTATAGCTGTGTCAAGATAGATAAGTCCTATTATGCGAACTCAAATAAAGGGCTATTAATTATAAATGTCATAGCCGGATTCAAGATTGCAAAAGCAACCCACCGGTTATGGTCGCCGCTAAGGAGGAAAGTGGTGCCCCGTATATTAACAAAAATTCCAGAGCTTTCATTGCTCTTATTGCTGACGATCATCGCATATGCATATGTCGAATATGCTGCTGTGGTTGGAAACACACCGATTGGGTCGTCACTATCAAGTGTCGATATGATCGTGTTGTCTTTCGTGATTAGTATGGCCATAGCTATTATTGCTGTTATTGCTGGTGTAGGCGGCGGTGTTATCTTTACGCCGATCATGCTTGCCTTTACCTCAATCGATACATTGGTCATCCGATCGACTGGTCTTGTCGTGGCAATGTTTAGCGGGTTGGTATCTACAGGTCCCTTCATGCGTAAAGGCCTTGCCGATGTCAAAATTGTATTCTTTGGCGCGCTACCAATCATTATTGGAGGATTAGGCGGCGCCTTTGCTGCGATCATTCTGGCGCGCTATCTTGGTGAGACAGGCGATGCGATTGTTCGGCTTTTGCTGGGTGTGACGCTTGTGATGATTGCATTGCTGTTTATCTTCAGCGGATCAAATAACGAATATCCGCAGACAGATAAATTTGACACGTTTGGCAATGATCTGAAACTTCGCAATACCTATTGGGAAGAATCCTTAAACACCTATGTTCGCTATCGCGCCGTCAATGTTAAACTTGGTGGCGTTTTATTTTTTGTTGTAGGATTTACCGGTGGGTTCTTCGGCCTTGGAGGCGGTTGGGCTGTTGTTCCGGTTTTAAATCTTGTTATGGCTGTTCCTTTGAAAGTGTCCGCTGCGTCAAGTGGTGTGTTGCTTGCCATGGGGAATGCGGCTGCAATCTGGCCCTATATTAACGCGGGTGCACTTATCGGTTTGGTGGCGGCACCATGGATGCTAGGACAGGTTATTGGGGGCATCATTGGTGCCCATATTCTGGTATCGATAAAAGCCGGCTTTGTACGTAATTTACTTATCATCCTCTTGTTACTGACCAGTGTTAAATTAATGGTTCGTGGACTAGAGACGTTATTAAGTATAGATATACCTATATTCTGATAGGAAACGACTAGAATGGCTAAATTTAAAAGAACGCTGATTCCGTTATCGGGCATCGTATATGGCGAGATCATTTACTGGACGACCATCAGTTCAGCCATTGTGGTTCTGTTTGGTACCATCAAAACCTTTATCGAACCGCATAGCGCTTTACCACCAGCCTATATGTTGAACGCTGTGTTAAGTGGCGAGTCAGTGACCAATATCTGGATGAATTCACCTATGGGTGCGGTGCCAAATGGCCATTGGTATTTATCAATTCTTTCAAGCGGTGAGGGCATGACAACAGCTGGTTTGGCTCTGGGCGTTTTCAGCATTATTCCCGGCACATTTATTTCGTCGTTCTTTTTATGGCGTTCAAACAATCGGTTTTTTGCCCGGTTGGCGCTTGCGGCTGCCTTTATCACCATTACCTCGATGGTAGGTGTTATCCCTCTACCTATCGGTTAGGCGTCTAGCTAATCGATTTACCACTAAACCGATTCTTAGTTTTGCTTCCGCAATTTTGCATTTATATGCTCTCGCCAGGCAGTCAATATGCCGGCTGATGCTATCAGACACATGCCGACGACAGTGTATAAGGTTGGCCATGTACCAAACAGTATCTTGCCCCATAGAACAGCAAATAACAGATAAGAAAAATCCAGTGGTGCTAGTCGGCTACTTTCGGCAGTCTGGTAAGCCCTGTTAAGAAATATATTGCCGGATAGATTCATGACCGATGAAATAGCAGCGAACAGGAACACGGTAAGTGTCAAGACAGGCCAACCAATAGCGACAAATGGCATAGCAACTTGAATTGCTGGGTCAGGTGCAAATATTGTCAATAACAGACTGCCCATTCCACCTGACAGGATGAACATTATTGCGACTGCAAATGTAAGCGCAACAGGGCTTTCCCCCCGACAATAGCGCCGCAATATCAGAATATTTACAGCATAGAGAAAGCCTGCACAGATTGGCAATAACTGCACCAATGTAAAGTCATTTGTCCATGGTCGCAAAATCGTCAGGGCACCGCAGCCTCCAAGGATCAATGCAATAATGCGCCAAAAGCCAACACGTTCTCCAAGAATTGGCGCGGCAAGCAAAGTTACGAATAATGGGTATGTATAAAGCCCTGACGCCATCTGCGCGACTGAAAGAAAGGGCGCCCCAGCAAAAAAACAAAACATACACATCGTCATGACAGCTGCGCGTATGAATACTATACGAGGGTTGAGAGGGGTTAACAGGGCAAAGCCGCTTCCAAGCGCGCATAGGCAAAGCAGTAAAAACCCGTTGCCAAAGGCGCGCAACGTTTGAAATTGCCAGAATGATGTTTCTGCTGACATATATTTGACTAGCGTATCTTGCAAAGCCAAAATCAATACACCGCTTAAAACAAGTGCCATGGCGGTAAGAGGGCGGTCACCTGTTGGATGTTCAAGAAGTTTTATTTTCATTTTCTAAACGTTGCCGCGAATAAGGTATAGCGTCAATATCCTAGAGATTTTGCTATCTTTTGCCATATAACGCATCAAGCCGATCATCATAAATATCACGCACCATATGGCGGCGTACTTTCAAAGTGGCGGTCATTAATCCATTTTCGGTAGTAAAGCTTTCATCAGCAATAATAAACCGCCGGACACGTTCAATTTGTGACAGGCGACTATTGGCGCGTTCAACAGCGTCGGCAATAAGTGTTTTCAAATGCTCAGGGTTTTCTGCCATATCATAAGTGTCTTGTGATGGAACAATCACTGCGGATAACCATGGACGGCGGTCACCATCAACCATGGTCTGCTCGATTTCAGGTTCAATCGTCAGCAGAGCTTCGACGCGGCCAGGCGCGATATTCTCACCACCAGAATTGACGATAATATCTTTCTTACGCCCTGTAATCGTGATCATGCCATCTTTGTCAATTGAACCAAGATCACCAGTATGAAGCCAACCATTACGAATAGCGGCAGCAGTGCTGGCATCGTCACGCCAATAGCCTTTCATGAGCAAATCACCAGCCACCAGAATTTCGCCATCATTAGCAAGTTTCACCGTTACCCCACTAACAGCAGGTCCAACAGTTTCTATTTTGATATTCTGTGGGCGATTAGCCGATATAAGGGGCGAAGCTTCGGTCTGTCCGTATCCCTGAAGTAATTTGACCCCAAGTGCCATGAAAAAAGATCCAATTTCAGGGTTGAGTGCGGCACCTCCAGATACAAAATATTTGAGATTGCCACCAAGACGTGCATGTACTTTTTGCCTGACCAGCCTGTCCAGTATCCGGTTAAGTAAAAACTCATGCGGCATCAATAGCCGTCCTTCAAGCTGTTTGCGTCCCAGCTTGACAGCCATATCAAACAATTTAGCCGAAATGCCCCCTTTGATTCTGACACCACGGGTAATTCGTTCATACAGCACCTCATAAAGTCGTGGTACTGCTGTCATTAAGGTTGGTGACACTTCAACAAGATTGGCAGCGATTTGATCAGTACTTTCGCAGTACCAGACTTCAGAATTAGTCTGAAATGGTAAGTGCATGCCAGCGGTATGCTCATATGAATGAGACAAAGGTAAAAGTGATAGGAAGCGTTGGTTTTCAGCAACTTTGCCTTCGGCAAGTAGTTCAATCGCGGCGTCAATATTGGCCTGAATCGAACGATGTGTCAGCATCACTCCCTTTGGACGACCGCCGGTTCCCGACGTATAGATAAAACAGCACACGTCATCACTACCAAGCGCGTTGATGCGGCTTTCGATATCATCCAGTGGTGCTGAATCAGCCATGATGTCTTGCCAATATAGAACATCGGCATCACCCATATCTGGCAGGCTTGTGGACTTATCCATTACGATCAATGTATGAAAATTTGATGTACGTGTCGCCGCCATACCTACACGTAGGGCTAGGTTGCCAGATGAGGTAATTGCAATATGTGATGATGAATGGTCAATAATGTAATGATGGTCTTCTTCGGTATTGGTTGTGTATGCAGGGACGACAATCGCCCCAATCGACATTATGGCAATATCAGCAACAGCCCATTCAGGCCGATTTTCAGCTGAAACAACAACACGGTCACCTGGTTTTACACCTTGTTTGACTAATGTAGTCGCAAGCTTGCAAACCTGTTCCGAAATTTCGGCCCAGCTTTGTCCATGCCATATCCCTTTGGCTTTGTGAAATAAGAGCGGTTTGTCTGGCGATTGGCGCGCCACCTTGAAAAAGGCAGCTGGCAAATTTGCAGAGGTGACATAATGATCCGATGCAGGAACGGCTGACATAAGCGAGTTAGTTCCTCAAAAACTGAACAAGGCTAAACAGAATATCTAAATTCCCATTCATTGCAAATTAAATGAAACCAAGTGATCAAAGGTATCTTTTGGTTCGTTTAAACTCTTGAAGAATGCAATCTTGTCATTCAGTTAACGGCAGTCACAAAGCAGCCAAAGCGTTGTTCCCACAAAGAATTGCAGATGTTTTCTATCTCGGCTCGTTCACTTTCTTGTGTAACAAGGTCATAGACGCGTTGACCCGAACGTGAGGTTTTGGTGACAACTGAAAGTTCCAGCACTTTGAAAGTATCTTTAAAAATAGTTTTTAAATAGTGGATACCGTCATTAGCTTGCTGGGATGATGCGTAGGACCCAAGCTGTGCGACAAATAAATTTGAAATATTCCGATTAGGTATTGCGTCATCATAAACCGATGCGCCGATAGCATTATCGGTGGGTATGACTTCGTCCGTCTGTTCTTGTTCATCTGAAGACATGATACCAACAATAGGTGTTGTGTGTTTGTTTTTACCTGCCATAGATGTCAGCACATCATTGTCAGTGACAATCTTGATGTCAGATTGGGAATTGTTTTTTGTTCTAGGCTCGGATGCTACAATATTTTTATATTCCTTCGATGTTTTTTCATGATTGTTGCTTATGGAAATGTCGTTAACTGACGATGTTGCCATCATTTCAGTTTCCAATCTGGATGCGCGTAATTTACGTAATTTTTCTCTTAGTGATTTGTTCTGCGATGTCAGCATAGCCACTTCGTCGCGCGCGAGTTGAAGTTCTTGTGCGTCAGGCGTCAGATCAATGGCACTAATGTTCGTAGTTTCTGTTAACATTTCTGGTGCACAGATAAGTGGATCGGGGGTTCTTACAGTTGGGCAAGTGGCAAGTTGAGGATGGTTCTGCATGATGGCGGCATCTGCACGCGCATAAAGACTCGAACAGACATCATTTATCATTCTGGTTGCGGCAGTATGGGCTTCATTATCCAAGCTTTGTTTGGAGTCTTGAGCGCTGAGGTTCGAAATCAACCAGCTTGCGTAGCTGTTTATTAATTTATCAATATCGTCCTGTCCGGCTGGAGGTAACTCTTCGAGGATGCTGGCCTGTCGAATTAGCGTGCCAGCAAACTTTCGCCGCTCATGCCACAATTTGCCCCTTTTCACATCAATCATGGACTGTAATTCCATCAGACGGGCAAAAGCCGCGCATACGCCGCCTTGTTCAGCCATGGCACCATATGATTGCCATGTTTCAAGACGCAATTCAGCTTGTGCCATACGTAACGGCATTAAGGCTAGAATAACGACATGACAAATCAGGATAAAACGTCGCACAGGTATGTTTCCATTGCATGGTAGATGCCATAGGCACCAAAACAACCTACTTTGAAGGTGTTAACCTTTATTTTGTATTGAATATTAGTTTATTTTAATTAAATGAAGAGCCTGATCATTATGGTCTATGATTCGAAACGTAACGCTTCACCAGCTGCACGGATTACCGCACGTGCTTTGTTTTGCGTTTCTTCATATTCGGCTTCAGGATCACTGTCATAAACAATGCCTGCCCCCGCCTGAACATGCATTTTCTGATCTTTGATAACGGCGGTACGTAGCGCGATGCAAGTGTCCATTTCGCCTGCTACCGAAATATAGCCAATCGCGCCTGCATAGATACCACGCCGGTCAGGCTCCATATCATCAATGATTTCCATCGCCCGAATTTTAGGTGCGCCCGATACAGTACCTGCGGGAAAGCCAGCAATCATGGCGTCTAGGGCATCCAGATCATCACGAATTGTGCCTTCGACTTGTGATGCGATATGCATGACATGCGAATAATATTCGACATCATAATTTGATTTCACCCGGACTGATCCGGGTTTTGAAACGCGGCCAACATCATTACGGCCAAGGTCAAGAAGCATCAAATGCTCTGCACGCTCTTTAATATCGGCCATTAAACTGGCGGCATTGGCTTCGTCTTCTTCTTGTGTCTTACCGCGTTTACGCGTGCCTGCAATTGGACGAATAGTGACTTCTTTATCGCGAAGCCGTACCAGAATTTCAGGACTTGAGCCAACAATGGAAAGATTGCCAAAATCAAAAAAGAACAGGAATGGCGATGGGTTCAACCGGCGTAATGATCTATAAAGATTGATCGCGGGCAAATGAAACGGGATTGTAAAGCGTTGGGATAAAACAACCTGGAAAATGTCACCTGCGCGGATATGCTCTTTGGCTTTGCGCACCATTTCGAGGAAGGCTGATTTTACCATATTTGTTTCGGGTGCGGGCAGGGCAGCGTTGGCGTCACCTTCCTCAGTTTGTGGGATAGGCGCATCAAGTGCTTTTACGGCATCTTGCAAACGGTTCTGAGCTACATCCCATGCGGTCTGCGCGTCTTTCCATTCGGAGGGGCGTACCTGTGTGACTAATGTGATTGTGTCCTTTAATCGGTCAAAAATGGCAACAATTGAAGGACGCAACAGCAAGGAATCATATACATCAAAAGCGGGATCATTCTGGTCAGGAATGGTTTCAATATGCCGGATCATATCATAGCCAAAATAACCAAAAAGGCCTGCTGACATGGGCGGTAAGTCACCGGTATTTTCCATTTCGGATTCGGCTAGCAGTTTACGCAAAGACACAAGTGGTGGTGCGCTGTCTGAGGTAAAATGATCGCTATTGGCAGGATCACGGTTGCATTCGGCCACATTCCCGCGACAACGCCAAATCAGATCAGGGTTAATTCCGATAAAAGAAAACCGTCCTCTAACTTCGCCACCTTCGACTGACTCAAATAAAAAGCAGTTTTCTTTTCCATTGCCCAGCTTCAGAAAAGCCGATACCGGTGTCTGGATATCGGCAACAAATACGCGGTGAAGTAGATACGGTTTATTGGCATCAAAATTGGCAACAAAAGTGTCAAAGCTGTCGGATATGCCCGACATTACTGCTGGCTTCCCACCAGTAATTGCCTAACTGGCTCAATATTGATTTGCAGATCATGCTTTTGTGACAGATTGATCGCCATAAAGCTGATGACGTCCTCGGTGATGGCATTTTTCATTATATCTGCAACCATCTTATTGGTTTCATCGACTTCAGTTTGCTCTGCTTCAATGATATCGCTTGTCATCACAGCGATGGCTTCGGTGCCCGTTTCAACAACACCCGATGCGCCATTTTCCTGACCAAAAGCGGTATTGGCAATTAGCCTTGCAGCTTCATGATCGAGACCCATGCCGTTACGGCGGAATTTTGCGCTTGGCTCAATGCTATCAAAGCTGATGGGGTTGGCAATTGCGGCTTCTGCTGATGCACGTGCGGCCTTGATAGCCTGCACAAACATCAAGTCCTTGATTGCGCGGTCTTTGACTTCGTCCAGCATGCGAGGACGAGCATCGGTTTCTGCGGTTACATCTACAATGAAGAACATATCTTCACTGGCTTCTTGAAGAACACTTAATGAACCAATGTCATTTATCCAGATAGCTTCGATGATGGCACTATCTTGAGCGACGTCAGAATCATCATCCATCGGTTTTCCATCTATATCAAAACCATTACGGTCAATATCGTTGATTGTTATGATCTTGCCACCTGCTTTGCCAATAGCCTCATCAAGGCTGGCACCAGAGGCAATGTCATCTTCAAGTAAATTGGCCCGTTCATAAAGCAGATCAATGGCTTCTTCACTTCGCAATGTACGGGTGATTTCATCACGTACATCGTCGAGCGTGGCGTTTCCGCCTTCTGTAATTTCATCGACAATTAAAACGTGATGGCCAAACAATGATTCCACTGGCCCAGTAGCAATGTTAACGTCGGCATCAAA
>Ga0233444_10001248_pt1 | contig 29546 bp, 32 predicted proteins | sample SI_124_October20_6_FD_182792 | JGI IMG/M metagenome (GOLD analysis project Ga0233444, IMG submission 182792) | Seawater microbial communities from Saanich Inlet, British Columbia, Canada - SI_124_October2016_10_MG | ecosystem: Environmental > Aquatic > Marine > Inlet | place: Canada: British... | reverse complement strand
AGTAATCGGCATAAATACATATAACAAACACTCAGGAGTTAATAGATGGCTTTACAAGTTAGACGCGGCACTAATGCAGAACGATTAGGCATTACACCTTTACAAGGTGAACTTATATATGTAACAGATACTAAACAATTATATGTTGGTGACGGTACTACAGTGGGTGGAACAACCACTATAGCAAATACTATTGATTCGCTATTAGCAGATACAAGTCCACAACTCGGCGGCGAACTTGATTTAAACGGAAACAATATTACTGGTACTGGTAACATTAACATTACTGGTACAATTACAGCAAGCGGAACTGTTAACTTAGGTGACGGTGTTGGTAGTGATATACTTGTTATTGGCGGCGCAATACAAGGTCATTTAGTTCCAGATGCTGATTCAGCACATAATCTTGGTAGTCCTACAAAATACTGGAATGATGCTTGGCTTAACCAATTAACAGTTGATAGTCAAATTACAGCTGAACGAGTACAAGCGGATATTATTGGAGATGATTCATCTTTAATAGTAAATATTAGTACTAATACAGTTACAGGTGTATTTTCAGGAAACTTAACAGGTGATGTAACAGGCGATGTTAGTGGTACAGCGGGCGCAGTTCCTTTCAGCGGTGTTACAAGTAAGCCTACAACACTTTCAGGATACGGCATTACTGATGCAGTTACTAGTGGAGCAGCTGATGCTATCACAGCAACCATGGTAGCTGAAAATGTTATTACAACACGAGAACTTGCTAATGGAAATAGTTACAACGGTACATTTGACGGTGATCTAACAGGTAGTGTGTTTGGCGACAATTCAAGCCTACTTGTTGACGGAAACAATAATACAATTGTTGGTGATGTTGATACAGCAAGTGTAAAAACTAATAGTGTATTAGACGGAAATAACAGTGGTATATTAACTATTAATTTGAATAATACTACTAACACACAACCTCGTATATTGTTAGAAAGTAATGGTACATCTGGTTCAGGACTTTGGATTACAACAAACGATACTACTAGAACACTAGCCGGTACTGATAACATCGGACGTGTACTTTTTAGATCAATTGATGCAGGTGGTACTGAAACACCAGCGGTTATGATTGCTAGAAAAGACGAACTTATTATTGCTGTTGGCGACAAAAATACTGCGGAAACATTCCATATGGATACTGCAACTGGTAACTATGGTCTTGGTATTGAACCAAATGCAGATGCAAAAGTTAATGTAGGTGGTGCTATGTTGCTAGGTAATATGACAACTACTGTACGTGACGCTCTTACAGCGGCTAACGGTATGATTATCTACAATACAACTGATAACAAGTTCCAAGGTTACGAAAACGGCTCTTGGGCCAACTTAATCTAATCATTCAAAAAACTTACTTAAATACTGTATGAGTTTAACTTTAGTTGCATCACCACGTACGGCTAACCATATGCCTAGTCCTGCACTAGCTGCACTGAAACCTTGTGTAGAAAAAGCAGGGTTTGTTTGCAATACAATAGACCTTAACATAGAACTTTATACCGATCTTAAAAAAAATTATAACGAATTTAAAGAAATAGATTCTTACTTTCAAACAGATTTACGTTACATTTCACAAGACGAATTAGATCTTTCTCCATTATTAGAACAAAAAAATATTCTTTCAAAACCAGCTTTAGACTTATATATGAGTCACTTACACTACTGGGCAGATTATATAATATCGTTAAACACTGAATGGATAGGCGTTAGTGTATTAAGTGTTAATAGTGTATTATATACTGTTGACCTATGCGAAGTTTTAAAACAAAAATCAAACTGTAAAATTATGCTAGGTGGTCCTGGTGTAAGCACCTTTGGAATTAGCGGTGCAAGTAATTTTGGTGAGTTTATGATTGCAACTAAACTATCAGATGCATACATTTCTGGTGAAGGAGAACGTAGTATTGTTGCATTACTTAAAGGCGAAAAATATAATGGTTATCAACAAATAGATAATTTAGACGAATTGCCTAATCCAGACTATAGTGATTTTGATTTCAGCAAATACACAAATAAAAATCAAGCTGTAGCAATTACAGGAAGTAGAGGCTGTGTACGTAATTGTACATTTTGCGATATTAAAAGTGCATGGAAACATTATAGATACAGAAGCGGCACTAGTTTAGCAGATGAAATTATACATCATCATAAACACTTTGGTAGTAAAGAATTTTATTTTACTGACAGTCTTATTAATGGAAGTCTAAAAGCCTTTGAAGAATTTTTAGATGCAATGGTAGATGCTAAACAAAGTGGTAAATTATCTGAAAGTGTTGTTTGGAGTGGACAATTTATATGTAGACCTATACATCAATTTACTGAAAAATGGTTTGCTAAAATGAAAATTGCAGGTGCAAAACAATTACACATAGGAATTGAAAGTGGTAGCGAATCAGTAATGCACGACATGGGTAAAAAACTATCTAATGATGATATAGATTTTACCATTGCTATGTTAACAAAATATGAAATACAATGCGACATGCTTATGATAGTAGGATACCCAACTGAAACTGAAAAAGATTTTAATGATACTCTTTTGCTATTAGATCGATTATCATCTTATAATGAGCAAGGAACAATTAGCGGAGTAAATCTAGGCAAAACAATGGTAGTGTTGCCTGGATCTCCAATAGGTGAAAATTTAAGTCATTGGGGAATTGAGTATGACGAAAATAATAACTGGATATCAACAAAAAATCCTACATTAGATTTTAAAGAAAGAGTAAGACGAAGATTACTAGCCCAAGAAAAATGTGAAGATTTAGGATATATGGTTAGGTGGCCGTTGACTACTTTATCAACATTATCTCAAAATTTAAAATTAAACAAAGAAACTGTTTAGATATCTCTTCCAATAATCTAATTTATAGTTTTTGTAAGATTGATTGTATAACCTATCTCGGTAAGTGTCATGCCACATTTGTTCATAATCGTCTTGCGACATAGAACAAATACGTTTTAACTCATCTGCAATCATACTAGCTTTTAACTGTTCGTCCCAAGTATCATCATAACTATGATCTATCCATTTATTAAAAGTTTTAAATCCATATTTGTGCAAACTTGCTATTGTTCCTTTTTGTCCAAGGATAATAGGTATTTGTCCGGCTCTAATAGCTTTAAATGTTTTTTCACTTAAAAATATTCCGTCTCGATCTTGTGTCATTGTTTCAGTAACAACATCGATTGCTCTATTTTGTCTTATATTATAACTAGGAATATATGCACCATTTTCACCTTGAGGAATATCTAACGCAGGATTAAATTGTGACTGTATGCTATCATATAGTTTATTATCTTGAAATAACTCTTTTGTAGGAAGATATGTTCTTCCAGTTGGCTCTATTAAATGGTGAGGGAATATTATATCCCCATAGCTAATGTTTCGTCTAGCTATTTCTTTGATAAGGTGAATCCTATGAGGTCTTGGACGTCTTACCCAATACTGCCATCTATATTTAGGAATATTTCTATTAGTAGAAGGAGGGTCTATACTATCAGTTACGGCCATCCAATGCGGAAACCATTTCCAGTTACTAGAAAAATCTAAGTTTCCAGTAATAGGTATTACATCGTTATTGCTAACAAAATTATTAAACAGATTTACCCATCCATCTGTAGAGGCATTAAAAACATAATAGTTATATTTTCCTGTTTGTTTTGCCTTTTTTAATTTTTCAGTAAATATTTTTTCTATAATATCAATATCATTAATATAATTGACGTTATCTACAACATGATCCATTACAAAAACATCTTTAGGAAACATCTTTTCGTATCTAATATCTATCATTTAAAATCCTAATAAGTAATAGTAGTACTTATATGAGAGATTAGATGTATTACGAAAATTTTGATCGAATAGAAAAAGTAAACAATAAAGATTCTTTATTAATTTGTATAGGAGATAGTTGGACTTGGGGAGATTCGCTTTCTGAGTTGCTTCAGTCTACTCAACACATGTACGAAGAAGTTTTAATGAGTAGCAAGCATTCCTACAAAGAGCGTAAACAATATTGTTTCGGAAATCATCTTAGCAATTACTTAGATAGCGATTGGATTAATATTGCATGTCCAGGAGAATCAAATTTTTATATTTTAAACAAACTAAAAGAGTGTTTAAATAATAAAGAACTTTTTAAATATAATAAAATATATTATGTAATAGTACTTACAGAAACTGGTAGAGAATTACACAAACTTAACGAATCGTTATTTGAAGGTTGTAAAAATTTAGACAAATTACTCGAAATAAGTGAAAATTATATTTTTAACGAAATTAAAAAATTAAATTTACAAAACTGTATATTAACAAGAAATTTTACAAAAAGTTTTACTAAAGACAAATATAAATCTTGGATTGAGATAAACAATGGCAGTTACGATATATTACCAACAGGATTTATAACTCAAAAAGCCCTTAGAGACAACGAATCTATAATATCAAAATTGCCTAACTGGAAGACACAAGTTATAAATCAATACAACAAAGTAGAAAAACTTTATGATTTTTTAGATGCAAGTAAATTACATCATAAAAAATCTACCAAACATCCTACTAAAGAATCTCATAAATTGTGGGCAGATTACTTATACAAAATAATAAAGGACAATAAATGAATATTGCATTTATCGGCTTAGGAAAATTAGGATTACCATGCTCTGAAGTATGTGCAGAAAAAGGACATAATGTTTCCGGCTACGATATTAAAAAGTGTAAGACTAACAATGTTGATCAGTTTCCTACTATAGCAGGAGCAGTTAATGGCAGAGACATTGTATTTGTTGCTGTTCCAACTCCTCACAATCCTGACTACGATGGCCGGACTCCGACATCACACTTAGAGCCTAAAGATTTTAACTATGATATTGTTAAAGAGGTGCTAGTAGAAGCGAACAAGTATATGAACAAAGATCAGTTGCTAGTTCTTATAAGCACTGTATTACCAGGAACTACACGTAGAGAATTGATTCAACTAGTCACTAACACACGTTTTGTATACAATCCTTATCTTATTGCCATGGGAAGTGTAGCATGGGATATGGTTAATCCTGAAATGGTTATGATTGGTACAGAAGACGGCTCAGAAACAGGTGATGCTAAACAGCTTGTAGACTTTTATAAAACTATAATGGAAAATAATCCGCGTTACGTCATAGGAACATGGGATGAAACAGAATGTATTAAAGTATTTTATAATACATTTATAAGCACTAAAATTGCCCTTGTTAATATGATTCAAGACGTTGCTGTAAAGCAAGGTAATATTAATGTTGATGTTGTAACAAAGGCACTATCTGAAAGTACACAACGCATTACAAGTAGTGCATACATGCAAGCAGGCATGGGAGATGGAGGAGCATGTCATCCAAGAGATAATATAGCACTAAGTAGTCTTAGTGAAAAATTAAATTTAGAGTATGATCTGTTCGGTGCTATAACTATTGCTAGAGAAAAACAAGCAGAACATATGGCAATAGAAATATTAAAGCACGGTAATAAAATACAATTTAGTAGCGACAGCTATAAACCAGATGTAGAATATATAGATGGCAGTTATAGTCTACTGGTACAGCACTACATTAAAAAACACGGAGGATGGATAGATCCTCTAGAACCAAATGTTTACGTATTAGTACATCCTAATGATGAACCTATGCAAGGCGTTTATAATTTTGACCCATGGAACGACTATGGAAATAATTGATATAATAAAATCAGAAGATTTTTCCAAACACAAGGAAAATTTAAAAAATGTGTGTGCATGGATAGAGCAAAACGACAATCATCGTAATGCAAAGAACTATTATAACTTAGAACAAGTTGTTGACAAGTTTGATAGTTTTGAAATAATATACGACGATAACAATATAGTTGCCTTTAGTGGTCTTTGGAACAATGGACATTATCCTTCTAATACAGCAAGGTGTAGTACAAGAACATATTACCATCCAGACTATAGAAACAAAGGTTCGAGCAGAATAGCACGTTGGAGTGAAGATTGGTTTATTCCCTATGAAGTAAATAGAGCTATTGAATTAGGATACGATTATGCTTTTATTAGTATCGAGCTATTGATGCGCCGGCGTAGTATGCAGGATCTAATAGATTATATAAGCAAGGATCGTACATGGATATTACATGAAGATATGTGCAATACATGTAGACAACACAACGATAAAGGTGATTATATAGGCGTAAACAAAGACCCTAACTGCTGGCAAAATGTATGCTTTACACCGCTTAAGAGCGTCATACAAGCGCCTTTTTCGCTTCCGAGTATCAATATAGCGGAGTATAATAACACCTATGCTAGTACGCAAAAACAACGTTTAAAGCGTCTAAGATAGCCACAAAGTAAACAATTTTTCAGTAAGTAACCTACTTTGTTTATTGTACTTTACAGTTACTCCTTTTTGATAGTTTAGTTTCTCTAACGTTCCTTTAAATGGTATAGGCAATTCAATATCTCTAAGGCTTACAACATTTTCTAAAAATCTATCTTCACGTGGGTTTAAGAATCCATGAAACCCGTCAACTATGTGTAATTCTACGTCCACATATTCTGCATATCTATATGCTTGTACGACCGGTGTCCAATTGTCATCATTGCCTGTTACAATAGTTACGTTATGTGCTTCTAGCATTGATTCTGTTATTCCGACTAGTGCAGGATATGCTACAAAGGTTTTATCAAAGTCTGCACTACATATTAAACATGCTGTTCCGCCTGCACTAATACCAAACAATAATTTTTTATTAGTATTGTACTTTGCACTTATAGTATAAATGTCAGTAGTCCTGTCGTCAAAAGTAGGATAGATATTATCTACATCATGCCATATTTGACTTTTAACACCACGTTTTGTAAAATGGTCAACTATAATAACTTGATATCCGTTAGCACATGCTATTTTTGCAAAATCTGTGTCTATGTCACTTATGCCTCCAGAGCCATGACTTATTACAAGTAAAGGTAGTTTCTTTGCAAATCGATCCGGAGTAAAATGTATATGATCGTAGTGTGAAGTTATTTTATCAAACATTTCATATCATCCATTATTTTCTGCTTTTCAAAGTATTGATCCATATTTTTTATAAACACAGGTGCTTTGTGGTGCTCACTTTGTTTTGCATATGCATAAATCTTAACCAACCATTCTTTTTTGCTTAATTGAAAATACTGTAACAAGTATTTGTAAAATAAATCTATACTTCTAAAAAATTTTGCATTTTCTAGTTCTTCATGGTTGTAAGTAAGATAAATTCTTAAACAATTAAAACTATATTCAAAAATATCTACAGGCTTTTTTACAAAGTCTAGTTTCCATTCTTTATCATAATAACAATTAGAAAATTTAGGTTCTGAAATAGAAGTATCGTTAGCTCTTGCATCAGCAAACGATTTTAATAAAGAGTTTACAATTTTATATTCTTCAAATCCTGAAAGGCTTTGTCTTGTTTTATGGAAGTTTTCAAAATTAATCATATGCCACTTATCACTAAATGTATACGATCATCTCTACTTGCATTAACAGCCGTATGATGTTCGTCGGTATCCATTTTATAACACACACCATCAGCAGGAATATGATAATGGCCATGATCTCTATATAAAATAAAACAGTCTGAATTAGTATCTACAGCAAAATGATAACGTACCATTCCAGGATCATTATGCATCCAATAGCATTTTTTTGCAGGTACTTTCATTAATCTCATTCTTCCTATTTTATGCGGAAATGTTTTAAATATTTCTTCAAACACTGTTCCATTAAACTCAGGATTAAAAATTTTAAAGTCTTCTTCTTGTAAACCATACATAGGACAATGGTCCAATCTACTATCACCAGTGCCCTGATACGGATCTAGATCAACTCCTGGTGTATTTTGAAAACATATTTGATTATGGTTGTTGAATGGATATTTGTCTAAGACAACAGCACTATCATGCTTTAGTTGGTCTATATTAATTTTATAGCTTATAGGTGTAATTAAATTCTTCTTCATTATCCATCCAATCATATACTTCTTGTAAGTTATTTACAAGTTTATGTTTTTCTCCTACAGTATATTTTATCTTTTTAAAAGTTTTTGTAGGAGTATTTTTGAACCCAAGTAGTGGCAATATTTTATTAGTGTCATCTTCCCAATCTTCATAAAAAATAATTTGATCTATTTGTTTTCTTTCTTTAAAATATTTAAAAAGTTTATTTGTAATAATTAATCCTTCTAAGCAATACTCAAAGTTTTTTCGATTTATTGTTATTTTAGGTACATCTACTACTTGATCATTAAATCCAACATGAAATATTTTTGTTTGCATTGCAATAAGATAACTTAATATTTGTTCTCTCATATCCCTTCTAGCACAAAATATAAAATCATAATCTTCTAAAAATTCTAAATCTCTAAAATGTGTCAAGTATGTTTGGGGTTGAATTTTAAAAATACTTTTATTATCACTATTCTTATTAAATTCAAGTAATCTTTTTCTTTTGTCTACCTCTTGCTTATACTCATAAGTTCCTATTTCAAACGGCTTAGGATTATTATAATTAAAAATCCTCTTAACTTCTTCGTCAATAACATCGTATGTTTTTACATATGTACCTTTAGGTAAATTATCTGAAAAAGGCACATTTACATCTTTACCAGTTTCGTCATACCTCATTAAAACAGTTGACATATTTGTTATTTCTGCTTGATATTCTTTTCCAAAATACCCTGCCAACATCTGTCCTACAACTGTACTACCTGTCCTGTTATAACTTAATATACTATAATTTTTCATTTTTTACTTTAGGTATCTTTGAATCTGCTGAACTTACACAACTCTTAGTAATACACGTTTTAGGTGTCTTAAACAACGTAAAGCCTGTTTCGATGTTACCAAGGGGTGCATCATGACATGAATAACTCCTTTTGACACTACCGTCAGGCTCCCGTATTATTATTCCGCTGTAACCGGCATTGCACCGCCATCCTTCAAAATTATTGAAATTAAAGGCATTAAAGCGTTCTGCTTGGTCCATATACCACTTTTTACCTTTAGAGTCTTTTAGCTCTACTTGCATATGCCAAGGTATACTTGTATCTAGTTTGCCTTCTACTCCTTGAGGTATTTGGAATGACGGCTTAGGTCTTTCTGCCCAAACCCTTTTACTTTCTGTGTACGCTCGCTGTGGCATTCCGTTGTATAATTTTTTGAGGTCTTCTTCTTTGTACCCATCAACAACTCTAGAAGCAGTAGGGTCTGATTGTGGTTTAAGAGTAACGTTAATGCCTTGTTCGTGAAAGAATAATGCATTTTCCCAATCACGTTCAAACCATTCTGGTACCATAACTTGATTAATTGTAACTTGTACATCATGCTCCTGACAGAAGATCAACTTGTCTGCAAAGTCTTGCATCTTCTCTTTACTGTTTACGTGTTCTGTGTGCAGACTTGCTGTTATACTTGCTCTATGAAACGGCTTTACTGCTTCTACATACTGTTCAAACCAACGCATATTTCGACTACAGTTTGATGTCATATGTACGCTAGTGTAGTTGGTGTTGTCAATATCTTCGGCAAGATGCTTTAGTATGTCCAAGTATCCAGGATGGAAAGTAGGCTCGCCGCCACTAAGACTAAAATGGAAACTATTAAACCCGTTTTCACGAGCTTGCCTTTTTATTTCGTCAATTGTTTTGACACATAGTTCTGTAGGTCTATGATCTTTGCGGTCGCTTCTTGCGTAGGGCCAACAGTAACTACATTTGTAGTTACAGAATCTTCCAAGCAACCAGCTGACAGTAAACAAGTCTCTATATATGAGTGTCCTTTGGCCGACGCTAACAATGTCGTCAAACGGGATCTTTGTAAAGTCATAGTTGCTCCATTTTAAATCTTCAGTCATACTTAATTATAACACCTATTATTTTATTTGTCAATCTTTATAATGTACAGAGATATTCTTAGGACCGTTTGAACAGTTTGTACCTATTTTTTTATCATTTTCAACAATATCAGTTCTATCAAATCTTTCATCTGGTTTTCCTAATCCTAGTATTAAGGCAGGGAAGTGACTTGGATTATTACTTATTATGTTTTTTAATTCATTTACAAGAAAACACTTACAGAACCCAGTTTTATATCCACGCTCTACTGCTGCTAAACTGGCTGCTCCGGCTGATATTCCTATGTTTACATTTCTATCATGGTCGCCTTCTTTGATTTCATTAAATGTCCATATTAACAAAGCATTTGCGTTAGTTTGTGGATTTTTTAAGTAAGTGTAGTCATAGTCATCTGGATTGTATGCCACTTCAAAAACTTTTTGTATCATGTCTTTGTTTGTTATACAATACAGTTCATAACTATTTCTATTTTGCTTAGTCGGCATTGTAGTTGCAACCTTACAAATATGCTCTAAATGGTCTTGTGGTATAGTATATGTTCTGTCCCAATTACGTTGACATGGTTCTGCTAATTTAGCTAATTTAATTACCTTTGCCATATTCTATCATATCCTTTACAAGATGATAATGGTCCCAATCTTTTATTTTAGGAACCTTTAAATCGGTATTATCTGTACAACGCCACTTGCTACAACGGATTGGTTCAGTAGGTAAATCAATACTATCTTTATCGTATATGTTTCCACGTTTACCCCCAACATGACAACTACCAATGTATATATCTCCGGGTGGAGTTACTTTAAGATGTTTAAGTCCTGCCCAACATAGCCAGCCTTCGTAGTTATTTTTCTTATCATAATTTAATTCGTTATAATGATAATCTTCTTCGTGGTAATCTCCATTATCATCTTGAAACCAAAACTTTAATTTACGCTTATCTGGATCAGCTGTACTTTTATAAATTTGTTTAATTGCACCTTGTTCGTTATGTCCATAATAACTTGCTTCTTTAGATTCTATTTTTTCTACTTTTGCTTTGTCAGTAATTTGATTAGGGTCTTTTTTATCTTTAAAGTTATATTTTTCCTCAGGCTGCATACCTTTGCCCTTGTCTTTGCCTGGAGGTCTAATATATCTATGTTCTATATTTGTTATGCCTGCATCTCTGTATGCTTTATCCATACGTTCTACATTTTCTAATTGCCCTGTTTCAACCATAAATCTAAGAATTAAAGTTTTTTTAGGCTCGCCTTTTTTAAGATTTGCATTAAGTTCTAATCTATACTTTTCTAATTCTATAAACTTTTCTATGTATTCTTCAATACGATGTTCCATAAATTCAAAATGGAAACTTTGTGTAATACCATCAACTAGATCAAACAAGTCTTTGTGATACTTTAATGTACGTGATCCGTTAGTAGTGACACTAATATACTTACGACCTTTTTCACGTATGTAAGAACACAGATCTAAAAACTTAGGATTTAATGTTGGTTCGCCTCCTGTTAAACTCCATAAAACATTGTCTCCTTCTTTTTCGTAAATAAGATCAACTAATTTTTTCATGTTGTCTAGAGGAACGTGTGGGCTAGTATAGTCATGTAAATAATCAACACAATAACTGCAACTAAAATTACAACGTTTTCCTATATACCAATCTACTGAAAATGCCCCTGTAGGGTTCCATTTGAAATAACTTGCTACTGGTTCCACATCTTATCCTTTAATAATATACTCATATAAATATATTTATGAGAAGCAAAACATTTTGTTCAGTATTATGGAATCACCAGATGGTAGACGGTACTGGTAGAGTAAAACCCTGTTGTAGATTTTTAGAAGACCATCGTCCTAAAAATCATACACTAGATAACCATAGTATTCAAGATATATTTGACAGTGACTTTCAAAACGATCTTCGCAAGCGCATACTTGCTGGAGAAAGATTGGAAGGCTGTACACGTTGTTATGAAGAAGAAGATAATAACAAAAAAAGTTTACGTATGCGTCTTAATGAACATCCAAAAGTTGGAGCTCATACAGTAGATACAGAAAACTATAAATTAGAATATTTAGAACTTAGTCTTAGTAATGATTGCAATCTTATGTGCAGAATGTGTGATAGTCGATATAGTTTTAAATTATTTGATGAAGAGCAGGAATATCACGGTAAGACATTTAGTAAAACAAAACGCACCAAAGCCAATCTAGACAGCATATACCCGCATCTTAAAGACATGAAATATATAAAATTTACAGGTGGCGAACCTTTAATAATTCCCGACCATTGGACATTATTAGAATATGCTGTTGAAAAAGGTTATGCAAAAAATATAAGGTTAAATTATAGTACTAATTGTACTGTTTTTCCTAAAAAGAAAATTGTCGACATATGGAAAGAGTTTGATCACATAGAGCTTGCTGTAAGTTTAGACAGCATTGTAAAAGAAGAAAATGAATATCAGAGACACTTAACTAACCACAGCCAAGCACTTGCTAATATAGAAAAGTATGTAGAGGTAGCCGATGAAGTAGGTATGACAGTATTAGCAAGACCAACTATAACAATATATAATGCTTATCACTTGCCAGAAACACTTGAATGGTTAGATGACAGAAAAGTAAGACTAAATCCTACCCATCTAACATATCCGCTATATTTGAGTGTTACTGTGCTACCAGAAAATCAAAAAGACATCATTCGTAACAAGTATGCACAATATTCATACAAGAATAACGAAATTAAAAAGTTTTGTGATTATATTGTTACTTACATGGATAGTGAAGATAAAACAGATTTACTACCTAAATTTAAATCGCATACAGAGTTTTGGGATAAGTCTAGATCGCAAGACTTTACTACTGCCTGTCCTTACTATAGTTTTTGAATACGATCTAAACAAAGTTCACTTATGTTTATATTATGCGGCTGTTCGATAAGCCACTTTATTATGCTTGCAACATAGTCAGTATCTAGTTTAGGTATATCTGGCATTTTTTCATCTTGTCTAGGAGTATGTAAATTTCCTGGAGACAAATACGTTGTTTTACAGGCTGGCGGTTTATCGCTGCTCACACCCTGACTTAGTTGACGCATATAATTACGTAATGCCTTTTTCTCAACAGGATAAATCCATTTTGATCCTTTAACCCCGGTATCGGCACTAGACCCAATTGCCAGCAAATATCCATTATGGTTATTTTCAACCCATTCTTTAGCAATAGCTTCGGCAAGTAATACTTGACTGAAGTCGCCTAATGCACTTACTAATAACACAACATCGTGGTTAATGCTTTCTTTTGCTACAAGCTCTCTAACATCCCGTTTGCTTAAATTGTATCCAGTTGTTCTAGACATATAATCAGCATCTGGATATAATGCTGATATACTTTTTGCTAAGCCATAATTTTTATTTCCTACTACAAGCATTCGTCAAATATCTCCTTTAGTATAGGTAAATGGTCCTTATATGATATGCTTCTTATATCATCAATTCTATTTAAGTTTGTTCTACAGGCCGATAGCCTATCTAAGTCTTGTGTTTCACTGTAAATATAATTAGAAATAGTATCGTAGTATAATTGATAGTTGTTACCAAAGCACCGGTAATCTTTTAATTTTTCTAATTTTTTTAGAGCAATCTCTTTCCATTTGTCTGGCATAATACTAGTTTGAAAGTATGTTGGTCCCCATAATTGATTAGACAAATTTAATCTAAAATTATTAGTTTCACAATATTCAGCAACTTCGTCAATATAAAAAATTGTAAGCATACTAATTGTAGGCGCTAAGTTAAACTTCCAATCAGGACACGCTTGTTTAAATTTTTTAATATTTTTATCTATTTGATTCCAATTACTCGGATATCTTACATATTTTGCTCTTGGACCAACTACGTCTATACTTGGCATCATTAACCCTTTAGGAAAGTAAGATAGCAAGTCTATAAACTTAGGATTTTCTGTTTGAAAATTGCTATTGAATTCAACATATACACTTTCATTTAATCCATTATCAATACAGTGTTGCAACACTTTAAATACACCTTTAACAATACTAGGCTCGCCGCCGGTAAAATACAATCTACTAGTTTCATTAATGCAATCTAGTAATTGATTAATATTTGCATCATCATAAGGATTAGTTAAATTTTTGTGACTAGTCAAATCATAAATATTTTTATAATGAAACATTGTAGAGTCTTTATTTTTTTCAGTTTCACTATGTATCATACTACTACTTTTTGGATTGCAAGTAATACAACTTAAATTACATTTATTGCTTAAACGTAAATCAATCAAATCGTACCCTACTGTTTTTATGTGTTCCCAATCAATTTCATCTTTTTTATGTTTATGTAGGTAATTTGTTATTTCTCTAGTACGTTTGCTACTAGCTCCATTTTTATCTAAACGTTCGCAATGATGACACCCTGGATGATAGCCGCCTGCTAAAAATGCTGATTCTATTTCCTTATATTCTTTGCTAGATTTATAATCTTTTACATCGCCTCTAAAATTATATTTCTGATCAAAAATACAGCACGGTCTAACACCTCCACTAGGATCTGTAGCTATTCCATTGTAAACTAGCGGACACATAGTATCATGCATATCTGTTAAACCCCCAATGTCTTTCTTTACAAAACCAGCATACATATTTTTCATCTTTGTACTCACCGCAATGTTTACTAAAGTCATCAGTAAATGTTTCACAACTCCTAGTTAGCGGAAAAAGTGTGTCCATTAGATTGTATTTTTCGTATAACTCTCTTACACCTTGCTTATCTATATTAATAAGAGGAAGGTAAACTACTCCGTTCTGCTGAGGACGTCTATCTGTTAATCTGTTTCTATCATCGGCAGGTCCAGCAGTGTTAAAACTGTCCATTACTTCTTTTGAAGGATTAGCTGTTATACCACTAAAATGACAATCTATAAAATTATTCTTATAACAATTTTGAACAACTGTATCTTGAACTTTTGTATATGATTCACTATGATAATTTACTCCAGTATAATGTTTACCAAACTTAGTTCCAAATGTATCTTGCATAAAAAATATAACTTTTGTAGCAAACTGTAGTTGGAATGCTTTGCCTGCATGACACACTGTCATTGGAATAATTTCACAACTTCTATTTGTTTCTTTAAGATATTTGCATAGCATGTATAACACTATTGCACTGTCGGCTCCGCCGGACAATTTAATACCAATATTTGTATATTCTTTAGGTAACTCAAAAGTAATTATGTCCTGGCTGTTTTCAAATATCATAAATTTTCTCTCTTTGTGTTTTTACCATAGCCGCTGCTAAACTCAAATTTATCTCCGCAAGTCCTTCCACAAGTATATATTCGCTTGAACTTGTCGTCTTGGTCATTCCAGGATCTATCTAAATATTTTGCAAAGAACTCATGCTGTAATACGTCCCATCCATACTTACGCATGTCGTTAAAATCTTCGCCATATAAGTTATATATTGCATCAAAACTCTTACGCTGTGGATTGTTAGGACCAAAATATGCAGGTGCTCCCATCCAAGTACAAGGCCACAACTTCATTTGCATATCAATAAACATACTTTTCTCTTGTTTGTATTTACAAGTTATAGGTGTTTGTTCAATATACTGCTCAAAGCTATCATAGGTTTGCTTTATTTCCTGCATGTCTTTTTGGTTGTGGTTGTCTTTTTTATCTTCTACTACAGTGCCTTTTTTAGTTTCTACTTGAGCTTGCTGTTGTTCTGCAAAGCGTCCTGTGTATTTTGCATTAAACTGCTTAAAGCCCATGTCAGTTGCGATCTGCTTTGCTTCGTCTATTTGATGATAGTTGTGTTCAAACTCAATAAAGTACCAACGAGCATTGCCGCCTGCGTCAATAAATGCTTTAGCGTTTTCCATTATCTTAGCAAAGTTGCTGTTTACCCTATATAAGTGGTTGGTATCAGCTAGTCCGTCTATACTAAAGTTTACAACTATGCGGTTACTTTTTTGTGCAAGATCACGCCACCAATCTTTGCTCCTGGCACTACCGTTAACTGCCATCTTAAATTCTTTTACACCTTTCTCTATACTGTAATCAATACAGCTATCAAGTGTAGGACTTGCAAGACTATCACCAAAGTTACCACAATGGAATAATTTTACACTATCACGATCAAACGGTTCAAGTATAATTTTATAGTCGTCTACTGTTGTATCGTCTATAGGCATATACGGATTTAGCTCAGTTTGACTACCGTGAAATCTAGCACACTGAGGACAAGCAAGTTGACACCTACTAGTGTGATCCATTTGTATTGTTTTTATTTGGTCAATATTAAGAAACATTTGTTCTTTCAAATCTTAAATTCCTATAAATCTGCTTTACATCACATACAGCATTCCACCTATATGCTCCAAACTTTATAAAAGGTTGTCCTATTGCTTTTGATTTAAGTGTTGCTACATTAACGCCGTCAATAATATATTCAACAGACACACTTTTTCTTTTTACATGCACTTTTGTTGCAATACTTAGTTGTCCTTTATATTTTGATACGTATAACTCCGTATCATCATCTTCTTGTATTAAAAAAATGTCTCCATCTCTTACTTGTATACCATGAGGAGGTCTACCGTTTGGACGCTTGTCGTGTATTTGCAGCAAAAAAAAATATTTAGCATGTACTAATTTGTCACTTATAGTTTCAACATCTGCAGACCAAACATATGTTCCGAGGTCTAACATATCACTCATTAATTCTTGTCTTTCTTTGAACTCAAACTTTCCTTCCATAGGTGTGTTGTCACCAAGACACTCTCCTGGTGTTCCTTTTTTGAGATAAAATTCAAAAGTATTATCTTGCTGTTTCCATCCTGGTGAACAACTTTCATACCACTTATAGCTCATTAACTTCAGTATCCTTTAGAAGTTCGTATAACTCTGGAATAGACTTTTCAATACTATGTCCACGAATTTTATCTAACTTTCTAGTAGCTTTCCAAAACATAGGCAGTGCTTCACTAAAATCTTTAGCATACATGTAGTCTACATATTGATCTAGTAAACCTACTGCATCTCTTCTACTAGCTTTTTTGCGTTCTTCTGTAAAATCACTTTCGTCAATTATTTTTAACAGTCTTGGTTTGTAGTCTTCGTACTTTTGCTTGATATGATCTTTTGCCCAGCCTGGTAGCATACGTATATTGTAAAACTTAGGACCATGTAACGGATGTGGTGTAATTATAGGACGCCATTCGTCATCATTTACACGAGGTATTTTATTAAGCAATATCCATTCCATAAACTCCGGAAAGTGTAATACATTGAATACATTGATAGTTGCTGCAATCCATACTTTAAAATTACCTTCGGCTTTGCTTACTTTTAATAAGTTTTCGTGTATTTTATTGAACCTACTCGGCGGACGCATATAGTATTGTAAATCACCTACTCCGTCAATACTTGCACCTAAATTTACTTGTTTAAAATGCTTCCAAATATCCCAAGCACGTTGTGGTATATTTGTCATGTTAGTATTATATTCTACAATAATATTTTTTGCACAATCTTGATCAACACATTTTTGTAAGAATTCATAATGCCTATCAATCATCAACGGCTCGCCACCTACAATATACAGTTTACGTATCTGATCAATATTATTATCCATTTGTATCCAATAGTGATCGCTTTCGTGCCAATCATATAAATTTGTTTCGGGCTCGTATTTTCCTTTTGCATTTTTTATAAGTTTAACTTTACCATGACTGTCTTTATAACTATCACCCCATAGTTTAACCTGATCTTCGTACCACATGCTACTATCAGTAGGACCACACATTCTACATTTTAAATTACATAAGTTACCGAAACGTACATCATAAAAACTACAATTTATTTCATCTTCCTGTATTGTGCCGTCGGCCGCTGTTTTAGATAACAAATCTTCCCAGTTAAATTCGCCACGCTCAATCCAAATTTTATTTTCATAATCAATACGAGCATTCATGCCTGATTCCATTTCTGTTTGGCAACGAACGCACTCAGGATGCCATTTGCCTTCCATCATATACTTACGTATTTCTTTTGACAATTCACTATTGCGTACTTTTTTAAGATCAGCTGTACGAGCATTGTACTCTTTTCCGTCCTCGTCTCTTAATATACCACCTGTTGGGCCATGCTGTGCTTGACAACATACACGGATGTCGCCGTTTGCTCTAAGACTTTGACTCATCCATGGCACAGGACATAATGTTTCTAATTTACTCATTTAAGTACTCCAAGTGTGGGAATGTTTTCCAATAATCTACATTACGTAATTCGTTTAATTTTAAATAATACTCTTTGGCTTTTTTATTTAAATCATCATTAATACGTGTTTCTGCAGAAAGTGCTTTTATTAGCCCTTGTATTGCTTTAGTTTCTCTTTTTTTATGTTTACTAGTATTACATAACCAACTACTTTCGATAAACTTTTCAAGATCAGCAATTTCTTTTTGTCTATATTCTATAGGTACAAGTTCATGACGCATCCATTCTTTACCTCGTACACTTGTAAATCCTAAATGAAAGCGTTCATTATTAGTACGATTACACATATCATCAAAATATTCTAACATAGGTACTAGTCCAATACAATTAAGAGCTTGTAAACAAGTTTGTGTTACCATTTCCCATTCGCTATGTAAATTGTTTGAATTTTCAATGCTAGTTATGACGCTATCCCAATTGGTGTGATAGCGTATTAGTTCATCTTTTTCTTGTCCAGCATCAATACTAAACCGCAATAATCCGCCTTTGAAATGATTTAATAAATCTACTATTTCATCTGTTATCAATGTTGCATTAGTGCTTATATCTAAACTAATATTTTTTGCATAGTTTGTTTTAGCAATACTCCAAATAAAATCAATGCTGTGTCTATCTGCAAATACTTCTCCACCTCTAAATTCCATGTATAATACATGTTCAAGATTTGTCATTATTTGTTCTTTAAAAAATTTACTTTGACTTAGATATTCTTCACCTGAACGTTTTGCAATGTCTAAACTACCTTGCATTTGTCCAGTCATTTTATTGCCCCATTTGTTGTATTCTTTGTACATCATACTACTAAGGTTAGGTGAACACATAACACAACTTAGGTTACATTTAGTGCTAAGTCTTACTTCCCACCATTGTGGCATAACATCAACATAACCATTTGCATCATAATACTTTTGTAAATGCGGTTTTACACGTTCTAAAAATCTTTTATTCTTGCCGGTGCGCTTACTTCCAAATCCACTATTTTCCATTCTGTAACAAAATTCACAGTTACTAAGTTTTTCTCCGTTAAGCATTTTCATACGGAAGTCTTTCATAAAAGGACCATTCCATAAGTCTTCTATTTTATCTTTACTTAAATTATATACATCAGTGTCACTAGAATAATTATCAGGAGTTATTTCGTCAAGAGTCATTTCTTTTGGAATACCAAAGTCAATACCTTCGATACTACAACATACTCTAGCATCTCCCTTTCCCCTAGTATTTAATTGTACAAAAGGAACAATGCAAAAATTTTCATCTTTTACATTCATACTATATCCTTTAGTATAGGGAATACTTCTGGAAATCTTTCTGTCCAGCCTCTACGTTCGTTTACTAAATTTAAGTATTCTTTTGTTTCCGGAAGCCTAGCACTCCAGTCTTCACTATTCATAAACTTAATAATACCTTTAAAGCGTTTAATTCCATATGGCGCATTTAGCCATTGCTCTTTAGTGATACCTGCTTCTTCTACACCTGTAAACAGTTGCCAATTTTCTTCCATCCAAGGAAAAAATTCATTTTCATATTTCTCTGTAATTTCTTTTTTGATATGTTCAGGTAGTACTTTTACATTTAACTGTGGTGGCCAATATGCAAAATGCATGTTTATGCCTCCAGCTCCTAATGGCCATTTGTTTAACTTTTTAAAGCCCTGTTGTACTTTCCATTTTACAAACTCAGGTAAGTATGCAACATTAAGTGCCATAATAGTAGTTGCTGTAGTAACTTCTACTTGTGGCGCTGTATTATCTAGCATGTGGAACACACGTTCTTGATGTTCCCAAGTACTAGGATAACGTATATAATCGTTTTGTTCGCCGTAAGCATCGATGCTGTAATGAAATCTTACCCGTTTAAAGTGACTCCATAATTCTGGCAAATCTTCGCGCCATTCTACAGCATTTGAATTATAACGTAATTCCATATTCTTAGCATGGCCACGTTTAATACATTCTTCTAATAATTCATAGTGTTCATCAATAATTAAACTCTCGCCGCCAGCAAAATATAACTGATACATATGTGGAATTTGATCCATTAAATCTGCCCAAAAACGAGGATTGTTTTTATGCCAATTATAACTTGCTCCGTCATTGCGTCCTTTATTATGCCACTGACTAGTGTTAGCAAGTTTTTCATTTTTTATTTTAGGTGTAATAGCTTTCCAGTCTTTTATCCATCCTGTTGAGTCATGTGGTGAACACATTACACAAGCAAGTTGACACTTACTACCTAAACGTAAATCAATATACCTAATCTTAGGAGGTATGCTTCCATCTTCTTTTGTTTCAGCAACTAGTTCATCTATATTAAATCTATTGCCCCAGTATTCTGTTTCCCAATTACGTTTACTTAGATGGCCTTGTTCCTCTTCTTTGTAACACTTTAAACAACTAGCAGGTTTTTCTCCGCGCAGCATCATCTTACGAACATTACGCATATAACCACTATTCCATGCTTCTTCTAACGTAGTATGATTAAAGTTAGCCGGAACGCCGTCATCATTTTTTACTATGCCAACCTCTCCACCGCCTATCTTTTTATTCGAGTCTGGATCTTGTACACTGCTTGCATTTGATGTACAGCATGTTCTCATTTTGCCGTCTGGGCGACTGCTTAAATGCATCCACGGTAATGCACAAAAAGTTTCTGAAGGTAATGTTTTATTGCTCATATTGTATTTATAATGTATGTAGTTTACTCAAAAATTTCTACCTTGTGTAAATTATCACGCAATACTCCACAGGTTTTCTTGCATTTTTTTAAAGGTTGACTACTCCATTTTTCCTCTACTGTTTCAAAAAATAAACTTTCTGTTGCTTGCGAAAGTTTTGTATTAGTAATATTTGGTATTCCTACTTGTTCTTGTAATTCTAAAATTTGTTTATTTAAAGAACGATCTGTGTTGTAATGATATGCTGTATTACAACATGGGTATACTCTACCGTCTGCAGCTATGTATACACTACTTTCTTTCTTTGCATAACAGGCAATCTTACCTGTCCATTCTTTTGTAGTTTGTATGCGATTAGGATTCTTTGCTGTGAATCCGTCCTCTTCAACTTTTGCTTCGTACAGCCTGTATATTTCTTGATTATTTTTATTAACAACAGGCAAGTAATCTTTTTCAAATCTATTTGTTTTAATCTTCTCAAACTTTTTAAATCCTAGCTTTTTTGCAAGCTCTGCTGCTTCGTCAACTTGATGCTTGTTATGTTCAAATATAATATACTTCCAAGTAGCACTGCCGCCAGCATCTATATATGCTTGTGCATTTTCTATAAGTTTATCCCATTTTACATGCCTACGATAGAGATGATTTGTGTCTGCAAGGCCATCTATACCAAATACTACATGCATCTTATCACCTGCTGTTTCTGCAAGAGAACGCCAATAGTCAGGCTTTCTAGCGCCACCATTAGTCATCATTAGGATAGGCTTGTTGTATTGTTCTATCCATCTTTCTACAACAAGATGCAGATCAGGATGTACACACGGATCACCATAGTTACCACATAGCGTAAGTTTGTTTGCAGGTAAGTCTATATTGTCAAACCAGTTTACATCAAAGTCTGTTTTAATTAGATTAGGATGATCCACATCACCATTTAAGTTTCTCATACACATTGGACATGCAGCATTACACTTAGTCGTTAGTTCTATATGTATGTGACTTAAAGGCAGAGAATAAAACATTATGCGAACCATTCCTTTGGTAAAATATTAAGCATTTGTTCATAAGTTAAATCAAAGGTAACACTAAGCAATACTCTAGGACGATCACTGTTATTGGCAAATCCATGAGGTGTTTTTGTACTAAACAGAACAGGCTTCTCTAAATTATAATAATCAAACTTATCCACCTCTTCATAAAAAAATCCAGTAGGACCTTTAGTGTTATCTACTGTGTGTCCATCTTTATAATTTAGATGTTCTTTTCTTTTGTAAGTTTTTAATAAGTGTGTTTTACCTGTCAAAAAATAACTATTTTCATGATCCATATCAATAGGTATATTCATTGCACTCCAGCGACCCCTATCTAAGTGAGGACCGTTTGCTGTATGCGGTGGATTACTATAATATTCTAGTGTGCGGGTTTCTTTCGGAAATTTTTCAAATATAGGATGACTACTTCTTAAATGATGATGCCACATAGCGCCAGGACTAGCTTCTATTTCGTTTTGCCAATCACCTTCATCCCAAATAGACTTTAGTTCGTCTAATAAATCTTGTGGAAAGTTTTCCAATATTGTAAATGTCATTTCTACTCCTTAAATTGTGCGGCGAAAGGATCAAACTCTACTCCGCATTTCATACTGCAAACTTTTAGTTTGCCATTATTACATCCTTGTATATTCCAGCTATCTTGTATCTTATTAAAAATACCATTTGCAAAAACATGTTCTAGTCCTTGCTTTGCACTTATAGATTCTTTGTCACCTATAAAATCCCATATCTGTTCTACTTTAGGATCTTTATGCCACCATTTATACATACGCCCAGCAGTCCAACAACATGGCAACGCTAGTCCTTCTGCTGTAATATATATTTCGCCTTTGTCTTTTACTTTACAGTTAATAGGTACTACATCATAATAAGCATCCATACTACCGTATTTGTTGATTAGTAGTTCTTGTTTGCTTAACTCTTTATTTTGATATTTTGCATCTGGTTTTTTAAGTTCTGCTGATTTATTACCTTTACGATCAACTGCTTGATGCGAATCTTTCTTTTCGCTACTAGCATTTATAAATCTTCCTGTTTTTTTAGCAACAAATTTTTCAAATCCTATTTTTTTTGCAATACGTTCAGCAGTTTCAACTTGATGCTGATTGTGTTCAAATATAAGAAAATCCCAACGTGCTCTACCACCTGCGTTTATAAATGCTTTTGCATTACGTTCTACATTATCCCAAACAACACCTTGACGGTAAATGTGGTTAGTATCTTTTAACCCGTCTACACTGAAAATGACTGACCCCATTCTGCCAAAGACGTTAGCTAACTCTTGCCACCATTCAACACTTTTTGCTCCTGCATTAGTATTCATACTTAACCACATATTAGGGTTATGCTCTCTAAAGTAACGGAATATTTCTAGTGTGTCTCTGGCAACAATAGGATCGCCTAAGTTACCACACATATACATTGTTTTTAATTGCTTTATAAACTTAGGAGAAAATATATTCTTACAGTCTTCAAGCGTAAGCTCACTGAGATCAATATGCGGGTTTATTCCTTCACCGTTCATATTACGATCACACATAGGACAACTAGCTTGACAGTTTTGTGTCACTTCAAGATGGATGCTTTTTATATTTTCAAGTGCGTACATATGTCCTCCGCTAGTCTAGTATGGCATTCTAAGTTAGGATGTCCGCACTCAGTAATTATTCTTTTTTCGTTATCTTCAAGATCTGAACCTAGATCAAATACACAAAGTTCATTTACTTGATCTATTATTTTTTGTATAGGTTGTCTATTTGTGCGATTTGTGGCTTGCATCCAATTTGCCGTTTTAGTTCCTAATAATTCAACATTATTATCTTTACAAAAATTTATCATTCCTAACAAAGCATTTAGTTCTAAACACATAGTTTGTGTTTCATTAAAATGGGAAATCCAGTTTCTTAAATATGACCTATACGCTCCTGAAAATTCAACGTGACTATAAGTTAAACTTTGTGATCCTGTCTTAGGATATAAAATCCTATTGAAATTTGTAGGACAAAATATAACTGTTTTAATATCGTGTTCTATTACTGCTTCTACTATACGCATACTTATAGCTTGATTACTACTGCCTCCGTAAGCTCTTGAATACAGCTCAACGCCTTTTTTTCTAAGCTGAGATACAACATTGTTTTCTTCTATAACTTCTTTGTGCAGATCCATAAGTTTAGTAGATTTTTTTCTAATATTATTCATTTTAAGATTTGCTCGGCCAATTTCACCGTTCATAAATCTTTCTTTAGTTTCATGACCAGTATAAAATTGAGTAAATCCGTATATATCCTGTTCAATTCCACTACCATACATACAACTATCGCCATCTATATAAATCATACAGCCTCCTTGGGTATTCTAATATCTGGTACACATGCGCAAAACTCTGTATCACATATAAGCGGTTCAATCTTTTTATCTAACTTTCCGTTTGCTATATTACCTAATTTATTTCTTTTAGCAGTAGTACACTGTGCGCCATACACATTACCATCATGCCATACAACTAATCGATGTGTTCCTGCATAGCATTTCCATCCTCGAAACTTGTGCATATTTTTTGAGATCATTTCATACATATAAAACACAGGTTTTTCTTCACCGTCTATCAATATGTTTACTGCTGTAGTGCGAGTTTCATCTTTTACCGCAGGACTATTTTTGTCGTAATCAAAAGTTTTAATCCAATCTAGTACTTCGTTATCATATGTACATGCTTCGTTATTACCATTCCATCTACGTGTTATAGGTTTAACTACAATTTTACAATATAAATCTTCATTAGAAAGAATTTCTGCAAAATGTCGACCTTTTTTAACTGAGTTTTCATCTAACATCATTAAGACTGTAACTCTACAATGAGGGCCGATAATCCTAATAACTTCTTTGATATGATCTACATCTGCATATTCTAAATGAACACTAATTGCAATTTGTGTCAGTGGAGTATTATCAATAAACCTGCGCCACCAACGTAATGTCCTACTACCGTTTGTAACTATAGCTTTTTTATAACTAGGATCTAACCTATTAAAAAATTCACTAAGTTTTGGCCATATAGTTGGCTCGCCGCCACTAAGTGTTAACATTTTAGCATTAGGGTTAACATCTGTGTGTATGTACTGCCAAAAGTCTAAACTTTTTTCTAAATCAGGCCAGCCCGATGAACCCCCGTATAGTTTTGGGTCGCAATAGTTACAAGTATAGTTACACACATTACTTAGTACCCATTCAGCATGCATACTATCTGGTCTGTCGTTAGTCAGATGTTTCATTTAATACCAATTTTACTTCTTTTCCTGGGCCAACTTTGCTTGGCAAGTCACCATATTGCTCTACATACCAATCAATTACAGCCTTATACCAATTTTGGCTATTATGGTGTGCTAGTTTGTTAAACTGATAAATGTTATTATTAGTCGCTTGCATAGTACTTAGTGCCCTAGCACTTTCTTGCTGTAACTTTCTGACTGATAAATTATTTAAATCCAATTAACATATACCTCTTGTATTTGGGCAACTTTAGTTCGCCGCTATATAAAATATTTTGCATAGGTGCCTTCACTGCAAACTCTTCAATACTACTTACACAATTAACATGTTCTTTTACTTCAAAAAAGTTATTGCTTTGTAGTATGACTAATTTACCATCTGGTATTAGATCATACCATTTTGAAAAGTTTTCAATATGCTCACAACTTGTATTGATAATTGTATCTGGAATATCTGTAATTGGATAACTCATTCTATTATTAGCGTTACTCCAATATTGCCAAGTATGTTCGTTGTAATTTATATCCATAATATCTTGTGTTAAAGACTTAAACTGCCATTCATTTTTGAACCAGGGCTTGTTAAATACTTCTGCAACGTCTACACAAGACTCATCAATGTCAAAAGATCTAACTTTATCTATGTTAATGCTACTTTCAAATAACATTGTAGCAAGTGTTGCATACCATCCTGCGCATAAAAATACAGTTCCTAAATTAACTTTAGTTTTTTGTAATTCTTCTACTAACCATAGTTTGCTTTCTAATTGACCACGACTAAAACAGTCATCCCATATTTTTGTGTCGTTAACAAAAAAGTTTTTAAATGCCGCAACAAATTGTGTGTCAATATATCTGTCAAGTATAGGCCAAAGTTTCCATGTATTATCTTCTAATACAAGTTTTCGTAAATCTTCATCGCCAACTAATCTAAAAATACTGTGTAAGTTTTCTTCTGTTATTGCACTGCGAATATCATCATTACCTTGTATTAATCTAAATAAACTATGTAAGTTTTGTTCAACTACTGCTTTTCTTAAATCTTCAATATCGCCTGGAAGGTTTCCTTCTACTAATCTAAAAATACTATGTAAGTTTTGTTCAACTACTGCTTTTCTTAAATCTTCAATATCGCCTGAAGTGTTTTCGTCTACTACTCTAAAAATACTATGCATATTTTTTTCGATAACTGCTTTACGTAATTCTTCGTCGCCATCAGTTAATCTAAATAAACTACTCAAATCATTATCAATATAAAGTCTACGCAGATCAGACAGATTGCTGTTATCAGAATATAACAATTCTAGTCTATCTAATAATTCAAACGTCTGCATCAAATTGTTCCTTTAGCCATTTATAATTGTTTATTAACCCCAGATCAACGCCATTAGAAAGCCCGTACTTCCTGCCAGCAATAGCACCTTTAATAGCATATTCGCCGAAGGGAGCATCTCCTCCCACTGTTGTCCAAATTCGTAATCTTTCATTTGTTTCTTCCTCATTTTGTCTATCAATAATTTTGCTTGCTAGTTTTGTACACTCTCTAAATGCACTACGCCAAGTACTAAATTCGTCAACGTTAAATGCTGTAGTATTGCTAACATCGTTCATAAGCACAAAGTTATCACTAATACTAGTAGTCATATCTGGTTTGTTTACATCAACATTAATTGTTGCTTGTCTTGGAAATAGTTTTATTCCTCCATATCCATATATTAATCCATTTATAGGATTTTGGCTTCTCCATACGTGTACAGCATCTCTATATTTTTGTGGCGGAATATAACTAAAATCAAAATCATCTACAATATGTGCATCAGCATCAACTATATAAACCATTGGAGTAGATGCACGTTTTGCAGCTTCAATGTGAGCTTGATGTATTCCTTTTACTCCGTGTGTACGTTTTGCAAAAGGAAATTTTGCTAATAAATTATTCCAATTACGATCTGCTTCTTTTTCGTTGTAACTTATAAAAGCAATATCGTATCTAACATTACAGTTTATTTTACTATATGTATCGTTAAAACTAACCATTATTTTTTTTACAAACCTTTACAAAGTTGTTATATTCTGGAAACACTTCAGTAAAGTCTTTTCCTCTACGTTTATCGTACTCATTTATAAACTGTAAAAATTGTATCCTTTCTTTTGATACGTCAACTCCTTTTTTAAATCTAGCAACACAATCTTCGTATATACGATTTAATTTAATGTATTCATAATCACTAAATTTTTCTTTTCTATTGATCATATATTGTATACTAGTCTTTAGGTATTTGTCAATCGTTATTTTGTCTGCAATTTTAATATCTAAAAATTCAGGGTGTCTTACATACGCAAAGTCTGCAATGATCCTATCAATATTGCCCTCTTTTAACTTTGATACAAATCTTAAATATGTTGTTAACGAAGGTAAGCCTAAAATATTAACAGCACTCATTAACATTAGTTCTGATGTATTTGTATTATCAAGAAAATATCTTAAGTTTTTAGAAAATAACTCCCAATCCATTCCATCTCTACTATACTCTGCATGTTTGCCAAAACTTTCAGCACTAGAATACAACGAAAAATATTTTATTGACTTAGTATCTTCTAACTGTTTAATCTTTTTTACAAAAGTTTTCCATAAGTCACCTGGTGGACATGCATTTGTGTTTATTGCAAAATGCAAGTTTGGTTGTGGGTTTTCTAACAGATAATCAATCACTTTAAATGTATGCTTACTTAGTAGAGGTTCTCCTCCTGTAATACGAAATGTATACATATGTTTTACAGCTTCAGGAAACCATTTCCAAAATGCTTCAATATACGGATTGTCTTCTCTATTAGGATACGAAACTTCTGATTCTTTTATACCATTGTAATGTGTTTGATATAGTTTATACGGACCTTTTGATTTAATTTCTTCAGTCCACTTGCTACTAAACGCAGGTCCACAATATGAACATTTAAAATTACATACATTACTAAAACTAACTTCAACATATCTAGGATAAATGTCATCCATTGGATCACTATTAAAAATTAGTTCTTTATCTACTTGGCTCCAGTTTGCAGCACTTTTCCAAACTCTATCACTATATTCTTGTGTGTTATCTTCTATGCGCCAACAGTAATCACACTCTTTAGGACGCTTGCCTTCACGCATTTCTTTTCTGCGCATTTTCTTTTCAATAGTGTTGTGTAATGCACTAGGATTATTTTTAAGTTCGTCTAGAGGTATTTTATGAGCACCTACATGGTGACAACTATGTGTAATACCCGGACCTAGATGTATAGTAACTTGTGTCCATTTTGCAAGACACATACCGCAACCAATACTATCTAGTTCTTTTTTAACAGGTTTTAATAGTTTTATCTCATCCATTACTCGGGGTCAATCACAAACTGTTGTTGAGGGTTTCTACTTGGATTCTTATAAACAGTCTTAAAGAATTTACTTTGTTGTTGATCTAAAGGTGCTTGTGCTATAGGTATTTCTAATTCATTTATAATTGTTGCACCTAAAACTTCAATTGCTTCAACAAGTTCGTTTGTTGTTGAATCTTTTTTATTTTTCCATAACGTGTTTAAGTATTCAAAATCTCTTACATTTACAAAATCCCAGTCAGTACACATCGTCATATACAATCCTTCTCTTGCACCGTATACTGCCCACAGTCCATTATCTACATCTGCACCAACCATTAACCAAATCCATAGCCTATGTAAATTTTTCCAATGACCTTTTAAGAACTGTTCTTTGTTTAGTTTTGCTCCACGGTCAAGTGCCATTTTAACACCTTCACGGAACCCAGCACGCCAAGCCTGTTGAGGTGTTTCGTTATTATAAACTTCACTAAAACAACTATTTTGCTGTATATATTTAAGGTCCCAACAAAAATCAACTTGTGCTGCAACATTGCCTGGTTCTGCATTTTCGTGTGTACGCATATTTAATACATGTTCTTTAGGCCAACATTTAAGTCCTCCATTGCCGTACATTAACCCATTAATAATATTTTTTCCGCACCAACTTATAACACTTGTTGATAACTCAGGATGATTATTTAAATCTAAAGTTTGCTGTAGAAAATTAGAATTTATTTGGTTGTCGCCATCAACAGTAATAAATCGATCAGTTTCACTTAGTTCGGCACAGGCTTTGTGTGCTGCATCTGAGCCTTCTACACCATGTACACGTTTAGCCCAAGGTACTTTGCTAACTAAATCTGCATAATTTTTTTCAGCATTTGGTTCGTCATAACTAAGATATATAATATCATAATCAATTATTTTCATTGTATTTTCCTATTAG
>Ga0233444_10001241_pt1 | contig 29612 bp, 27 predicted proteins | sample SI_124_October20_6_FD_182792 | JGI IMG/M metagenome (GOLD analysis project Ga0233444, IMG submission 182792) | Seawater microbial communities from Saanich Inlet, British Columbia, Canada - SI_124_October2016_10_MG | ecosystem: Environmental > Aquatic > Marine > Inlet | place: Canada: British... | reverse complement strand
TTAAAAAACTACATAACTCTAATGATGGAAAAGATAGTAAATCAAAAAGTTTTAGACGCTTAGTTTTTGATGAACTATGTGCCAATTTTTTTATTTTATCAAAAACTAGAAGAAGAATTAAAAAAGAAAAAATTGCAAAGAACTTTTCCAAAAAAACAGAAGATGACATTAAAAAAAGGCTTCCATTTAAACTTACTAGAAGTCAAGAAAGGGTTTTGGCAGAAATAAATATAGATCTTTCCAGTAAAAGAAGAATGTTTAGGATTGTGCAGGGAGATGTAGGTTCGGGTAAGACAATTGTATCTTTACTTGCAATTTCAAATATTATCAAAAGTGGATATCAATGTGCCTTAATGGGACCGACGGAAATTTTAGCAAAGCAACATTTCACTTTAGCTAAAGAAATTTATAAAAATACAAATTTTAAGATAGATTTTTTGACAGGTAAAACTGAGTCAAAAGTTAGAAAAGTAATTTTAGAGAAATTAGAAACAGGAGAAAGTGATTTGTTAATTGGCACGCATGCTTTATTTCAAAAGAAAATCAATTTTAAAAAATTAGGACTTGTTGTTATAGACGAACAACATAAATTTGGTGTTAAACAAAGATCTGAACTTGCGATGAAAGGAGGAAATAATTGCGATGTATTATTAATGTCAGCAACACCAATACCTCGAACTATGATGATGTCCTTGTATGGAGATATGGATGTATCTAAAATAACTGAAAAGCCAGATAAAAGAAAAAACATTGTTACACTTAGTAAACCAGAAAAAAAAATTAATGAGTTATGGCCATTTATTAAAAAACAAATAAATGATCAAAATCAAATTTTTTGGGTTTGCCCTTTGATAAACGAGTCTTCTTTTTTAGATTATTCATCTGCTAAGAAAAAATTTGACTTTATAAGTAATAAATTTCCGGATACAGTTGGATTAATTCACGGTGCCTTAGATAAAAATGAAAAAGAAAAAGTTCTAAAAAAATTTCTTCAAAAAGAAATATCTATACTTGTTTCAACCACTGTAATTGAGGTTGGTATAGATTTTCCAAATGCAAATTTAATAATTATTGAAAATGCAAATAAGTTTGGTCTCGCTCAACTCCATCAATTGAGAGGCAGAGTTGGTAGAGGAGAAAAACAAGGAACTTGTATATTATTGTTTAAAGACGGTTTAACTAAAAATGCTATTAAAAGAATTAAAATTTTAAAATCGTCTGATGATGGTTTTCTTATAGCTGAGCAAGATTTGAAATTGAGAGGTTTCGGAGATTTAATTGGCTATCAGCAAAGTGGGATAAAAAATTTTAGATTTGCAGATCCAGTAATTCATGAAGATTTATTTAAATTAGCAGAAGAGTATGTAAAAAATAATCAAGAAATGGTAAATCAAACAAAATATTCATTTCTTTTAAAATTGTTTGATAGAGCTGAAATAATTAATGTCGAAGAAGTTTAATCTATATTTGTTGTTCCTGCTGAAACAATGAACTTAGAGGCCTGTTCAAATGAAACATCTAAGTATATTAAATCTTTCTTTGGCAACATTAATAAAAACCCACTAGTAGGATTTGGAGTTGTGGGTACAAATACATTTACAAGATTTTCATTAATTTTATTTTTGATTATTCCTTTGTTTTCTTTAGTGGCAAAACCTACTACCCATATTCCCTTTCTAGGATATTCTAATAATACTACACTCTTTTCACTATTATCCGTTTTGGTAAAACTTTCCGTCATTTGACCAATTGCAGAATATATTGTTCTGAGAATAGGTATCTTTTTTAAGAAATTATTGAAAAATTCAAAAAATTTTTTTCCAATGAATGAAAGCGAAACCCATCCAATAAAAGTGATCAAAAATAAAGCTATTAAAATTTCTACACCTGGGATATTAAAAGGAAGATAGTTATTAGGATTAATTTCTTCTGGAATGATGTTTCCAGATATTCTTATTATAAAAATCGTTAGATATAAAGTGATACCAATTGGAATTAATACCACTATTCCAGCTATAAAATTATTTCGTATTTTGGCTAAAAAGGATTTTTTAATGTTAGGTTTTGTCATTAATTAAGAATAACTGGAGTAAATAATAAAAGTTATTATTAAGATAAAAATTGCAATTAATAATTTATTATTTAAAATCATGAATCTAAAAATGTATAACATAAATAGAAGAAAATTTCTTGGCTTATTTGGATGTGGTTGCTGCTCAATAATACTACCCTCTTGTTCAACAGTTCCAATTACTGAAAGAAAACAGTTAAGTATAATTCCTGAGTCTCGCATAAATAGCCAGGCCGCCGCCGCCTATGAAAATTTTAGAAATAAATCAAAATTAATTACTAGTGGATCTCAACTAAAAGAAATTAGAGAAATTGGAAAGAAAATGGAAGTAGCTGTTAGTACTTTTTTTAGTAATCAAGGTAAAGAAGATCCTACTAAAAATTTTGGATGGGATTACATTTTAGTTGATAACGATAAGGTTGTTAACGCATGGTGCATGCCCGGTGGAAAAATTGCAGTATATACTGGTTTGTTAAAAATTACTAAAAATACTCATGCGCTCTCAATTGTTATGGGTCATGAGATAGCTCATGCTGTAGCTAGACACTCTGTAGAAAGAATGAGTCATGCTATGACAATTAATCTAGGGACCACGGTTGCTGATATTTTTTTAGGAGGCGCTATTAACAGAACTAGAAATACAGTAGGTCAAAATACAGGATTGGATATTTTTCAATTAGGTATAATGAATCCATTTGGCAGGAAACAAGAAACTGAAGCTGACTACTTGGGTTTAATTTTTGCCTCATTATCAGGTTTTGATATTAGGGAGTCCGTAAAACTTTGGGAGAGAATGTCAGAAAAAAATAAAGGTAAAGAACCACCTGTTTTTTTAAGTACTCACCCAAATAGCCAAAAAAGAATAGAAAATTTAAATAATTGGATAAGAGAAGTAATTGTAAAATATCCACCAATAAAAATTTAATTTTACTGGTGAGCCCTGATGGACTCGAACCATCGACACCCTCCTTAAAAGGGAGGTGCTCTACCAACTGAGCTAAGGGCCCTAAATGATTTCTTTTATATACTAATCAAATAAATTTCAAATAATTAATCAAACAAATTAATATATTTTTTGTAGAAGCTTTGGAAAGTCCCATTCTTCACTCTTTCTCTAATTTCCCGCATAAATTGTTGGTAGAAGTATATATTGTGCAACGAAATTAACATGGAAGCCATCATTTCATTGGATTTTATTAAATGGTTTAAATAACTTTTAGAATATCTATTCAGCTGTCTAATGTCGCATTTAGTATCTAGCGGCGATTTATCATTTTGATATTTTGAGTTTTTTAAATTTAATCTACCTTCCCAAGTAAAAGCTAAACCAGTTCTGCCTGATCTTGTTGGCATTACGCAATCGAACATATCAATGCCTTCTCTTACAGCACCTAAGATATCTGAAGGGGTGCCAACACCCATTAAATATCTTGGTTTATCTTTGGGCAAATAATCTGTGGTTTCATTTAAAATTTTAAACATGTCAGATTGCTTTTCACCTACAGCTAATCCTCCCATTGCGTATCCATTAAAATTAATTTTTTTTAATTTTTCAATACTTTCAATTCTTAAATCTTTATATAAGCCACCTTGAGCTATACCAAATAAAGCTTTTTCATTATTGTTTCCAAACTCAGTTTTGCAACGACTTGCCCAGTGTGTTGACACATCAATAGCTTTAGATAAAATCTTTTTATCAGTAGTTAATTTAGGACATTCGTCTAATACCATTATAATATCTGAATTAATTGATTTTTGCACTTGTATGCTCTTTTCTGGACTTAAAATAATTTTTTTTCCGTCTATGTGAGATTTGAAAATAGCACCCAATTTTAAGTCAATCCTATTAAATTTAGATAAAGACATTATTTGATATCCTCCAGAGTCAGTTAGAATTGGTTTGTCCCAGTTCATATATTTGTGGAGTCCATTAAAATTATTTAAAACTTCTATACCGGGTCGTAGCAAAAGATGGTAAGTGTTTCCTAAGATTATCTGGGTATTAGTTTTTTTTATATCATCCGTAAAGATTCCTTTAACAGTACCTTGAGTACCGACTGGCATAAAAGCAGGTGTATCTATAAATCCTTTTGATGTCCTAATTTTACCCAATCTAGCTTTGCCATCTTGAGTTATTAACTCAAATGAGAAGTTAGTTTCTGACATTAATGTTTTATTTAGACTTGAGAGATATAATTTTATCGGGATCTGGGTTAGCGCCACTATTTGGGTCGCCTTTTTTAATCATATCAACAAACTCCATTCCCTTAATAACTTTACCGAATGCAGAGTATTGTCTATCTAAATGTGGTGCTGAATCAAAGCATATAAAAAATTGACTATTGGCGCTATCTGGATCAGACGATCTAGCTGCAGATAGAATTCCTCTTGTATGAGCAATGTCAGTAAATTCAGCTTTTAAATTTGGCAGATCGGAACCTCCAGTACCAGCTAGCGATAAATTAAAATCAGGACTATTACTATTTCCAAATTTAACGTCGCCTGTTTGAGCCATAAAACCATCTATGACTCTATGGAATACAACTCCGTCGTATTTGCCATTGTCCGCTAATTCTTTAAATCTCTTTACGTGATTTGGAGCTTTTTCTGGATAAAGTTCTATTTCTACTTCACCATAACTTAATTTTAAAATCATAATATTATTTTTAGCGTTAATATTTGTAGTTACTAAACTAAAAAATAATATAAATAAATAGATAATTTTTTTCATTAAAATTTATCTTTCAACATTTTGACTGCATATTTTGTAACAAATCTATCTATATTTCCACCTAAACCGGCTATTTCCTTAACAAACTTGGAAGAGATAATTTGATTTTCTACGTCTGACATTAAAAACATTGTTTCTATTTTTGAATTTAATTTTTTGTTCATTCCGGCTAATTGAAATTCATATTCAAAATCGGATACAGCTCTTAAACCTCTAATAATTGCTTTAGCATTATATTTTTTACACAAATCAATTGTAAGATTGCCGAACGGAATAACTTTAATTTTATTTTTATTTAGTTTTAAATCTTTAAATAAAGAGTTATTAATTATGTCCAATCTTTCTTCAATTGAAAAATGATAATTCTTGTTAATATTATCCGTAGTAGCAACAATTACTCTATCAAAAATATTAGATGATTTCTTAATTACATCGATGTGACCATAAGTTATTGGATCAAAAGTACCAGGGTAAATAGCAGTTTTCATAAATTTATTGTATATTATCCTCAATTTTAATTACAGATACAACTTTTTCACTACCAGATAATTTTTTTATTCTAACGCCTTGCGTATTTCTACCCGCTGTTCTAATTTCTTTAACAGCACATCTCATAATACTTCCCTTGTCCGTAGATAAAATAATTTCATCATTTTCACCAACAATTAAAGAAGACGAAATATTCCCATTTCTAGGAGAATTAATAATGCCAATAATACCTTTTCCTCCTCTATTAGTAACTCTATAGTCAAGATAAGAAGTCCTTTTACCATATCCATTTTCTGAAACAGACAAGATAAATTTATCTACAGCATTCTTAATTTTTTTATCTTTATTAATAATTTTAGAATCAATTTTAGAATTTTCTATTATTGATAGAGATATAACTTTATCTTTATCTGCCAATTGAATTCCTTTAATTCCTTTTGAAGATCTTCCTTTAAATAATCTTAATTTCTTTGACTTAAATCTTATACATTTTCCAAATTGAGTGCTTAATAAAATATCTTCGTCTTCCTTACAAATTTTTACACCAATGATCTTGTCATCTTCGTCAAGCTTCATTGCAATTTTTCCACTATTATTTACGTTTACAAAATCTTCTAACGTATTTTTTCTAACATTTCCTTTTGCAGTAGCAAACACTACCATTAGTTTTTTCCATTCAGCTTCGTCTTCTGGTAGCGGCATAATTGAACTAATTGCGTGATGGCTTTTCAAAGGCAATATATTGAAAATAGATTTCCCCTTTGAAGAAGTTGTACCTTCAGGAATTTTGTGAGCTTTAATTTTATAAACTAAACCTTGAGTAGAGAAAAATAAAACAGGCGTATGCGTGTTTGCAGTAAAAATTTGGACTACAAAATCTTCTTCTCTAGTTGAAATACCTGTTTTTCCTTTTCCACCTCTTTTTTGAGCCTTTAAAGCGCTTAATGGGCTTCGTTTAATGTAACCTTGATTTGTAATGCTAATAACAACTGATTCCTTTTGAATAGTTTCCTCGATGTTGTAATTTAAAACTGCATCAATAATTTTAGTTTTCCTAGGTGAACCGAATTTATCTTTAATATTTTCTAATTCATTGACTATTAGTTTATTTAACTCTTTTTTAGAATTTATTATTTTATTATACTCAATAATTAATTCTGCAAGTTTATTAATTTCAGTTTCAATCTCACCGATTCCATAAGCGGTAAGTTTTTGTAATTTTAATTCCAAAATTGCACTAACTTGCTCAATTGAAAGTTGGTAAGCAGTAATATTTTTTTTTTTGTATATTAACGTAATTAATTTGACGCTTTTTTTAATTTTCCATTTTTTTGAAAGCAAATTCTTTTTTGCTGTATCAGTGTCTTTAGAATTTTTAATAATCTTAATAATTTCGTCAATATTTTCTACCGCCGTAGCAAGTCCTATTAAAATATGTGCTCTCTCTTCAGCTTTTTTTAAATCAAATTTAACTCTTTTTATAACCGTGTCTTCTCTGAATTTCAAAAATTCAGAAATAAATTCTCTTAAATTTAAAATTTTTGGTTTGTTGTTAACAATAGCTAGTGTATTAAATCCGAAAGAACTTTCTATGTTTGTTAATTTATAAAGCTGTCTTCTTACTGTTTCTGGCTCTACTGCTTTTCTAAGTTCTATAACAACTCTAATACCCTCTCGATTTGACTCGTCTCTTAAATCTCTAATACCTTCTATTTTTTTATCTCTAACTAATTGAGCAATTCTTTCAATCAATACAGATTTATTTACTTGATAAGGAATTGATTTTATAATTAATGTTTCTCTTCCTCCTTTTTTTTCTTCTAAATCGATTTCGCCTCTAATTTTAAAAGAACCACGTCCTTTATTGTAACCTTGCTTAATAATATCTTTTCCAATTATTACACCTCCAGTAGGAAAATCAGGGCCAGGTATATATTTCATTAACTGCGCTACGGTAATATCTTTATTATTAACGTAAGCAACTGTAGCATCTATAACCTCTCCAAGATTATGAGGTGGTATACTTGTTGCCATGCCAACTGCAATTCCACCTGCTCCATTTACTAAAATATTTGGATACTGGGATGGTAAAACCTCAGGTTCTTTTTCAGTCTCGTCATAATTACTTCTGTAATTAACAGTATTTTTTTCTAAATCCTCTGTTAAATGTTGAGCAATTTTTCCAAGTTTAGTTTCTGTATACCTCATGGCAGCAGCTGGGTCTCCATCGATAGATCCAAAGTTTCCTTGACCTGAAATTAAAGGTAAACTCATTGAAAAATCTTGCACTAATCTTACTAAAGCATCATAGACAGACTGATCTCCGTGTGGGTGGTATTTACCAATCACATCACCAACTATTCTTGCAGATTTTCTAAAAGGTTTTGACCAGTCGTAACCACCTTTATACATAGCAAATATAATTCTCCTGTGAACTGGTTTTAAACCATCTCTAACATCTGGAAGAGCCCTACTTACAATTACGCTCATTGCATATGATAAATAAGACGAACTCATTTCATCTTGAACAAAAATAGGTTTGAATGATTTATTATTCTCTGCTGTATTTTTTTCCATTAGACTTTAAAAAGGAATCTCATCATCTAAATCGGTATTTTCTTGATTTAGATTATCTTTTGGTAAAGAACTTTTATTTTCAGAAACTAAATTAGAACTGTTATTGCTATTTCTGGTATCTAGCATAGTTAAACTCGAATTGTATCCTTGTAGAACGATTTCAGTTGAATATTTATCTTGTCCTGTGGACTCATCTTTCCATTTTCTCGTACTTAATTGACCTTCTACATAAACATTAGCACCCTTTTTAACGTACTGTTGAACGACGCTAACAAGACCTTCGTTAAATATTACCACTCTATGCCATTCCGTTTTTTCTTTTCGCTCTCCACTAGATTTATCTTTCCAACTTTGACTTGTTGCTATGCTTAATCTAGCTACACTTTTACCGTTTACCATTTGTTTAATTTCTGGGTCTGCGCCTAAACGACCTATTAATTGTACTTTATTTAAACTTCCTGCCATAATAATTTCTATTTTAAGATTAACTTTGTTATTAAAAAGTGATTTGTTATATCACATTTGAATAATAAACATAAGGTGATTGTTAATTAGTAAAAAAAATATGTTGAAAAAAATCGTTGTAAAAGGCGCCAAAGAACACAATTTAAAAAATGTTTCTCTAGAAATACCTAAAGAGAAATTGGTGGTCATAACAGGTCTATCTGGCTCAGGTAAATCATCATTAGCTTTTGACACAATTTATGCGGAAGGTCAAAGACGTTATGTGGAAAGTCTCTCATCTTATGCAAGACAGTTTTTAGATAAAATGAAAAAACCTAAAGTAGATTTAATCGAAGGGTTAAGTCCAGCTATTTCAATCGAACAAAAAAATACATCTAAAAATCCTAGATCTACTGTAGCAACTGTAACAGAAATTTATGATTATATGCGTGTTTTGTTTGCTAGGATTGGTGTTCCCTATTCTCCTTTTACTGGTAAGCCAATTGTATCTCAACCAATTAGTGAAATGGTAGACAAAATAAAAAAACTTCCAAAAAACAGTACTATTTTTCTACTCGCACCAATAGTTAGAGGTAGAAAAGGAGAATATAAAAAAGAAATATTAAATTATAAAAAAAGAGGCTTTACTAAAATTAAGGTTGATGGAAAGTATCTTAATATTGACGAATTTCCAGATTTAAATAAAAAAATTAAGCATGAAATTTCAATAATTGTTGATAGAGTAATTCTCAATTCTAACCTAGGAAATAGACTGGCAGACAGTGTTGAAACCGCAGTAAACTTATCTAATGGTTTGCTAATAGTTGAGTATGAAAATGAAACCTTACCAAAAAAATTTAGAAAAAAAGAGTCAATAACATTTTCTTCAAAATTTTCATGTCCAGAAAGCGGTTTTACTATTGAAGAAATTGAGCCAAGACTTTTTTCATTTAATTCACCATATGGAGCATGTGAAGAATGTGAAGGCATTGGCCACAACTTAAATGTAGATCCTAATTTAGTTGTTCCAGATCTAAAAAAAAGCTTACAAGATGGTGCTATAGAACCTTGGGCTAAATCTACATCATTGTATTATGCGCAAACATTAGCATCTATAGCAAAACATTATAAAATTTTATTATCAGATCCTTGGAAAAAATTACCTAAAAAAATCCAAGATGTAATTTTATATGGATCTGATGAAGAAGAAATTAAATTTTCTTATGATGATGGATATGAAGCTTACTCAACTAAAAAAACATTTGAAGGTGTAGTTAATAATTTAGAGAGACGTTATTTGGAAACTGATAGTGAGTGGAAAAGAGAGGAAATTTCCCAATATCAAAGTGAGTCTAATTGTGAAAAATGTAAAGGTATGAGATTAAAGGATGAGGCTTTATGCGTAAAAATTAATTCTTTGAACATCAGTGAAATAACTGAAAAATCAATCGATGATGCTCAAGTGTGGTTTAATAACTTACAAAATATTTTAAGTGAGCGTGAAAATGAAATTGCACAACATATTTTAAAGGAAATTAATGAGAGACTAAATTTTCTTTTAAACGTTGGATTAAATTATCTTACGCTTTCCAGAGAATCAGGTACTTTATCAGGTGGTGAAGCTCAAAGAATAAGGTTGGCGTCTCAAATAGGATCAGGTCTAACAGGGGTATTATATGTGCTTGACGAACCATCTATCGGGTTACATCAAAGAGACAATAAAAAATTAATTAAAGCATTAAAAAAATTAAGAGACCTAGGTAATACAGTAATTGTAGTCGAACATGATATTGAAACGATGGAAAATTCTGACCATATAATCGATATAGGTCCAGAGGCAGGTTTAAATGGAGGTCAAATTATTGCTGAAGGAGATGTAAAACAAATTATTAAAAATGAAAAAAGTATTACTGGAAATTATCTATCTGGAAAAAAATTTATAGCTATTCCAAAAAAGAGAAGATTAGCAAAAAATGGGCGGTTTATAGAAATAAGTGGTGCTTCTGGAAATAATTTAAAAAAGGTTAATCTAAAAATTCCTATTGGAACATTCACTTGTGTAACAGGTGTATCAGGAAGTGGAAAATCAACTTTAATTTTACATACTTTGTATAATGCATTCAATTTGATGCTTAATAAAAACAAGAGTAGAAAAGTTCCAAAAGCTTTTACAGGATTTAAAGGAACTGAATTAATTGATAAAATTATTGATATAGACCAGTCTCCTATTGGAAGAACTCCGAGATCTAATCCGGCCACATATACAGGAGCTTTTGGGCCTATAAGAGATTGGTTTGCAGCACTACCAGAGTCTAAAGCGCGTGGATATAAAGTTGGAAGATATTCTTTCAACGTAAAAGGAGGTAGATGTGAAACCTGTGAAGGAGACGGAGTTATTACTTATGAGATGCATTTTTTACCTGATGTTTTTATACCTTGTGATACATGCAAAGGAGCTAGGTACAACAGAGAAACTTTAGAAATAAGATTTAAAAATAAAAATATTGCAGATGTGCTGGATATGACTGTTGAAGAAGGTTGTAATTTCTTTGCAAATATCCAAAATATAAGGTCCAAATTGATAACTCTCAAACATGTAGGTCTCGGCTATATGAAGATAGGGCAACAAGCTACTACTTTATCGGGTGGAGAAGCACAGAGAATTAAATTAGCTAAAGAACTCTCTAAAAGACCTACAGGTAGAACGTTATACATTTTAGATGAACCAACTACAGGATTACACTCTCATGATATAAAAAAATTACTAGAAATCCTTCAAGCTTTTGCAAATACAGGAAACACAGTGGTAGTTATAGAACATAATCTTGATGTAATAAAAACAGCAGATCATATTATCGATATGGGTCCAGAGGGTGGTATTAATGGTGGAAGAATCATAGCAGAAGGCTCACCTGAAAAAGTAGCGACTGTAAAAGAGAGTTATACAGGTAAATTTTTAGGAGAAATTATGGGTAATAATTCAATGAAAAAAACTGCCTAATATATCTTTTTATGATATAAAGGAATCATGACTAGCATTTTACAATCATTATCAAGAACAATTCATTATTCACTAGCATTAACGATTTTTTTGTTTTTAGGATTACATTACTTTGGTGATGGTTTTGCTTTTGATATATCTTTTTGGAGTTGGTTGGCTAGATATGTGCATGTCATCGTCGCTATAATGTGGGTAGGTTTACTTTGGTATTTTAATTTTGTCCAAATACCAAACATGTCAAAAATTCCTGACGAACAAAAACCAGCTATTGGGAAAGTAATTGCACCGGCGGCTCTTTTCTATTTTAGATGGGCAGCAGCATTTACTGTTTTATCTGGCTTAATACTCGCTTGGTTAAATGGGTACTTACACCAAGCAATGACTTTAGGTGTTGATGGTTCTTATGGAAAAAATACTGCGATTGGAATCGGAATGTGGTTAGGAATAATCATGGCATACAATGTTTGGTTTGTTATTTGGCCTAATCAAAAAAAAGCATTAGGAATAATAGAATGTACAACAGAAGAAAAAGCTACTTCTGCTAAAACTGCGATGTTATTTTCTAGAACAAATACACTTTTATCTTTACCAATGTTGTTATCAATGGTGGCAGCGCAGAATCTTTATTAATTAGGGTACTATTTTTTCATCCTTTTTCTCAAGTGTCTTGTATGTAACTTTGAAAAATTTAAGTATTGGTGCAGCAACAAATATTGAAGAATAAGTCCCTATTAATACACCTAAAATCATCGCGAAAGAAAAACCTCGTAATATTTCTCCACCTAAAATGAAAATAGATAAAAGAGCCAACAAGGTTGTAACAGAAGTAATTATTGTTCTCGCTAAGGTGTCGTTAATAGATAAATCTGCAATTTCAGTTATATTAAGTCTATTATACTTGCTTAAATTTTCTCTAATACGATCATAGATAACTACGGTATCGTTCATGGAGTATCCTACAATAGTTAAGACTGCGGCAATTATAGAAAGATTTATTTCGAGTGATAATATAGAGAAAATTCCTAAGGTGATCACAACATCGTGAAACAATGCAATAATTGATCCTACACTAAACTGCCATTCAAATCTAATCCAAATATAAAATAACATTGCTGCTAAAGATAAAGAAATTGCTATTATTCCTGATTGCAATAATTCTGAACTTACTTTTGGACCAACATTTTCAACTCGCCTAAAATTAATTTCTGTATTTAAATTATTTGTTAATTCTTTTTTAATTAAAGGAATTATTGTATTGTCAGTGCTTTCTTTTTGTTCAACTTTAATTAGATAATCTCCGTCCTTACCAAATTTTTTTACATTTACGTCCCCCAAATCCATTTTAGCTAATGTAGACCTGATTGCAGAAGCATCGATATTATTAGTTCTTAATTCAATCAAAGTTCCACCTTTAAAATCAATACCGTAATTTAAACCTTTAAAAAGTATGAATAAGATGCTGGATAAAAATATTAACAAAGAAAAAGTATTTGCTGCTTTAAATTTTGATGAAAAGTTTAATGTTTTATTCATTATATATTAATTTCTTTATTTTTTGTGTTTAAGACAACTATTGACGTTAAATGACGTGCTAAAAAATAAGCAGTAAACAAAGTTGTGATGATTCCTATTCCTAAAGTAATCGCAAAACCTTTTACTGGTCCCGAGCCAAAAGAAAATAAAATAATAGCAGCAATTAATGTAGTTATGTTTGCATCAAGAACAGTAATTTTAGCTTTAGAATAACCTGTGTCAAAAGCATGAATTATTGATTTTTCAGTTTTAAGTTCTTCTTTAATCCTCTCAAATATTAAAACATTTGCATCTACAGCCATTCCAACTGTTAATATGATTCCAGCTATTCCAGGTAGTGTTAGTGTTGCCTCCAGAATTGTTAAAATACCAATTAACATTAATAAGTTTGCAATTAATGCTACATTAGCGATTAAACCAAAAATTTTATATTTATAGAGCATAAAAAAGATTACTAGTATGAAACCAATTATTAGAGATGTTACACCTGATTTAATTGAGTCTTCACCTAAATCTGGACCTACAGTTCTTTCTTCAACTACTAATAATGGTGTTGGTAAAGCTCCTGATCGAAGAAGTAAAGCTAAATCAGTTGCTTCCTGAAATGTAAAATTTCCAGAAATCATTCCACTGCCAGAAGTTATTGGTTCATTAATTGACGGCGCACTGACAATTTCTCCATCTAAAACAATTGCTAATCTTTTTCCAACATTATCAGTAGTAGACCTTCCAAATTTTTGAGCACCTAGCCTATCCAAAGTAAAAGAAACAGTGGGTTCATTATTTTGATTATTTATATTAGGTTGAGCATCAATTAAGTTTTCACCACTCATCACAATTCTTTTACTTACATTTAATTCTTCACCATTTCCTGAAATCAATTTTTCAACACCAAATTCGCTATTTTCACTTACTAACCTAAAATTTAATTGAGCAGTTTTTCCTAAAAGAGCTTTAATTCTCTCTGGGTCTTTTAAACCCGGAAGTTCAACAAGAATTCTTTTTTCACCTCTTTGAAGTATAGTAGGTTCTTTAGTTCCTACATCGTCTATCCTTCTTCTTACTATCTCAATAGATTGTTTAAGCGCAGAATTATTAATTGTAAGCAAACCGAATTTTGAAAATAAGATTTCTATACGATCGTTAGTTATCTTTTTGTATTCTAGTTCAAATGATCTGTAATTATCAATGTAAGGATTTAATAAATTATCTTTCTTAGAATAAAAAATTAAATCAAATTTATCAATTTCTCTTAAATTAAATGATAGAGTTTGATTACCGATTTTAAAATTTGTAAAATTAATTTTATTCTCTTTAAGTAATTTTTTAAGAGGTATTACTTTATCTTGCATTTTTTCCTGTACTAAAGTGTCAGAGTTTATTTCTAGCAACAGGTAGGAGCCTCCTTGGAGATCTAATCCTAAATTGATTTTTTTTTTTATAAATTCACTATCTTTTTTTTGAAAATTTAAAGTTGAAAAAATAGCTATAAAAAAAAATATAAGATAAATTATTAGAATATTTATTTTAGAAAAATTTAACACGAAAAAGAACTACTTTTTTACTTCTTCTTTTGTAAGCAGACTCGATATTGTTGATCTTATGATTTGTACTTTTGTATTTTCACCAATTATGACTTCAATTCTATCATCTTCCATCACACGGTCTACAATTCCGATTATTCCACCAGAAGTTATAACCTCATCACCTCTTTTTAAAGACTCAACCATTATCTTGTGGTCTTTAACTCTTTTTTGTTGAGGTCTTATTAAAAAAAAGTAAAAAATAATGAAGATTAATATTAAAGGTATAAATTGTGCTATTCCTTGTCCACTCATGAAATCACAATTATATTAAAAGAGTTTTAGAAACAAGTAAATTATAATTAGATTTTATCTAAATTATTCATATATTTTTTTAATACATCTGGTATATTTACAGATCCGTCTTCATTTTGATTGTTTTCTAACAAAGCAATCATTAATCGGCCAACAGCAAGACCAGAGCCATTTAAAGTACCAACAAATTCACTGCCATTATTGGATTTATATTTGGCTGCCATTCTTCTCGCCTGAAAAGAACCGCAAGAAGAACAGCTAGAAATTTCTCTATATTTATTTTCAGAAGGCACCCATGCTTCAATATCATATGTTTTTTCTGCGCTAAAACCCATGTCTCCAGATGAAAGTAAAACAACTTGATATGGAATGTGTAGTTTTTCCAAAATTTTTTCTGCACAGTTCAACATTCGATTTAGTTCTGTTATGCAATTATTTGGTTCAACAATACTTACTAGTTCAACTTTATAAAATTGATGCTGTCTAATCATGCCCTTAGTATCTTTACCATAGCTACCAGCTTCTTTTCTAAAGCAAGGCGTCGAAGCTACAAATCTTAAAGGTAAATCATTTTTTTCTATAATTGAGTTTCTTACTAAATTAGTTAAGACTACTTCAGCAGTAGGAATTAAAAACTTTCTTTGATCTGAGTTATCAAATTTAATTTCAAATTGATCTTCTTCAAATTTAGGTAATTGACCTGTACCAAACATAACTTCTTCATTAACTATTAAAGGTGGTGAAATTTCTGTATATTTAAATTCTGTAACATGAGTGTCTAACATAAAATTTATTAACGCCCTTTCAAGTAAAGCAAAAGGACCTTTTAAAACTACAAATCTAGAACCAGATAATTTAATAGAAGTATCGAAATCAATGTTTTTTTCTTTAGAACCTATTTCAATGTGGGATTTCACCTTAAAAGAAAAATTATTAATTTTTCCAACTTTTTTTATTAATTGGTTGAATTTTTCATCTTTTCCCAAAGGAACGTCGTCTAAGGCTATATTTGGGAGAGAAAAAATAATTTTATTTAATTGATTTTGACTTTCATTTTGTTTTTTTACAAGTGATATAATTTGATCTGAAATTTTTTTTGACTTACTAAAATTTGATTTATCTTTAGATTTTGATAATAACTTTTTTTCTTGCTCAAGCTTTTCTTTCTCACTAATTAATTTTCTATTTAATTCATCTAATTTATTAAATTCATCAATATTAAATTCTATATTTCTACTTTCGATCTTTTTTTTAAAAGAATCTAAATTTTTTCTTAAATCTTTAATATTATGCATCTTTTAAGTTTTTTTTATTTTTTTTCTTTTCTGTAAATTTAACTGTTATTATAGACAACTCGTAAAGTAATAACAAAGGTATTGCTAGACCAACTTGAGTAATCGGGTCTGGAGGTGTTAGAATAGCCGCTACTGCAAAAATAATTACTATTACATATCTTCTTCTTTTTTTTAGATATTCTGAATTAACCACGCCTATTCTTGCCAGTAAATTTAGTAATACTGGTAATTGAAAACTTATTCCGAAAGCAAAAATTAATCTCATAATTAAAGAAAGATATTCGTTAACCTTTGCTTCTAATTGAATTGGTAAGCTAGAATTTGATCCAAGTGTTTCAAATGATAAGAAAAATTTTATAGCGAGGGGCATAACTAGATAATAAACTAGTAATCCTCCTAATAAAAAAAGAATCGGCGTAGATATCAAATACGGCAATAAAGCTTTTTTTTCATTTTTATATAATCCAGGAGCAATAAATTTATAAATTTGAATTAATAATACTGGGCTACCAAAAAAAATTGCAGCAAAGAAAGCGACTTTTAAATAAGTAATAAAAGTTTCATGAAGGGCTGTAAAAATTAAACGTCTAGAAGTTTTGTCGTCTTTTACCGCATTTGCATATGGGTCAACTAAAAAAGAGTAAATTTGTTCAGCAAAAATATATGAGATAACGAATAAAACAAAAATTAATATTATTGAATTCATTAATCTAGAACGAAGTTCAATAAAGTGACTAGTAAAAGAATTTATATCACTCATCTTTTTTTTTATTTTCTTTTTTTTCAATTTTTTGATTTGATATATCATCTAAATCTATGTCATTTGTAACCGATGATACTTCTCTTTTGAAATTACTTAATGTATTTTTTAATCTTCCGATATAAGAACCGATTTTTTTTAAAGCTAGAGGAAACTCTTTAGGACCCAAAACTAAAATTGCAATAATAACTACTGCTAAAATCTCTAACCAACCAATTTGAGGCATATTGGGTTATTTATCGTCGGAATTAGAATTATCTGAATTACTGTTTGAGCTATCATTGTTTGAAGAGTTATCGTCGCTCATACCCTTCTTAAAACTTTTAATTCCTTTAGCTACATCGCCCATTAAACTGGATATTTTACCTCTACCAAAAAGTAAAACAACTAGAACAACGACTACTGCTATTTGCCAGAAACTTACGCCCATAATACATTAATATATACAATAATTTTACTTAAATAAATATATTTATTTCTCTTCATCAGGAGCTTTTTTAATAGCATCATCTATTTCCTCGTATATATCATTTTGTTTTTCATTAATTGATTGCTCTTTAAAAAATTTACCTGTTCCAAAAATTGATTTATCTATACTAGTGGTGTCAATTAGTCCGGCTGAACCTAGTTCATCTATAGTTGGTAAGTCAGATAATTTTTGAATGTTAAAATGGTTTAAGAAATTCTCAGTAGTAGCGTATTGTATTGGTTTACCAGGAACATCCTTACGTCCTGCAGGCTTAACCCAATTTAGTTCAAGTAAAATCTCTAATGTATTTGATGCAAACGATACTCCTCTAATCTCCTCTATTTCCGATCTAGTAACAGGTTGATGATAAACAATAATTGAAAGTGTCTCTATTGTAGCTTTAGATAATTTTTTTTGAGTAGATTTTTGAAGAGCCATTAACTTTGACAAATCTTCAGCTGTTCTAAAAGACCATCTTTTTTTAATGCAAACTAAATTAATTCCTCTGTTTTTGTAAATGCTCTTAATATGTTCTAGTATTTTTGTGACATTAGCACTTGATTGCAATCTTTTTTCGATAGTTTCTACATCAAGAGGTTCCGAGGCTGCAAATAATATAGCTTCTACCTGCCTTTCTAATTTTGAAGGTGATGAAGGAAATTTAATTATATTATTTTTTTTTTTATTAGGCATATTATAATTTTTTAATCATCAATTTATCAAATATTTTCTTTTGAGATATTTTTACAATACCTTCCTTGGATAACTCTAAACTAGCTGCAAAAATTCCAGCCATTCCTGTTTTTTTCATTTTATTTTTAAAATAAAATTTTGGTATTAACTCACTAATATGTCTCCAATCTATAATCTTATTTAAATTATTCTTAATTTGTTTAATACCTTCTTCAGTAGTTAAAACTGGCAATTTAGGTATAGTAATATTTTGAAAAGTTTTTTGCATTTGAATATTAGAATAAGTTTTTAATAGTTCATAAAGAGAAACATCATACACAGGCGTATTAATAGATCTTATGCCTCCTTTCATGCCTCTAGTAAAAATATGTATACCAAGTCTTTTTTTTTTTAACATTCGATCTGACAAAATTCTTATTAATTCTAATTTTTTTAATTGTAATTTTAGTTTCTCGGCAACTTCTAAAGCTTTAAAATCATCATCTACATCTTCAGGTAATAACAATTTAGATTTTAGATATGCGAGCCAAGTAGCCATTAATAAAAACTCAGAAGCTACTTCTAAATTTAGATTTTTATTTTCTTTAATATAATCTAAAAATTGATCAGCTAATTTTGTAATAGAAATCTCAGCTAAATCTACTTTTTGAGTTTTTGCTAAATCCAATAATATTTCTAAGGGACCACTGTAATTGGGTATATTAATCGAAATTTGATTTATATTATCTGATTCCATGGCTAATTTTACCTTAAAATTTTATAAATTTCTGATGTTTTTTTTGATGTAAATTTATCAATATACGGAACTGATTTAATCAATTTAAAATTGTCATTTATATTACCTCTGCAATATAAAACTAAATTACATCCAGCCTCTAATGATTTTTTTGCATTAGTAATTAAATCATAGCGTAAAGCTTTCATGGAAATATCATCGGACATTATAATGCCTTTATAGCCAATTTTTTTTCTTATTATTTCTTGGATAATTTTTTTTGAAAAAGTAGCTACCTGTTTAGGATCAATTTTTTTATAAAGAATATGGGCAGTCATTGCTAACTTTGCTGTATTTGCTTTAAATGGAAAGAAATCTTTTTTATTTAAAATATTCTTGTTTAAATTTATTTTTGGCATTTTAAGATGACTGTCTGATGAGGAGCATCCATGGCCAGGTATATGTTTCATTACTGAAATTATTTTATTAGCATGGCATTGAGTAACCGTAATTTTTCCCAAAACTCTAACTATTTCTCTTTTATTTGAAAAACCTCTATTACCTATAACTTTACTAGTTTTTTTTCTCAAAACATCAAGAACTGGTATTGTGTTTATATTAATTCCAATATGTCTTAAATTTTTGCAAAGTGAATTTAGGTAAGTTTTATAAATTTTAATACATAATTGACTATTTATAGAATAAAGATTTCCAAAGTAGTTAGCAGAAATATTATGATTTATTATATTCCCTAATCTAGACACAGAGGAGCCTTCTTCATCAATTATAATTGGAAAATATCTATTTTTAGTTATTTTCTTAATCTTTTTAATTAAATCTTTTATTTGATTTAAAGATTTAATATTTCTTTTAAATAAAATTATTCCCCATGGATTCTCTTTTGATAATAATAATTTTTCCTTGCTAGATAAACTAAAACTTTTTATGCTTACAATTATTGCTTTTTTTTTCATTTAGATTTCAACAAATTCCAAAAACTTCGTGGTTTATCACTTTCTGTTTCATTTGAAAAAGAGTCGTTAAATAAAATTACATTATTTGTATCATTAGTTAATATTGGTAAATCAGAAATCTTATCTTCAATTATTTTATTGATATTATTACGATTAAATTTTCTTGATTTAAGATTATCATTTGAAGAATAATAAATATAGATACTTATAGAAAAAATTAATATTAACAATAAAAGAAAAATATTTAATACTTTATACATTACATTTTTTCGGGAAGAGAAACTCCAAGAATTTTCATTCCATTTTGAATAACAGTTGCTACAAGATTTACTATAGCCAAAATTTCAACCCTTTTTATCTTATTATTTTCAATAAACTTATAACTTTTATCTTCATTGCCCTTGCTCCAATACGCATGAAATAAAGTTGCTAAATCATATAAGTAAAAAGGAATCTTATGAGGTTCAAATTTTTTTGAAGAGGATTCAATAATTTTTGGCCATTCATATATTTTTCTTATAATTTTTTCTTCATTATTGTTTAAATAAAGATTGTCTACATCTAATTTAACTTTACCATGTAAACTAATATTAAGCGTCCTAAGCAAAGAATTAATACGCGCAAAAGCGTATTGCACATAAAAAATTGGATTATCCTTAGTTTTTTCTTTCACTTTATCAAAATCAAAATCTAACTCGACATCATTGCTTCTATTAAGCATCATAAATCTTATTGGATCTTTATCAACTTCGTTAAGAAGATCTTGGACAGAAATAAAATCTCCTGCTCTTTTTGACATTTTGAATGGTTCACCGTTTTTATAAAGTTTAACTAATTGACAAACCTTGCATTGTAAATTTACTTTATTATTTGATAAAGCTGATACAGCAGCTGTTATTCTTTTTATATAACCAGTATGATCAGCTCCAAGAACATTAATTAAGTGCTTGTAATTTCTGTTAATCTTATCCATATGATAAGCAACATCATTTGCAAAATAAGTCCAAGATCCATCGTTTTTTTGTAAAGCTCTGTCCGTGTCATCACCAAATTGTGTTGATTTAAATATTAATCTTTTAGTTTTTTTCCAGTTTTCCATTGTTTCGCCTTTAGGTGGCTGAAGATAACCCTGCTCTACATATTCTTTATCTTTAAGTATTTTTACTGCTTGATTAACTAAATCTTTATTCACAAGTTCTGTTTCAGAAAAAAAAATATCATGAGAGATGCCCAACTGGTTCAAATCATTTTTTATTAACTTCATAGACTCAAAAAGAGATTTTTCTTTGAGGAATTCATAATTTTTTTTAAAATCATCAAAATCTTTATTGATATTTTGATCTAGAATAATTTGAGCTATTTCTTTTATATAAAATCCAGGATAGAGATTTTGTTTCTCAGGATATTTTTCATTAAATTTGACTTCTCTTATTCTAAAGTACACAGACTCAACAAAATTCGAAATTTGATTACCATAATCATTAATATAATATTCTTTAATAACTTTATTACCGTTAAATTTTAGTAAATTAGCTAGCACATCGCCATATATCGCCCCTCTACAATGTCCAACATGCATAGGCCCAGTTGGATTAGCTGAAACAAACTCAATATTGTATATTTCGTTAGATTTACTTGCGCCATAAGTTTCTTTATTTTCTAGGATTGAATTAATATTTTTTACAATTGCCAGATTTGATAATTTGATATTTAAAAAACCAGGTCCTGCGATTTCAATAGTATCAAAATGATTAATTTTTTTTTCAAATAGACTCTTTAATTTTATTGCAAAGCTTTGAGGATTTAAATTGTTTGATTTTCCAAGAACGAGAGATGCATTACATGATAAATCAAAATTAAATTCTTCAGGTGGAATTTCTAAACTTATATTGTTTAAAGATTTAAGATTTTTTATTTTTAAATCGTCCTTATGATTTAATATTAAATCATGAATTTCCGATAAATAATATTCAAAAATATTCATTTAATTTTATTATATAGATTTATTGCATATCTATCAGTCATACCAGCAATATAATCACTGATTACTCTTTCCAAGTTTGAATTATTGTATTTACTTATATTAATATATTTTTTGGGGTTTTTTTTAATCTTAAAAAATAAACTTTTAATTATTTTTCTACCATAATTTGTTTTTACATTAACGGTTCTGTGAAAATACATTTTTTGTCTTAAAAACTTTTTGATTTTTAAATCAAAATCTTGCATATTTTTAGAAAATGACACTATATTTCTTTTAAATTTGTACACATCACTTAAATTTTTGATTTTATTACGCTTTAAATTATTTTGTGTTGTTTTAATTACATCTCTGACCATTTCATTTATTATTTCTCGTATAATTTGTCTTACAACTAAATCAATTGAATTATCTTTTAATTTTTTATTATGCTTAGATATAATTTTATTAAGAACAGGTATATTCTCAAGGTCTTGTAATTTGAATAAATTAGATTTTAAACCATCCTCTAGATCGTGACTATTGTAAGCTATATCATCGGAGATTGATGCTATTTGAGCTTCAAGTGAGGTATTCGTTTTAAAATTAATCTTATTTCTAAAAAAATTTTTGCCAAGTATTTCATTAAATTTCTTTAAGTTTGAAACTGGCCCGTTATGTTTAACTAAACCATCTAAAGTTTCAAACGAAAGGTTTAATCCTTTAAAATTATAATATCTATTTTCTAATATAGTCACAATTCTTATAGTTTGAATATTATGATCGAAACCACCGTTTTGGTTCATACAAATGTTAAGAGATTCTTCTCCTGCATGACCAAATGGAGTGTGTCCTAGGTCATGGGCTAAGCTTAAGGTTTCAGACAAATCTTCATTTAAATTAAAAAATTTTGATAAAGTTCTGGCAATTTGTGACACTTCGAGAGAGTGAGTTATTCTTGTTCTAAAATGGTCACCTGAAGTATTAACGAAAACTTGGGTTTTATGTTTAAGTCTTCTGAAAGCTGTAGAATGGATTATTCTATCTCTATCTCTTTGAAAGTCATTTCTTAAAAGTGTTTTCTTTTCTTTATAAAACCTACCTTTAGATCTTATTGGTACTGCTAATTTAGACAATTTGTTAATTGATTTTTTTTGCATGCTAACTATATAGATTATATACTATTGAATTATAATTATGGAAAAAAAATTAGATTTTACTAAACAAGCACAGGAACAGATTAATAAGATTACTCTTGGTGAAGAAAAAAAATTTTTCAGAATAACTGTGCAAGGGGGAGGTTGCTCTGGCTTTAAGTATAATTTTGGCTTTGATAAGAAAAAAAATAACGACGACGTCTTATTTAATAAAGCAATTATAGATAAAACATCCTTGGAAATTATTTCTGGCTCTGTTATTGATTTTAAAAAAGAAATGATTGGAGAGTCATTTGTAATAACAAATCCTAAAGCAACATCTTCTTGTGGTTGTGGTTTATCATTTTCCATTTAATGAAAATTATCTCTTGGAATGTTAATTCCGTAAGAGCTAGAATTGAAAATATTCTAAATTATATAAAAGACAGTAAGCCAGACGTGCTTTTATTACAGGAAATTAAAACTCAAGAAGAAACTTTTCCGAAAAATGATTTTAATGATTACGGATATAAATCTTATGTTTATGGTCAAAAAAGTTACAACGGTGTAGCAATTCTTTCAAAATTAAAGATAAATAAGATTAAAACTGATTTTATACAAGATGATTTTAAACAGTCACGAATTATTACTGGTGAAATTAAATTAGGGAAAAAAAATATTGAATTAATAAATATTTATGTTCCAAATGGAAATCCTGTTGATACTGAAAAATATGAGTATAAAAAAAATTGGTTAAAGAAATTCATTGCAAATATAAAAAAAAAAATTGCTAATAACGCTAATATATTGATTGCTGGTGATTTTAATATAATCCCAGAAGAAATAGATGTTCATGATTTCAAAAGATATGAGAATGATGCACTTGGTAGATTAGAAATAAGGAAAAAATATAGAGAATTAATTAACTTAGGTTTTAAAGACATTTATCGTTTTGTAAATAAAACAAAACAAGAATATACTTTTTGGGATTATTTTGCAGGATCTTGGCAAAAAAATTACGGAATGAGAATAGATCATTTTCTTTTATCAAATAATTTAATTGATAATATTACATCTATTAATATTAACAAAAAACCTAGATCAAAAACAAAACCTTCAGACCATACACCAATTGAATTAATTATTAATTAACTCTTCCATAAATATCTTTATATCTGACAATGTCTGTCTCTTTTAAAATAGAGCCTAATTGTGCCTCTATAATTTTTACTGGTTTTTTATTAGGATTTTCAATTCGATGTATTGCACCTAAGGGAATAAAAATTGTTTCATTAGTTTTTTTAATAAAAGTTTTTTTATTTAATGTAATTTTAGGAGTGCCTTGAGTCACGAACCAGTGCTCTGATCTGTGGAAATGTTTTTGTAAACTTAAAATACCTTTTGGCTTTACGTATATTTCTTTAATTAAAAAACCATTTCCATTAAATAAGTTTGTGTATCTTCCCCAAGGTCGGAAAAAAACATTTTTTTTCTTAATGTATTTTTTTTTATTTTTTTCATACATCTTGCAAATTTCTTTCCAACTACCTAGATCTGACCATGGAATATTTAAATTTATGGCATTAATATTTCTTGATTTCTCTAAAACAGAGTTATCAAAGGAATTCGAAGTACTTTTATCAAAAGCTCGTTTGTTTAAATAATATACATTATTTTTGTATTTAGATTTAATAACTGAATTAAAACAATTTCTATAAGTTATCAATTGATATTTCTTAAAATTGTTTATTATTGAGATTTTTCTTGAAAAAAAAATACCAGAATTCCAATATCCTTTTTTTCTTATTATTATTTTAGCTTTTAGTTTGCCTGGTTTTTCAATAAATTTTGTAACGTGATTAATATTTTTATTCCTTTTTGATATGAAATAACCATACTCACTTGAAGGATACGTTGGTTTTATACCAAAAATGAAAATATTTTTATCTGACAAATACTTTTCATTATTCTTAATTTTTTTAAAAAAAATTTTTTCATTCTCTAGCATATGGTCAGCAGATAAATATAACAAGGGCTGTTGGTAAGGTATATCTTTAATTAAAGCAGCACTTAATACTGCTGGACCAGTATTTTTTTTTAAAGGTTCTAAAATAATTTTATATTTCTTAATATTATGTTTTTTTAAATTTTTTTTTACTTCTTTTAAATATTGTAAATTAGTGCTTATTATAGGTGTGTCAAAAAACGATTTTTTAACTCTCTCAAGGGTCCTTCCTAATAATGTCCAGTTTCCAAAATTAATAAATTGTTTAGCTTGATGTTTTTTTTTATCAGACCAAAGTCTAGTTCCCGAACCACCACAAAGGATAACTGGTCTTATTTTCATTAAATTTTTGAGTACTCTTTAACTTCTTTTTTCTTACCAGGGTGAGTTGGTGCACCGAGATAAGCTGGGCCAACAGTTTGAGCATATTTCCATAATGTACCAGATCCAAAACTAGATTTTTTTTCTTTCCATTTTTTTCTTCTCAATTTTAATTGAGCATTAGTTAAACGAACATTAATAGTTCCTTTTTTTGCATCAATATCTATGATATCACCATTGCGTAACAAGGCTATTGGGCCGCCTAATGCAGCCTCTGGGCCTACGTGGCCTACGCAAAAACCTCTTGTTGCACCAGAAAACCTTCCGTCTGTTATTAATGCAACTTTTTCACCTTTTCCTTGCCCGTATATTGCTCCGGTTGTTGAGAGCATTTCTCTCATGCCAGGACCGCCTCTTGGTCCTTCATACCTAATAATTATTACATCGCCATCTTTGTATTTTCTTGTTTGTACTGCTTTCATCGCATCTTCTTCATTGTCAAAACATCTTGCTTTACCAGTGAACTGAAGTTTTTTTAACCCTGCAATTTTAACTATAGCCCCTTCTGTTGCTAAATTTCCTTTTAACCCTACTACACCTCCATCAGGAGATAATGGATTTTTATAATCTCTTAAAACTTTTTGATTAGTATTAAATTTAATATCTTTTAAATTCTCTTTCATAGTTTTACCTGTAACCGTTAAGCATCCACCATGTATATAGCCACCTTCATACAAAGTTTTTAGTAACATAGGCACGCCACCAGCTTCCCACATGTCTTTAGCAACGTAACGACCTCCTGGTTTTAAATCAGCAAGGTAAGGAGTTTTTTTAAAAATTTTTGCAACATCCATTAAATCAAACTTTATTCCTATCTCATTAGCTAAAGCTGGAAGATGTAATGCTGCATTAGTAGAGCCACCAGTTGCAGCAACTATAGTAGCAGCATTTTCTAAAGCTTTTTTTGTTACAATGTCACGAGGTTTAATGTTTTTTGCTAGTAAGTTCATTACTGTTTGTCCACTTTCATAAGCATACTTATCTCTTTCTTCATATGGTGCAGGTGTTCCCGCTGAATAAGGTAGAGCTAAGCCTATAGCTTCTGAAACGCAGGCCATGGTGTTTGCAGTAAATTGTCCTCCACAAGCTCCAGCACTTGGACATGCAACTAATTCTAACTCTCTTAATTCTTTTGAAGTCATAGAGCCGGCAGAATGTTTTCCAACTGCTTCAAAAACATCTACCACTGTAACATCTTTACCTCTAAACCTACCAGGTAAAATAGATCCACCATAAATAAAAACACTTGGCACATTTAATCTTAACATTGACATCATTAAACCTGGTAAGGATTTATCACAGCCAGCTATACCAACCAACGCATCATAGCAATGACCTCTAACAGTTAGTTCAGCTGAGTCTGCAATTATCTCTCTGGAGATTAAAGACGATTTCATTCCTTCATGACCCATTGCGATACCATCTGTAACAGTAATAGTGCAAAATTCTCTGGGAGTGCCCCCTGTATTTTTAACACCCTTTTTAACTGATTGTGCTTGTCTCATTAAAGCTGTGTTGCACGGTGCAGCCTCATTCCATGTTGACACAACACCTACAAATGGTTTTGCAACATCTTCTTCAGTTTCGCCCATTGCATAGTAGAAAGATCTATGAGGTGCTCTATCTGGACCTAATGATGTGTGACGACTTGGTAGTTTATTTTTATTATATTTCGACATATTTAATTAATACTTGTTACAATACTTCTTAATTTTTCATCTTCAACCGTTAATTCTTCTAACATCTTTTTATCATTTTCTACTATATTTTTTGGAGCATTCTTTAAATACGCTTTATTATTAAGTTTATTCTTTATAGTATTTGTTTGTTTTTCTAAATTTGCTAATTTTTGCAAAATACTTTGTTTTTGAGACACCAAGTCAATATCTTCACTAAATTTAAGTGATACTTTTTCATTAAGAGTCAAAATTTTAATTGTATTTTTATTAGTTACTTTTTTTGTTAAAATATTATTTATTCTACCCAATTGTTTTACTAAAGTTAGATTTTTTTTTATCAACTGATTGAGTTTAGAGGAATTTTCTTCAAAAAAAACATCGCAGTATAACTTAGGAGTTACTTTCAGTTCTGCTTTGGTAGATCTAATGTTAGATATAAATTCTATAATATCTTTAATATCTTCATAATTTTTGCTAAATTTATTAATCCTTTTATATTCTGGCCATTTAGCTGAAATTAAATTAGTTTTAAACATCTTTTTACAATTGTTTTTAGACCAAACTGACTCTGTAAAAAATGGGATAAATGGATGCAGTATTTTTAAAATATTAGCCATCATAAAAGATGAAAAAAATTTAATCTCTCTACTTTCAGACACATTCTTAGAGTTAAAAAATGCTTTTAAAAACTCTAAATACCAGTCACAGTATGAATGCCAGACAAACTGATAAATATTTTTAGCAGCTTCATCAAATCTAAATATTTTGATATTTTTTGAAACTAAATCTTGTGTACGAATAAACTCATTGTAAATCCATTGATTAATAGGAAGTCTAATTGAATTAATGTTTATTTTCTTATCTAATTTACAATTGTTCAAATTTAAAAAATTATTTGCACTCCATATTTTTGTAATAAAATTTCTATTTCCTACCACTCTATCTTTAGACAGCTTTACGTCTCTTCCTGGAGATGCCATAGAAATTAATGTAAATCTTAAACTATCAGCACCATGCTCATTTATTAATTCAAGTGGATCAATTACATTACCTTTTGACTTAGACATTTTTTGACCTTTTTCATCTCTTACCAAAGCGTGTACATAAACTTTTTTAAACGGTGTTTGTTTATTGAAAAAATTACCCATCATCATCATTCTTGCAACCCAAAAAAAGATGATGTCAAAACCAGTTATAAGAATTGATGTTGGATAAAATTTTGAAAATTCCTTTGTTTTTGATGGCCAGCCTAAAGTGGCAAATGGCCATAAAGCAGATGAAAACCAGGTATCTAATACGTCTGTTTCTTGTTTAAGTTTAAAATTATTTTTTTTATTTTTTTTCTTAGCTAATTTAAAAGCTTTTTTTTCATTTTCAGCTACAAATATATTTTTATTATCATCGTACCAAGCTGGTATTCTGTGTCCCCACCAAATTTGCCGCGATACACACCAAGGCTCTATATCTTTCATCCATTGAAAAAAAGTCTTAGTCCAGTTTTCAGGATAAAAGGAAGTCTTACCTTCTTTTACAATCTTGATCGGTTTTTTTGATAATTTTTTTGCATCTACAAACCACTGTTCTGTCAACAAAGGTTCAATGATAGTATTTGATCTGTCACCGTACGGAACTTTATTTTTTATAGATTCAATTTTTAACAAACTGCCGTTTTCTTTAAGACTTTTAATTAAAAGTTTTCTAGCTTCAAATCTATCCAATCCAATAAATTCTTTAATACCGTTATGATTAATTGTTCCATTTTTTTCAAAAATATTTATAATTTCGAGTTTATTTCTTTTTCCAACAGCATAATCATTAAAATCATGCGCTGGAGTAATTTTAACAGCTCCTGAACCTTGTTCTGGATCAGCGTAATAATCTGAAATAATTTCAATCTTTCTATTTACTAATGGAATTTTTACTTTTTTACCGATTAAGTTTTTATATCTCTCATCTTTTGGATTTACAGCGATAGCGGTATCACCCATCATTGTCTCTGGTCTAGTGGTGGCAATTGTTATGCTTTTATCTGAATTTTCAATTTTATAATTAATATAATATAATTGAGATTGCACATCACGTTGATCAACTTCTAAATCAGAAATTGCTGTCTGTAATTGAGTATCCCAATTTATTAATTTTTTATCTTTATAGATTAGTTTATTATTGTAAAGTTCTACAAATACCTTAACAACTGATTTAGATAATTCTTTATCCATTGTGAACCTTGTTCTGCTCCAATCGCATGAACATCCTAATTTTTTAAGTTGATCTAAGATTATTCCTCCAGACTCTTTTTTCCATTCCCACACTCTTTTTAAGAATGCTTCACGCCCTAATTTATTTTTATCCAAGCCTTCTTTGGCAAGGTTCTTTTCGACTATTGCTTGTGTAGCAATTCCAGCATGATCAGTTCCTGGTTGCCATAAAGTTTCCAGTCCTTTCATTCTATTAAAACGAACTAACACATCTTGAAGACTGTTATTTAAGGCATGACCCATATGTAGTCTACCCGTTATGTTTGGTGGGGGTATAACGATAGAAAATTTTTTTGAAGATTTACCTTTTTTTGGTTTGAAGCAGCCATTTTTTATCCAAAAATCTGAGACTTTCTTTTCTTCTTCCAGATGGTTATATTTTTTAAATTCCATATCTTTTGATTAATAAGTAATTTACTTTATATCAAAAGGTCCACAACCTTAAATAGTTAGATTTTTCTTTATTAAAATAAACAAATGCTTTAAATAAAACTTATTAATGAATATTGGCCACGTGGCGGAATGGTTACGCAGAGGATTGCAAATCCTTTTATTCCAGTTCGATTCTGGACGTGGCCTCCATAAAAATTAAGTTGTTTTATT
>Ga0233444_10001227_pt1 | contig 29785 bp, 28 predicted proteins | sample SI_124_October20_6_FD_182792 | JGI IMG/M metagenome (GOLD analysis project Ga0233444, IMG submission 182792) | Seawater microbial communities from Saanich Inlet, British Columbia, Canada - SI_124_October2016_10_MG | ecosystem: Environmental > Aquatic > Marine > Inlet | place: Canada: British... | reverse complement strand
TGTTTATTTCTAAAAGAGGCTTTGGTTTATTCAGCGTTAAAGGTTGCATTCTTTTGCCAAGCCCCGCTGCTAAAATCATTCCATGTTTAATTTTCATATTTTTTTAGTAATTTCAATTTTTTTATAGGTAAATTCTTCTGCATTAATAAGTTTAAGTTTTTAAAAATTGGATTTTTTAATCTTCTTTCAATTAACGCCCAAGTGTAAGGCAAATATTTTAAATAATTTGATTTATTGTCTCGTTTCCATAGGCGTACAAATATTCCTAATATTTTTAAATTTCTTTGAACGGATAAAATGTCAAAATCATTTTTTAGTTTTTCTTCTTTCTCATTCTTATATTTAGATCCTTGCCAATAAAATTTAAATAATTTATTTTGTAAATCTTGAGGCAGTTTAATTCTTACATCATCTATTAATGACGCTACATCATATAGCGGATTTCCTATTAAAGCATCCTGGCTATCAATCAAACCTAATTTCTTTTTGTTAATTATAATATTTGAAACGTGAAAATCTCTATGTACAAAGGTATCATTTCTAAAATTTAATTTTTTATAAACTACGTTTAATTCTTTTCTAAGTACTCTTTTGATCTTGTTTATATTCTTATTTTTTAAAGAATATTTTAAATACCAATCAAAAAATAAATCTGATTCTTTGTGAAGGTTTTCCAAAGAAAATTTAGGAAATTTTACTTTAAATTTTCCTATTTTATAATTTTTTTTTAGTTTAATTTTTTGAATTTTAAAAATTAATTTTATTAAAGATTTATAGTCTTTTAATTTATTTTTCTTTGAAAGAATAAAATCATAAAATGATTTGTCACCAAAATCAGAAATCTCTATCATGTTATTTTTGTAATGATTGCTAATTAATTTTGGAGCAGTGATCTTATTAGAGTTTAAAATTTTGTTTACAACGCTGTAAACAATGAGGTTTTTATATTTTTCCTTTTTAGCAGATACGATGATCGATGTTTTATTATTTTTTTTTAATCTATAAAATTCTCTAAAAGAAGCATCTCCTGATATTTTTTTCAGCTTATAATTCATTTTCAAAATTTTTCCATTTTCCACATCCAATTATCTTCATTTCTCTTTCATCATCACTTGCTGCATAATTCAAATAAATTTCTAATTTATCCTCTAAAGGTGTTTTAATTAAATCCGGCCATTCTATAATTTTTATTGTATCCTGATCTTCTGAAAATATCCCTAAGTGGGTTAACTCTCTACTTTCTTTGATTCTATAAAGGTCATAATGCATTATTTTTAGATCTTTAATATCGTACTCATACAATAAGTTAAATGTTGGGCTTAAAACTTCTGTAGGTTTTATATGTTTTTCTTCTTGTAAATTATTAATTAAATTTCTTGTAAATGTTGTTTTACCAACGCCAATTTCACCAATTAAAAATATGCAGTCTTTTTTAGATAAATGTTTAGAAATTTTTTTTGAAATTGAATTTAGGTGATCTAAAGATTTTACAATCATTAGCTACTATTTAGTAGCGATAAGTATCTGGCTTGAAGGGTCCCGATGGTTTAACGCTTATATAGTCGGCCTGCTCTTTAGACATTTTGGTTAGTTTGGCGCCAACTTTTTCTAAGTGCAACATTGCAACTTTTTCATCTAAATGTTTTGGTAATACGTATACTTTTTTCTCGTATTTATCAGAATTATTCCATAATTCAATTTGAGCTATTACTTGGTTGGTAAAAGAAGCACTCATTACAAAACTTGGGTGACCTGTGGCACAACCTAGGTTTACTAATCTGCCTTCAGCTAAAAGAATTATTCTTTTTTTGCTAGGTAATTCAATTTCATGAACTTGAGGTTTAATTTCGTCCCATTTATAATTTTTTAGAGCCTCGACTTGAATTTCATTATCAAAGTGACCAATATTACAGAGTATCGCTCTATCTTTCATATCTCTCATATGATCTGCTGTTACAATATCTTTATTGCCTGTTGCCGTTACAACTATATCTGCACCTTTAATGGCTTCATCCATCACCACGACTTCATAGCCCTCCATAGCTGCTTGAAGAGCGCAGATAGGATCTGTTTCGGTAACCATTACTCTCGCTCCAGCTTGTCGAAGTGAAGCAGCACTTCCTTTTCCAACATCACCGAATCCTGCTACTATCGCAACTTTTCCAGACATCATTACGTCTGTGGCTCTTTTAATCCCATCAACTAAACTCTCTCTACATCCGTATAAATTATCAAATTTAGATTTTGTAACCGAGTCGTTTACATTAATAGCTGGAATTAGTAATTCTTTATTTTGTTCCATTTTTTTTAAAGCTAAAACTCCAGTTGTTGTTTCTTCTGAAACACCTTTAACGTCTTTTAGTAATTCTTTATAATCTTTATGCATCAAGGCTGTTAGATCACCACCATCATCTAAAATCATATTAGCTTTCCAATCTTTTTTTCCTTCGATAGTTTGTTTGACACACCACCAATATTCTTTTTCGGTTTCGCCTTTCCATGCAAAAACAGGTATTCCAGCTTTAGCAATAGCTGCTGCCGCATGATCTTGAGTTGAAAAAATATTGCATGATGACCATCTAACTTCTGCACCAAGTTCTACAAGTGTTTCAATTAAAACTGCTGTTTGGATAGTCATGTGAAGGCAGCCTAATATTTTTGCCCCCTTAAGCGGATTCTTTCCTTTGTATTCTCTACGCAAAGCCATTAAGCCTGGCATTTCAGTTTCAGCTAATGATATTTCTTTTCTACCAAAATCTGCTTGCTTAATATCTCTTACTTTAAAATCTTCTGACATAATTTGATTGTTATTATCAATATAACTAAATCTTAGCAAGAAAGAATGCTACGAATATTTGGGCAATAAGACCTCTATCTGAGCTCCTTTAGTATTAATTCGGTTAGATGCTGCTATCGTGCCCTTGTGTAATTCAACTATATTTTTTACTATATTTAATCCCAATCCTGAGTGTTTTCCAAAGCTTGATGGTCTGTTGCTATAAAACCTTTTAAATATTTTTTGTGTTGAAGCTTCTGAAAAACCAGGTCCTTCATCTTTTATTATTATTAATACATTGGTTGATGTTTCCTCAAGGCTGATTTCTATTTTTTGATTATTATGACTGAATGAAATTGAATTATCCAATAAGTTTGCAATTACCTGCTCTAAACGATTGCCTATTCCAAAAATATAATAGCCATTTTTTGTGTTTACTTTATCTACAATATTTATCTCTATTTTTTTATTTTGATTTATCAAATCCTGTTTAAAGTCTTCTGCAACACTATTAATAATATCAATAAGACTCACCTTGCTCATTTTTTCTCTAGATAAGGATGCCTCATCTTTAAGCATTTGAGAATAGTCGGTTATCAATCTTTCAATTCTTTCCACATCATGGTTAATTATTTTAAGTAATTTTTCACTTTCATTTTTCTCAGTCGTTTTGTCCAATAATTCGGATGCACTTTTTAATGAAGCCAAAGGGTTTCTAATTTCGTGAGCTAAATCATTAGAAAATGTTTCAGCGCGATTAGTTCTTTGCTGAAGTTCTTTTGTCATTTCATCTATCGAAAGTGTTAATTTTCCGATCTCATCATCTCTAACAAATACTTTTTTAATATCTATATTCTGATTTGATTTTTTTTTAATTGCATCACTGAATTTAACTAATAAACCAATCGGTTTTAAAATATATTTATTTAAAAAAAGCGAAAAAATTAGAATTACTATTGCGACTGCAATCATTGTTCTAACTATAAATGCCTTCCGTTCTTTTACAGCAATAATAATTTCGTTCGCTTGTTCGGATACTACAATAAATCCTATATCATTTTCATTAATATTAACTTTGCTTAGAGTGCTAACAAAATAATCATTTTTGATTACTTCATCCAAAGTAATTGGTTCATCGATATACTGTTTTAAAATAATTTCTTTGATGTCATCTTTTTCTTCTTCTTCAAGTCTTTCTTGAATTTCAGGTGTAATAGCTTTACCATCTATTGTTTCCTCAATAATAAAATCTGATCTAGAGAATACACTTTGATCTAAATCTAAAATATTTGTGTCTCCAATTAAATTTCCTTTTAAATCATAAAATTGCACCCTATCTAAACTTTGAAATAAAAATCTTGCAGATAATAAAAAAGTTCTTATTCCTTCTTTTGTAAAATCTATGCTAAGTCTTTCAAAATTATCTACTGTATTGCTAATTATGACTTTATGATTAACTGTTCTATTTTTTACAAGGTTAGGCTGAATTGCCTCTAAATAAATAATAGTAAATATTCCTAAAACGGAAAATACTGTAAAATTAAATAAAAGGAACTTCTTTAGTATGGAAGCTGATTTTTTTTGTTTCATTAACTAACATTCCATCTATACCCACTTCCATATCTAGTTTCAATCGCTGAAAATTTTTCATCCACTTTTTTGAACTTTTTTCTTATTCTTTTAACATGGCTATCAATCGTTCTGTCCTCTATTTCTGTATTTTCTTTGTAAGCAATATCCATTAAATGGGCTCTTTCTTTAATTACACCGGGTCTCTTTGCTAATTCTTTTACAATTAAAAATTCTGTAGTTGTAAGTTTGTCTGGTAATGCTTTGCCATTCCATTCGCATTCTAATTGAGCCGGATCTAACTTTAATTTTCCGTGTGCTATAATATTTTTTGTATCATCTATCACATTTGTTTTTTTTCTTAATTGAACTCGAATCCTTTCAATCAAAACTTTAGTTGAAAAACCTCCAGATTTCTTAACAAAATCATCAGCTCCTAATTTAAGTCCAAGAAGTTCATCTACTTCATCGTCTTTTGAAGTAAGAAAAATTATTGGGATAGTCATTTTTTTTTTTAATTTTTTTAATAACTCTTCACCATCCATTCTAGGCATCTTAATGTCAATAACCGCTAAATCAGGTGGGTTTCTTGTCAATCCATTTAAAGCTGATTCTCCATCAATATAAGTTTGAACTTTAAATCCCTCACGTTCAAGAGCCATACTTATACCTGTGAGTATATTTCTATCATCATCAACTAGAGCAATTGTTTGTGACATAATCTTATTCTCCTAATCTTAATGTCAAAATTTAGGCGTTTAATGGGCCTCTCCCCAGTTGTTGCCTGAATTAATACTTACTTCTAATGGTATTGAAAACATATGATGATCAGAGCTAGAAACAGAAACCATAGCTTCCTTTATAATTTTTTTAATTTGCTCTTCATCTTTTTTTAAACATTCAAAAATTAATTCATCATGAATCTGAAGTAACATTTTTGCTTTCTTGTTTTCTTCTAAAATTTTATCAATTTTAACCATAGCTAATCGAATTATATCAGCAGCAGATCCTTGTATTGGAGCATTAATAGCTGCTCTTTCTTGAAAACTTCTTACACTAAAGTTTTTATCATTGATTCCTCTTAGATGAATTCTTCTTCCAAAAACATTAGTAACATAACCTTGTTTTCTACACATCTTAATAGTCGAGTTCATATATTCTTTTATTTCTGGAAATTTTTTAAAATACGAATTAATAAAATCTAAAGCCTCTGTATGAGAAACTGATATTTGTTTTGCTAAACCGTACTGTGTTATTCCGTATATTATACCAAAATTGATTGCTTTTGCCTTTCGTCTATAATCGTCACTTACTTTATTTATTGGAACATCAAACACCTGACTTGCTGTTAATGAATGTATATCTTGATTATTTTTAAAAGCTTTTTTTAATTCTTTTACATCTGCCATGTCGGCGAGTATTCGCATTTCTATTTGATTGTAATCAGCCGAAATTAAAACGTTATTTTTTTCTGCAATAAATGCTTTTCTAATTTCCTTACCATCTAGTGTTTTTATTGGTATGTTTTGTAAGTTTGGATCGCTCGAAGCCAACCTACCAGTATTTGTAGCAGCCAATAAAAAGGAGGTGTGTACTCTCTTTGTCTTCTTGCTAATGTGTTCTTGTAAAGCGTCTGTATATGTACTTTTAAGTTTTGAAACCTGTCTCCACTCTAAAATTAAATTAGGAAACTTATGCCCTGTAAGAGCAAGATCCTCCAAAATTTTGGCACTTGTTGCTAGGCTGCCTTTTTTAGTTTTTTTCAATTTTGCAATTTTTAAGTCATTATAGATTATTTCACCTAATTGTTTAGGTGAGCCTATATTAAAATTTTTACCTGAAATCTTATATATTTCTTTTTCAATTTTAATTAATCTTTCCTCAAATTTTTTTGAAAGTTTCTTTAAATAATTATCATCAACTTTTATTCCATTGGTTTCCAATTTTGATAAAATTTTGATCATTGGTTTTTCAAAAATTTCGTAGATTGTATCTAATTTTTCCTCAGCTACTCTTTCCGATAAAATATTATATAATCTGAGAGTAACATCTGCATCTTCAGCAGCATATTCTGTAGCAAGTTTTAAATCTATATCAGAAAAATTTAATTGCTTTTTTCCTGTTCCAACTAAATCCTTGTAAGAAATAGTTTTGTGTCCAAGATGTATTTCGGACAACGTGTCCATGTTATGCCGATTGTTTCCCGCATCCAAAGTATAAGATAATAACATTGTATCCTCTACTGGATTTAATTCGACACCATGATTTTTTAAAATAATGAAATCGTATTTTGTATTCTGACACACTTTTTTAATGCCAGGGTCCTCAAGAATTACTTTAAGTTTTGCTAAAACTAAATCTTTTTTTATTCCTTTAGTATTTTTATGTCCTAACGGTATATAAAAGGAAGCGTTAGTGGCGTAACTTATTGAAATTCCTATTAATTCAGCTTCTTGAGGGTTTAATGATGAGGTCTCTGTGTCTACTGCAATAACCAATTTATCATTAAGGTTTTTGATTAATTTATTTAATTCTTTTTCATTAAGAATACTTTTATAAGATTTTGTATCTATCTTAGAGGTTTCTTTTGATTTAATTTCTGTTCTAAAGTCTTTATTATTTGATTCGCCGTAAAAACTTATCGCTTGACTTAATATCCTATTAAATTCCATTTCTCTTAAAAATTCATAAAGCTTATCTTTATCTACATCTTTGATTAAAAACTCACTGGGATCATTTTTAACAGGAACATCATCTTTTAATGTGACAAGTTGCTTACTTAGTAACGCTTTATCCCTATTGGCTAACAATGTTTCTCTTCTTTTATTTTGGGGAATTTCGGAAGCTTTACTTAATAATTTTTCTAGATTTTTGTATTTATTAATTAATTCTGCTGCAGTTTTAATTCCAATCCCTGGAACACCGGGAACATTGTCTGAACTATCACCTGCTAATGATTGTACATCAATTACTTGATTGGGTTTTACTCCAAATTTTTCTATTACTTCCTTTTCTCCTATCACTCTACTTTTCATAGGATCAAATAATCTGACCTTATTAGAAACTAACTGCATTAAATCTTTATCTGAAGAAATTACAGTTACTTTTGCACCAGCTTCAGTAATTTTTTTTGCATAGGTAGCTATTAGATCATCGGCTTCATAATTAATAAGCTCAACTGAAGGTAGATTAAAAGCTTTAACTGATTTTCTAATATACTCAAACTGAGGAGCCAAATCATCCGGTGCTTCAGCTCTATTAGCTTTATACTCTTTATAAATTTCATTCCTAAAGTTTTTCCTTGCTGAGTCAAAGATTACAGCAAAGTGTGTAGGCTTATGTTCAGAGTCGTCAGATCTTGCGTCCTCTAAAAGTTTAAACAACATGGAACAAAACCCGCTAACAGCTCCTGTTGGTAAACCATCACTTTTCCGAGATAAAGGTGGTAAAGCGTAATAGGCTCTAAAAATATAACCCGAACCATCTATGAGGTAAAAATGATCTGTTTTTTTTAACGAAGTCATATATATATATTACATTGATTTCTTGCCTATAATTAAAAAAACTATGACAAAAAATGCTTTAACTGTTGAAAATCTTACAAAGGTTTATTTAGATTCTAAAACCAAAAAAGAAAACAAAGCACTCTCAAATTTAAGTTTCGAAGTAAAGCAAGGTGAAGTATTTGGGTTACTTGGCCCTAATGGTGCTGGCAAGACAACTTTTCTTAGCATATTAGGTGGAACCGTAACTAAAACAAGTGGCAATGTTAATGTTTGGGGTTTTAATTTGGACAAAAACCCTCGGCAAGTTAAAGCTTCAATCGGTATAGTCCCTCAAGAAGTAAATTTGGATGCTTTCTTTAGTCCACACAAATTACTTGAATTACAAGCAGGATTATATGGCGTCACTAAAAAAGATAGAATAACAGATTTAATTCTTAAAATGGTGGCACTAGAGGATAAAGCCAATGCGTATTCTAGAAGTCTTTCTGGAGGTATGAAAAGAAGACTTTTGATTGCAAAAGCAATGGTTCATCAGCCCCCAATTCTGATACTGGACGAACCAACAGCAGGTGTAGATGTTGAATTAAGAAATAACCTTTGGGATAACGTTAAAGAACTTAATAAAGAGGGTGTTACAATTATTTTAACTACACATTATCTTCTAGAAGCACAAGAAATGTGTAATCGTATAGCTATAATTGACAAAGGTAACTTAGTCGCTTTAGACACCACACAGAAACTACTTGAGAGAATTCAAACAAAGAAAATAAATTTTATAGTTAAAGATGTAGAATTAAATAAATCATTATCGCTGAAAGATATTAAATTTAAAATCAATTCAAAAAATCTTATTTCAGTTACTTATGAAAAAAGTTCTTTAGATTTTGGAGAAATAATTAATTATTTGAACCAAAATGAGATTAAAATAGAGGATATATCTACAGAGGATGGTGATTTAGAGGATGTCTTTGTTCAATTAACAAAACACTAGATTTTATTAAAAAAAAAGTTTAATTAAGATTATGGAATTCGTAAAAAATATTAAACATGCAAAAATAATTAAGTTTTTGTTCGTTGCTTTGATTGGAAGCATAGTTTTAGCTATTTCATCTAAAATAAAAATTCCTTTTTACCCGGTACCAATGACAATGCAGACATTAGTAGTTTTAATGATAGGTGTAGGTTTTGGTTGGAAACTTGGGTTAGCAACTGTTTCCTTATATTTATTTGAGGGAATAATTGGTTTACCTGTATTTTCTGGAACACCTGAAAAGGGAATTGGTTTAATTTATTTTACCGGCCCTACAATGGGTTATCTAGTTGGATTTTTGCCAGCAGTATTTTTTGCTGGTTTGTTAAAAGTTAATTATAAATATAATTTTATTCATAGATTCGTTATAAATTTTTTCCTTTATACTTTTTCAGTATCTTTCATTTATCTATTTGGATTGATTTGGTTAGCAAATTTTGTACCTGTTGAAAAAATTTGGATGGTTGGGGCAATGCCTTTTTTACTAGCTGAATTGTTAAAAATTTCTATCTTAACTGTTTTTGTTACTTTTTGGGATAGATCAATATTATCTTGGAGATCTTTTTGAAAGAATTCTTTGTAGAGTTCTTCTGTGCATTTGAAGTCTTCTAGCAGTTTCAGATACATTCCTATTACAGAGTTCAAATACTCGATGAATATGTTCCCACTTAACTCTATCTGCTGACATTGGGTTTTCTGGGGGTTTAGCTTTAGACTCAGGTGAAGCAAGTAAAGCCGATTCGACATCATCAGCATCAACGGGTTTTGCAATATAGTCAATCGCTCCAGCCTTAACAGCTGCTACAGCTGTAGGTAGATTCCCGTATCCCGTTAACATTACTATCCTACAATCTTTTTTATTTTTGGAGAGTTCCTTCACGACATCGAGCCCGTTACCATCTTCTAGTCTAAGATCCACACAAGCAAAACCTGGAGGTGCAGTCGACACAATATTAAGGCCCTCAGCCACTGTTTTAGCCTCCTTTACATTAAATCCCTTTCTTTCCATTGCACGCGCAAGTCTTCCTCTCAACGGGTCGTCGTCATCTAAAATAAGTAAAGATTTATCCTCAAAGTCAGACAACTTTAACTGTTCGGGTAGATTTTTTTGAGATCTCATACTCTTACCATATAGGTATTGTGGGCATAATTACAACGCCTCAAAATGGATTTTTTTCTTTACATAAAGTAAAAAAAACCTTAAACGCAAATTAATCAAGGTTTTTTTTATTAAATTTTTTTAAAAAACCTTTGTGTAAACAAACGGGGGACACATGAAATGCGAAAATTTAAATCGGTTAACGAACTAGTTAACACATTAAAACCAGATTATCCCGTATATTGTATACGGCCTGAAGAGATAAAAAAATCAGTAAATTTTTTCAAAGAAAATTTTCCAGGTAAAATTTTATATGCTGTTAAAACTAATCCGCATCAAAAGGTTTTAAAACAAATTATTGCGAATGGAATAAATGATTTTGACGTAGCATCTTTAAGCGAAATTAAATTAATTAAGAAAATTAACTCTAAGGTAAATTTACATTTCATGCATACGGTCAAAAGCAAAAATAGTATTGCATCTGCTTATTATGATTATGGTGTGAGAAGCTTCTCTCTTGATAATAAGGATGAATTAAGAAAAATTCTTGTAGCAACAAACCAAGCTAAAGATTTAAAATTATTTGTAAGAATAGCTATTTCAAATGAACATGCAGAAATCGATTTATCAAGAAAGTTTGGAGCAAATCCATCCGAAGCTTTGGGACTTGTGAGACTGTGTAAAGAGCATTCAAAAAAAATAGGCATTAGTTTTCATGTTGGTTCTCAATGTATGCACAAAATTTCATATTCTAAAGGAATTCAAGAAGTTGGAAATATAATCAAAAAAACGAAAATTATTCCTGACATAATTAATATAGGTGGAGGTTTTCCAGCTATCTATCCTGACTTAAGACCTGAACCATTAAATAATTATATGAGAGAAATAAAAAAAAGTCTTAAGAACTTAAAATTAAATAAATTACCTGAAATAATATGTGAACCAGGTAGAGCTATTGTAGCTGCAAGTGGCTCAACAATCACAAAAGTAATTTTAAGAAAAAAACAAAGTCTTTATATTAATGACGGGACTTATGGGTCTTTATTCGATGCTGGAGTTCCTAATTTTGTTTTCCCAACAAAAATGATTACTAGCGGTAGAATTCAATCTAAAAAATTAACATCATTTGATTTCTTTGGCCCCACTTGCGATAGTCTTGATTATATGAAAGGTCCGTTCTTGTTACCAAATAATATCAAAGAAGGGGATTACATAGAATTAGGCCAACTTGGAGCTTATGGTTTAACATTTAGAACGAATTTTAATGGTTTTTACTCAAATGAAATTTTTGAAGTAAATGATAAACCAATCATGTCTTTAAACGAAGAATCAAATGAAAAAGTTGATTCTTTAGTTGCTTAATGGACGAAAAGGATAATCCAAATATCGGACATAATAAAAAGTCACTTCTAAACAGTCCCGTAGAACACATTGACATTAAATCATTTGATGCAAGGAAAATTATTGATGGAATGGGTAAAATGTCATTCACATCTAGAGACACAGCTAGAGCGGCTGGTATTTATAATGAAATGCTCGCTGATAAAGATTGCTCAATTTTTTTAACTCTAGCTGGTTCAACATCAGCCGGAGGATGTATGGATTTGTATGCAGATCTAGTTAAAAACAACATGATTGATGCTATTGTTGCTACCGGCGCATCTATAATTGATATGGATTTTTTTGAAGCTTTAGGTTTTAAACATTATCAGGGTTCACAATTTCAAGATGATACTGAATTAAGAAATAATTATATTGATAGAATTTACGATACATACATCGACGAAGAAGAGCTTCAGGCATGTGATAAGGCAATATGTGTCATAGCTAATGCCTTAGAGCCCAGATCCTACACATCTAGGGAGTTTATTAAGGAGCTTGGTAAATACTTAAAAACTAATGGAAAAAAGAAAGGTTCGCTAATTGAAACTGCTTATGACAATGATGTTCCAATATTTTGTCCAGCTTTCACTGACAGTTCAGCTGGCTTTGGCCTCGTAATGCACCAAGAACAAAATCCAAAAAAACACATAACTATTGATTCTATTCGTGAGTTTAGAGAATTGACCGAAATTAAATTACAATCCAAGCAATCTGGGTTATTAATGATTGGCGGAGGTGTTCCAAAGAATTTTGTTCAAGATACTGTTGTATGTGCAGAATTGTTAGGGAAAAAGGTTGATATGCATAAATATGCTATTCAAATCACTGTTGCAGATACGCGAGATGGTGCTTGTAGTAGTTCAACTTTAAAAGAAGCAAGCTCTTGGGGTAAGGTAGATGTAACAAAAGAGCAAATGGTATTCGCTGAAGCATCAAGCGTATTACCTTTAATTGCAAGTGATGCTTATCACCGAGCAAATTGGAAAAAGAGAGATAGAAAAAATTTTTCAAAAATATTTAAATAGTGAAATATCTTTCAAATAAAAATGGTTTTTTAGGAATTGACAATAAAGTTAATTTTAAAGAAAAAGTTGTAGTTATTCCTTTTGGTTTAGAGAAAACCGTTAGTTATGGGGGTGGAACTAAAAATGGACCTAGAGAGATCATTAAAGCTTCTCATCAGGTGGAGCTTTATGATGAGGAATTAAACTGTGAACCTTATAAAAAAATCGGCATTAAAACTTTAAAACCATTTAAAATAGATAAAAATATTAGAAAGGCACTTAACAATATATCAAAAATAAACCAAGAAATTTTAAACAAAAAACTTTTTCCAATGACTTTTGGCGGAGAGCATTCCATTACTCCAGGGTGTATTGCTCCATTTGTAAAAAAACATAAAAAAATCTGTTTACTACATTTTGATGCACATGCAGATTTAAGAGAAAGTTATAATGGTGAAAAATTTTCACATGCATCGGCAATAAAAAGATGTTTAGATTATAAAAATGTTTCCGTTATTTCCTTTGGCATCAGAAATATTTCTGAGAGTGAAATACCTTTTTTAAAGAAAAATAAGACAAGAATTAAAATTTTTTGGGCTAAAGATAAATTAAAATGGGATTTAAAAAAATTTAAAAAAATAATAAAAAATAAAACCGTTTATTTAACATTTGATGTTGATGGATTGGATTCGAGTATTATGCCAGCAACAGGGACTCCAGAACCAGGCGGATTGCTGTGGGATGAAACTTTGAATATTATTAAAATTGCTGCAAAGAATTCGAACATTGTTGGCGCTGATATTAATGAACTAGCACCAATTAAAGGTTTTAACTCTTATAATTTCTTAGTGGCAAAATTAGCTTATAAAATACTTTCTTATACTTTTAAATTTAAACATTAGTAAAATCTTTTGGATCCCAACTAACAAGAACTAATGCTCCTCCTAATTCGCTATTTCTTTTAAATTGTAATTTTGCTTTTTTTCTTTCTAAAAGAGTTTTTCCCAAGAATGTTCCTAACCCGAGTCCTGAATTTAGACTTAACTCTTTTGATTTTGATTTAATATAGGGTTCACCAATTATCTTTATTATATCTTCTGGAATTCCAGGTCCATCATCATTTATCTTAATCTCAATAATCTTCTCATCACTTTTTAAAATAATTTTAACTCTACTTTTAGAAAACTTCACTGCATTTCCTATAAAATTTCTTAACCCATAAATTATTTCAGGAGTTCTTCGAGTATCAATTTTATTTCTATCATTTTCCACATATAGTTCTATTTTTTTAGAAGAAGTTTCTTTAAATGAATTGATAATTTCTTCAATCAAATCCTCTAATTTTATCAAACTAAAAAAGCTGTCTTCTTCGATTTGTTTTTTTGAAATTTTTTTTAAAATTTCACTACATCTTTTTGTTTGACTAATAAGTAAATCTATATCTTTTGAAACTTCTTTTTTACTGCCAATTTCTTTTTTTAACTCTTTAGCAACAACACTTATTGTAGCCAATGGTGTACCAAGTGAGTGTGCTGCAGCTGCAGCTTGTCCTCCAAGAGACTCTAATTCATATTCTTTGGAAATAACTTCTTGTAATTTATTTAGTGCTTCAGATCTTTTTTTACTTTCTCCTGAAAATCTAATTCCAAAATAACTCAAAAATATCAATCCAATCAAAATCGACGTTAAGATTCCAAGTTTATAAAAGTTTGGTACACTGAATATAGTTTCGTTCATTCCTGGTAATGGTAAATGAAAAAGTGTAATAATAAATAACAGAGATGATGTTAAAACACCTAGTATTATAGTTGTACCCATGCTAAGAAATGTGGAGGAAACTATTGTTGGTATAATTAATAAAAAAGAAAATGGGTTAAGAATTCCACCCGTAAAATAGAGAAGAATACTTAATTGGATCAAATCATAAAGAAGAAAAAATGAGGCGTAAGTGTCCTTAAGTTGATTTACTTTTATTCTAAATTGTAAAAATAAGTTTGTGAGTAATCCTAAAAAAATTATCAAATAACTCTTATTGATTGGAAACTGAAGTTCGAGATAAAAATAGACAATATTTATAGCGATAAATTGTCCAAAAATGGCTATATACCTGAGTATTGTAAGTGTATTTTTATCAAGATTTAAATTCTCTTTAGTTCGAAAGAGAGTAGAAAAGTCCATTTAAATTTAGATGTCTAGATTAGCAACGTTCAGAGCATTATTTGTAATAAAATCTTTTCTAGGAGCAACTTCGTCACCCATTAAAATTTTTATCATCTTCTGGTCTTCTTTTGACTTATCCTTTGTTCCTTGGGTATATTGAACTTTAAGCATCGTTCTATTATCAGGGTCTAATGTCGTCTCCCAAAGTTCTTCCGGATTCATTTCTCCTAATCCCTTGAAACGTTGTATTGATAATTTTTCTCTTTGTTCTTGCACAAATTTTCTATACTCAGCTGTTCCTTTTTTAATTTTTTTAGCCTCTTTGCTTGATTTAAAGATATATTCTTCTAACGCATTTTCATCCTTAATATAAATACTCTTGTTTGCTTTAGTTACTTTAAATAGTGGAGGCTGGGCTAGATATACATGACCATTTTCTATTAATTGATTAAATGGATAATTGTTTAGAAAAGTAAGTAACAAAGTTCTAATATGAGATCCGTCAACGTCAGCATCTGTCATTATAATTATTTTATCGTATCGCAAATTTTCAATATTGAAATCTTTAGATCCTGTCCCAAGTGCATTTATTAGCGTTACAATTTCATTAGAAGACATCATTTTTGCTAAAGCTTTTGTGGAGAGATCTTCTCCATTATTTTTTCCATTTACAAATGTATTAAGTATTTTTCCTCTTAAAGGTAATACAGCTTGATATTCTCTTACTCTACCTTGTTTCGCAGATCCTCCAGCTGAATCTCCCTCGACTATAAATAACTCTGTACCTTCTCTTTTCTGTATTTGACAATCAGCCAGTTTACCAGGCAACCCCGACAGTTCAAAAGTTCCTTTACGCCTTACACTATCTCTTGCTTTTCTCGCAACATCTCTAGCCATTGCTGCATTAGTAATTTTTTCTATAACAGTTTTTGCGACTGATGGATTTTGATCAAACCAAGTAGAAACTTTTTCACTGATAATATGTTCCACAATATTTCTTATTTCAGAAGAGACAAGTTTATCTTTAGTCTGAGATGAAAATTTTGGATCAGGCATTTTTATGGATAATATAGCTGTCAAGCCCTCTTTGATATCTTCCCCCGAAAGAGTAACTTTATTTTTTTTATTATTTCTATCTATCAAATATTTATTAATTACTCTTGTTAGTGCGCTTCTAAAACCTAACAAATGTGTGCCACCATCTTTTTGTGGTATATTGTTTGTAAATGGTAAAACATCTTCTGAATAGCCTGCGTTCCATTCAAATGAACACTCAACAACAACATTGTTTTTTGTGGATGTTACATAAATTGGTTTTTTAAATACTTCTTTCTCATTTTTGTTTACTAAAATAGGTTTTTTGGCATTAATATGTCTTACAAATTCAACGATTCCACCGTCGTATTTATGAATAAATTCTTTTGATTTTTTTGAAGTATTGTCAATTAATCTTATTGATATTCCTTTGTTTAAAAAAGCAAGTTCTCTGATTCTCTTTTCAAGAATTGAGGTGCTAAATTTTATTGAAGAAAATATTTCTTTTGAAGGTAAAAAATTAATTCGCGTTCCATTTTTTTTTGTTTTACCAGTTTTCTTTAATGGTTTAATTGAATTTCCATCTTTAAATATAATTTCATATTCGTTTCCACCTCTAAAAATATTTAGTTCTAGTCTTTCTGACAATGCATTAACAACTGAAACTCCAACTCCATGTAAACCGCCTGAAACTTTATAAGAGTTATGATCAAATTTTCCTCCAGCATGTAATTGAGTCATAATGACTTCTGCAGCGGACATCTTTTCTCCTTTATGCATATCCACTGGAATACCTCTTCCATCATCTTCTACAGTTATTGTGTTGTCAGAATTAATAGTTATACTTATATTTTTACAGTGGCCTGCTAATGCTTCATCAATGGAGTTATCGATAACTTCAAATACCATATGATGCAAACCGGATCCATCGTCGGTATCTCCGATGTACATACCTGGTCTTTTTCTTACAGCATCAAGTCCTTTTAGAACTTTTATTGAATCTGCACCATAAGATGGTTGTTTTTTTAATTCAGAGTTTTTTGACATTATTTTTTAAGAATTGAATAATCATATCATTTTTTTAGGTTAATATAAAACCACTTAGGATTAATGTGGCTTAAAACTATTAAGTATCAACAATTTTAGGGCTGAAAATAAAAAAAAATTTATAAACTAATAAATTTAGATTTTCATTGGCATTATGACGTAATAGCTGTTTTTATCAGAAGCGTCCTCAATCAATACAGGTGAAACAGAGTCCTTTAGGTTCATTTTTAAATTTTTATCTTCTACTTCAGAAGCAATATCTATCAAATATTTTGAATTAAAACTTATATTCAAATTTTCTGAGCTAAACTCGGCTTCAATTTTTTCATTACCTTCTCCTGAATTAGCGCTATTTACTGAAAGCTGAACATTATCTTTATTAATCACTAATTTAACACCTTCTTTCCTGTCTAATGAAACACTTGCAACTCTTTCGATAGAATTAATAAAATCTTTTGATCTTAGAACTAAAGTTTTGTCATTTTCAGTTGGAACAACTTTTTTATAATCAGGAAACTTTCCATCAATTACTTTTGAGATTAATTTTATGTTGCCAAGAGTAAACTTTATTTTGTTTTCACTTGTCTGCATTATCAACTGATCTGAGGTTTCGGCTAGTAAAGAACAAAGTTGAAAAACTGTTTTTCTTGGTAAAATTAATGAAGTAAAATCGCTGGCATTGTTAATTTCTAAACTACTTGAAGAAAGTCTATGACTATCAGTTGCAACTCCAGTTAAAAAATTTCTACCGTGCGCTTCTGTCAAATGAAGAAATATACCATTTAAATAATGTCTAGTGTCATCATTAGATATTGAAATTCTTGTTTTATTTAAGAGTTTCAAGAATCTATTATTATCCAAGGAAATTTCCTGACCTTCAAATTCGTCTGCAAAAGTAGGAAAGTTATCTGTAGGCAAACATAGAAGATTGAAATCTGAATTTTCACTTTTAAGACTTAATTTATTTTCTGATTTTAATTCAAAATTTAATTCTGAATTGGAAGAAATTTTTCTTAAAATATCATAAAGTATTGTGGCCGAAGTTGTAGTGCTTCCTTCTTTTACTATTTTAACATCGGCAATCTCATCGTAAAAAATTATGTCCAGATCTGTGGCGATGATAGATAATTTTTTATCCTTAAGTTGAAGCAATACATTTGATAAGATTGGTAATGTATTTTTTTTTTCGACTATACCTTGTACAAAATTTAAAGATTTTAATAAAATATCTCTTTTAAGTGCAAATTGCATTCAATTACTGTTCTAATAATAAACTTTTAATCTGGATAATATTTTTTTTCATTTCATCGTCTTGCTCAGATAGTCTGGTAATAGTTTTAACAGCATGAATAACAGTTGTGTGATCACGATTTGCAAATCTTCTGCCAATTTCAGGCAGAGATCTTGTTGTCATTTTCTTTGCTAAATACATTGCTATCTGCCTTGGTCGAGCTAAAGGCCTAGATCTTCTTTGAGAAAGCATTTCACTAAGGGCTATATTAAAATAGTTAGAGACAATATTTTGTATTTTATCTACTGTAATTACTCTAATTTGATTAAAAAGATCTTTTAAAATATTTTTGCAGTCGCTAATTGTTAAAATTTTATTGTGGACTCTGCTGAAAGCAATTACTCTATTTAATACGCCTATAAGCTCTCTTGTGTTTGTTTTGCTTTCACTTGCGATATAGTTAATTACTTCCTCGCTTAAATTTATACTTTCTTTAAACTGACTTTGAATTTCCTCAATTTTGTTTTTAATGATTTTTACTTTTAACTCTAAATCAGGAACATCTATATCAACCACAAGCCCGCCTGCTAATCTAGATTTAATTCTGTCTTGCACTCTATTTAATTTCATGGGGGCTCTATCTGCAGAAATGATAATTTGAGAACCTTTATCCATTAAACTGTTAAATGTGTGAAAAAACTCCTCTTGAAGGCTCTCTTTACCGCTAATAAATTGAATGTCATCAATGATAAATACCGATGATTTTCTAAAAAAATCTTTAAAATTTACCATGTCATTCTTCTTTATAGACTTAATAAAATGATACATGAACCGCTCTGCAGAAATGAACATAACATTATTGTCATTTTGTAGTTCTAATCCAATTGCGTTTAATAAGTGAGTTTTACCTAAACCGACTCCGCCGCAAACATAAAGAGGATTATATCTAGATACGTGTTCACATACTTTTTTTGAATATGATAAAGCTATATCATTACTTTTTCCTTGAATGAAGCTATCAAAACTTAAATTAGGATTTAGTCTGTTATAATTTAAAATTGAATCTTTGATTTCAGTGACTTTATTTAACTCATCTATTCTAATAATCTCTTGATTTTGTTTATTTTCTTCAATAATTTTAAATTCTATTCTATTAATACTAAGCTTAAAGCTTTTAACTTGTTCTAAAATCTTATCTAAATATCTTGACACTATCCAATCTCTAAAAAATCTTGTCGGAACTCCAAGCACTAAATAATCATTATATTCTTTTACTAAAGAAATTTTTAGCAACCAGCTATTATAAATTTCGCTACCAAATGTTTTTTTGAAAGAGTTTTGAATCTCTTCCCAATTAATTGTTTTTTCTTCCTCAGAAATATAAACGTTTTGCTTTTTAATATTATTATTTTCCATGTAGATAGTTGTTAAGAAATTTCTATAAACTATCTTTTAAAAAATTTTGCAAGAAATTTATTTATAAAATTAAATAAAAATCAATTTGGGTTGCACAACTAGCGTTAAGATAGAATTAATAATTTTATTTACAACTCATAGATCAGTGTTTCTATATTTGGATAGATAAATCTAAATGTAGATCTACTATAAATATTTTTATCAACTTGAAATTGATTGTGTAAATTAAATTTTTTTTGAAACGCGAGAAATTTTTCTAGCTGCAGTTTTTTTGCTTATAGTTCCAGATTTAGCAACCTGCATTAGAATTGACTGGAATTTAGAGAAATATTTTTTTGCTTTTGCTTTTTCTTTTGATTTAAGAAGCGTTTCCATTTCTTTAACTGCGCTTTTATACTTGCTTTTTCTTATTCTATTAATTTGAGTCTGTTTTTTTACTCTTCTTACTCTTCTAATTGCTGATTTTGTGTTAGGCATATTTTGTAGATTGTATATATTGGCAACTTGAGAGGGTCAACTTTATTATTTTTGACATTTCAGACAGAAAAAAGTTGCTCGGCCAGATATTATAGATCTAGATATTTTTTTATTACAATTTTTATTAGAGCAAAATTCACCTTTTTTTCCATAAACGTTGAAATATTGTTGAAATAATCCTTTTTTTCCATTGCTACTAGAAAAGTCCTTAATTGAGGATCCTCCTAATTTAATTGAGTTTTTCAAAACATTTTTTGTAAATTTTATAATTTTTTTTGACTCAAAATCTTTAAGGCTCTTAGCTTGACGTGAAGGTTTTATTTTACTCAAAAAAAGGATTTCATTTGCATAGATATTTCCAATACCAGACACAATTTTTTGATCCATTATTACATCCTTAATAACTCTTTGTTTTCTTAATATTTTTTTTTTAAAATAATCAAAATTGAATTTTTTTCCTATTGGCTCGGGGCCTAAATCATTTAAATGAAAATTATTGTATAAATTCTTTTTATTTAAAATTTTTATAAATCCAAACTTTCGAACATCATTATAAATCAGCTTTTGATTTTTGCTCAAAAAAAATTCTACACGGTCATGCTTTCGATCTTTCTTATCATTAATATTATAGTAAAAACTTGTTTTATATTTAATATTTTTTTTATTTAAAAAAAAAAATTTTCCAGTCATTCCCAAATGAACTAACATGACTATATTTTGATTAAAAAAAAACAATAAATATTTAGATCTTCTGGTAATCTTTTTCAACTTTAGACCAATAACTTTTATTATTTCTTTTTTATCTATAGGGTATCTCAACCTTCCATCGTTTATTTTTACCTTTTTTATAATTAAATTTTGAACTTTATTATTAAGAGACCTTTTAACAACTTCAACTTCTGGTAATTCTGGCATATAATTCTAATATGAAAAGCACTATTCTAGATAAATCAAAATTAGTCAATTCAGTATTTTCTAAAGTTTATAAAAAATATGACCTAATGAATGATATTATGTCTTTTGGAATTCATAGAATTTGGAAAGATAAATTTATTAACTGGATGAACCCATATTCAGGCTCTAAGCTAATTGATGTTGCGTCTGGAACTGGTGATATTGCAAAGTTATTTTCAAAACATAACAACAACTTATCTGAGATTACTTGTATTGAGCCAAATAGTAAAATGTTTGAGGAAGGAAAGAAAAATTTAAAAAGATTAAAAAATATAAATTGGTTTAAAGCACAAGCTGAAAAATTGCCTGTTAAAGACAATGCTTATGACTATTATTCAATAAGTTATGGGATAAGGAACGTTACTGATATTAATAAAACGTTAAAAGAAGCATATAGAGTTTTAAAACCTGGGGGTAGGTTTATGTGTTTAGAGTTTTCAAAAATTGACAATGAAACTCTCGACTATCTTTACAAACAATATTCTAAAACTATTCCGATAATTGGGAAATATGTGGTTGGAAGTCCTGAGCCTTATAAATATTTAATTGAAAGTATTGAGCAGTTCTATAATCAAAATCAATTGATAGAATTGATGAAAGATAATGGTTTTTCTAATACAGAATACCGAAATCTTTCTGGTGGCGTATCTGCTATACACTCAGGATGGAAAATATAGATGTTTAAAAGAGTTTTTAGATTATTTCAAATAGCAAGAAAACTATCAACATCAGGAGCTATTGATACAATAAATGAAATTCACGAGATACCTACAGCTATTAATTTATTCTTTAACTGTATTTCAATAGGATCAGAGGTAAACCGTGTCAATAATAGAAATAAACCTGGTAAAAATCTTTGCTTAGCGCTTCAAGGTATGGGGACCACATTTATAAAACTTGGCCAGTTTCTAGCTACGAGACCAGATATAATTGGAGAAGAGATGGCAAAGGACTTAGAAAAACTTCAAGATAAAGTTCCTGCATTTGATTTGTATAATGCAAAAAAAATAATAAAAAAAGAAATTGGAGAAAAGCAATTTAATAATATTATTGAAATTAGTGAGCCAATAGCTGCTGCGTCAATTGCTCAAGTTCATATAGCAAAGATAAAAAATGAAAATCATGAAAAACATATAGCTATCAAGATTCTGCGCCCTGAAATTGAAAAACTTTTTAATGAGGAGCTAGATGCTTTAATGTTATTTGCTTACATTATTGAAAATACAATTTCAAAAGCTAAAAGATTAAAACTAGTTGAAGTTGTCCACCTTCTTAGAGAAATTACTAACATTGAGATGGATCTAAGATTTGAAGCTGCTGCTGCAAATGAATTATATGAAAATACAAAAAAAGACTTAGGTTTTAATGTTCCAAAAATTTATTGGAACTATACTACTAAAAGAATATTAACATTGGATAAAGTAGAAGGTTTATCTATTAGAGAACACCACAAGCTTCAAGAATCAGGAGTTAATTTAAAAAAACTTGCTGAAAATTTAATTCAACATTTTTTAAATCAAGCGGTTCGAGATGGTTTTTTTCATGGAGACATGCATCAAGGAAATTTATTTGTAGATGGAAAAGGTAATATCATACCTGTAGATTTTGGTATTATGGGTAGATTAGATAAAAATAACAGAAAATTTTTAGCTGAGATTTTGTATGGATTTATTAAAAGGGATTATATAAAAGTCGCAGAAGTTCATTTTCAAGCAGGGTTGGTGCCTCAAGATGCATCAAAAGAAGAATTTGCCCAAGCGCTAAGATCAGTAGGAGAACCAATATTCGGACAGACAATTAAAGACATTTCGGGAGGCAATTTATTAGCCCAATTATTTGAAATCACTGAGAAATTTAATATGCCTACACAACCATCGTTACTTTTATTACAAAAAAATATGGTCGTTGTAGAAGGTGTTGCACGTAAGCTATATCCGGAAACAAACATTTGGGATATTTCCAAACCTGTTCTTGAAGAGTGGTTAAAGAGCATTAAAAGTCCAAAAGCATCTTTTGATACAGCTTTAAATACTTCTGCAGAAATTATTAAAAGAATTCCAAATTTTCCTGATTTAATGGATAGAGCAGATTATGCATTGAAACTAATGGCCGAGGGGAAATTGAATTTAGGGATTGGCAACAATAAAAGTTTAGAAATAGAGCAAATGAAGCTAAAAAATTTTAAAAATAATATAATTATCAGTTTTTTTGGTATTATAATTGTCTCACTATTGGTATTTTAATTAACAATGACTCTCAAAAATAAAAAAATATTGATAATTATCGGAGGCGGAATAGCTGCGTACAAATCATTGGATTTAATCAGACTGCTGAGTAAAGAAAATATTGAAGTAAGAGCAATATTAACCAAAAGTGGCAAAGAATTTGTTACCTCATTGTCGTTAACTACTCTTACTAAAAATAAAGTTTATGAAGATTTATTTGACAAAAGCTCAGAGGCTGAAATAGATCACATTGCTTTATCTAGATGGGCTGATTTAATTATTGTAATGCCGACTACTGCTAATTTTATGAGTAAACTTTCTATCGGAAAAGCAGAAGATCTTGCTACTACTGTTGTATTAGCATCAGATAAAGATATTTTACTAGTACCGGCAATGAACGTCCGAATGTGGCTTCATAAAGCGACTCAAACTAATTTAAAAGTTTTACAAAACTTTGGCTATTTTTTTGTAGGTCCTGAAAAGGGTGAGATGGCTTGCGGTGAATTTGGTGAAGGTAAAATGTCTAGTCCTAGACAGATCTATGCTTACCTAAAAAATTATTTTAATAAAAAAAATATAGTTAAAAAAAAAAATTGGAAAGCTATAGTTACAACTGGCCCTACAAGAGAATATATTGATCCGGTTAGGTATATTTCTAACGAATCTAGTGGGAAGCAAGGTTATGAGATTGCAATAGCATTAAAGAAACTTGGAATAACAACCACTCTTATTGCTGGTCCTTCTAATTTCATTTCTCCAAAAGGAATAAAAGTGAAGAAAATTACCTCTGCTGACGAAATGCTAAGTGAAGTTAAAAAATCATTACCTGTTGATTTAGCTGTATGCGTGGCTGCTGTTACAGACTTTAAGCCAGTAGTAAAAAGTAAAAATAAAATTAAAAAAGAAAATATGAATTTAAATTCCATAAATTTTGTAAAAAATAATGATATTCTCGAGTACATTTGTAAACATAATAAATATAGACCGCGTCTTGTGGCAGGATTTTCTGCTGAAACAGAAAACTTGACAGAAAATTCAATTAATAAAATGAAAAGAAAACATTGTGATATTATATTTGCAAATAATGTTTCACAAAAAAATATTGGTTTTAATTCTGATTACAATAAAGTATCAGTTATAGACAAAAAAGGAAACGTAAAAATAATCCCAAAAAATAAAAAAAGTTTTATCGCAAATAAAATCGCTGAAATTTTGTTAGATAAATTATTAATTGATGACAGAAATATTAATTAAAAGATTATCTAAAAATATTTCCCTACCAAAATACGAAACAGATGGATCATCGGGTATGGATCTTGCAGCAAATATCGATGATAAAATTGAAATTGCACCAGGAAAATCAGCAGTAATACCAACAGGTTTATCTGTATCAATACCAAAGAATTTTGAAATACAAATAAGACCACGCTCTGGATTGGCTGTTAAAAATCAAATATCAGTATTAAATACACCTGGAACAATTGATGCTGACTATAGAGGTGAATTAAAAGTAATATTAATTAATCTCAGTAATACAGCGTTTATAATTGAGAAAGGTTTGCGTATAGCACAAATGGTTGTATGTCCTATTATTAAAGCAACTTTAAAAGAAGTTGAAACATTAGAAGAAACAAAACGTGGGTTAGGTGGTTTTGGCTCAACAGGCAGCAAATAAAGATAAATGAAGTTTACTTTCAAAGATTTTCGTAGATTTGAAAAACAAATCATTCTAAAAAAAATTAGTATTTCGGGACAAAAAAAAATTAAGAATTCTAGAATTTTGATTGTAGGAATGGGCGGATTAGGCTGCCCACTTTTAACTTATCTTGCATCCTCAGGTGTTTGTAACATTGGAATAGTTGATCATGATAGAGTCGAACTGAGCAACCTGAATAGGCAAATAATTTTTAATTCATTAGACATTGGAAAATTTAAAGTTACTCAAGCTAAAGCTAAAATTAAAAAGATTTACAAAGATATTAAAATAAAAACTTTCAAAGAGAAAATTTCAAATAAAAATATTAAAAGTATTTTAAAAAATTATGATATAATTTGTGATGGAACAGATAATTTTAATACACGTTATCTTATAAATGATGAATGTAAAAAAAACAAAAAAATTTTAATTTCAGCTGCAATAAGTCAATTTGATGGACAACTTTTTAAATTTAATTTTAAGAAGAAAGGTTCATGTTTTAGATGCTTTATGCCATTAATGCCTGAACAAGAAAATAATTGTGGATCTGAAGGAATTTTTTCCCCACTCGCTGGTATAATGGGTTCTTTACAAGCAAATGAAGTCGTTAAGACAATTTTAAATTTTAAAGAAGACCTAAATAATAATCTTATTGTATTTAATTCTATAAATATCTCACTTAGAAAAGTTAAGATTAATTCAAATCCATTATGTAGAAATAAATGCAAAAAATAACCTTTTTTCTTTTATTTATTTTTTTTAATTCTATAAGTTATTCTCAAGCAGCAGACGAATATTTTAGAACATTGAGAAATGATAAAGTTAATCTGCGACAAGGTCCTTCATTTGAACATCCAATTAAAATTACTTATAAAAAAAAATTTTTACCTGTATTAATTCAAGACAGTTCTGATAATTTTAGAAAAGTAAGGGATCATGAAAATAATACTGGCTGGATACACATATCTCAATTATCAAAAAAAAAGGCGGCAATTATAATTAACGATGATGAGATCATGTTTAAAAGTTCAACAATTTTCTCTAATCCATTAGCGATTCTCAAAAAAGGAAGATTTGTTAAAATTAATAAATGCAAAGACTCTTGGTGTAAAGTTGAAACTAATAATTATAAGGGTTGGATAAAAAAAAATAGTCTATGGGGACTACTTTAAAATTATTTGCTTATTTTCGAAGCCCAAAATTTATCTAATAAAAAATACCAAACAGAATTCGCAAGTGGTTCAACAATAGCATCTGTTAGTGCTACAACAAATGAGACATCAGCAACTAGCATTAAAACTGTGATTGCGATGATAAAGTGGCCAATAGTGTAAACTACTGTTCTTAGTATCGATCCTCTATTATTGGAGTAGATGTCTGCTGCTGCGTTAAATATCCCTTTATTAATTTCCATTATTTTTTGAACGGGTCTTCTAAAACGCAAGCAACTAGATGAACTCTATCTTGCTCACCTCCATTAAAAAAGTTGTGATATTTAGTATTGTTAGTAATAGTCGCCGTTCCATCTGCTGGCATGTGTTTAGCTATATTTTCTATTACCATTCTGCATCCTAGATTAGTTATTATCGGAACATGCAATCTTGGTTCTGGATCTCTGTGCCAACTGAGTGTTGATCTTGGTTCTTTTAACAAAATTCTCACTCTTCCAAGTTTAAATTTTTTTTTTAAAGTTTTATAGACTTCCTCAAAATATGTGTTTTGAAAATCAGAAACTAATTGAGTATATTTATTTTCATCTATCGGTTTGTCTCTTATCACTTCATTACCCGACTCATCTGGCAGTGTCCAATAAGTGCCTCTAACATTATGTCCCTCAGTAGATTCTTTGTCGTCTGGAATTTGATTTAATGAAATTGCTCCAAAATTTTTAATACCTAATGTATTAAATTTTCTTTTAGTTAATATTTTTTCTAAGTCAGATTTAAGTTTAGATATATCAAATTTTATATTTGGAACTTTATAAAAATCATTAAATTCGATATTTTCCATTTTTAAATATCTATTGAAGTCTTTTAACTTCTTGTCTGTCAGCATTCATAACTTTTGTCCAAACAGCAACAAAGTCTTTTACAAATTTTTCTTTATTGTCATCTTGAGCATATACTTCGGCATATGATCTTAAAACTGAGTTAGAACCAAACACTAAATCAACTCTAGTCGCTGTAAATTTAGTTTTTTTAGTTTTACGCTCTACAATTTCATACAAATCTTTACCAAGTGGTTTCCAAGTAAATTTCATATCCGTCAAATTTACAAAAAAATCATTAGTTAAAGCTCCAGAATTGTCTGTAAATACACCGTGCTTTGTTCCGCCATGGTTTGTGTCTAGTACTCTCATTCCTCCAACCAGAACTGTCATTTCTTTTGCTGACAAGTCCATTAAAGATGCTCTATCAAGCATAAGTTCCTCTGGGCTAACTACATATTCTTGTTTTACCCAGTTTCTAAATGCATCATGGATAGGTTCTAATACTTTAAACGAATCCATGTCAGTTTGATCTTGTGTTGCGTCTCCTCTGCCAGGTGCAAAAGGAACTTTAACATCCAAACCACCTTTTTTTATTGATTTTTCTAAACCAACGTTTCCAGCAAGCACTATAATATCTGCTACGCTTGCTCCGGTGTCTTTAGCTACTTGTTCTAGCTTGCCCATGACTTTGTTAAGTCTAGCTGGTTCATTGCCCTCCCAATCTTTTTGAGGCTCTAATCGTATTCTTGCACCATTAGCACCGCCTCTACAATCAGTTCTTCTATATGTTCTTGCGCTATCCCAAGCAGTGCTGATTAACTCTGAGGTATTAAGTCCTGCAGCTTCAATTAATTTTTTTGCTTTGTTTACATCGAAGTCTTTTTTTCCATCTGCAACTGGATCTTGCCAAATTAAATCCTCTTTAGGAGCATCAGGGCCTATATAATACTTTTTAGGACCTAAATCTCTGTGAGTTAATTTAAACCAGGCTCTTGCAAAAGTGTCTGACATATATTTATGGTCTTTTCTGAACTTCTCAGAAATTTTTCTATAACTAGGATCCATTTTCATTGCCATATCTGCATCAGTCATTATTGGGTTTCTTTTTATTTTAGAGTCCGCTAAGTCAACCGGTTTATCCTCATCTTTCATATTAACTGGTTCCCATTGATTAGCACCAGCAGGGCTCTTCTTAAGCTCCCATTCATAATCTAATAAAAGTTTTAAATAAGTGTCATCCCATTTATTAGGATGCGTTGTCCAAGCACCTTCGATTCCACTTGTTACTTGATTAACACCTAAACCTCCGCCTTTAATATTCCATCCAAATCCTTGTTCATGAACATCGGCTGCCTCAGGTTCTGGGCCTTGTAAAGAGCCGTCTCCGTTACCGTGAGCCCTTCCAACTGTATGTCCTCCTACTGTTAACGCACATGTTTCTTCATCGTTCATTGCCATACGACCGAATGTTTCTCTAACATCATGAGCAGTTCTTAACGGGTCAGATACGCCCTCTACACCCTCAGGATTTACATAAATTAAACCCATCACAACTGCTGCTAAAGGATTTTGCAGTGATGTTCTATCTTCTTTATTTGTATATCTTTCAGATTTCATCCACTCTTTTTCCGAACCCCAATAAACGTCTTTTTCTGGATGCCAAATATCTTCTCTACCAAATGAAAAACCATACATTTTAAGACCCATGGATTCATAAGCCATGTTTCCGGCTAAAATCATTAAATCAGCCCAGCTAATTTTATTTCCATGTTTCTTTTTAATAGGCCAAAGCAATCTTCTTGCTTTATCTAAATTTGTATTGTCAGGCCAAGAGTTTAGTGGTGCAAATCTATGGTTACCAGTTCCACTTCCTCCTCTTCCATCTGCTATTCTATATGTTCCTGCTGAGTGCCAAGCCATTCTAATAAATAAACCACCGTAATGACCAAGGTCGGCTGGCCACCATTCCTGACTATCTGTCATTAAGTTTAATAAGTCTTTTTTAATCTCTTTAAAATCTAATTTTTTAACTTCTTCTTTATAGTTAAATCCACTATCCATTGGATTTGTCTTTGTGTCATGTTGATGCAAAATATCTAACTTTAAATTTTTAGGCCACCACTCTTCTGTAGTTGATTGGTTATTTTTACTCATAGCACCGTGAGCTACTGGACATTTACCTGATCCATTTTTTTTAAACTCAACACTCATGTATTCACCCTCATTTCTTTGTTAATGTTCTTAATAGTTTATAATTATTCTAAACTGGAAAGTCAAGAATGTCTTTATTGTTTTTGTAATCTTATAATAACTTCTACGTCTTTAATTTTCTTTCCTTTTGGTGCATGCGGCACCTTTGCAACTTCGATTTCATTGTAATTTACATCTGTCAATTCATTAGTTTCATCATCATAAAAATGGTGATGTGAACTTACATTTGTATCGAAGTAACTTGTATTATTGTTTGTTAAAATTTCTTTTACATATCCAGCTTTTTTAAAAGCATCAATGGTATTATAAATTGTTGCTAAAGAAATTTTTTCTACATTGTCTTTTTTACTTATGATTTTATTTAATTTTTCTACTGTAAAATGAAATGTTTTTTCTCTTTTAAATAAAAATTCTGCTATTCTTATTCTTTGCTTTGTAGGTCTCAATTTAGAAAACCTTAATTTGTTTACAATTTCATTATTTTGGGTCATAAAGGAACTATTTATATCATTATTTATAATCGTTCTAAAGTGATATTTTGAAAAAATAGTATATAAATCAATAAAAAAAAGCTAATTTATCCAATGCAAAAAAACAATTATAACTATGACGAATTAATTGAATGTGGAAAAGGCGGTCTTTTCGGCGAAGGTAATGCTAAGCTTCCCCTTCCTCCAATGCTAATGTTTGATAGAATAACAAAAATTGAGGAAAGTTCAGGAGAATTTAAAAAAGGCTTTATTAAAGCTGAACTTGATATCAAAGAAAATTTATGGTTTTTTGATTGTCATTTTAAAAAGGATCCAGTGATGCCAGGATGTCTTGGTTTAGACGCAATGTGGCAATTGGTTGGTTTCTTTTTGGGCTGGACTGGAGAACCAGGAAAAGGAAGGGCACTAGGAGTAAACTCAGTCAAATTTACTGGCGAAGTTTTAAAAAGTGTAAAAATGGCTACTTACGAAATAAATATAAAAAG
>Ga0233444_10001219_pt1 | contig 29905 bp, 30 predicted proteins | sample SI_124_October20_6_FD_182792 | JGI IMG/M metagenome (GOLD analysis project Ga0233444, IMG submission 182792) | Seawater microbial communities from Saanich Inlet, British Columbia, Canada - SI_124_October2016_10_MG | ecosystem: Environmental > Aquatic > Marine > Inlet | place: Canada: British... | reverse complement strand
ATCCAAAAGCGGTTAATTCCATAGAGGATTTAGCTACAGGAGAATTCCAAGAAGTTATAGACGATTCATTAAACCCATCTAAAGTGACCAAGCTTGTTTTTTGTATGGGTAAATTCTATTATGATTTACTGGCAGAGCGTGAAATTTTGGAAAGAGAAGACGTTGCCTTGGTTAGAATAGAACAATTATTTCCGTTGCATTTAGAAAAAATACAACGCGTAATAGATAGATATCCTGCTGTGAAAAAATATATTTGGGCACAAGAAGAGCCTAGAAATATGGGGGCATGGAGTTTTATGTTAGAAAGACTAGAATTAGTAAAATTAAATGTAAGATCTAGAAAATACTATGCTGTTCCTGCAGCAGGTTCTAGTACACGATTTAAAAAACGACACAAAGCTGTTATAGACAGTGTTTTCTCAAAATAAACTTTAGCTTTTCGCCTATTATTAATTGCATTAAACAATTAATTTTTATATATTGTCTTAAATTATTATATAACAATGAAAAATTTAAAACAATGAAAAAATTAACGTTTATTTTAGTTGCACTCATCACATTTTCTATGAGTGCTCAAAAAAAGAAAAATGGAGTTGTTTATGACAAACATCCGGGTATTCTTTTAATAGAGGCATTTAATAAAGCCTATGTAGATGCAGATGTTGAAAAATTATCTTCTATGATGGATGATGATTTTAAAGCATACAATGCACTTTCTTCAAATAAAGATCAAAAAGGAACTCCAAAAAATAATTTTATTGGGCAATCTAAGTGGTGGAATACAAATGTTGACTATTTTAAAATTACTCAAGATAAGCCAGCATATCCAGACGCTATTGAATACAAAGGAGATCAAACATGGGTTCAAACTTGGGAAAGAATTTACGGTGTACATAAGCAAACAGGTGTTGAATTTGATATGCCTGTACATAGGCTGTACAGATTAAACAAAGATGTTACTAAAATTATATCTGTAATGGACTATTCTGATAGCAGTAACTATATGAGAGCATGGGATGCATGGCCAGGGAACGATAGAAAAAATGGGGAGATTTATATAAATCATGAAAATATTAATACAGTAAGAAAATTAATGTATGCATTTTTAAATAATGATGGAGAAAAAGCCTACAGCTATTTTGATGAAAACGCAGTGATAGAAGATATAAATGAACCTGAAACTTTAACATTAGAGCAAGGAAAGGAAAGAGATAAAGTGATTTTTTCAGATTGGACTCTAGATGCTCTTGATGAATCTGGATACCCAGATTATTTAGAATATGACTGGAGAGAATCTAAAGTAGTACAATCTTGGTGGAATATGAGAATGACTAATAACAAAACAGCAAAGAAAATTGTTTTAAAAGTACTTTTCATGGATGATTTTAATGACGATGGAAAAATTACAAAAAGATACATGTATTACAATGGCTCATTATTGAAATAAATGTTGATTTTTAAAAAAAACCCGCTTTTGAGCGGGTTTTTTTTGTGATTAATATAAAAATTTGTCAAAAACAAGATTGATTAGAATGAAACTAAAAATATCTACAAAAAGGTTGGGTAGGTTTTTATTATAATATTAAATTTGAGGTGTAATTCATTTATATTATTTAAGTTACAAAATAGATCATATTATGTTAGATTCATGGGGTTCAAATAAGTGGACTAAATCAATGTTAAAGAAATATTGGTGGCTCGTGTGTTTAATTATTGTCGGGTATGTATTGATTGCAATTACGGCAAATAGTTCTATATAAAAGATAAGATGTTATGGTTTTAGAAATGAAAGTTCCTTCGCCGGGAGAATCTATTACAGAAGTAGAAATTGCAACTTGGTTAGTTGAGGATGGAGACTATGTAGAAAAAGACCAACCTATTGCTGAAGTAGATTCTGATAAGGCTACGTTAGAGTTGCCAGCTGAAGAAAGCGGAATTATTACTCTACAAGCGGAAGAAGGAGATGCTGTTGCTGTTGGAGCTGTAGTTTGTTTAATAGACACTGCCGCACAAAAACCAGAGGGTTCATCTGCCACACCACCTTCAACTTCAGTTAATGAAGCACCCAAAGCTACTCCAGTAAAAGAAGAAGTTACTTCAACCTATGCAACAGGAACAGCATCGCCAGCAGCCAAGAAAATTTTAGCAGAAAAAAACATAGTGGCATCTTCAATTAAAGGAACTGGAAAAGCTGGAAGAATCACAAAAGAAGATGCTGTAAAAGCAGTTCCATCAATGGGTACAATGCCAGAAGATAGTGCAAGAGGAACAACCCGAAAGAAAATGTCTATGCTACGAAGAAAAGTAGCGGAGCGCTTGGTAGCTGTAAAAAGTGAAACAGCGATGCTTACTACCTTTAATGAGGTAAACATGCAGCCAATCTTTGATTTAAGAGCCCAGTATAAAGAAGATTTTAAAGCGAAGCACGGAGTAGGTCTAGGATTTATGTCTTTTTTTACATTAGCCGTAGTAAGAGCTTTAAAAATGTATCCAGACGTGAACTCAATGATTGATGGAGACTTTAAGATAGAACATGACTTTCAAGACATATCTATAGCAGTTTCAGGACCAAAAGGTCTGATGGTGCCAGTGATTAGAAATGCAGAAAAATTGACCTTTAGAGGTGTAGAAAGTGAAGTAAAACGTTTAGCAATAAGAGCCAGGGATGGACAAATTACAATAGATGAAATGACAGGGGGTACTTTTACCATTACCAATGGTGGTGTTTTTGGCTCCATGTTGTCTACGCCAATTATTAATCCACCACAAAGTGGTATTTTAGGGATGCACAATATAGTAAATAGACCTATGGCTGTAAATGGGGAGGTAGTAATACAGCCTATTATGTATGTAGCTTTGTCATATGATCATAGAATTATAGACGGAAGAGAGTCTGTAGGATTTTTAGTAGCGGTAAAAGAAGCATTAGAAAATCCAGTAGAGTTCTTAATGGATAACAACCCAACCAAAGCATTAGAAATGTAAGTTAGGTGTTTAAATTATATAAAAAATCCCAGGTAGTATTGCTTGGGATTTTTATTTAAAAAGCCTTTTATATTAAGTATCTTGCTTTTAAAAAGCTTCCATGCCTAAAAATGTTGAGTTAGAACTTGCTCTCCAATTTATTGAGAACACCGATAGAAACTTGTTTATAACGGGTAAAGCAGGCACAGGTAAAACTACTTTTTTACATAGCGTAAAGGAAAAATCTCTCAAAAGAATGGTAGTTGTAGCCCCAACAGGTGTTGCAGCTATTAACGCTAAAGGAGTTACAATTCACTCTTTTTTTCAGATGCCTTTTGGACCTATTTTACCTAACCAAATTGCACATACCTCTAACCAACAACGCAGATTTTCTAAGACTAAAATAGACATTATTAAATCATTAGATTTAGTGATTATTGATGAAATAAGTATGGTGCGTGCAGATGTATTAGATGGGATAGATCAGGTGTTAAGAAGGTATAAAAATAAGCATAAGGTTTTTGGAGGTGTACAAATTTTAATGATTGGAGATTTGCAACAATTGGCACCTGTTGTAAAACCTAATGAATGGAGTTTGTTAAAAGAGTATTACAATACCATATATTTTTTTAGTGCAAAAGCCTATCAAGAAGCAGCAGTTATTTCTATTGAATTGCAACATATTTATAGGCAAAAAAATGAGGATTTTATCAAGATTTTAAATGAGATTAGAAATGATCAGTTGTCAGAAACTTCTGCCAAGGTTTTAAATAATCGATACCAACCTGCATTTTCTCCCCATAAAGACGAGGAGTATATTACGCTTACTACTCACAATAATAGAGCGAGTTTAATTAATGATTCTGAGCTAAATAAGCTTACAACAAAAAATTATTTCTTTAAAGCAGAGATGTCCGGGAAGTTCAACGAAAATGCATATCCTAATGATGAGAAATTAGCACTCAAAGTAGGAGCACAGGTGATGTTTATTAAAAATGATTCTTCACCAGAAAAAAGATATTACAACGGTAAAATTGGAATTATTACAGCTATTTCAAGGGAAAATGTAACCGTTCAATGTGCCAATGAAATTGACGAAATTGTTACGGAAAAAGATCAATGGGATACCGTTAATTATTCTATTGATGAAAAAACTAAAGAGTTAAAGGAAGATATTGTAGGATCTTTTTCTCAAATTCCTTTACGTTTGGCTTGGGCTATTACTATTCATAAAAGCCAGGGGTTAACTTTTAATAAAGCTATTATAGATGCAGAGGCTTCTTTTGCACATGGGCAAACTTATGTAGCTTTGAGTAGATGTACATCTCTTGAAGGCTTGGTGTTAAAAACACCTATTTCTAGTAGTGCTATTATTAATGATCATACAGTACAAATTTTTAGTAAAGAAGTTGAAGAAAATCACCCAGATGAATCTATTTTAACCGCTTCCGAAATACAGTTTCAACTCAATCTAATTTCAGAGTTATTTGATTACCAACCCTTTTTATACCCTGTTACCAGGTTAATAGATATTTATTATAAGAATAGAACCAGTATTAAAGGAGATGTTATAGAACACTTACAACTTATCAAAGATGATGGAATTGTAGCTTTAATGAAAGTTTCTAATGGTTTTAAAAATCAGTTACACACTATTTCTAAAGAGGGGATTTTACCCGAAAACAGTTCTCAAATTCAAGAACGTTTTAAAAAAGCAGTAGATTATTTTTTGACTGAAAGCATTAAAAACATAGTGCAACCCATAGCGAACCTCTCTTTTTCTTCAGACAATAAAGCTGTAAAAAAAGACTTTATAACACAGTTTGATAAGTTACAGGAAGTATTAAACGAAAAAGTTTTTGCATTAAAAAAAATGACTGAGGGCTTTAAAGTACAGTTTTACTTAAAGGTAAGAGCAGCCTCTGTTCTTCAAAAAACAGCTCCATCTAAAAAGAAAAAATTATCTTCAAAAAGAGATCCCATTTTAGCTCTTGGCTTACGAGAACTTAGAGATGATATTTCTAAAGCAGAAAATATTCCACATTTTCAAATTTTCACACAAGACACCCTATACGCTATATGCGATAGTTTACCTAGAACAGAAAAAGAGTTATTAAAAGTAAATGGTATGGGGAAAATACGAGTTAAAAAGTATGGAGATGAAATTCTTGAATTAATAACATTGTATTGCAAAGAGAATGGGATTAATACTTTTAATGAACAAAAAAAAGAGGATAAAAAATCTACCAAACAAATTTCTTTTGAGTTATTTAAAAAAGGCTTGTCTGTAAAGGAAATTGCGACAGAAAGAAGTTTAACAACTGGGACTATAGAAAGTCATCTGGCTAGTTATATACCGTCTGGTGAGATAGATGTTTTGGAATTAATACCTTTAAAAAGGTATCAAAAAATGAGGAAAGAAATAGAAGCAGTGGAGTATAAAAACTTAACTCATTTAAAAGAAAATATAGATAGATCATATTCTTTCATGGAGTTAAGGATGGTGCTGCTATCTCTTAATCAAGAAATATAAAACCCAGGCCTTGTTTTTGACCTGGGTTTATACTTATGAAGAGATTTAGTACTTAATTTAATTCTCTAGTGGTAATATGAAATTCTTCATAGGTTTGTAACAAGCTCATTAAAGCAGTAATTAGATCTTGTGTTTCTAGTAAAATACTAAAATATAAAGTAGTATTTTTTGGACTAGATTCTTCTTGTCTTATTCTGGTGACTTGTTTTTCAATAGAGTTAGAAACATCTTTTAATAAGGCTTGCTTCTCTATTAATATATCCTCTAAATCATCAAAAGCTCTTAACTCGAATATAGTACTAACTTGTCCAAGCAATTCGGTTAGCTGATTGTCTATTCCTTTTAAGTCTTCTAACTGACCTTTCTTCAAGTTTTTATGATTGTTGTTTACATGTTTAAAACTAGCCCTAGAAATATAACTAATAGATTGTGCAACATCTTGCAAATAACCAAGAACTAAAATATAAAATCTACTTGCTTGAACCGAGGTGTCATCTAAAGATTTTATAAAATAGAATACGCCATCTTTTAAATTATCTATTTCTTCGTTTAATTTTCCAACGTGTTTATCTGTTTTACGTAATTTATTTAAATCATGATTAGATAAATCATTAACTACATTGGTGTATAATTTATTTACACGGTTAGCAACACCAGATATATGATCTGCACTTTCTTCAATAACTCCATTAATAGTTATTAAATCTGCTCTTTCTATATATTCTTGTTCTTTTACTTCTTTAGATTTCTTTCTATGAATGATAGTATTTCTTCCTATTAAGAAGGCTACAAGAACTAGTAATACAGGTATCATAACCATATCCCAACTAATAAGATATGCTACTAGTGCAGCAGCTAAAAATGCAGTAATGGCTGTTAAAAACCAACCTCCCACTACATTAATAACACCAGCAACTCTATAAACAGCACTTTCTCTTCCCCATGCTCTGTCTGCCAGAGAGGTACCCATAGCAACCATAAATGTTACATAAGTAGTAGATAACGGAAGTTTTAAAGAAGTAGCAATAGAAATTAAAATACCAGCAACAATTAGATTTACAGACGCTCTAACCATATCAAATGCAGGTAACTCATAGGTTTTGTCTTTTGGTAATTCAATTACTGGTTTTTGAAACTTAGAATCTACAAATGCAATTGTTTTAGCTGGCAATACATAGGTTAATCCTGCATTAATTCCCATAGATGCTCTTACTACTAACCTTGATAACGGATTTGGCTGAAATTTTTCATGACCTTCTCCTTGACGAGATAAATCTATTCCTGTTTTGATTACATTTCGTGCTTTGCTAGAAGTCCATAAGGTTACTACCATTATACCTCCTGCTATTAAAAGTAACCATACATTAGAAGGCACTTTTTTAGCTAATATTTCCATAGAAAACGCATTTGCTTCTACACCAGATATACTCCAAGCTTCATATGAATTCCATGCAGCGATTGGAACACCAATAAAATTTACTAAGTCATTACCAGAAAAAGCCATAGCCAATGAAAAAGTACCAATTCCAATAATTAGTTTCAATACATTTAAATTAAAAAACTTAATAAATACTTGAGAAATTATTGTCCACAACAAAAAACTTCCTGCTATAATAGACAGGGTATTGTCTTCAATTAAATACTTTACATCCTTATAGTAAGGAGTTCCTTTCATCCCTTTTATGATGATGAAATAGGTAATTGCAGTAATAGCAAATCCTCCAAATAGTGCATTAATATAACTAGGTCTTTTTTCAAAGTTAAAAGAGTAGATAAGTCTAGAAGCAAATTGTACAAGTGCGCCTACAGAAAATGCGACGACTACAGATAATAGAATTCCAAAAATAATTAAAGATGCTTTTTCATAGTTAATATAATTCCAAATGGCACTAATTGATTCTGCATCGTTTTGTGAAATTTTTATTAATGAAATGGCTACAGCAGCTCCTAATAACTCAAACACAATAGAAACTGTTGTAGAGGTAGGCATCCCCAGAGTATTAAATACATCTAACAACAAAATATCAGTAATCATTACTGCCATAAAAATGAACATAATGTCTTGAAACATGAACATTCCTGGGTTAAAAATTCCTTTACGTGCTACTTCCATCATTCCACTAGAGGTGATGGCACCAAAGAATACCCCAATACTTGCAATAATCATGATGTTTCTTATTGCTATTGCTTTAGAACCTATAGCTGAGTTTAAAAAATTTACAGCATCGTTACTAACTCCTACTACTAAGTCTACCGTAGCTAAGATAGCTAAGGCAATTAACATTAAAATATATGGATCTCCCATGTTCTTGTTTTTATTTTTATTACGAATTTACAGTGACTTTCGTTTATGAATGTTACCGTTATGTTATTTTATTAAAAATGAATATCAACCTGAAGTCTATACATGAATTGATTTGTTTTTGTGGCCAAGTCTAAATAGCTTACATCTGTTTGAACTTTTAATTTATGACCAACAATATATTTAGACAAACCAAGAGTGTATTGGTTTTCTGCTCCTTTACCAGTTATGTCACTATCCCAATCTATATTGGTGTACCTTCCAGAAATCTCCAAAGTTTTAGAAAGTAAATAACCTGTTTGTAAGTTTAACGCGTTACCAACCTGTACTAAATCACCTGTTAAAGTTCCATCAGAATTTTTAGCAAAAGCGTCTTCTGCATCTCTGTACGCATATTCAGCCATTACAGAAAAACCTTTGTGCTTATACATAGCATCTACAAAAACTGTTGAAATATTTGTTGAATAAAATCCAGTATCGTTTGTCATATAAGAACCCTGATTACTTCTGTTTTTTACAGCATCATTATTAAAATCATACGTAAAACCCAAAGCTAACTTAGGAGCTGGCTCAAACTTTAAATCGCTTCCCCTATAGTCTCCTTTACTAGTAAATTTCCCAAAAGGTAACAATTCAACCCTAGAAGTGTATTGATGACCTCCTAAATTTCCAGTAGTTATATTTCTACCTTCACCCTGAGATACTGCAAACATTTCTTTTACAATAAACGTATCTGTAAGATTAAAGTGATGTCTTAATTGGAATCCCATATCACGGTCTATGTTAAATCTACTATTTAACAAAGAACGATCTACTTGTTGTAAGTCTCCCGAAGAAATAACACGTTCTCTATTTCCAGGTAATTTCGTCTGGCCAAACCAAAGCACAAAATTTCCAGAAAAATTCCATTTTACTACAGCATCCAAAATATATTTAGGAGCTTCATTAGTAAATGAGGAAGCTTTTCCAATATCTCTATTAGAAAGCCCTAATTCTAATTTATATTTTAATTTTGGAGAATAAGCAAAACCACTAAATTTTAAACGAGCTCTTCTAACTAATAGATTAGAAGTTGGATTGTATAAACCATTATTAACATCCCAATTTGATGTGCCCAGCATTTGCATTCTAGCACTAACATTCATTGAGAACGAGCTGTCTTTACCAATTAAATTAAAAAGACCTTTACCAAATTTTGGAGCACTTGTTTCCTGAGAACTTAGATTTGAGCAAATAAATAAAGTTGCGCAAATAACCAGATAATTAAATTTCATAGTATGTATTAGTTTTTGTCGCTGCAAATAACCAACACTAATGTTAATTTAATGTTTCGTAATTATTAAAAAAACTGCCTTGGCCAAAGGCAGTTAATTAATCAATAATATTAATTGACAAAAACTAAATATTATGATTCTAATTAATCTTTAAGATTACTCAAATATCAAGAAAGTATTTGAACAAATAGTTTTTAAAAAATGAAGGAATAGTTAAGAAATTTAGATGAGTATCTCTATTACCATCATTTATTAAAATTACATTAAAAATTGTGTAACAATTTAATAACAAAGAGAATATGTATTTTAAATTTTCTTTTTTTCTTGAGTAGCTATAAAGTCTTTCAAATAAAAAGGTTCAAAGTACGCAACGTCTTCAGTAGTCTTATTTTTAAATTTATGGAAAGAAATAGTAGTCATTTCTTTAGCTGAAGGAAATGCATTTTCTATAAAAACGGCATTTTCATGAAGAATAATTTCTTCACATTTTTTTGCTCCATCACCTAAAAAATAAACTGTATGGTTTTGTAATTCATCTAAAAAAGATTGTGAATCAATTATTTCTGCTTTCGTTTCTCTTACAGAGTTGTAGTTTTTGTCATAAATGGCAGCGTAAACTTCCATTCTTCTTGCGTCTATCATAGGGATAATAAGACCACTGTCAATATTCATGGTTTGTGCTAAAATTTCCAAAGAATTTATTGAAATTAAAGGAATATCATTAGCAAAACACAATCCTTTTGCGGCAGAAACACCAATACGTAAACCAGTGTAAGATCCGGGACCTTTGCCTACAGCAATAGCCTCAATATCTTTAATGGTTAGTTTACTCTCTTGTAAAGCTTTATTAATTAGTGGGTGGAGCATTTCTGCATGAGAATAATCTCCAGTATTGATTTCCTTTAAACTAATTAACTCTCCACAATTTGCAATGCTAACAGAGCAATTTTTTGTAGAAGTTTCTATGTGTAATATGGTACTCAAAAACTTTTTTTGTAAAGATAAAGTATAAAAAAATGGCAACCAAAAGTTGCCGTTTTATCTACTATATAGTTGTCTAGTCTAGATTAAAATCTCCGTAATAAAACTGAAGTACCTTGGTTTTAAATACAAAATCATATTTGGCTCTAATTAATGCAGATTCAGCGCTTACCAATCTAGTTCTTACCAAATCAAAGTCAAATAAAGTGCTAGCTCCTAAATTATAACTCTCTTGTGCATTTTTAAAGGCCTCTCTTTGTGATTTCAATGAAATGGTTGCTGCTTCAAAAGTTTTTGAGGCTGCTTTAGCGTCTGCAAATGCTTGCTCAATAGTTTGTTGTAGTTGTAGTTTTTGATTGTCTAGGTTTAACAGAGATAATTCTCTATTTATGTAAGATTTTGCTACATTATTTTTTGTTTGAAATCTATTAAAAATCGGGATATTTAGTGACAATGATACTCCGTAGGTAACCCTATCTTTTAGTACTTGTTTGAAAAAGTATTCATTTTTTTGACCAGGAAATAAATTATTCATCTGGTTAAAGTATGAGGTTCCCCCGCTAATACTATAATTTACACTTGGTAAAAATGCTCCTTTAGATAATTCTATATTTAAATCTGCATTTTGAATACCTAATTCAGCATTTTTAATTTGAGGTTGAGTGGTTAATGCTTTCTCATAAACAACGTCAGATGATTCATACAGTAAAAGGCCTGAGGGTGAATTTACAGTCATGTCTTCTATGTCAAATCCTACTGAAGATATTTGTAATAATTGAGCTAAATTTAGTAATGCTAGGGTTAGTGTATTTTCACGAGCAATTACGTTTTGTTGATCATTCGCTGCAGTAGACTGAGTATTTAAAAGATCTCCTTTAGGTATAATACCAGCTTCAAATCTTTGGCTAGCTGCTTCAACTTGTTTTTTGCTAATTTCTGACTGAACCTTGGCTACAGATAAATTCTCTTTTGCAAAAAGGATATTTAAATACCCATTAACAACAAATAGAGAAACATCATTTTGTGCTTTTTCTAGATCTAGTTTACTAGATTCTATACCTAATTGAGCTTGTTTGTAGGAATTTAAATTTCTAAACCCATTAAATATAGTACCGTTTACTCCAAGATTAAACCGCCCGTTAAAATTGGTGGTGTTTTTTAATACTCCTGTTTGGTCTGGTGATAGCCCAGAGTTAATCCCTCCACTAGAACTTGCTCCAATGGTTGGCAGAAAATTACCTTGAGTAATTTCAACATCTCTCTCTGAAAGTGAAATACTAAGCGCACTTTGTTTGATTGAAATATTATTTTCTAGTGCGTAATCTACACACTTTTTTAATGACCATTTTTCTTGTGAATAAACACTAGAGGTCATAAAAATAGACGCAATTAGTAAAAATTTTATTTTCATTTGAGGTATTTTATATTTTGTGTTACTAGAACATTCTTTATGTTTATAGGTATCTAGACCTTAATCGCTTCCCATAAGACGACCAAAACTAGAATATGTTACACGTAACAACTCTTATTGAAATGTTAATTTTTAGCTCTTTTTTTATATCGATAGATAAAGTAGAACAATACACCAATTAGTAGGTAAGGAAACACCATTAAATAAGTAATACCGTTATTAATACCTTCTGCCATTGTAACGTCTCCTGTTTCAACAACAGCTTTACACATTGCACACTGAGAGAATGAATTTGATGTACTTAAAAATATAAAAATAAATACAAGTAGATATTTAAAATGATTAAGCATAGTATGGAGATATCATTAAGTAAACAATGACTCCTGTTACTGCTACATACAGCCAAAGTGGAAAGGTAATTTTGGCAATTTTTTTATGCTCAGTAAATTTTCCAAATTTTGCTCTCATTAATGTAACTAACACAAAAGGAATTACTACGATTGATAAAACAATGTGGGTGATTAAAATGAAGTAATAAAAATATTTGATGATTCCTTCACCACCAAAAGTAGTAGAATCTGAAGTCATATGGTAAGCAACATACATCACAAGAAATAACACAGAGCATAGTATGGCAAGTGTATTTAACTTTTCATGAAGATTCTTTCGGCCCTTTTTAATAGCTATTACAGCTGAAACAAGCAAAATAGCAGTGATCCCATTTATTGTTGCATAAATAGGAGGTAAAAAACTAAGAGGTTTCACATCAAAACCTAATTCTCTTAAATTTATACCAAATAAAGCAGCTACAGCTACTGGAATAACAATTGAAAGAATTGTAATTCCTCTCTTATATTTTTTTTCTGTTGATTTGTTAGTATTCATCTAGTAGTATTTTAATATCTTCTTTTAACTCATTTATTTGATTTGGGAATCCGTTTTCTTCAATAGCCCTATAATATAATATTGGATTTCCTTGTGAATCTTTTCTTGACCTAATTACTCCTTTCTTATCAACTAAAGCAAATAATCCAGAATGTTCAAAACCACCGTGTTCTATGTTTTCGTCTATTCCAGCATATAACTTAAAGCCATTGTTAGATAGATTAAAAACTGTTTCTTCAGATTTTCCAGTTAAAAGATGCCAGTTTTTATGTGTTATGCTGTTGGTGATGGCATAATTTTCCAGAACCTCTTGAGTATCAATTTTAGGAGTAATAGATATTGAGGCAATTCCAACATTTGAATTTTCAGCAAACTCTTCTTGAATTAATAACATTTGTTCATTCATTAGAGGACAGATAGTAGGGCATGTGGTGAAGAAAAACTCTACAACATACACCTTTCCTTGATAGGTTTCGTTATTAATAGTTTTGCCATGTTGATTTATAAATTCAAACGGAGGAACTTTGTTGTAAACAAATAATTGACTTTCGTTATCTGTATTACTTTTTTGTGTTTTATTAAGTCTATTATCGTCTATAATGGTTTCATTTGAGATTCTATCATCAAGATTTCTTACCACATAAATACCAAATATTAGAATGATAAAAGAGATGCCTATATATGAATTCTTCTTACTCATATAACTAGTTTTTTCTGTCTGCTTTATTTTTATTTTTAAAAGCTGCTCTATATTCATAAAGCAAAACTTTTATGTCATCTTCCATCTTATTATTCAGCTCAGCAACAGATTCTATGTTGTAGCCATACATTATTTCATTTTTTTCATCACCATCTTTATCTCTTCCTCTTAAATTAAGTTCTTTGTCTAAAAGATAAACTTGGTTAGAGTATAAGGAAGAGTCTAATATTTTGTTAGTTTTCAAATTCCTATGTAGTGATAAAATGGCATCTCTATTCATAGCGATAAAGTTCCATTTAGACATGTCTGTAAAAGCACTTAAATCAGATTTTAATTTATCAACACTATCTTCGGAAGATGTTGGGTATATAGCAATGATTTGAAAGGGCCTATATCCATAAAATTCTTTGTAAATTTTTTGATTCAAATTAAAAAATCCTCCTTTTTTTGTAGCTACATCATTTCCTAAAAAACATAACACGGTAACGTGGTCAGTTAGAGAAATTGAATCTTCAAGTACATTAAAGGAAACTGTCTTTGTTAGCGTAGGTAATTTCTTAAAGTTATTAATTCCTGTAGAAAGAATTATAAAAAACAGCAAAGGAAACACAAACAATGCAATGAGTACAAATCGTTTTTTCGTAATTTTCATAATTAGTGATAAAAAAAGGCGGTTAAAAACCACCTTGATTATATGTTGTTACCAACGCACCAAGGGTGCTAATGTACTATATAAGTAGTCTCCTTCTATAAGTAAAAGAGTTACTAAATAAATAATTAAAAATACTGCAGTCCAAACAACAGCTCTCCTGAACCATGTTTTTTCACCCTCCATGTGCATGAATGACCATGTTATCCCGTAAGCTTTGGCTAGCGTTAAAATAATGAATAGCCAGTTTAAAGGACTAGTTCCTAAGAAACTTGTTAAATGAAGAACATCTGGTTTATAGATACCCAATATAACTTCTACAATTGTAATTGCCGAAAGTATCCAGAATACATTCCAGATTCTTTTTGTATGTGATTGTGCGTGTGCCATGTGTGCTATTAATAAAAATTAAACTAGGTAGAAAAATGTAAATACAAATACCCAAACTAGATCAACAAAGTGCCAATATAATCCTACTTTTTCAACCATTTCATAATGCCCTCTTTTTTCATAAGTTCCAACAATAACATTAAAGAAAACAATAATATTAAAGATGATTCCTGAAAAAACGTGAAAACCGTGAAATCCAGTAATGAAGAAAAAGAAGTCAGCAAAAATTGTGTTTCCATATTCGTTAACTTCTAGATTAGCTCCTTCTACAATTAATCTAGTTTTAGCGAGTTCTTCAGCTCCTTTTTCTCTACTGAGAATTGTTTTTTGTTTTTTGTCTAAATCAATTAATTCTGTTCTTATTTGGATATCTGGGTTTCCTTCATAAGAGCTGATAATTTGAGCAATAGAATATTGTGAAATTGTCCCTTCATCTTCAAACCACAACCCATTCCCTTTTGTATGTTGTACTCTGGCATTTCCTCTGTCGCCAACAACAAAGTCTGCAAGAGCAATTTGTTTGAATATTGCATTCCCGTCTTTATCAACTCCACTTTGTTTAGTGAATTGCAGAATTTTACCATCTGTAGTCTTTACAGCTCCATAAGTTCCATTGATAAAAGTATTCCATTCCCAGGCTTGTGAACCTACAAAAATAATACCTCCAATAATTGTAAGCAGCATATAAACCGTTACTTTATTCTTATTCATTTGATGTCCAGCATCTACAGCAAGCACCATGGTCACTGATGAAGCAATTAAAACAAAAGTCATAAAAGCAACGTAAATCATCGGGAATTCACCGTGAACAAAAGGCACGTGAGTAAACACTTCGTCTGCAATTGGCCAAGAATCAATGAATTTAAAACGTGTTAGTCCGTAAGCTGCTAAAAAAGCAGAAAATGTTAGGGCATCAGATACGATAAAAAACCACATCATCATTTTTCCATAACTGGCTCCAAAAGGTTTTACTCCTCCACCTCCCCAAGTAGGCTTATTATCGTTAGGTACAGCAATATTTGCTTCCATAAATTTTATATAAAATTTTCTTTAATTTTTGCCAAAATTAATCAATTTTCATCATCTAATAAAATAGAAAAAGAAAAATAAATAAATCCATAAAACATCTACAAAGTGCCAGAAGATAGCTCCTAGTTCAAAGCCTAGTAGGTCATCAGATTTGTATTTATATTTAAAATGATTATAAATTACAACTGTTAAGACTAAAATCCCAGCAATTACATGAAATGCGTGCATTAAAGTGATCCCAATAATAAAAGAGGTAGACACAGTACTTGATGGTCCTGTAAAAAACAATCCAACGTTTCTTAACTCTTCAAAACCTGCATACTGTTGCCACATAAAACTAATTCCTAATACAAAAGTGATTAGCAAGAATATGATGGATTCTGTACGTTTATTTTTTTTGATGAGTTTCTGAGAAATAAAAATACTGATACTACTCATTACAATCAATATACTACTAATATAAAAAGCATCTGGTAGCTCAAAAGTAACCCAATCATCTCTTTTCATACTAATTACATATGCACTAGTTAATCCTGCAAAAAACATGACCATACTAATCATCGAAACCCAAAGCATTGGTTTCGCAGATTTTTTTCTTCCAACTGTTAACTCTTTCTCTAAGTCTTTTTCGCTAATATTCATGGTTAGTGTAGAAATTTATCGATTACGTATATGATTTGAATCATCGTGATATATATGACACTAGAAAGCATTAGTTTTCTTGCTTCTATGTTGGTTTGTTTTTTATGTAACAGAACTCCATAATACAACATAGATAAACCCAATAGAGCTATAATTATCGCTGTAATTGGATGAATGTAGAATGCTCCAGTTAATTTAAATACGGGTAAAATAGAGACCAATATCATAATTACTGTGTAAAAAATAATTTGTTTGGTTGCAGATTCGTCTTTCTTATCCATAGGAAGCATAATGAACCCTGCTTTTTTGTATTCCTCAAATTGTAACCAGCCAATAGACCAAAAGTGAGGAAACTGCCAAAAGAATTGAATCATAAATAAAAACCCAGCTTCTATTCCAAATTGATTTGTAGCCGCAACCCAACCCAGCATAAATGGGATGGCTCCTGGAATTGCTCCAACAAATACAGCTAATGGCGAAACTGGTTTTAAGGGAGTGTACGCACAAGTGTACAAAAATATAGAGATAGCTCCAAAAAGGGCACTTTTTGGATTTATACCATACAATATGCCTAGTCCTACAATGGTAGATGTAATGGCAAAAATTATTGCCGTAGTTTTAGTCATTCTTCCTGTCGGAAGAGGTCTACTCATGGTTCTTTTCATTAAAGAATCGGTGTCTTTTTCAATAACTTGATTAAATGCATTGGAAGCTGCTACCATTAAAAAGCCTCCTAAACTTAATAAAAAAAGAGTTTGATAATTTATGATGTCTACAGCTAAAAGATATCCTGCAACAGAAGAAAAAACCACACTTAGAGACAAGCCTACCTTCGCGAGTTGTTTGAAGTCCGAGATGACTCTTCTAAAGGTTGTTTTTGTATCGATAGCCGTTGTTAAATTCATTAGAAAATAAATCGATTGCAAAGATATTTCATAATAATTGAAATCCCATAGGTTTTACAAAATATTCAGTTAAAATAAAATTAAAATAATTTTTAAAAGTCTTTGTAGTTTCCTTTTTTGTTTTAAATTTGCATCCCATTCTAATGAATGGATGTTCATTAAAATACGACTACGCGAAAGTAGCTCAGGGGTAGAGCATCACCTTGCCAAGGTGAGGGTCGCGGGTTCAAATCCCGTCTTTCGCTCTATTCTACAAAAATATACCAATGCAGAAGTGGTGGAATTGGTAGACACGTTGGACTTAAAATCCAATGGGCAGTAATGCCCGTGCGGGTTCAAGTCCCGCCTTCTGTACAAAAAAAAGCCAAGACATATGTCTTGGCTTTTTTACATTTATATACGTTTTATTGTTTAGCCTCTGTGCCAGCAATAACCTTCATTAAAGGTCTCATTTCCCAGGTTACTTTTTCTAATTTGTCAAAAGGTAATCCTTTAATTACTCCTTCTCCTGCAAGATGCTTCATAGCATTAGCTAAACTATCATACGAGTCATAATACATTATAGACGAATAGTCTTTTCCTTGTGGGGTTATTTTAGTTGCCATTCCCCATCCAACCATACCGTGGTCACTCATGTTTTTCTTAAAATGTGGTAGCACGTATTTTTTAGAGCTCGCCGCAACTGCATCTACATCATCGGGTGTAGCAAAATTCAAAATAACGTATTCAGCATTTGCAGTATTAGGTATTGTCATTTCCATTTTATAGGTATAGCTCTTGTCAAATTTATACTTTGAGCCATCACTAAACAATACATCAGGTTTTATACCCACTACTTTTTCAGAATTATTCCACCATGCATTTTTATTAGCTGCTGTATTGATGTCTGGATAAGCATTTACCCATATATAATTAAAATCGTCAGGCCCTGGATTGGTGTTTTTTAATAATGCCCAACCTAAAAGGTTTCCATTGTTTACGGCATCCTGTGCAATTTGCTTACTGTAATTCATTTCTACATTTAAAAATTGCTCTACATCTTCTTGCTCAACTTTAACTGGACTAAATACTACTATTTGAGCTAGTAAAATATTGATAGTAAATAATGCAATAAGTAAACTAAATACTTTTTTTTTCATGGTTCTTGTTTTTTAAGTTAAATCCAAACTTAAAAAAATTAATTTCTTAAAACAATTAATTTTTAAAATATTTTTTTAGATTTGAAAGTATTCTACCGTATACATTAAAGTGTAATTTGTCTGTCTATTTGTTGATCTAATGAGATAAATGTTTCCGTTCTGGAAACCCCTTTTATTCGTTGAATATCATTGTTGAGTAAATACATGAGATCTTCATTATTTTTACTCAGTATCTTTATTAAGATTGCCCAATTACCAGTTGTGTAATGGCTTTCTACAACCTCAGGTATTTGTTTTAGTTTTTTTATTGCTGACGAATACATTGCTGCTGAATCTAAAAAAATACCCACAAAGGCAGTGGTAGTATATCCCAAAGCTTTTGGATTCAAAATTAGTTTTGAGCCAGCCATTAAATCAGAGCTTTCTAGTTTTCGTAAGCGTTGATGAATTGCAGCTCCAGATATCCCAACTTCTCTAGCTATCGATAAAATGGGTGTTCTTGCGTCTTCAACGAGCCTTTTGATTATAATTTTATCAATCCCATCAATTTTGATTTTACTAGCCATAGTTTTGTGTAAATTTTTGAATGTAATTTTCAAATATATTAAAAAAGGGAGAATATAACTATATCCTCCCTTTTGCTAATATTATATAAGTAAAAAATATTATTTTGATTTCATTTCAAAACCTTCCATAAATTTAGTGGTATAGTTTCCAGCAATATAATCTGGATGATCCATTAATTGTCTGTGAAAAGGAATGGTTGTTTTAACACCCTCTATAATAAACTCATCTAGAGCTCTTTTCATCTTGTTAATTGCTTCTTCTCTAGTTTGTGCCGTAGCAATTAGTTTTGCAATCATTGAATCATAGTTAGGTGGAATCATATATCCAGAATATACGTGAGTATCTAAACGAATTCCGTGGCCACCTGGAGCATGAAATGTTGTTATTTTTCCTGGTGAGGGTCTAAAATTATTATAGGGATCTTCTGCATTTATTCTACATTCTATAGAATGTAATTTTGGCAGATGGTTTTTTCCAGAAATAGGAACTCCGGCTGCAACTAATATTTGCTCTCTAATTAAGTCATAATTTATAACCTCTTCTGTAATAGGGTGTTCTACCTGTATACGAGTATTCATTTCCATAAAGTAGAAGTTTCTGTGTTTATCAACTAAAAATTCTACTGTTCCAGCACCTTCATACTTTATGTATTCTGCTGCTTTTACAGCAGCTTCTCCCATCTTATCTCTTAATTCATCGGTCATAAACGGAGACGGAGTTTCTTCTGTTAGTTTTTGATGACGTCTTTGAACAGAGCAATCTCTTTCAGATAAATGACAGGCATGACCAAAAGAATCTCCTATAATTTGAATTTCAATATGTCTAGGTTCTTCAATTAACTTTTCTAAATACATGGCATCATTTCCAAAAGAGGCCTTGGCTTCTTGTCTAGCAGAATCCCATGAGTCCTGAAGTTCTTCAGCTTTCCAAACAGCTCTCATTCCTTTACCTCCACCACCAGCAGTAGCTTTTAACATAACTGGATATCCAGCATCTTTGGCTAATTTTTCACATTCTTTAAAATCTTTTATGATTCCTTCAGAACCAGGTATACAAGGAACACCTGCTGAAATCATGGTAGATTTTGCTGAGGCTTTATCTCCCATTTGATCAATCATTTCTCCTGTAGCCCCAATAAATTTAATATCATGTTCTTCACATAATTTGGAGAATTTTGCATTTTCAGACAGAAACCCATAACCTGGGTGTATGGCATCTGCATTTGTAATTTCTGCTGCAGCAATGATATTAGACATCTTCAAATAGGAATCTGAGCTTGGTGCTGGTCCTATACAGACAGCTTCATCTGCAAACTTAACATGTAAACTTTCAGCGTCTGCTGTAGAATAAACAGCTACACTTTTTATCCCCATTTCTTTACAAGTTCTAATTACTCTTAAAGCAATTTCACCTCTGTTTGCAATCAATATTTTTTTAAACATAATTGTATTATTTTGTTCTTAATGTTAAAAGACAGTAATGTTCTTTTAACTAAAAAATTAAGAAGGATCTACCAAGAATAAGGGTTGGTCAAACTCTACAGGAGATGAATCGTCTATAAGAACCTTTACAATAGTTCCAGAAACTTCAGATTCAATTTCATTGAAAAGTTTCATTGCTTCAATAATACATACAGTGTCTCCAACATTTATGGTACTACCAACTTCAACAAATAAAGGTTTGTCTGGAGCGGGCTTTCTATATAGTGTCCCAATAATTGGTGATTTGATGGTTACGTATTTAGAGTCATCATTTTTGCTTTCTGGAGCTGGAGTTGCAGGTGTTTCACTTATCACTTGCGGAGTAGAAGCTTGAATAACCTGAGGAGCTGCCATGATTGGAGCTGGCTGGGTATAGGTAACTTCAGTTCTCTCAGAACCAGTTTTAATGGTGATTTTTATATCTTCCATTTCTAACTTAACTTCGTTTGCTCCTGATTTAGCAACAAATTTGATAAGATTTTGAATTTCTTTAATATCCATTACACTTAGTTTTAATTTTTTAATTTTATGAATTATAAGCCCATTTTAAGTAAATAGCTCCCCAAGTGAAGCCACCACCAAATGCGGCAAATATTAAATTATCTCCTTTTTTTAATTGATTTTCGTAATCTGCAAGTAACAGCGGTAGGGTAGCAGAAGTAGTGTTTCCATATTTGTGAATATTCATCATTACTTTTGAACTATCTAAATTTACTCTTTTTGCTGTAGCTTCAATAATTCTTTTGTTAGCCTGATGAGGAACCAGCCAATTAATTTCGTCATGAGAAAGGTTATTTCTTAATAACATTTTCTCAGCTACGTCTGCCATGTTAGATACAGCAAATTTGAAAACTGTTTTACCTTCTTGATGAACAAAATGTTGCCCATTTTTCAAGGTGCTCTCTGAGGGAGGAAGTATAGAACCACCTGCTTCAATTTTCAAAAATTCTCTTCCAGCTCCGTCACTTCTTAGATACTCATCTTGAAGACCTAATCCGTCTGAGTTTGGTTCAAAAAGAGCTGCACCAGCTCCGTCACCAAAAATAATACACGTAGCTCTGTCTGAATAGTCAATAATAGAAGACATCTTATCTGCTCCTATAAGTAATACTTTTTTATATCTGCCAGATTCTATGTAAGAGGCTGCTGTAGACATGCCATATAGAAAACTTGAACAAGCTGCTTGAAGATCGTATGCAAAAGCATTTGTAGCTCCTATTTCAGTTGCAGTATAAACTGCTGTAGAGGCTACTGGTAAATCAGGAGTTGCGGTTGCAACAATAACCATGTCTATGTCTTCTGGGTTAGTTTTTGATTTTCTCAGTAAGTTTTGAGCTGCTCTAATAGCCATGAAGGAAGTTCCTTGATTAGGCTCTTTTAAAATTCTCCTTTCTTTGATGCCTGTTCTTGTGGTAATCCAGTCATCATTTGTTTCAACAAGAGTTTCCAATTCTTTATTGGTTAAAACGTAATCAGGAAGATACTTCCCAACTGCTGTTATAGCTGCAGTTATTTTAGACATATTATAACTTATAATAAAGAGGATTTTTATTTTTATGACCCTCTTCTAATCGGCTGACTAAATTAGTAAAAATAATTTTAGTTTTTTTTAATAAAACACCTAAAAAAGGCGATTTTTTGGCAAAAAACATAAAAAAACCCTCAAAAAGAGGGCTTTTTTTGTGTTTTTTAGTAAAAAACTATGCTTCTGCAGCAGTAGATTCTAATACTATTTGACCTCTATAATATAGTTTTCCTTCATGCCAGTGAGCTCTGTGGTATAAATGAGCTTCTCCAGTTGTTGGATCTGTAGCTATTTGTTGGTCAGCAGCTTTATAATGTGTTCTCCTTTTATCTCTTCTTGTTTTAGATATTTTTCTTTTAGGATGTGCCATTTTATGTCTTTTTTTCTGTGATTAAACTTTTTAATTTATCCCATCTAGGATCTGTAATATCCTCATTTGATGTAGATTTATTTTTTTTAATTTCTAATTCTCTTAATTTATTTAAAGCTTCAGAGTCCATTGTACCATCAAGTACTTTTGGATGAACTTTTTTTGTTGGTACAGAGAGTATTATTAATTCATAGATAAATTGACTTACATCTAATTCGTAATATTCATGAGGAATAATAATCATTTCATCATTATCGTCATTATATTCTTGTCCAAACTTAATAACCAAAGGTAAATTTCCATTGATTTTCTGATTAAATGGTTCTAAAGAGGTGTCACAATCAACATTTACAGTTCCGTTTACTTCAAAATTTAATTCAAAGAAAGTTGTTTTTTTTTCAAAAACTAAGGTTACTTGTAAACTACTATTGTTAAACTCATTAAAGCCATAAGCATCAAAGAACGTGTTATCAATTTCATATTCAAATAAATGCTTTCCTTGCTTTAGTCCTATAAAAGGAATAATATATTGTTTCAAGTTTGACATTATTAGCTAATGAATTTGAGCGTGCAAAGATATGAAAATGTTTTAATTAACTATTATTTTTTTATCAATTTCTAGACTGTTTTTTTAGCTTTAAAACATTTTGCGTGAGTTCTTTATACTCTTTTCTGTTTTTGAATATTTTAATGCCTGTAAAAACTGCTTCTTTAAAAGAATCTGAGCTAGCAATACCTTTACCAGATATGTCAAATGCAGTTCCATGGTCTGGAGAAGTTCTTACATGACTTAATCCGGCAGTAAAATTTACTCCATTTCCAAAAGTTAATGCTTTAAAAGGAGCTAAACCTTGATCGTGATACATGGCTAACACCCCATCAAATTGCTTGTATGTTTCAGATCCAAAAAAACCATCAGCAGCATAGGGTCCAAAAACTAGTATTCCATTTTCATTTATAGATTTAATAGTAGGCTCAATAAGATTATTTTCTTCATTCCCTATAACTCCATTATCTCCAGAATGAGGATTTAATCCAAGTACTGCTATTTTAGGTTTATTGATGTTGAAATCTTTTTTTAAGGATTGGTTAAGTATCTTAACCTTACTTTCAATGAGTTCAGGTGTAATTGTTTCAGCAATTTTAGAAATTGGAATATGACCAGTAATGAGCCCAATTCTTAAAAAATCATTCATAAGTATCATTAAACTCTCTCCTTCTAAATTATGTTCTAAGAATTCAGTGTGGCCAGAAAAATTAAATTCATCAGATTGGATAGTTTCTTTATTAATTGGGGCAGTTATTAATACATCAATATTTTCGTTTTTTAATGATTGAGTGGCTTGGTTTAATGATTTATAAGCATATAGGCCTCCAGTTTTTGTAGCATTACCAATTTCAATTGTTACATCTTCTTCCCAAATAGTTAAAATATTTATTTTTCCATGAATTATTTGATCAATTGAATGAATTTCTTGAACAGTAGTTTCTATGTTCAATATTTTTTTGTGAATAGAAATTATTTTTTTAGAACCAAATAAAACAGGTGTACAAAATTCTAACATTCTCTTATCCTCAAATGTTTTCAATATAACTTCAATACCAACGCCATTTACATCACCTAAAGATATCCCAACTACTATTTTATCTTTTTTATTCATTTCTAAAACTTAATATGTCTATTTTTGTTTATCACAAAAGTAACTAAATTTATATTCATGTTTACTGGAATTATCGAGACATTAGGCCGTGTTAAAAAGATTAAAAAAGATCAAGGTAATACTCATTTTACGATTCAAACAAATATCACTAATGAGTTAAAAATTGATCAAAGTGTTGCGCATAACGGTGTTTGCTTAACAGTTGTGGAAATTTTTGATGATAACTATGTAGTGACTGCAATAAAAGAAACCTTAGATAAAACAAATTTAGACAAGCTATCTGTAGATGAGGAGGTAAATATTGAAAGAGCGATGAAATTAGGAGACAGATTAGACGGTCATATCGTTCAAGGGCATGTAGATCAAATTGCTGTTTGTACTGAAATTATTGAAAATGATGGAAGTTGGATTTTTACTTTTTCTTACGATTCTAATGCCAACAACATTACCATAGAAAAAGGTTCTATAACTGTTAACGGTGTAAGTCTTACTGTGGTTGGTTCTAAATCAAATCAATTTAGTGTAGCAATCATCCCATATACCTACGAAAACACAAACTTTTGTAAATTAGAGCAAGGTTCTGTTGTTAATCTAGAATTTGATGTTATAGGTAAATATGTAGCCAGACTTCATAAGTTACAAAACTAGTTTTAAACTTTTCTTTTTCGAAGCTGCATCAAGCATCAATAAATCAACTATTTAAAAATTGATTAGTATATGTTTTGTACGTTGATGAAGAATTGTTTACGAAATTGAGGTGATGATAGTAGGACTGCTATTCTTATGATCTTATCTAAATTGGGGTTTAGAATCAATAAAATTAAATATAATTTTATTTTAAATTGTGGACCCAGAAGGGCTCGAACCTTCGACCCCCTGATTATGAGTCAGGTGCTCTAACCAACTGAGCTATGGGTCCATAAATATGGACGGCAAATGTAATACTTTTTTACAATTTTATAACACCAAAAAATAAATTTTATTTATTTCTACCCATTAAAAAAGCTCCAAATGAAATAAGCTTTTCTTTGTTGGATTCACTAATGTTCATTTTTTCTAACAAATTAAAAGATGAGGTAGTGTAATCTTCAATTAATTTTTGAATTAACAATGGAATATCACACCTTTCAAAAATTCTTTTTACTTCATCAATTTTGATAGAATTGTCTTCTAATTTTTGTTTGTAGAAAAATTCTAATTTTTTCTTATCCTCAGGGCTTGATAATTCCATGGCCTTGATGTACAAAAATGTTTTTTTGTTTTCGATAATATCACCACCCACTTGTTTTCCAAATGTCTCAGGGTCACCAAATGTGTCAAGGTAATCGTCTTGTAGTTGAAAAGCGAGTCCTAGATTTAAACCATATTCATATAATAAATCTGCATTTTTTTCTGATGACTCTGCAACGATGGCCCCCATTTTTAGTGCAGCAGCAACTAAGACGGAGGTTTTTAAGCGTATCATGTTCAAGTACTCACTAATAGTAACTTCTTTTCTGGTTTCAAAGTCTATATCTAACTGTTGACCATCACAAACCTCTATTGCGGTTTTACTAAAAAGGATTGCTAGTTTTTGAAAAATAGTAGGAGGATAATTTTCAAAATATTGATAAGCCAAAATTAACATAGCGTCTCCTGAAAGTATTCCTCTGTTTAAGTCCCATTTTTCATGAACGGTTTTTTTTCCTCTCCTCAAAGGGGCGTCATCCATGATGTCATCGTGAACAAGTGTAAAGTTGTGAAAAACTTCAACTGCTAATGCTGCTGGTAGCGCTTTTGTAAAGTTTCCAGACAAAATATCGGCTGCCATTAAAGTCAAAATTGGGCGAATACGTTTTCCAGAAAGTTGAATAATGTACACTATTGGTTCATAAAGATTTTTAGGTTCTCTATTCCAATTTTTTTTATCTAAATATTCTTCAAATTCCGTTTGATATGATGTTAAATCCAAAGTCTCTATAAATTTCAACAAAAATAAGATTTAAGATTTGTATAAATGTTAAGAATGTTAAAAAATGATTAAACTTAGGAAACTATTTTTGTTTCTAAAGTTTCCAATGTAAATTTGCATAACCTTAATTATGAAAGAAAAAATTTTATTTAACGCATCTGAAATGTTTTTAAACTTCGGGTTTAAGAGTGTTACTATGGACGATATTGCTAATACTTCTGGAATTTCAAAAAAAACAATTTATGCACATTTTAAAAATAAAACAGAATTAGTTGTTGCGGTTACGCTCAATATATTTGATGTTGTAAAAAAAGGGATTGACGTAATTCATGAACAACAACAGAATCCAATTATTGAGTTATTTGAAATTAAAAGATTTGTAATGGAACATTTAAAAGATGAAAAATCATCACCACAGTATCAATTACAAAAATATTATCCTAAAATTTTCAAGAACTTAAAACTCAAACAATTTGATGTTATGCATGGGCTCATAAAAGAAAATTTGATGAAAGGAATCAAGCAAAATTTGTATAGAAAAACAATCGATATAGATTTTATCGGTAGAATCTATTTTCAAGGGATGACTGGTATAAAGAATAAAGATTTATTTCCATTAAATAATTATTCAATGTTAACATTAACTAATTATCATTTAGAATATCATTTAAGAGGAATTTGTACTTCAAAAGGACTTGAAGAATTAAATAAACAATTAAGTAACTAATAGATTTAACATTCAAAAAACACTCAAAAGAAATTTACAAAAAATATCAAATGAAAAAACACATCATATTAACCTCTATTCTTTTTCTAAGTTTAGTTATTCATGGACAAGAAAAAAGTATGATTGTCTCTCTTGAAGAGGCTGTAATTTTTGCATTAGAAAATAATTACAATATTAAAGAATCAAAAAATAGTGTCCTTTCAGCTAAAGAAACAGTATGGGAAACAACAGCCACTGGTTTGCCTCAAGTTAATGCGACTGTAAATTATCAAAACTTTATAAAACAACCTGTTTCATTGTTGCCTGCAGCAGCCTTTGATAATACTGTTTCTGTTGTTCAAACTGTTGAAGATTATTTTGGTATACAATCTAATAGAGATCCAGTATTACCTCAGGGCTTTATTCCTGTCGTTTTTGGAACTCAACAAAATTTAAATGCTTCGGTAACCCTAACACAACTATTGTTTGACGGGTCTTATCTTGTTGGTTTACAGGCATCTAGGGCCTATTTGAAAATTTCAGAACAAGCTAATGAAAAAACAGAAATTTTAACAAGAGAAGCTGTAATTAATACCTATGGAAGTGTCTTGGTAACAGAAAAAAGTATAGCCATACTTAAAAGTAATCTTAAGATTTTAGAAAAAAATTTAAATGACGCTAAAAAAATCTATGAAAATGGGTTTAATGAACAAGAAGATGTTGAGCAGTTAGAAATTACTTATGGAACCCTAAAAAATCAGTTAAACAATATGCAAAGAATGAAAATTATTGCATATCAAATGCTAAACTTATCTATGGGATTATCTATAGATACTGAACTTATTTTGACTGATAGTTTAGACTCATTAGCAGAAAAAAATATTGATTTAGGACTTATTTCAGAATCATTTAACCTATCCAATCACATTGATCTTAAAATCGCTGAAAATGATAGAGAGTCTAAAAGATTAATGATGCAATTAGAAAAAAGTAAGGCATTGCCAAGCCTATCTGCTTTTGTAAATTACGGAAAGCAAGCTTACTCAGATTCATTTACTTTTTTTAAAGGAAACCAGCAATGGTTTGGCTCATCATTATTGGGAGTTAGTTTAAACGTACCTATTTTTAGTAGTTTAGGAAGAAAGGCCAAAACAGCACAAGCAAAAATTGCTTTAGAATCTGCAGATATCAAGTTAATTGAAATTAAGCAACGCTTAAATTTAAATGCTCAGAAAGCAAAAAATGAATATCAATTAAGTATTCAAAATTATAATACTGCAAGAAGAAATGTAGACTTATCTGAACGAATTGAGAAAAAGCAACGCACTAAATTTTTTGAGGGAATTTCTTCCAGCTTTGATTTGTTGCAAGCTCAAAATCAATTGTACACGCAACAGCAAAATTACGTTCAATCTATGCTAGACTTAATAGCTAAAAAAGCAGCTTTAGAAACTGCACTAAATATACCCATTAAATAAAAAAAAATCATGAAAAATACATACCTACTAATTCTAATCACTGTTTTCTTAAATTCATGCAGTAACAAAAAACAACTTTCATTAGAGGAGGTTTTAGTAACTAATGATGTAGAATTGTTAAAATCTAGAAAATCTGAGATAGATGCTAAATTAGAGGAACTATCGTTAGACTTAGACCAATTAAATAATAAATTAAGTATTCTAAATAAAGATAGAAATACTCCTTTAATTACAACCATTACTACAAGTGAACAGAAATTTAATCACTTCATAGAGCTTCAAGGGAATGTAAAAACAAAACAAAATGTTTTGGTATATCCAGAAATGCCAGGAATCTTAAATAAAGTTTATGTAAAAGAAGGTCAGAAAGTCATAAAAGACGAGATTTTAGCTACAATAGACGATGGAGGCTTGTCTCAACAATTGTTGTTGTTAAAATCAAATGAACAACTAGCAAAAACTACATTTGAACGTCAAAAAAGATTATGGGATCAGCAAATTGGTTCAGAAATACAATATTTACAGGCTAAAACTTCCTATAATTCTCAAAAAAATGCCACAAGACAACTTAAAAAGCAGTTAGGTAAGTTTACAATTAGAGCTCCTTTTTCTGGAATTATAGATAATGTTTTTAAAGAAAAAGGAACAGTGGTAGCTCCTGGACCAGGAGCAGAAATATTTAGAATTATAAACCTCTCTAATATGTATATAGAAACAGATGTGCCTGAGAGTTACATATCTAGCATTAAAAAAAATAAAATGGTAGAAGTAAATTTTCCAATACTTGGTAGATCTTATGATACCAGTATTAGACAGGTTGGTAATTTTATAAACCCAAGTAACAGAACTTTTAGAATAGAAGTAGGTATTCCAAATTTAGATGGTGAAATAAAACCAAATCTTACAGCTAAATTAAGGTTAAACGACTACTCAAACTCTAATGCAATTTTAATACCTCAATCAATTATTTCAGAAAATGCAAAAGGACAACAGTTTATCTATGTTGTTAAAGACAATAAAGAAAAGAATCAAGTTTATGCTGAAAGGTTGGTTATTGAAACCGGAAAAACCAACGGAGATTTTATTGAAGTAACTAAAAATCTTGATGCTAATGTGGAGGTTATTCTGGAGGGAGCAAGAAGTGTGAATAATGGTCAGGTTGTAAAAGTTATAAATAAAAAGTAATTAAAAATGTCTAAGATTAATAAAAAAATAGATAAAGAGTTTAGGCTTTCCTCGTGGGCAATTAATAATAAAACTACTATTTATGTATTGATGTTTTTAATTCTTTATTTAGGTATTACATCATATTTTACAATGCCTAGAGAAAATTTTCCTGAGATAAATGAAACAAAAATATATATCAGTTCAGTTTACCCAGGAAATACAGCAGAAGATATTGAAAAACTTATTACAAACCCATTAGAAGATAAGTTAAAGTCTGTAAGTAACGTAGTTGAAATTACCTCAACATCTCAGGAAGACTATTCTATTATAACCGTAGAGTTTGATGAGAATATTCCTGTAGAAAAAGCAAAACAAAAGGTAAAAGATGAAATTGATCAAGAGGTTGCTGGTGAAGACTGGCCAACATTTAATAGTGCAAAAGTTACGCCCAATGTTTTTGAATTAAGTATGTCTGAGGAAGTGCCCATTCTAAACATTAATATTTCTGGTAATTATCCTGTCTCTAAATTGAAAGAATTTGGAGAATATTTACAAGATGAAATTGAGGATTTATCGGAAATTAAAAAAGTAGATATACGTGGGGCTCAGGATAAAGAAATTGAGGTAGCTGTCGATATCTATAAAATGATGGCTGCAAAAGTTAGTTTTGATGACATTACCAATTCAATTAATCGTGGTAATGTAACAATGTCAGCAGGGAATTTTATCACAAGCCAACAAAGAAGAACGCTAAGAATTATTGGAGAAATAGATTCTCCCGAAGAGTTACTTGATTTTGTGATAAAATCAGAGAAAGGGAATTCTATCTACCTAAAAGATGTCGCAAAAATTTCTTTTAAAGATAAAGACAAAACAACGTATGCTAGAGAAAAAGGAGCTGCAGTTGTAATGCTTGATGTTAAAAAAAGAGGTGGCGAAAATATGGTAGCTGCTGCAGACAAAGTGGGAGAAATTGTAAGATTAGCAAAGAAGAATAACTTTCCTCAAGACTTAGATGTTACCATCACTAATGACCAATCTCCAAAAACAATTGGTCAGGTAGACGATTTGGTAAATAATATCATTTTTGGTGTTGTTTTAGTAGTTATTGTCTTAATGTTTTTTCTAGGATTCAAAAATGCAATTTTCGTTGGTTTTGCAATACCCATGTCTATGTTTATGTCTCTAATGATTT
>Ga0233444_10001217_pt1 | contig 29935 bp, 44 predicted proteins | sample SI_124_October20_6_FD_182792 | JGI IMG/M metagenome (GOLD analysis project Ga0233444, IMG submission 182792) | Seawater microbial communities from Saanich Inlet, British Columbia, Canada - SI_124_October2016_10_MG | ecosystem: Environmental > Aquatic > Marine > Inlet | place: Canada: British... | reverse complement strand
CTGACAAAAGCGGTGGCGAGGCTATGGAAAAGGGTGGTGCCAACTTAGATGCTAAAGACAAGAAAGCAGAAGAGCAGCCCGACATTGCTAAGAAAAAAGACGCTGACGCTGGCACAGGTAAACACCATCCGTCAACTTCACCAGAAGACGTAAAAGACATCAAAGAATCCGATGATGCGGAAGAAGATGATGACGAATACGATATCTCAGAAGAAGATGATGATGACGAAGACGACATCTCAGAAGATGATGACGAAGACAAAGTAGACGGCAAGAAAGCTATTGATGAAATGTTTGCGGATGATCGCCTGTCTGAAGATTTCAAAGCTAAAGCTACTGTTGTATTTGAAGCAGCGGTTGGATCAAAGTTAGTAGAAGAAGTGGCTCGTATCGAAAAAGAGTACGAAGCTAAACTAGATGAGCAAACAGAATTAGCGGTTGCTGATCTGGTTGAAAAAGTTGACTCGTATTTAGATTATGTTGTTGAACAGTGGATGACAGAAAACGAACTGGCTATCGAAAAAGGTATTCGTTCAGAAATTGCTGAATCATTCATTGACGGCTTGCGTGGTTTATTTGTAGAGCATAATATCAATATCCCAGAAGAGGATGTTGACGTAATCGCAGATATAACCGAGCAACTGGAAGAAACTGAAGCAGCACTCAACGAAGCGATGGACGGTCAGATTCAACTCCGTAAAGAGTTACATAAATCTAAACGTCAAGATGCTTTCGCAGGGGTGGCTGAAGGCCTCACATTCACACAGGTAGAGAAGTTGGCTTCTCTCACAGAAGGTCTAGAATATAGGAATCTAGCTGACTTTACTCGTAAGGTAGAGATCATCAAAGAGAACTATTTCAGTACATCTACTAAAACATCGCTAACTGAAGAGGTCGATCCAGTTGACGAAGGTACACAGAGAGTAGCAACAGATAGTTCTGTAGCGAAGTATGCCGAAGCAATATCTAGGACTCTTAGATAAAACTCTAACTATATAAATATCATTAGGTAACAAAACACTACAAGGAGACTTCAAATGCTTACTGAAGAACTAAACAACAAATGGCAGCCAGTGCTGGAGCATAGCGAATTAAGCGCTATTGGCGACAAGCACCGTCGTGCGGTAACAGCACAGTTGCTTGAAAACACAGAACGTGCTATCAGCGAAGGCGCAGCATATTCTTCACAACATCTGTTGGGCGAAGCTAACGCACCAGCTAACAACACTACTAACATTGACAACTATGACCCAGTATTGATTTCATTGGTTCGTCGTTCAATGCCAAACCTAATTGCGTATGACATCTGCGGCGTTCAGCCAATGACAGGCCCAACCGGCTTGATCTTCGCAATGCGGGCTAAGTATGGTCAACCAGACGCCAATACGAAGACAGTCTTAGGTGAAGGTGCGTTCTACAACGAAGCCAACACAGACTTCTCTGGTGATCCAGCACCCAAGGGCCCACATGAAGGCTTGACCGGTACAGATGCTATTGCTAAACGAGGTGTAGGCATCACAACAGCAGATATGGAAGCGAATAACACTTTCGCCGAAATGGGCTTTGAGATCGATAAGATTGCTGTGACTGCTAAATCCCGTGCGCTCAAAGCAGAGTACACAACAGAGATGGCTCAAGACTTGAAAGCAATCCATGGTTTGGATGCTGAAACAGAACTTGCTAACATCTTGACAGCAGAACTTCTTGCTGAAATCAACCGTGAAGTTGTTCGTGAAATCTATTCATGTGCGATCCAAGGTTCAGATCAAGGTACAGCAGTTGCTGGTGAGTTCGATCTTGACGTTGACGCAAACGGTCGTTGGTCAGTTGAGAAGTTCAAAGGTCTTATGTTCCAAATCGAGCGTGAAGCAAATGCTATTGCTAAATCAACTCGCCGCGGAAAAGGTAACATCATCTTATGTTCGTCTGATGTAGCATCTGCTCTTCAAATGGCTGGCATCTTAGATTATACCCCAGCATTGAACAGCAACAACTTGAACGTAGACGACACAGGCAACACATTCGCTGGTGTTCTCAACGGTCGCTATCGTGTATACATCGACCCATATGCGGGTGATAACTATATGGTTGTAGGATATAAAGGATCAAGCGCATTTGATGCCGGTCTCTTCTACTGCCCATATGTACCTCTCCAAATGGTACGCGCCGTGGGTGAAATGTCATTCCAGCCTAAAATCGGCTTCAAAACACGTTACGGTATGGTTGCGAATCCATTCTCGAAAGGTGCTGAAGATTCTGACGGAACACTTGAAGATGGTAAGAACGTATACTACCGTCGTACACTCGTCAAGAACATCATGTAATAAGATCCATTCTAATGGACACACTAGGGGCGCTTCGGCGCCCCTTTATTTTTGTCTTATAAATAGTAGCATCAAAAGGAGATATCATGCCAGATCTAAATTTCTTATCGGGTATCAATTTCAAGTTTGCTATTGAACGATTACCGAATCTAGAATACTATGCTCAGAGCGTAAATATACCCTCTATGCAGTTAGGTGTAACTGACTCCTTTCCAATTCCATTTGGGCAGAATCCTCTTCATGGTGATAAGATTGAATACGCCCCTCTTACGGTGTCTGTCCGTCTAGATGAAGATATGGATATGTATCTTGAAATCTATGATTGGATTAGAGCGATGGCTCATCCCGAGGGATACAAAGGATATAAAGAACTTCTAGAAAATAAAGCAGTATATTCAGACGCCTCTCTGATTGTGCTAAATAACACTATGAACCCTGGCTTTGAAGTGAAATTCTATGACGTGTTTCCAGTATATATCGGCGACATATTACTGAGCACTGTCGAAGAAGATGTTGGTGCTATCACTACAGATATCACGTTTCAATATAGGTTCTTTGATTTAGTGAAAGTGAAGTAAATATTATATGGAGACATTATGAATATTGAAGAGATTTATGAGATGTGGAAGACAGACGGTGAACTTGATACGATCAACATATCAAAAGAATCAGCTAACATACCAAAACTCCACAACAAGTATTATATGATATATGTTCAAGAGGGTTTGAAACTCAAGAAGATGAGAACAGACTATAAGAAACTCAAACTCACGAAAGAACAGTATTATAAGGGTGAACTTGATATTGAAGAGTTGAGGGAGTATGGCTGGCAGCCTCAACCTCTGAAGATACTTCGACAAGACATACCTACATATCTAGACGCAGACGATGAGATTATAACTATAAGCCTCAAGATAGGTCTACTTGAATCTAAGGTAGATTATCTTGAGAATATAATAAAAATGATACACAATAGAGGATTTCAGATCAAGTCCATTGTGGATTGGGAAAAGTTTCGGACGGGGGCCTGATGGAAAATGTGAAGGTGAGTAGGGTCAATGAGGTCTACATTAGAGTTCAAGCAGATCCTTCTACTAAAATGGAATTGTCTGAACACTTTACATTCGAAGTCCCGGGCGCTAAGTTCATGCCAGCGGTTCGGAACAAGGCCTGGGATGGTAAGGTGCGTTTGCTCAATGCTATGACGGGTAGTATATACTACGGTCTTACTGGTTATGTCAAGTCTTTCTGTGAGTCCCGTGGCTATAACTTTCAGTTAGATAGTGATGTGTATGATATTCAGACAGTGGACGAAGATGCTGGCTCACAACTTGCGACAGAGTTCAACGCAAGATATGATACCCGTGATTATCAGAACAGTGCTGTTGTTCACGCACTACGACATAATAGAGCGTTGTTGCTATCACCAACAGCGTCTGGTAAATCGTTCATCATATATTTACTCTCTCGCTATCATAGTCAGATACATAACAGAAAGGTTCTCATTATTGTTCCAACAACAAGTTTAGTTACTCAAATGAGTTCTGACTTCACTGATTACAATAACGGTGACAAACTTGATATTCATGGTATCATGGGTGGTGTTGATAAGAATATATTAGCGGACTATACTATATCCACGTGGCAGAGCATATATAAACAGAAGAAAGACTTCTTTGATAAGTTTGATGTTGTGATAGGTGATGAGTGTCACTTATTCAAAGCAAAGTCTCTTACAAGCATAATGGAGAAAATGTCAAATGTCAAATATAGATATGGATTTACGGGAACATTAGATGGGACACAAACTCACAAACTTGTTCTCGAAGGTTTGTTCGGACCTGTCTTTGAGGTTACACAAACTAGAAAACTCATTGAGGACGCTACTCTTGCAGCTTTCAGTATCAAGTGTCTTGTTTTGGGTTATGGTGAAGGTAGACGTAAAGAAAATGCGAATAGAACATACCAAGAAGAAATCGACTCTATCGTTACTCATACTGCCCGCAATAAGTTCATTCGCAATCTTGCGTGGTCTCTTGAAGGTAACACGCTCGTCTTATTTCAGTTTGTTGAAAAGCATGGAAAACTCTTGTACCCAATGCTTAAAACAGATAACAAGCAAGTCCACTTCATACATGGGGGCGTTTCTGCAGATGATCGTGAGCGTGTGCGTCATATTGCTGAATCTACCGATAACAATATTATTCTTGCTAGTTATGGCGTTTACTCTACTGGGGTTAATGTGGTCAACCTTGATAATATTATTTTTGCGTCTCCCTCTAAGTCAAAGATAAGAAATCTACAGTCAATAGGTCGTGTCTTGAGAAAAGGTATTGACAATACTGAAGCAACTCTGTATGATATCGTTGATGACTTACAATGGAAGAATAAGAAGAACTTTGCTGTAAAGCATTTTCTAGAACGCATAAATATATACAGTAGCGAGTCCTTTGACTATAAAATATACAATATTGATCTAAAGGGATAATATCTTGAAACTTGAACTATTTCATATAAAGATACTTAGTGGTGACGATATCTTAGCCTACATAGATATGGACAATAAGAGTGAGAATAAGAATATAGTAAAACTTATAGCACCTCTTGTAACTCACTATGATAGAGATGAGGGACTTTATACTAAGCTATTGAATCCCTACTCTGAGTCATCTACTATCAATCTAAATACTAGTATGATAGTGTTTATGGGTAAGGGTAACGAGTCATCACATCAGATATACAATAACTTCTATGATAAGATTGTAGAGGAGCAAGAGAGTGATGACACACTCATGGAACTATTTGATGCTATGTTAGAGTCAAGAGATTCTACTAAACACTAGGAGTATATTATGAAGTCTGAAGTAACTGAAGTTATTGATCAAGAAGTGTATGATCGTATTGTAGAGTTCTGTTATCTTGTTGATTCTATTGTTCCAGAGATAACTGACTTAGTTGAATGTAAGAAGATATTACAACGAATGAAGATAGTTGCATTCTAATCGAATCTAATAGAATCTAATATATTATTCTAAAGTCTTAATACTATTATACACCAATATGATACACCTGTCAACCCCTAAAACGCATATTGTTGAAAATTTATTTACTTGACACTGTAAGAGTATTATGCTATAATAGTAGAAATAATGGGAGTATGATATGACGAAAAAGAAAAAGGCTAAGAACTATGTAAACAATGCTGAGTTTCTAGAAGCCATGATCAAGTATAAAATTGAAGTCAAAGACGCAGAAGAATCTGGTGAGGAGCAGCCTCGAATACCGAACTATCTGGGTGAGTGTTTATATCAGATAGCGAATCGTTTATCTTATAAGCCTAACTTTATCAACTACTCTTATAGAGATGATATGGTCAGTGATGGTTTAGAGAACGCTGTCCTTTGTATCAACAACTTTGATCCTGAGAAATCGAAGAACCCGTTTGCTTATTTCACTCAGGTCATTTACTTTGCCTTTATTCGTCGTATTCAAAAAGAAAAGAGGCAGATGTATATACGACACAAGGTCATTGAGAACTCTGTCGTTCAAGGCACTACAGTCACCTCAGACGGTAGCGATACGTCTAGTCCTGACTATATAGACCTCAACAATGACTATATGAATAACTTTGTAAGCAACTATGAGAAATCTATGGCTGACAAGAAAGAAGCTACCTTGGTCCGACAGAAGAAGAAGGGCCTAGAGAACTTTTATGAGGATGATAAAGAAGAATGAGAGTAGCAATACTGAACGACTCACACTGGGGCGCAAGGAATGATAACGTAGCAATACATAAGCATATTATCAAGTTTTACAAAGATACATTCTTTCCATATCTACTAGAGAATAATATCAAGACTATATTTCATCTAGGCGATCTTACTGACAGACGTAAGTATATCAACTTCGTTACAGCCAAAAGCCTTGATGATCACTTTATGAAAATATGTTCTGAGAATAATATTGAGGTTCATATTATTGCTGGTAATCACGATGTATATTTCAAGAACACGAATGAGGTCAATAGTCTCAACCAACTCTATGGCAATCATAACTATAAGAATTTACACACATACTGGGATAAGCCAGTTGAGGTAGTTGTAGATGACTGTAAGATTATGTTAGCCCCTTGGATATGTGCTGAGAATCAAGAAGCATCGTTGAAAGCTATAGCTGAAACTGACGCACAGATACTCATGGGTCATCTAGAGGTCACTGGTTATGAGATGATAAAGGGTCAGTTATGCGATCACGGTATGAACGCAAAGACATTCTCTAAGTTTGATTCAGTTTACTCTGGACACTTTCATCACCCATCATCTTTAGGTAACATAACCTATATTGGCGCACAGTATGAACTCACATGGTCGGATGCTGGTCAGAAGCGTGGGTTTAGCGTGTTTGATACAGAGACCCGTGAGATGGAGTTTATTCAGAATCCTATCAGCATATTCAATAAGATTGTTTATGATGATACTGATATGACTATCGAAGATATCTCGAACCTCGACACATCATTACTCGCAGATACGTTTATAAAAGTTATTGTGAAAACAAAAGATAATCCTTATATCTTTGACTTGTTTCTTGATAGACTACAAGCCTCTGAAGCGGCTGATATCAAGGTAGTTGAAGACCATCATAATCTAGACGCTATTGATGAGGATGAACTTCTTGACGAAGCCCAAGACACTATGACAATACTCAAGCAATATATATCTTCACTAGATATCAAGACTGATAAGAAGAGAGTTGAAGTTTGTCTTGAAGAACTTTATCACGAAGCATTGTCTTTATGACTTGACACTCTCGAATCTTTGTGTTATAATACAATTATGAGAAGGAGAATAGTATGGCTAAATGGGGATCATGGGACTGTCCAGTAAAAGAAATTCAACGAGAGTTGGGTGTAACTGACGCAGAAGCAGTAGAGGCCATAAAGGAGTGGGCGAATAACCGCGACTTCGAGAAAAGAATGTCTGAAGTTTTTGGTGAAGACAATTGATAATATTTCGCACGATAAAGTATAAGAACATTCTGTCTACGGGTAACTCTTGGACTGAGATTGTTCTAAACAACGATAAGTCTACTCTTATTGTTGGCGAGAATGGTGCTGGTAAGTCTACCATGCTAGACGCTCTTACATTCGCATTGTACGGTAAACCTTTTCGTAAGATAAACAAAGCACAGTTACTCAACAGTATCAACCAGAAAGACCTTCGTGTAGAGGCTAGTTTCTCTGTCAGTGGTAACAACTATATTGTAAAGCGGAGTATCAAGCCTAATACTTTCGAGATATGGAAAAACGATATACTCTTGAATCAAGACGCAGCCGCACGGGACTATCAACAGTATCTTGAAGAAAACATTCTCAAAATGAATCTCAAGAGTTTCGCTCAGGTAGTAGTGCTAGGTGCGTCTACGTTTGTGCCGTTCATGCAGCTCAAAGCAGGTGAGCGCCGAGGTGTGATCGAAGACCTGCTTGATATTGGTATATTCTCTACTATGAATAACCTACTCAAAGATAAGGTATCATCGAATAAAGAACAGATACTAAATATCAAATATCAGATAGACTTATTAGATCAGAAGATAGAGAGCGCTAAGACGCATAACGAAAGTATAAGAGTTTTGCGTGAGGGTGAGGTAACTAAACTCAAGAGCAAGTTGAAAGAACAGATTGCTATAGTGGAGAATGAACGGGCTTATGTTCAAGATGTTATAACAGAGGTATCATATCTCACTACAACTATGAGTGATAAGAAAGATGTAAAAGCTAAGTTAGTTGAACTCCAGAAGCTAGATGGTAAACTCAGCAACAAGGTCACGAAGCTACATAAAGATATTCACTTCTATGATTCGCATGATGACTGCCCTACTTGTCGCCAAAGTCTAGATAGCAACTTCAAAAAAGTTGTTGTGAAAGAGAATGAAGATAAGGTCGAAGAGATATCAAAAGCAAAGACCGAACTGTATGCTAAGATACATAATCATGAGGAGAGATTGAAAGAGATAGAAGTTCTCGAAGATGAGATAGCAGAGAAGAATATCTCTATGTCTGAACACAATGCTAAGTGTAATGTGGCTATGTCGGTATGTAAAGATATCAAGCGAGAACTCACTGAAGCTGAACATGAAGTCAAATCAGTAGACACAGGGGCTATACTAGAACTAGAGAAGAAGCTCTTATCTCACCATGAAGACCAAACACAACTCTTCGACGATAAAGATATGTTGAGTGTGGTGTCATCTATGCTCAGAGATGGTGGTATCAAGACACGCATTATCAAGCAATACGTCCCTGTTATGAATAAGCTAATCAATAAATACTTAGCAGCGATGGAGTTCTTTGTAGACTTTCAACTTGATGAGAACTTCAACGAAACTATCAAGAGCCGATTCCGTGATGAGTTTTCATACGCATCATTTTCAGAAGGAGAAAAACTAAGAATTGATCTAGCACTTCTGTTTACTTGGAGAGCGGTATCTAAACTTCGCAATTCAGTATCAACTAATCTACTTATCATGGACGAGATTATGGACTCAAGCCTTGACAGCGCAGGAACAGAAGAGTTTCTTCGTATATTGAATGAACTTACTGTAGATACTAATGTGTTTATCATTAGCCATAAAGGAGATTCGATCAACGATAAGTTTGATAAGGTACTTAGATTTACTAAGCATAAGAACTTCAGTCAACTCGCAGCATAGGAGGTAAGCATGGAATATGGAAGACTCGCATCGCTACAAGAGAAACATAGGGATTTACATCAAAGGATTGATGCGCTAGAGGCTGAAAAAGCCCCCGATAAATATGTAACACCGCTGAAAGTAAAACGACTCGCACTCAAAGATATGATAACTAAACTCAAAAACGACTAGGATATATTATGACTTGGACTTTATTTGTTATTAGCACTGTGATTGGAATGGAAGAACCTAAGGTAACTCGTTACGATACATTTGATCACTTCGAGACTTGTATACACGCACAGTGGGTTCTTGAAGAAGAGTTCACTGAGGGTGAGTCAACTATTTGCGTGCCAACATATGAGGAGTAAGAGAGTTGGTATAACTGCTTCTGCTTTCGATTTACTACACGCTGGTCACATTGCGATGCTGAAAGATGCTAAGTCGCAATGTGACTATCTTGTTTGTGCGCTACACATAGACCCATCGTTAGATCGTTCTGAGAAGAACTCACCAATCCAGAATACGGTTGAGAGATATGTTCAACTCTCAGCCATAAAGTATGTTGACGAAGTGGTGCCATACCTGTATGAAAAAGAACTCTTAGATATACTTCAACTCTACACGCCTGATGTAAGGATACTAGGTAAAGAGTATAAAGATTCCCTCTTTACAGGACGTGATATTTGTGATACAATGGGTATAGAATTATACTTCAATCAGAGAGAGCATAGATTCTCTTCGAGTGAATTGAGAGGCAGAATATACGATGAAGAACATCGATGAGATTATAGTAGACTACGTTGATAGAGAAACGAATGAAGATCATGTAGCAGTATTATTATCAGCAGGCACAGATAGCATAACTTGCGGTCTAGCCGCACAACGTCTAGGTAAGAAGGTTACTGGCTATAGTATGTATGTCAATGGTAAGCAGACAACAGATAGTCTAGGCGCTAAAGATGTCGCTGAACATTTTGGTTGGGACTTCGTTTCTGTAGATGTGCCAGTTGATAACATCGAAGAAGACTTCTTTACACTTATAAACAAGTATCGTTGTAAGAAGAAAACTCAAGTAGAGTGTACATTCCCATTTCTATATGTCTACCCTAAGATCAAAGAAAAAGTAGTGCTCTCTGGTGTAGCAGCCGATGGTTGGTATGGCGTGTCTAAACGTGCCAACATTCACTTCAAGCACACAAAAGAACTATTCGATCAATTCAGAAATGATTACTTTGGCGCAGAGAATCCTGCCGGTATAAGACAACAAGAATATCTCGCAGAAGAGTATGGAATGAAGATACTCGCACCATACCTAAATAGTGATGTAGCCGCATGGATGATGTTACACGATCACGACTTCTTTAACAAGCCATATCAGAAGGCGCCCATACACGAAGCCTTCTACGAGATCAAGAATATCAAAAGACGTAAGCATGAGAACTTACAACTAATTGCTGGCATACCAGAATATTTTGAGAAACTACTTGACAATCGTGAGATAAACGTGTATAATAGAGATCGTACATTAGATTTGGTAAGAGATTGGCAAAACGTAGGCGCAACATTGTTTTGAGGTATAGATGAAATACGAACCATATGATAACGAAGATGTGAAGAAAGCATCTGACAAAAAACTATTCTCAGTCATTAGTTGTTTCGCTGGTGGTGGGGGTAGTAGCACTGGTTATAGATTGGCGGGTGGTAATATTCTTCTTATCAACGAGTTTGTTGAAGAGGCTATTTCTTCTTACAAAGAAAACTATCCAGACACACCTGTTCTTGTAGATGATATCAAAAAATACTCTGGTCAAGATTTCCTAGATATGGCTAACATCAAGTCAGGTGAACTGGACATACTTGATGGTTCACCGCCATGTTCAGCGTTCTCTGTTGCTGGTAAGAGGGAGAAGGGTTGGGTTGGCTATCAAGAAGATACACGCAAGACTTCATTTGATGATGACGGCAACATAATACAAGAGGGTGAGTTGAAGGTCAAAGAGGGTATCAAGAAATACTCTGACAATAAGATTCAGACTGGTATTGAAGACTTGTTCTTAGAATATATTCGTGTAGCAAAAGATATACAACCCAAAGTTATTATAGCTGAAAATGTAAAGGGTATTACATTTGGCGAGGCTAGAGCAAAGCTGTATGAGTTCGTAAACTCTTTCGAAGCCCTAGGGTATCAAGTGACATATAAAGTAGTGAGTGCTGCGGATTACGGTGTGGCTCAGACGCGAGAGCGTACCATCTTTATATGTGTGCGTGATGATGTAGCTGAAGCAATCGGTTTGAATATTCTCAATCTCAATGGAATATTCCCCGAACCAACTACATCACATATTAGTATTGAAGCGGCTATTGAAAATATTGAGAATGATGCTGAAGAAGTTCAACATTTGCGTGACTTCTATGAAGGTTCTTTTCAAAAGAAGTTTCTTGACCCGATACCGTTTCGACCAAGCAAGCATATGAAACCCAGTGATCCACAGTTTCGTGACTGGAACCCTAAGGGATCGTGCTTCAATATGATACGACCATCGCCCTCTAAACCATGTCCTACACTCACTCAGCAGGGTCAGAAGCGGGGTCTTTCAGGTGTATTCCACTATGCATCAAATCGTAAGTTGACAATTAAAGAATTGAAGCGTATAATGTCTTTACCAGAAGATTATAAGTTGACTGGTGAGTTTGACCAAAAGGCTGAACGAATTGGTAGAATGGTAGCCCCAAAGATGATGGCTGCTATTGCTGATTCGATTTATGAAAAAGTATTGAAACCGTATAACGAGGTAATAAAATGAAAGAGAACGACTTTACATTTGCTCATAGAGATGAGGGGTTTGACAACCACATAGATGCGAGTATTCGTGGGTACTCTATGTTACATGATGATATAGTAAGTATGTCAAGATACTTCGCAGAAGACGACACTAACATTGTGGACATTGGTTGCTCTACTGGTAAGACTCTTGCTGCGATGTATGATCAGAATAAAGATGTATCCTTCTATGCTAATTACATAGGTATTGATTATGCTTCTGGTTTTAAAAAGGATATGGAAAATCGTATGATAGAGTATCCATCAATTGACCTAAAGCATAAAGATGTTCGTGACTATGAGTTTGAGAATTGTAACATGGTCACGTCTATATTCACGCTACAGTTTATGCCTCGAAAAGACAGACAGAATGTACTCAATAATATCTATCGGGGGCTAAACGCCGGTGGTGCTTTTGTGTTCGCCGAGAAGACTTATTCGTGTAGTTCTAAAGTTCAGGATATGCTAACCTTTATGTTCTACGACTTCAAGAGAAAGTCTTTTGGTACTGAAGACATTATGGATAAAGAGCAGTCTTTGCGATCTATGCTCAAACCAAACACTTGGTCAGAACTGGTTGGTATGTTATCTCTAGCAGGGTTCGAATCGGTTCAAACGTTTTGGCAACATCATTTATTCGTAGGTGCGATTGCGATAAAATAATTCTGGTATGACTATAAGTATATATTACTTGAGGAGGCTGCGTGAAGCAAGACTTTATAATAGACTTTGAAACTGTTGGTGATGGTACTCATAAGAGTGTTATCATCGACGCAGCGTATGTGGTGTTTGATTGGGAAAGATTTACAACAACTCCATATTCATTTCAAGAACTAATAGACCTTGTGAGAACATCTAAGTTTGATGTGAAGGATCAAATCTCTCATGGATACCTCTTCTCAAAAGAAGATTTGAAGTTCTGGGAAAGACTTCCAAAAGAGGCACAATATAATCTAAAACCTAGCAAAAACGACTTGACATACACCGAGTTTTCTGTTATAATGTTAGCATATATAAGAGAATTTGGAAGCATCAAGCACTGGTGGTCAAGGGGTAACTCCTTTGATCCTTTACTATTAGAGAGGATTATGAGAGATGTTGATCAAAGTCTTCTCGCCCAGCAATATCTGCCGTGGTGGCAAACAAGAGATACAAGAACTTGGATTGATGCTAAATTGAATTTTCCTATCAAGAATGCCTTCATCCCAGTATTAGATGATGTGTATTGGAAAGAAACCTTTGTTGCTCATGATAGTAGACATGATGTGGCAGCAGATATATTACGATTACAGACTATTCACCGTGCTGAAAATGACTTGGAGATGATAAATAGATGAGTATAGATTACGAAAAATCGGAGTTCGGTGCGATGCGGGAAGCGCTTAGTGTGCCATATATGAGACAGCTACCGCTTGAAGCATTAGCCGCAGCGGCAGCGTCTTTAGAGTATGGTGCTAACAAATATGAACATAGGAACTGGGAGAAGGGGCTGCCATGGCAACAAATGATAGATAGCTTGAAGCGTCATATAGATGACTTCGAGCGTGGTATAGACTATGATAGTGGATCAGATGGGTCAGACTTACATCAGGTTTGTATGATCACTGCCTCTGCTATGATGTTAGCAGCCTCTGTGATACGAAACATTGGTGTTGATGATAGGATGCCTTCGATATCAGAAGATAGTTTATCAGCGAAGGAGTGCGCTAACTGGATGAGAAGCCAACTAGAAAATGCGAGAGTGTGTAAACAATGGAAATAAAGATTTCTACCGAAGACCTTCGATCAAAGAAGCTATTCTTTGCTACGCCAATGTATGGTGGACAGTGTGCTGGGATGTTCACTAAAGCTACAAATGACTTAGCAGCCACTTGTGCTAAGTATGATATTAGTCTACAGTTCTACTATCTATTCAACGAATCTCTTGTGACAAGAGCAAGAAACTATTGTGTAGATGAGTTCCTTCGGAGCGACTGTACTCATATGTTATTCGTTGATAGTGATATTGGATTCCAGTCAAAAGATGTGTTCACTCTTCTACATCTATGTGATAGTGATAAGGGTATGGACGTAGTGACGGGTCCGTATCCTAAGAAAGCTATTGCTTGGGAGAAGGTGAGCAAAGCGGCGAATCAGGGGTATGGTGATAAAGATCCATTCCAGCTTGAATCGTTCGGCGCTGACTTCGTATTCAATCCTGCGGATGGTGTAAAGAGTTTCAAGGTCGATGAGCCAGTTCAAGTCAAAGAGGGTGGCACAGGCTTTATGATGATTGATCGTAAAGCGTTTGCGAAGTTTGATAAAGCATATCCTGAACAAAGCTATAAGCCAGATCACATTCGTACAAATAGCTTTGATGGTAGCCGTGAGATTATGTGTTACTTTGATACAGTAATTGACCCAAAGAGTAGACGGTATCTGTCAGAAGATTATATGTTCAGTCAGTATCTAGTCAACGCTGGTGGTAAAATCTGGATGTGTCCTTGGATGACATTAGCGCACGTCGGCTCTTATATCTTCCGCGGTTCTATGGCTGCTATGGCTGCGATACAAGCAAGTCCCACGGCTGATAAGAGTTCAAATAAAAAGACTTGGGAGAATAAAAAAGACTTGACACAGAAGAAAATACCTGATAATATATCAGGGATGAACGTAAAAAAATCGAAGAGAAAAGGACTATGACTATGAAACTTAGCGACAACACTATGGAGATTCTCAAGAACTTCAGCACAATCAACCCAAGCGTGATGTTCAAGCCGGGAAATACCATACGGACTATTAGTCCACAGAAAACTGTTATGTCTTCAGCGACAGTAGATGAAGAGTTCGATTCTTCGGCTGGTGTCTATGACCTCTCACGTTTTCTGGCTACACTGACACTGTTAGAGCAACCCGACATTGAATTTCAAGATACTAACTTTGTTATCAAGTCTGGTCGTCGTGGCGTGAAATACACATACGCCGCTGAGTCAATGATTGTCACTCCACCTAATAAAGACATTGAAGTGCCTAATCCAGAGGTACAAGTCAGGGTGACGTGGGAAGAGTTGAATAGTGTTATCAAAGCCTCGAATGTGCTTCAACTACCTGAGATTAGTTTCTCTTGCGAAGGTGATGAGATACTAATGTCTGCTATTGATAGCAAGAACCCAACCGCTGACAAGTATGACGTATCGGTTAGTGATGCGACCAGTACGGATACTTTCAGCATGATCATCAAGACAGAGAACTTGAAGATGATACCCGCTGATTACGAAGTCTCTATATCATCTAAAGGTATGGCTCACTTCAAGTCTGAGCGAGTCCAGTATTGGGTTGCTGTTGAAGCTAATTCAAAATTTGGTTAACCATTTGAAAGAGGAGTGTTTTTTAATCTTGTAGATAGAAGTTTGAGTGGCTTCACTACACTCAGTCAATGTATCATATTCAACACCTTGATACGAGACTGGTTTAGAGTTGCCATTCTCACTTCCACTACCTGAAGCCCATGGGTCTCGTCTAGCATCAAATGATGGAAAAGAGTTGAAGTTTTGTGTCATCATATGCGAACCCCTATAGTTTATCTAATATATATAACTTACGACAGACATCTAGAAAGGATGATATATGACAGAAGAAACACAAGCACCTCAAGAGGCAGGTCTATCTTTAGAAGACATTGCTGGTGGAGTGCAAATTATTGATATCGCTACTGGACGAGGTGCGATTCGTGGTCAAGAACTCTTAGCCGTAGGAAGTCTTCGTGAACGTTATGTCGCATTTCTTCGAGCCGCTAAGGAACAAGGAAAGGACATTGACATTCCTGGAGAAGAACCTGAAGTAAATATCGAGGAATAAAGCGATTGGAGGGGTTGACAAGACCCCTCCTTTGTGCTATTATTATGACATAAGATTTACACTATGAGGATATATAATGCTAAAAGACTTTTTGTATGTGGAGAAGTATCGCCCAAAGCGTATTCAAGACACAATCCTATCCGTAGAACTCAAGAAGACGTTCCAGCAATTTGTTGATCAGGACAATGTGCCAAACTTGATTCTCTCTGGTCGAGCGGGTGTAGGTAAGACTACTGTAGCAAAAGCTATGCTAGAGGAGATTGGTGCTGACTACATCACGATCAACGGGTCTATGAACGGCAACATTGACACGCTACGGGTTGAGATATCTAACTTCGCATCGTCGGTATCTCTTTCGGGTGGTCGTAAGTATGTGATACTTGATGAGGCTGACTATCTCAATCCCAACTCGACGCAGCCAGCACTGCGTAACTTTATGGAAGAGTTCAGTAAAAACTGTGGCTTTATTCTGACTTGTAACTTCAAGAACAGAATAATAGAACCATTACACTCTCGTTGTAGCGTAGTCGAGTTCAACATACCTAAATCGGAGAAGACGGCTCTTGCTGGTCAATTCTTTAACAGAGTGAGGACAATATTAGATGACGAAGGAGTTGAGTATGATAAACAAGCTGTGGCTGAATTGGTCAAGACTTATTTCCCAGACTGGCGTAGATCCCTTAATGAACTTCAGCGTTATGCTGCTACTGGTCGTATTGATGCTGGTATTCTAGCAAACAAGTCTGGTGAGAGTTTCGAAACTCTTGTCAAAAGTCTTCGTGGGAAGAACTTTACAGATATGCGAAAGTGGGTAGCAGAGAATGGTGATATTGATTCGTCTGTTCTGTATCGTGAGTTATATGACATCTTACCCGCTCAACTGAAGTCTACCTCGAATGTAGCTGATGCTATTATCATTCTTGCGGACTATCAATATAAAGAGGCGTTTGTAGCGAACTCTGAGATAAATCGAGTAGCTGCTCTTGCGACACTCATGGCTGAAATGGATTGGAAATAGATATGAATAGACTTCAAGAACTAATGGTTATCACGATGGAAGAGTGTGGTGAACTTACTCAGATATGTAGTAAGACACTTCGCAAAGCAGACACCGAGGGTGGCGTCACTCAGAAGCAGCGTGAGAAGGTGTTAGAAGAGGCTGGAGACGTGTATGCGATGATTCAGCTACTTGTATCGCACGGTTTCTTTACACATTACGATTTAGAGATTCGTGCTAAAACTAAGCACGACAAACTAAAAAAATGGAGCAAGTTGTTTGATAAGAATCAGTCCAAAGATTTCATGCTTGATCTGTGATATCAAGATAAAGAAAAAAGAGTCTCATGTCACCATTCGATATCGATACGAAGATGAGAAGATGGGTGAGGCTTTCGTGTGTAAGAATTGCTCTAAGCAGTATGATATAGAGGATCAGAATATTGGCGAACCCGTTTGATTATGTAAACACCATCAATACTACCAAGAAGAATATGATGCGTGGTAGTGAGAATGATGAACTGGCTGAGAAGGGCTATAACGCATGGGTAGTAAACAATGCGTTGTCATACTTTCCCGACACGATACTACACGCAAATCTAATGAATATAAACCACCATTTATCAGCAAGACCACAGTATGAGTTCTTTCTCAACTCTACTAGGTCTAAGAAGCGTTTTGCTAAATGGGCAAAGGAAGAAGTAAATGATGACCTAGAATTAGTTATGAAATACTTTGGATATAGCAGAAGTAACGCAAAAGATATTATGCCACTACTCAGCACAGATAATATCAATGAGATTAGAGATTCATATAGAGAGGGGGGTAAATAGACCCTTATGAGATAGGTCCGACCACACTCTCATTTATATAAATAGAAAGTCGATATTCGATATGATAAAAATAATTAAAAACAGGTGGATAAAATAATGAGCGTAGTAGATAACTTAGTCGAGGTAACACTTCCTAGTGATGAATCCTTTCTCAAAGTAAAAGAGACATTGACTCGAATTGGCGTAGCGTCAAGACAAGACCACAAACTCTATCAGTCTTGCCATATCCTACACAAACAGGGTAAATACTATGTCGTACACTTCAAAGAGTTGTTTATGCTTGATGGTCGTGTGAATAACTTTGGTGAAGAAGATCAGGGGCGTAGAAATACTATCGTAAAACTTCTTGAAGAGTGGGGTCTGATAACAGTAACGAATCAGAGTATTATCGAAGAGCCTATTGCTCCCCTCTCGCAGATAAAGATACTTCCGTTCAAAGAAAAGCACGAATGGGATCTGATACCTAAATATAGCATAGGTAAGAAGAAATGATAGAGGAGTTTACAGAGCATTTATTGAATATGGCTGAAACTTATGACAGCGATCTTATTAGAGAGATTGCTAATGAAATGAAAATTATGGAGAGTGATGATGAAAGAACTAAGCGTTTACAAGATATGGCCCGAGGCGCATACTCCAATATACGGCAGTGAGTGGGCTGCTTGCTTCGATATCCGAGCCAGTTTACGGAATGATGACGGTGTTGTATATTACAATATAAAGAACGAAAAATCAATTTCACCCACAACTGGTCGTATGATAGTCATTGCGCCTGGTGACCGAGCCTTGGTGCCGTCGGGGTGTATCTTTGACTTACCTGAAAACGAATCACTTCGCATCCATCCACGGTCTGGGCTTGCGCTCAAGAGTGGTATTATATTGGGTAACTGTGAAGGCATCGTCGATGCTGACTATGTAAACCAGACATATGTTATGTTGCATAACACGTCACGCAAAATCTTTATTGTAAGAGATGGTGACAGAATAGCACAAGGTGAGGTTGTAACGGCTGAACAAAGACGCTTCGTTATAACTGAAGATGAGCCAGAGCAAAAAACATCAAGAGATGGGGGCTTTGGTAGCACAGGAACATCTTGACGAATCATGTGATATATGATATAATATAAATATGATTGTAGATGCCTTATGGGTCTACATAAATCTTGCTTATAAAGGAGATAGCAAATGACAGGACTAAAGTTCAATAGTAATTCGGTTCATAACGATCCATTCTTTATTGGGTTTGATAGTATTGTATCGAAACTGAACTCAACAGTCAGTAACACGACTGGCAACTTTCCACCTTACAATATCATAAAGCATGACGATATAACTTACACTATTGAGTTAGCGGTAGCGGGGTATACCCGTGAAGAGATAGATATTGTTCTTGAGGATGGAACGCTCACCGTTCAAGGTGTGCCTCAATCGAAAGAGAGTCTAGATTATATACATCGAGGTATTGCCGCAAGAACTTTCAAGCGAGTGTTTACACTGGCTGACACGATTGAAGTGACGGGTGCTGATATGAGTAACGGTATGTTGCTTATCACTCTCACTAACCTGATTCCTGACGCAAAGAAACCTCGTAAGATTGAGATTTCATCTAACCCGAAAGAGTTTTTAGCAGAGGGATAATAACCGGGGGCTTAGGCCCCCACCAACACACACAGAGGAGACAGAGATGAGTAGCAAGAACCCATTCGAAATTAGAGCAGATATGCTAAAGTTGGCTAAAGAGTATATGGACCAACAGATACATATCAACGTAGACTTCGCCCAGACCCTTATGGGTGAGGCTGGTAAAGTTACTGATGAGATGCGTCAACAGTTGAAAGAGGCGTCTACAATGTATTCAAGTGATGAACTCTTAGATAAAGCCCGTGAGTTCTACTCGTTTGTTTGCACAAAGTCAGATAAAGAGTAATGGATCCACAAAAGCAGATAGTCATCTTGATGTTGGCTATCTGCCTCCTATTTCAGGTACTAGTGATACCGATATGGATGTGGAGCCTAGGCTTATAAGATTCTGGTTGACAGAATCGTTGTGGTATGTTATAATAGACCCACATCAAACAGAAAGCATATTATGAAAGCAATATACACCTGTGTCAACAGATACGGCAACAATATTCTATACCGTGGTTATACTGAGAATGGCACACGGGTTGAAGGTAAAACCAAGTTCAAGCCAACATTCTTTCTCAAAACAACTAATCCGACTGAGTGGTCCGCATTAGATGGTACAAGTGTAGAGGCTAAGAAGTTTGATAGTATGAAGGATGCTAAAAACTTCCATTTAGCCTATGATGATGTAAGCAACTTCAAGATATATGGCAACAAGAACTATGTGGCTCAGTTCATAGCAGAGAAGTTTCCTGTCACGATTGATCCAGATTTATCGGTGATTGACGTAGGTAACTTTGACATTGAGGTAGCATCTGAAGAGGGGTTCCCTCATCCCGAACAAGCGGCCTATCCTGTGATATCTATTGCGTATAAGTCACGCAAGAGTAACGTGTATCATGTTTGGGGTCTTGGTAACTATGATGTAGAGGCTGGTAGGTGTCCTGAAGGTTGCTTGATACAGTATCGTAAGTGTGACAGCGAAAAAGACTTGCTTATGATGTTTGGTAAGTTCTGGTCTGAGAATACGCCTGACGTTATCACTGGCTGGAATATTCGACTGTTTGATATCCCGTATATCATCAACCGTGTTACAAGATTATTTGGTGAAGATGTTGCGAAGAACTTCTCGCCTTGGGGTCATGTAAACTATCGTAAGGTTTCGCTCAAGGGTAAGACACTTGATGCTTATGATATCTATGGTGTTCAACAGATGGACTTCTATGATATCTTTCAGAAGTTTGGTTACTCGTATGGCACTCAAGAGAGTTATGCGTTAGATCATATAGCCCATGTGGTGCTTGGTGAGCGTAAGTTATCTTATGATGAGCATGGCTCTCTTCACGGTCTCTACAAAGCAGACTATCAGAAATTTATTGACTACAATGTGAAAGATGTGGAGTTAGTGGATCGTATTGATAGAGAGACTGGTCTAATGGATCTAGCCTTGACGATTGCTTATATGGGTGGTGTCAACTATACTGACGTAATGGGTACGACTGCTATCTGGGACAGTATCACATATCGGTATCTGAATGAGCGAAAGATAGCGGTGCCGCCAGCTAAGGGTAACCCCAAGGGTGAGTATCCAGGTGGTTTCGTAAAAGACCCACAGACTGGCGCTCATGACTGGGTAGTATCTTTTGACTTGAACTCCCTGTATCCTAATCTTATCGTCCAGTATAATATGTCACCAGAAACTATCGTTGATGAGATAGTTTATCCAAGCGGTGTTGATCACTTTCTAGAGAACAAGACTTTGCCTGACGGTCCCTATGCTGTAGCAGCAAACGGCACTTGCTATAGTAAAGAGAAGCAAGGGTTCATGCCTGCTATCATTATTGACTACTATAACCAACGGCGTGTGGTCAAAGACAAGATGCTGAATGTTGATAGTGAGTATCAAAAAAACAAGACAGCCCAGTTAGCGACACAGATCACACAGCTAAGTAATCGTCAAATGGCTATCAAGATTTTACTCAACTCACTCTATGGCGCTTTAGGCAATTCTTACTTTCGCTACTATGACTTACGCATAGCCGAGGGTATCACACTCTCAGGTCAACTTGCGATTCGTTGGGCTGAGAAAGCCGTCAACAAGACTATGCGAAACATTCTGAAAACAAGTTCTGACTATGTGATAGCGATTGATACTGATTCGCTATATGTAAATATGAGTAGTCTTGTGAGTGCGGTCAAGCCATCTGATCCAGTCTCATTCTTAGACAAGGCTTGCCAAGAGAAGTTTGAGCCTATGCTTACTCGCTCATATGCTGATATGTTTACACACATGAACGCTTATGTGAATCGTATGGAGATGGCCCGGGAAGCTATTGCTGACAAGGGCATATGGTGTGCGAAGAAGCGATACATACTAAATGTCCACAATAATGAGGGTGTACAGTATGCCGAACCAAAGCTAAAGATTATGGGTATCGAAGCTGTGAAGTCATCCACACCTCGTATTGTTCGAGATAAATTCAAGATGGCTTATAAGATTATGTTAGAGGGTGATGAGAGTGAACTTCAGAAGTTTGTTGCCGATTTCTACAACGAGTTCAAGTCTTTACCCGCTGAAGAGGTCTCATTTCCACGTGGCGTGAGCGAGATGGTCAAGTGGTCAGACAAAACTTCTATTTACAAGAAGGGTACACCTATCCATGTAAGAGGCGCACTCCTCTATAACCATCACATAACAAAGCTAGGCCTTGACCGTGAGAACGACTTGCTTCAGAATGGTGCGAAGGTGAAGTTCTGTTATCTCAAGAAGCCAAACCATATCTATGAGAATGTGATATCGTTTCCTGCTTGGTTACCAAAAGAATTACAGCTAGATCAATATATAGATTATGAGTTACAGTTCGACAAGACATTCAAAGACCCACTCAAGTTGGTCGCTGATGCTATCGACTGGAACCTTGAAGAGATTTCAACCTTAGAAGGATTTTTTCAATGACAGAGTTCAACGACTTTGGCTTCGCAGCGATAGACGAAGCAGACATACCCACAGCGGCCACACAGATTATAGCAAGAGAAGAGAGTGACCGCAGGCTCAAGAATATGTATGACGCTATCATACCTCTTCTAACAAATCTAAAATCTAACCCAGACAAGGACACGATACTATGGCCTAATCGAAAGGAGTCTGTCGAGAAGTTTGAGAAAAAATTGCTTGACATTCTAGAGGGTAAGTGATATAATGGTATTAGTTACTCGACATTATAGAGGGTAAGTGATATAATAGTATTAGTAGTAAAAACATAAAACAGGAGTATAATATTGTCACTGATTGAAAAACTAATCAAGAACAGTAGTTCTAAGATGACCTCTACTATTATGGATAGTAAAGTGTTTGGTAAGAAGGATATGGCTACTACACCAGTACCTATGGTCAACGTGGCCCTCTCTGGTCGTGTAGATGGTGGTCTATCACCAGGACTATTGATGTTAGCTGGACCGTCCAAACACTTCAAGTCAGCATTTGCTCTCATGATGGCCGCAGCTTATCAGAAGAAATATGACGATGCTGTGATACTATTCTACGATAGTGAGTTCGGCACACCACAATCTTATTTCGAATCGTTTGGTATTGATATGGATCGTGTTGTTCACACACCTATTACGAATGTTGAAGAGTTGAAGTTTGATATCATGGGACAGCTAGATGGTCTAGACAAGAAGGATAATATCTGTATTGTTATTGATTCGATAGGTAACCTTGCGTCAAAGAAAGAGGTAGATGATGCTATGGACGGTAAGTCTGTTGCTGATATGTCTAGAGCGAAGCAGATGAAGTCACTGTTTCGTATGATAACACCTCACTTGAATCTCAAAGACATACCTCTTGTTGCGGTGAACCACACATATAAAGAAATTGGTTTGTTCCCAAAAGATATTGTGTCTGGAGGCACTGGTGCCTATTATAGCGCAGATGCTATCTGGATCATTGGTCGTCAGCAAGAGAAGGTCGGTACTGAGATAGAGGGTTATCATTTTGTTATCAACATTGAAAAGTCTCGCCATGTTCGTGAGAAATCCAAGATACCTATTACGGTAACCTTCGAGGGTGGTATCAGCAAGTGGTCGGGTCTTCTTGACGTTGGTGAGAAGCTAGGGTATATTCATAAGCCTAAGGTTGGGTGGTATGAAGCGATTGATCCTGAGACAGGTGAAGTCATATCTGATAAACTGATGAGGGCTAAAGATATCAACTCTAACTCTGACTTCTGGAAGATGATGTTCAGCAAGACTAAGTTAGCAGAAGATATTCGTAATCGTTACACGGTAGGCGGGCAAGCGCTATTGACATCAGATGAGAATAGTGATACAATGGACGAAGAATCTACAACTGAGGTGTAATAATGATTGATCAAACTATTCTAGCGAATCTTCAATCTAACGAACCATTCGCTAGAAAAGTCTTGCCTTTTCTCAAGAGTGAGTATTTCGTAAATCTAGATGAGAGATATGTCTATGAAACGATACAGTCTTATGTCGATCAATACAATGGGCTTCCGTCAAAAGAAGCCCTGCGTATTACTGTAAGCGAATCTACTAACCTGAACGAAGATCGGTTCAAGAACGTCTGTAATGTTATTGATAATCTCAAGTCTGATGATTCAGACTTAGACTGGCTTGTGGATACGACTGAGAAGTTTTGTCAAGATAAAGCTATATACAATGCTGTTCGAGAATCTATTCTAGTTCTAGACGGTGATCACAAGAAACTCGACAAGGGTTCTATTCCTGACCTCTTGTCAAAAGCACTTGGCGTATCATTCGATAGTAATATTGGTCACGACTTTCTAGACGACTATGAAGACAGGTATGACTTCTATCATCGTAAAGAGGAGAAGGTTGAGTTTGATCTTGAACTCTTCAACGAGATAACCAAAGGTGGTGTATCAAAGAAAGCATTGATTATAGCACTTGCTGGCACAGGTGTGGGTAAGTCATTGTTTATGTGCCACCAAGCAGCGGCTGCTATGATGAATGGTAATAACATTCTGTATATCACTATGGAGATGGCTGAGGAGCGCATTGCTGAACGTATTGATGCGAACCTACTTGATGTCTCGCTAGATGATTTAGGTGATATACCTCGTGATGTGTATAAGAAACGTATTGATCGTGTCAAGGCTAAGACCACGGGAAAACTTATTGTGAAAGAGTATCCAACAGCAAGTGCGGGTTCAGCACACTTTAGGCATCTCCTCAACGAATTGAAACTCAAGAGAAACTTCAAACCAGACATCATCTTTATTGACTATCTCAATATCTGTATGTCTTCAAGGCTCAAGAACGCCCAGAACGTGAATAGCTATACATACATCAAGGCGATTGCTGAAGAGTTACGTGGTCTTGCGGTAGAGTTCAACGTGCCTGTTGTAAGCGCCACACAGACAACTCGCTCTGGTTACTCGAACTCTGACGTGGGTTTAGAGGATACGTCTGAGTCTTTTGGTCTACCAGCGACCGCTGACTTTATGTTTGCTCTTATCTCCTCAGAAGAACTTGAAGCGTTGAATCAGATTATGATCAAGCAACTCAAGAATCGTTGGAACGACATCGGTAAGAATAAGCGATTCGTTGTAGGTATAGATCGATCTAAGATGAGGTTATTTGATGTAGAGCAAGAGGCTCAAGACCTTGTGGATGATAGACCTGTTATGGACACTGGTGATGTGGGTGAGAGAATAGGTGCTGAAAACATCACAGCATTTAGGAAGAAGAAGCCACAGTTCACTGACTTCAAGTAAAGAAAAAAGGCGCCTCAATGAAGCGCCTTTTACTGATTCTGATACGCGGTCGGGCAGAACCCCACTGAACCTCTCGGTCGCCCCCGACTCTTCCTGGTGTGAATAAATCCCACTCTTGCCTCTTACGTTGTTTCACGCACTACACGCACCCACAAGATTATTTATAATAAAAAGGTCCTACACCCTTGACACTATCTAATTTTTATGATAATATACTCATACTGAAACATTTATGATACTAAATATAAGACCCGAAATAACAACGAGGTTCCGGATGACAACATTGATGCCATTCTTAGATAAACCAGGAGAGCTAACGTCTTCTCCTAAAGATCAATCTGTAGACTTGACTTGTTTAGAGATAATAGACGAAAACCCGAATATGATGATACCGTGGTATTTGCTATCTGCGTATGCGTATTATGAAGAAGACGATCCTATATTATCTGATCGGATGTTCGACCGTCTTTCACAAGACATACTCAAGCGATGGGACACTATAGATCATTATCACAAAGAGTTTTTGACAAAGGGTGATCTAGAAGCTGGTACGTTCATGGGAAAGTACCCTAGCCGTATTCAAGGTGCTCTCTTACAGTTGAGAAGTGTTCACATAGATAAATTTTCTAAGAAAGGTAAAAATAAGACTTGACAAACACTTTCCAGCCTGCTAGTATATAAGAGTAGACAGAAGAAAGCGAATCATTATGTTGATATACAGTTCAAAGAGTAAACCCATCGTTGATGGCCTCAAAGCAAAGGGTTGGGGCAATGACATGATTATGTGTTACGTCAAGTATCTTGAGAAGAAGCGTAAGATACTGCGCACAGGTCGGACTTCGAGTCGTGACAGCGCACGGGGTAAGACATACAAGGCCGAGTGGGCTTTTCAGAACAAGTGTAAAGATGATATCAAAGAGTTTTCGACAGCGAAGGAAGTTCAGGCTTATGTGAAGAAGGTTCTGAAGTCAAAACTTTGGAAAGACCTCACAGACGGTAAGCAAGTGAGCGTCCATGTTTCAAGTTCAAAGAAACAAATCGCTGGTACTGCTTACGGTAGTCATATTGCTATTAGTGCGATGTACGGCATGGATGAATACACTGTGTTACATGAGTTGGCGCATTGCGCGGGTAACATGCACCACGATGTATCGTTTCGTGCGTGTGTGTTGAAGTTGACTTCACGGTTCATCGGAACAAAAGCTGCTAAGGTGCTAAAGCAAGAATTTCGTAAAGAGAAGCTGAAGTTGAGTCTCCCAACATCATACTATGATCCTGAGACTTGGTTGAAGCACTGGCACCGTATGGAGAAAATGCGTATGAAGATAGCATCATGATGTGGGTTGAGAATGTCATAAACACTATCTTCTACTTTGCTATGATAGTGTTTTATATGTGGATATCTATAGCGGTAGTCTGTATTTCGTTAGGAATAGTTTTTATGGTTAGTATGGGAATGACCCCTTGACTACTGATTCTATTCCTGCTAATATACGAGAGATGAGAGAAGAAGTCTATACGAATCATTTCAAGCGAGGAGCCTATCTAGGGTTTCTAGCTTTCACTACCATGTTGTATAACGTGGCCTTTATAATCTTATTAGTAATGTTAGGAATAATGTATGTATAAGCAATCATTTAGCGAAATAGAAGCTATCAACATCGCACTATATCGTGAGAAGCAAGACCTTGAGGCTGATTGTTGTAAGTGTGATCCAGACCAGGTTGAGGTCTTTGGTTGCGAGTGTGGCTATGAAGAAATTCAAGAGGTGAACTTCTAATGGTTACTGGTGAAATCAAAATAGTATCTATCGAAGATCAAGAAGATGGTTCTGCTAAAGTTCAATTAGATTGTTCACCTGAAACCTATCAACAGATATTTGAATATGGCTTCACACAACTAATATTGAAAGGTTTAGAGGTTGACACTCAAGACAGTGAATGAGAATCTTCACGAAGTCACGATAGATGATATTGAGAGTCACAAGCGAATTACTACAACAGAGTTAGATCGTGACCTCAATAATCTTATCGGCTTTAGTGCTACTCAGAACTCGAATAGCTTCTACGGCAATCCAACGCTCTATCACTTTCAACTCAAGAATCTTCTGAGATGTGGTCGTGAGAATGGTAAGACGATATACGAGATATGGAATGATCCAGTAGCCCGTGAGAAGCTAATATCTGATACACGCAAGCGTAACCGTGGGGGTCGAACTCCTGCGGGTAATGTGTTTGAGTGCTTCCGTATCAATCTTGGCAGCATCGTGATGTTCAAAGCCACGACAGCTAAGTATCTGTATAAGAAATATAACTCAAGTCACGTCCTTGACCCGACTGCTGGTTGGGGTGGTCGTTTGCTTGGCGCTTGGTCACTCGGTATCGATTATACGGGTATAGATACGAATGTTGAGTTGAAGTCAGCCTATGATGAAATGACAAGCTATTTACCGAGAACTCTTACATCGCAGCAGACCATGATCTGGAAGAGTTGCCTTGATGTGGACTTTAGTAAGATAGACTATGACTTTGTTCTGACATCACCTCCGTATGTGAATCTAGAATTGTACGAGCATATGACGCCTTGGGATAAAGACGAAGACTTCTACAAGAACTTTCTCATACCCCTCTGGGATAAATGCGTGACAAACATTCGTCGAGACGGTAAGGTGTGTCTCAACATATCGCCTAAGATGTATGAGAAGGCCATTGAGTTTGGACTACCGAAGTGTAAAGATGAAGAGGATCTAAAGCAACAACTTGGTCAACAGACCGGCAAAAAGAAACAAGATAAAATCTATATTTGGTAATATTACCACTTGACAAGAGTTGTATTATGTGTTATATTATAAGAGTAGATATAATGAAAGAGGTTAGAAATGTTTAGAAGTGTAAGTAAAAGTATCGTAGGAGCCGCAATGCTGCTCTCATTACCTGTGGCTGCTACTGCTCAGAATGTGCTATCTGAAGGGTTCTCGCTAGAGGACAAAAAGATTGTCTGTGCGCCACTTGAAGAAGTGATCAAGATGACAAAAAGGTATGGTGAGACTCCATTTTTTACGTTCAAAGGGGTTCGACTCTATTCAGTAAATGAGGCTGTGGATACTACGTTTGCCCTCACGATGAATTTCGAAACTGAGAGTTGGACGTTTATTGAGTTCTTAGATGACGGTACGACTTGTGTTGATAGTGCTGGTCAAGGCTTTGAAGCATATGAATCATTTATCAAGAGCCGTGGCGCACCTTTATAAAGGGGGTTGACAAGCCACATCAGTTATGCTATATTATAAGAGTAGAGAGTGAGTGATTCGCTCTCATTGAAAGAAAGAGTTTCTTATGAATGTAAGTGAAAAAATGAGCGAAGGCTTAGAAGCCTTGAAGCAAGACATAGTTTCGAAATATAAGATGTTTGTCACTAATCAACTATCGACTGATAGTGGTAGTGAGCGTGTAAAAGCCTTCGAAGAGGGCCTTTCTATCTCTGTCGGTCATAAGTATGTGAAGATTATGTCTAACGGTTCGGTGTGGGGCTTTGTTGTCAACACTGAGAGTGACAAGAAGTTTTCCTTGGGCGATATCTTATATCCCGCTGGTTGGGGAACACCCACTCGTAATAAAGCACGAGGCAATGTTATAACTCAAGAGTGGGGTGTGAGTTGGACTGGACCAAACTACTTGAAGTAAGGAGACATATTATGAAACACATCGATCTGAAAGGTCCTGAGGGCAATGCGTTTGCCCTCATGGGATTAGCAAAAAACTATCTTCAACAGATGGGTTGGAGCAAAGAAGAAATCAAAGAATATTTAAATGAAATGATGAAAGGGGACTATAATAACCTCCTTGAGATGTTCCAAGAACAATTCGGCTCTTTTGTTGAGTTAGAGGGTCTAGATAACGAATAAGCATAAATAGTCGAAAGATAAGAGAGAGAATATTCATGCTGTCGTTCAAGAACTATTTATCAGAGGCTACGCTACAAGGTAACTCCACTAACGGTACTCCGAATGTTACGAAGTATGTTATTGATAATCCCAAAGCGCTCACAATAGAGTTTGAAATAGAAGGGGGTAAGAATAACGTCCCTGTCTATGACGAAGATGGTGAAACAAATAGAACGGTTGACGGGGGTCAATCGTTCAAACTTCGTTCTAAGAAAGTAATAGAGATAGAAGGCAGACCTGCTCTTGATACGAATATTGGTTACATTCAAGCAAGATATGTTCGTAAGCCATCGGGCTTCAAGGCTATGGATGCTGAAGTCATTGCTACTGGTCAACTTGATGATGCTATCAAGAAAGCAGTGAGAATGAACGGTGGAGAGGGTATTACAGTATCGATAGGTAAGCTAGTGATAAAGGATGTTATGTCGGCTGGCTCTGATCATATCAAGGGTGACCCAAAGGCAGACGTGGCGCTTATGAACTCTTCTGGAAAAGAGGTTGGGTTTATCTCACATAAGAAGGAGGGTGGTGCTAAGGGATTCTCACAATATGGTGGTATCTCTATGGCATCAGGTCTCAAGCATAAAGAGATTGAGTCTTTTGTTCAAGCACTTGTCAAGAACTACGAAGGGTCTACTGTGAGTAAAGGTGAGGCCTTCTTCCGACCACTCAAGGATCCTAAACTCATCAACTCATCTATATATGGACCTGACTATGGTAGCGCATTTGGTCGTGAGAATTGTCACTGTATAGGTCAGGGTAATCCTATTCTAACGCCCAAGGGGAGTGGATGGTCTCTCGACTTTAGTGAGACAATGCATATCAATGGTGACTATCGTTTCGCTATGAGGGGTAAGTTTCAAGCAGTCTTTGGTGCTACATTCCGTAATGGTCGTAAGGTGAGGTCAGCCTCGGGTAAAGAAGTGAATAACATGAGAGCGGGTATATATCCTATAGCCTACATGGAAACACGAAAAAAGTTGAAGGAAATCTGATGCTGAGTCTCAGTACATATCTTACCGAACAGAAGAATACTCACATGGAGCATCTCGAAGATTCAGTTCTCAATGGTGGAGTGGATGGCACTAGAGAGGCTATCAATT
>Ga0233444_10001208_pt1 | contig 30023 bp, 28 predicted proteins | sample SI_124_October20_6_FD_182792 | JGI IMG/M metagenome (GOLD analysis project Ga0233444, IMG submission 182792) | Seawater microbial communities from Saanich Inlet, British Columbia, Canada - SI_124_October2016_10_MG | ecosystem: Environmental > Aquatic > Marine > Inlet | place: Canada: British... | reverse complement strand
TCTATCACGTAATTAACCATTAATTCTAAGGATTCTTTATAAGTTGAATCTGGATATTTTTGCAAAATAGCAAGTGCCATTTTTTGGTATTCTTTCATTTTTGAAACAGCATAATCCAATCCACCTTTTTCCTTAACAAAATGAATTAATTCGTTTACTCTAACTTTATCGGTATTGTAATTTTTAATCGAATTGACTACCCATTTTTTTTCTTTTTTGGAGCAGTTATTTAGAGTATGGATTAAAGGAAGTGTCATTTTTTGTTCTTTAATATCAATCCCTGTTGGTTTCCCAATTTTTTGAGTTCCATAATCAAAAAGGTCGTCTTTAATTTGAAAAGCCATTCCGATATACTCACCAAATTGCCGCATATTTTCTACTTCTGTTTTAGGAGCCATCACAGATTGAGAACCCATTTCACAGCACGCTGCTATTAGTGTTGCTGTTTTTTTTCGTATGATTTCAAAATAAACACTCTCTGTAATATCTAGCTTCCTCGCTTTTTCTATTTGAAGAAGCTCACCTTCACTCATTTCCCTTACTGCTGTGGAAATTATTTTTAGAAGATCAAAATCACTATTATCGATGGAAAGCAATAAGCCCTTAGACAATAAAAAATCTCCCACTAAAACTGCAATCTTATTTTTCCATAGAGCATTTATGGAAAAAAAACCTCTTCTTTTATTACTTTCATCTACTACATCATCATGCACTAATGTAGCGGTATGTATCAGTTCGATAACAGACGCTCCTCGGTAGGTTCGATCATTTACATCTCCATTATTAAACATTTTTGCAATTAAAAAAACAAACATAGGTCGCATTTGCTTTCCTTTTCTATTAACCACATAATGGGTAATTCGATTTAGTAGAGATACTTTTGAATACATAGAAAGTTGAAACTTTTTTTCAAAAAGTTCCATTTCGTATTCAATGGGTTGTTTTATTTGAGAAACTGTTTTCATAATCTACTCAAAAATAAGTTTATAATTATACATTTTATTAAAACGGGGGAAATTCTTTAATCAGCAGAACAAAGAACTTAATAATGCTGTATTTTTACACATTGACGCTTATTTAATACAACTAATCAAGTATTTAGTGTTAGTGTAAGGTATGTCAATTAATTAATTTTAGTTATATCGAATTCGATATATTTTTTTAACTAATTTAAATCCTCTTTTTATGAAAAAAATTACACTTACAATAGGAATTTTTATTTCTCTTATGTTGAATGCTCAAGATATTATTTGGGAAGAAGGCTTTGAAGCTTACCAAGATTTTGATATTGCAATCCCAGAATGGAATCAATGGGATTTAGATAGTTCGCCTACTTACGGCGCTTCAAACTTTGATTTTTTAAATGAAGAATACGTTGGTACAGCTATTATATTCAATTCATCAGCTATGACAGATGCTGACCCAAATGATCCTCAAGATAGAACAGCATGGAATGCTAGAACTGGAGAAAAAGGATTGTATATGATTGCAGCAACGAGTTTATTAAATGACGATTACATTATTACACCTCAAATTGATTTAACCAATGTAAATTCTGCCCAATTTAGCTTTTGGGCAAAATCACTAACTGACGCTTACGGATTAGAACGATTTCACGTATTGCTTTCTACAACTGATAATAATTATTATGATTTTGCAGTTGAATTAAGTGATGGAGAACTTCAGGCTCCAACTGAATACACTGAGTATTCATACGATCTATCTGATTATGAGGGACAATTAATTTATTTAGCAATTCATTATGTTGCTCAAGATTCTTTTGTGCTTCTAATGGACGATTTCCTGGTGGAAGGATCTGGTCTTGGAATAATAGACAATCCATTTGAGAACTTTAATTATGCTTTAAACAACAACCAATTAACGTTACAAGCTAGTAATCCTCTCGAAAACATAAGGCTATTTAATTTATTAGGGCAACAAGTGCTTACTAAAAAACTATCCAACACAGTCGAGACCTTAAACATTAATACTTTAGACGCAGGAATATACATTGCTAAGGTTACTATTCAAGGAAATATAAAAACGTTTAAAATAATAAAAAACTAATTTAACAATACACTTGTTGAGGAAAGAGCAACTAAATTAGTTGTTCTTTCTTATTTTTGTTAGCTAACTGACCACAAGCAGCATCTATATCTTTTCCTCTACTTCTTCTTACTGTAACAGGAATTCTGTTTTTTTCTAAGGTATGAATATAGGCATCTGTCACACTTTTCGAGGCTTGTTTAAAAGAGTCGTCATCGATAGCGTTGTACTCAATTAAGTTGACTTTACAAGGCACTTGTTTACAATACCTTATCAAGGCATCAATATCTTCGCGCGTATCGTTAATTCCTTCCCAAATAACATATTCGTACGTAATTCTTTGGTTGGTTTTTTCATACCAATATTGAAGCGATTCTTTTAAATCGATTAATGTAAACTTAGTTGCAAAAGGCATTATTTGCTCTCTTTTTTCTTGAATTGCTGAATGTAGCGATACTGCTAAATTAAACTTCACCTTATCATCAGCTAACTTTTTTATCATTTTTGGTATACCAGAAGTTGAAACTGTAATTCGTTTGGGAGACATCCCTAGGCCTTCTTCTGAAGTAATCTTATCAATCGATTTCAACACATTGTTATAGTTCATTAAAGGTTCTCCCATTCCCATAAAAACAATATTAGAAAGTGGTCTTGAATGGTAGAGTCTACTTTCCTGATCAATCGCTTTAACTTGGTCATAAATTTCGTCAGGGAGTAAGTTTCTCATTTTTTTTAACTTGGCAGTCGCACAAAACTTACAATCTAAACTACATCCAACTTGTGTTGAAACACATGCTGTCGTTCTGTTTGGAGTAGGTATTAAAACTGACTCGACTATTAAATCGTCAAAAAGTTTTATTGCATTCTTGATCGTCCCATCTTTACTTTTCTGTAAACTGTCAACTTCAATGTGATTGATCACGAAATTATCCTTTAGGATCTGTCTTGTATTTATCGAAATATTCGACATCTCGTCAAATTGGTGAGCTCCTTTATTCCAAAGCCATTCGTATACCTGATTCCCTCTAAATTCTTGATCTCCTATTTCTTTAAAAAATAGTCTCAATTCCTCTTTAGATAACGCTCTTATATCCTTCTTCTTTAATTCCATCAAACAAAAATATTATAATTACTAAGTAATATACCATAAAAAGCCTCTTTTGTGCAAAAGAGGCTTTTTATTCGTTTGATGCTATCATGTTATTTACTAATGACTATTTTTTTTGTAGAACTAATATTGGTGTCAACATTTAATAGATATAAAAAATAAACTCCCTCTTTTAATCGCTCAACATTGATCACATTTATAGTATTAGACATGTCTCCCGAAAAAACCTTTTGACCCAATAAATTATAGAAACAGAACTCCAAATTAGGATACCTATTATTTATGATTGAAATAGTTGTATTTGCTGGATTAGGGTATATATCTAAATTACCTGTATCATCAAATTCTTGAGTATTTAAAACATTTTCAAGTGTCTCAGCAGTTGTCTGACCTGTATTGTTAGGGTCTAACCAATCTTTCAATCTTGTGTCTGATGTTTGTCCGGCTTCCCATGAAATTCCAAATCTTCCGTAAATATCGTAGTCGTTATTATTTTCAATACCATCACAAAAAGCCTCACCAGCGTACAATTGTCCTATAATTTTTCCATCTTCATTAAAAAGTGGTGACCCTGAGGAACCACTTTCAGTTGTACCTATCTCCCAGCCGTCTCCTGTTCCAACAGTAACACCCCCAATAAGCCATACTTCTTTTCCGTTGGCAGTTTCTTTGACCGCTCCAGAATCATCTCTGCAAATTTTCATGATATCACCATTTGGGTGATGAATCCCTACTTCCATGGAAGGTGAGTTATCCGTTTTATCCCAACCAGCGAAGGCCACGTCCCACGAATCAGGTATTTCGTTATGTAACTTAACCAAAGCAAAATCACTTAAACTATGATGAGCTATTAATTCAGCTCCACTCATTGTAAAGTTTGTCTGAATGTCTAAACTTTCTTCCTCAGATGCACAAATTGGACTTGGACTCATCCAATTAAATCGTACAGACCAAAAAGAGGGATCACTAGATTCTAAGCAATGATTTGCGGTTAACAAATAAGGCGTTTTATCATTTAATGTGGTATTAATTAAAGAAGATGAGCATAAATAACCATTTCCTAAATTAAGGAGTGCAACTGCCTTTTTAATGACATCTTTTTTATCGTCATAATCACTTCCTACTTGGCAATTAACATCATAATTACAATCGCCAGAATCATTTAAGCCTCTTGTATTATTTTCAATCATTTGATGTACTCGCCCCATTCTATAACCATGAATTAAGCTACCTATCTCTAGTTCAGCAATTTCATCAGTATTTGCTGGTTCATAATATTCTATCCAAATAATCTCCCCTGAAACAAACCAAGAGCCTAATTGATTATTTTCTCTATTTTGATTTTTTGTGTAGGTCTTTGAGAAGTCTGTTCTTTCTTCATTAAATAAATGTAACATGGCTCCTTCTGGCAACTTAAAGTCGTTAAAATTGACACTTAAATTAACTGCATCGGGAGACCAGATAGCTACTTGCCATATTCTTCCACGACTGTTGCCTAGTTCGGTCCATTCTCCGTCACGTTCGGGATCTAAGACCAATGGTCTTGAAATTCCGTAACGCCAAGGTAAACTTTTATCCAAATCGTTAATTTGATCTTGTGCTATTATCGTATCTAAATCTAAAGGAGGTAACTCAATAGGAGTGACTGTGCTTCTTAGGTTGTACTGTATACTTTTAGGTTGTATTCTATTTTCATCTTGTGCTATAGATACAACAGATATAAGTAAAAAGATAAGAAGTAATTTTTTTTTCAAAATCTTAATTTGAGCCTGTTTCGATCTACTAATGTAATTGATTCTCACGTAAATTAAAAATCAAACCACGTTATTAAAACAAAACCTCTACGGCGTAGAGGTTTTGTATGCTTATGTTTTTTGAATTAAATGATCAACATGGCATCGCCAAAGGTATAAAAACGATACTTTTCTTTAATGGCAATATCGTATGCTTCTCTCACAAATTCGTGTCCTGCAAAAGCAGAAACCATCATCATTAACGTCGATTTAGGTGTATGAAAATTAGTCACCATCATGTTGGCTATACTAAAATCGTATGGAGGAAAAATAAATCTATTGGTCCAACCTTCATAAGCATTTAATGTTCCATTTGATGAAACCGAACTTTCAAGTGTTCTCATCACCGTCGTACCAACTGCACAAATTCTTCTTTTCTCTTTAATTCCTTTATTGATAATGTTTTCTGCAACAGTATCAATGTAAAATTCTTCAGAATCCATTTTATGCTTAGATAAATCCTCGACTTCTACAGAACTAAAAGTTCCCAGTCCCACATGTAACGTTACTTCTGCAAAATTAACACCTTTAATTTCTAGACGTTTTAATAAGTGTTTTGAGAAGTGTAATCCAGCAGTTGGAGCCGCAACAGCCCCCTCATTCTTTGCAAATATGGTTTGGTACCTTTCTTTATCTTCAGGCTCCACATCTCTTTTAATGTATTTTGGTAGCGGGGTTTCGCCTAATTCAGTTAATTTTTTTCTAAAATCTTCATAAGCTCCATCGTACAGAAAACGGAGTGTTCTCCCTCTCGAAGTTGTATTGTCAATAACTTCCGCGACTAAGGAATCATCTTCTCCAAAATATAATTTATTTCCAATTCTTATTTTTCGGGCTGGATCTACTAAAACGTCCCATAAACGAGTGTCTTTATTTAATTCTCTTAAAAGAAAAACCTCAATACGAGCCCCTGTCTTTTCTTTATTACCAAATAATCTCGCGGGAAAAACTTTAGTATTGTTTAAAACTAAAACATCATCTTCTCTAAAATAATCTTTCAGGTCTTTAAACATTTTATGTTCAATGGTTTTATCTTTTCTGTTCAACACCATTAAACGAGACTCATCTCTGTTAGTGGCTGGATATTCTGCCAATAAATCCTCAGGTAATTTAAAATTAAACTTTGAAAGTTTCATTCCCATAATAATCGTATTTTAAAATTAAAAAAAGCAAATATACAATCTCGACATAGGGGTTGTCAAGTAAAAGGCAACTTATTATTTAATTATTACTTCGCCGCCAATTTTCTCCAGATCTTTCCAAAAAGTTTTATATGATTTTGAGACCACATTTGGATTGTTAATTGTAATGGGGACTTTTAAATAGAGTGGTGCAAATGACATCGCCATTCTATGGTCTTGGTAAGTATCGATATCTCTATTTTTGGCAATCGTTTTAGTTGATTTTAATCGTAAACTATTTTCAGTAATCGTTACCCCAGCCCCAAGTTTTTGCAGTTCATTTTTTAATGCTTTCAATCTATCGGTTTCTTTAATTTTTAAAGTACTTAAGCCTGTCAACTCACAAGAAACACCTAAACCTAGACAAGTAACCGCAATAGTCTGTGCAATATCAGGAGTATCTATAAGGTTTAATATTAGATGATTTTCTACTTTTTTTCTATTTTTTCTTAATGTTATAGAGTTGTTCTTTTCATTAAAAATTGTTTCTACCCCAAGCCTTTTGTATAAGAAAATTACCTTTGAGTCTCCCTGAATACTATCTTTTTTAAAGGTTTTTAAAGTTACCTCTAGGCAATCCGACAAGGCTACCAAACTATAGTAATAAGAGGCAGAACTCCAATCGGATTCTACGTCAACAGTAATATCATTGATTGTTTTTTTATTATTAATTTTAATAGTATTGTTTTCAAAACTACAACAGATTCCAATTCTATATAGTAGCGCTTGAGTCATCTTTATGTAGGGAACCGAAGTGATATTATTTTTTAAATTAATGGTGAGCCCCTGTCGAAGAGATGGGGCAATCAACATTAATGAAGTTATGTATTGACTACTAACGTCAGCTTCCATTTTAAGTGATTCAATAACCAATTCCTTTCCTTTAATTTTTAATGGAGGAAAACCATCATTTTTGGTATATGAAATATCTGCACCCATTTTTATCAAAGTATCCACCAATATTTTTATTGGTCTTTCCTGCATTCTTTTACTACCAGTAATAATTAGTTCAATATTTTTTTTTGTTGCAAAAAAACTTGTTAAAAAACGCATTGCAGTCCCAGCGTGATGAATATCTACAACTCCATTTTTCATATCTATTGTTCTTTTTAAAACTATAGTATCGTCACAATTGGATAAATTTTGAATGGAAATATTAGGATATATTTTTTTTAGAATTAAAAGCCTGTTGGATTCACTTTTAGATCCAGGTATGTTTACCGTTATGATTTTATTTTGTTTGGTATTGGTTAGGTATGCTTTCAAAACTAAAGTTTTTTCTTTATGATTTTTGCTCGAAACTTACCAAAGGTTACTAGAAATCCATAAATAAAACCTCCAAGAAAAAGTCCCAACACAAATAAATAAGGATTGGTTATAGCGTAGAAAAATTCTATTTTAAATCCCTCAATTGCCCATTTAACAATGATAAATAGAAAAGAAAAAATAACCCCCAGTGATAAAGCCGATCTCCAAAAGCCAGGAGTTGAAATAACTTTTTTAATCATTATTTTAATTTTTTATTGTGATGGTGCCTGTCATGATCTCTCTTTGTTTTAATCAGCATTTTTCTATCAAATGCTTCCTGTAAGTCAATTCCAGTTTGATTAGCTAGACACAGAACAACAAAAATAACATCTACCAACTCTTCCCCTAAATCTTTATTTTTATCACTTTCTTTTTCACTTTGTTCACCATATCTACGGGCAATTATTCTAGCTACCTCTCCTACTTCTTCAGTAAGTTGAGCCATATTTGTGAGTTCGTTAAAATAACGAACTCCATGTTTTTTTATCCATTTATCAACAACTAGCTGTGATTCTTTTAAATTCATAATTAATATTTATTTTTTGAGTCCATAAAGATCGTAACCGGACCCTCGTTAATTAGGCTAACATCCATCGTAGCTCCAAATTTTCCAGTTTGTATTTTTTTTCCTATTTCATTCTCTAATTGTAAAATAAATTTATCATAGAGTACGGAAGCTATTTCTGGTCGGGCCGCTTTAATGTAGGAAGGTCTATTCCCTTTTTTAATTTGAGCTTGGAGTGTAAATTGACTGACAACTATTATATCTCCATTAGATTCCAGGATTGATTTATTCATTAATCCATTATTATCGCTAATAATTCTCAGTTTTGCTATTTTTCCCGCTAACCAATTAATATCATCCTGAGAATCTTCGTTTTCAATTCCCAATAAAATCAAATACCCTTTTTTTATTTCTGAAATAACTTTCTTATCTACAGAAACTGAGGCTTGTTTTACCAATTGAACTACAATTCTCATATGTATAAATTAATTCTTATCATAAGCATCTTTACGATAATGTTCTTCTTCTCCATCTAATATTTGAAGGTAACTTTTATAGCGAGACCATGCAATTTCTCCATTTTCTAAAGCTTCCTTAATAGCACATTTTGGTTCTTCTAAATGTAGACAATTATTGAATTTACAATGTTTCTTGAGCTTAAAAAATTCTGGATAATACCCTGATAATTCTTCCTTATCAATTTCAACCATTCCAAAACCTTTTATTCCTGGTGTATCTATTATTTGAGACTCAAAGGATAAATCATACATTTCAGCAAATGTAGTGGTGTGTTGTCCTTGTAGATGCTGATCAGAAATTTTTTTAGTTTTAAGTTTCATTGAAGGTTCGATGGTATTTACCAGAGTAGATTTTCCAACACCACTATGACCAGAAAAAACACTTACTTTATTTTTCATAAGCGATTTAACTTGTTGAATATTTTGACCCGTTTTAGCTGAAATTTCAATACAATCATAACCTATGGATCGATATAATTGAGCTAATGATTTAACATCACTCATCTCCATCTCTGAATAAGAATCAATTTTGTTAAATAAGAGGATTGTTTTAATTCCATAAGCTTCAGAATTTACAAGAAACCGATCGATAAAAGCTGTAAAAGTTGGTGGATTATTGAGTGTTACTAGCAAAAAAGCTAAATCAATATTCGCAGCGATGATTTGAGTTTGCTTGGATAGATTAACAGATTTACGTATGATGTAATTATTTCTTTCTTCGATGTTGTATATGACTCCGAACTCTTCGTCTCCTTTTTTATCAACCTCAAAATAGACAATATCGCCTACTGCGACAGGATTTGTTGACTTAATACCCTTAATTCGAAACTTTCCCTTTAATCTACATTCATAAAATACACCTTGATCGTTTTTTACATGATACCAACTGCCAGTAGATTTATAAACTATTCCTTTCATTAAGACAAAAATCTTAAATTATATTTAATCGAGAGGTCTATTTTGAAAAGAATATTCATTTATGAGTCTTGATGAAGTCTATTTTGATGATTGATGGATTCTTGATGAATTGCTTGGTATATTTTTAAAATAAAGTCTTTGCTTAAACCATTTTCTTCACCTTGCAAAATCATTTTTTCTAATATTTCATTCCATCGTTTATTTTGTAATATAGCAACATTATTTTCCTTCTTTAAAACACCTATTTTGTCAGCTATTTCCATTCTTTTCCCTAATATTTCGGTTAATTTGTAATCCGCTACATCAATTTGAGTTCTAAGATTTGCTATTTTATTTTGATATTCTATAGCATTTCCTTGTTCATTTCTAATTTTTAAATCTATAGTGATTTGTTTTAAAACGTCTGGTGTAATTTGTTGCTTTGCGTCACTCCAAGCATCATCTGGTTGATGATGAGTCTCTATCATAAAACCATCAAAATTTAAATCTAAAGCCCTCTGGCATAAATCAAATATAATATCTCTTCTTCCCGCAATGTGGGAAGGATCAATTAGTAAAGGTAAATCTGGAAATTGATTTTGTAAATCAATTGGGATTTGCCATTCTGGGTTATTTCGATACCTAGTTTTTTCATAGCTAGAAAACCCTCTGTGAATCACTCCGATATTTTTAACATTTGAAGTTTGTAATCGTTCTACCGCTCCTAACCACAAAGATAAATCTGGATTAACGGGGTTTTTTACTAAAACAATTTTATTAGTTCCTCTTAATGCTTCAGCAATTTCTTGCACAATAAAAGGCGAAACCGAAGAGCGAGCTCCTATCCAAACAATATCTACTTCATTTTTTATCGCTAATTCTACATGAATTGGATTGGCAACTTCTGTAGCGGTTAAAAGTCCTGTTTGCTCCTTTACTTTTTTTAACCATTTTAAACCAATTTCACCTACTCCCTCAAAATTCCCTGGTCGAGTTCTTGGTTTCCAAATTCCAGCACGAAAAACAGTAGCATCTGTTTTTTTTAATTGATGTGCTACATTTAAAACTTGATCTTCTGACTCTGCACTACAGGGTCCAGCAATCACTAATGGGTGCTTTAATTCCATATTGTTTAACCAAGATCTTTGGCTTTTGTTATTTTTCATGAGTCAGATCCTTTAAAATTTCGCTGGGTTTGTTATCAAAATTTTGTTTGTATACTCCAATTATTTTTAATTCTTTAACTGCTTTTTCTAGTACTTTTATAACATCTTTAAAAAGAGTATAGTCCTTAAAAAATACATCTACAAAAAAAGCATATTGCCAGGGTTTTCCTATTATTGGTAAAGACTGAATTTTTGTTAAATTAATTTCAAAAGTACTAAACAATTGTAACACATTTGACAAACTCCCTATCCTATGATCCAATTTAAATTTTAAAGTGGCTTTATTCACATCTTTTGAATATGTTTTAATGTTTTTTCCAACTAAAACAAAACGAGTCTGATTTTGACTGTTATTTTGAATTTTACTATCTAATATTTTTAAATCAAATTTTTCCGCTACTTGTTTTCCTGCAATGGCGGCTACTCCTTTAAGATTTTGTTCTTTTATTTTCTTTGCAACAGATGCCGTATCGGCACCTTCTATAATTTTAAAATATGGAGGAAATTTTTGTAAATAGTTTTTACATTGAAGCAATGCAACTGGATGAGAATGAATTTCAACTATATCGTGTATGGTCTCCGATTTCAATGCCATGATATACATTTGAATATTTAAAAACACTTCATTAATGATGCTGAGATTACTAGCATCTATCAAATTGTAATTTGGCAATATGGAACCTGCTATCGTATTCTCAATGGCTAAAACTCCAAAATCTGCATTTAAATTATTAATGGATGTTGTCACTTTTTCAAATGAATTACACTTCACCAAATCAATTTCATCATTTGGAAACATTTTTTTTACCGCCATATCGTGAAATGAACTTTCGATACCCTGTATTGCAATTTTTAAACTCATAATTTTGTTTTTAACAAAAAAAAGTCTCGAATTAATTTCGAGACTTTTATAATTTATACTTAAAGTTTAATTACATATCAATCTCGACCCTTTCTTTAAAAAAGAACTTATGGAAGTTATGAAATGTAAAAATTCTAATCATTGATATTTTTTTATAAATATAGATAATTATTAAAAACTAGCTATAAAATTTTACTTTTTATTTATGTAGCTTTGTTTGAAAGAAAATAATGTCGATTAGAGTAGAAAATATCACCAAACAGTATGGCAATCAAATTGCCTTAAATCAAATTTCATTTTCAATCAAAAGAGGTGAAATAGTTGGGTTTCTTGGGCCTAACGGTGCTGGAAAATCTACCCTAATGAAAATATTAACCACTTACATTTCGTCTTTTGAAGGACGTGCCTGGGTAAACAATTATTCTGTTATTGATGATCAAATTAAAGTACAACAGAGTGTAGGTTATCTTCCTGAGCATAATCCATTATATCCAGAATTGTACGTAAGAGAATACCTAAACTTCAATGCCGATATTTATAAAATTGACAAAACTCGTATTGAAAAAGTTATTACTCAAACAGGACTTAAAAAAGAAGCACACAAAAAAATAGGAGAACTCTCCAAAGGATACAGGCAACGAGTGGGCTTAGCAAGTGCTCTCTTGCACCAACCAGAGGTTTTAATACTCGATGAACCTACTACGGGTCTGGATCCAAATCAACTACTAGAGATTAGAGAATTGGTGAAAAAAGTCGCAAATGAAGCTGATATTACGGTATTATTTTCCACCCATATCATGCAAGAAGTAGAAGCCATTTGTGATCGTGTAATTATTATAAACAACGGTGTTTTAATTCACGATAAATCGATATCTGATACCCTAAAGGAAAGCAATTTAGAAACTTTATTTAGCAAACTTACTAATCAAAAATAAGTGCTCCAGTAAAGTATTCGACCACATCGATTATTGGAGGAATATTTTTTGAAATGACATCTCCTAAACTCCTTATTTCTCCGGTTATAGATTGTTGAGGATTTACAATCATTTTATTGGTACTTCGATGAAAAACATTGAGGTTTTGAATCACTAAATCAGCAGCCTCAACTCTTGAATCACCCGCATACAGACCAATATTTGCGTTTAACACAATTCCTCTTAAAAAAAAATTAGAAAAGCCATTGGCAATAATTCTTAGATTTTCAGTATTTATTTCTAAATCAAAATCCCCATTATTATAGTATTCTTGATTGCTAAAGTCGTCGGAAATCAAACTTAAATCAGGATAATTCAACAAACCTATACCTGTGATCATAAATTCTGAGTTGTTTGTAATTTCACTCACATTAGGAGCGCTTACATAAACTTTAGTTAAACCATAGTCACGAACAAAATTACAATTCATGTTATTGGTTAAGGTCAATAAATCCCCATCTACATTGATTTCAATAGCATTAAAAATATTTTCACCTGTTTCTACTATCACTTTTTGTTCAGTGCTCTCTGAGATAAATAGTTGAATCTTATTATTAACAAGAATTTTTGAAAATAACGGCACATTTATTTCGACTTGAGTAATAGCTCCTTCAGATCTAATGCATTCGGGGGCATTTTCACTATCACAAGCAACTAATATTATTAAACTCCAAATTAATATTACTTTTTTCATCTTTTTAAAATCTGTAACCAATACCAAATTCAACTGCCTCAGCTTGAGCCCAGTGTGATTTTAGAGAAACAACTGCAAATAACTTATTTTTATACAAATACCTTTTAAATCCAAACCTCAAATATATTCTTTTTTCAAATTCGTAGGGATAATAGACATAATACCCTATTTGAAAAAGAATACCATTTTTATCAATTCTTAACTCATGGCCTAAAAATAAACTTACTCTCTTATAGTCTTCATCTGCATTAAGATTCCACTCAGGGTAAGCGACAGCGCTGTATCTGATAAATTCCTCTAAAAATTTTGAGATGAACAAGTCTGCACCAAACTGAATGGTACTGTAATAATTTAATTTTTTATCTGCATACGCAGAAAACACATAAAACGGATAGGTCCCAGAACCAATAACATCGCTTTGATTCCAACCTGTCCTGAAAACAAAATTAAATTTTATTTTTTCACTGTAATTGGTCAGATCCTCCTCCCGTTTATATTCTCTTATTTCTTTACTATTTAATTGATAATTTAATCCTGCATTGATCAAAAATGAATTAGTACTTGTATTAGGGGCCTTGGTGTTTCCGTTAGAATAATGAATGAACATGAGTCCCGCTTGAAATCCTAGACCTCTCCAAACGCTACTTTTAATGAAATTTGCTTTTATAAAACTTGAACTTAGCAGCCGTGTTCCATATGCAATATTCAAATAATTAGAATCTTGGTCATAAGGATTGGTGTTTAGTGCAAGTCCAGTCCCCAAACTTAATTGTAAATTTCTCTTAAACAAATAGAAATTATAATTAGCATACAACCCGTAATTTTCACCTAGGCTTTTATTTTTTAAATCTTTATATACCAATGAAAAACCCCAGTCTGGAAAATTATATTTTTTTTGCCATTCCTTTAATCCAAAAGTTTTCTTATCAAATGACAGAAAAACTCCTGTTGGATGCCCTTGAATTAAATGAGAAATATCAGAATTGTGATTGTAAATATTACCGTAAAAATAACTTCCCTCTAATAAATAACTGTGATGGTTGTTTTCCTGTGAAAAACATGAATAACAAACCATCATTAGTAGAATAGAAATATACTTTTTCATCATTTTTTTGAAAGGAGCTAATATAGACTAATCTTAAAAAATAAAATAATTACAATATCAATCTTAAATTAATTAAAATCTTTACAAGAAAAGATGTATTTTTGAAAAATCAAAAGAGGAAAAATTTGACTGATTGCAACCTCTGTTACAACAACGCAAAGTAACAATAAATGCTAAAACGTAAAACAACGATCCTTAAGCGATCTTGTTCTCCCAGCAGGCTGCAATCACTTTTTTTTTAAAAAATTAAATTAAAAATTATCCATTTATGGCTTATTTATTTACGTCAGAAAGTGTTTCTGAAGGACATCCAGATAAAGTTGCTGATCAAATTAGTGATGCACTAGTTGATCATTTTCTAGCTTTTGATCCTCAATCAAAAGTTGCTTGTGAAACGTTAGTAACCACAGGACAAGTTGTATTAGCAGGGGAAGTGAAAAGTAATACTTATTTAGATGTCCAAAAAATAGCAAGAGATGTCATCAAGAAAATTGGTTACACCAAAAGCGAATATAAGTTTGATGGAGATTCTTGTGGTGTATTTTCTTCTATTCACGAACAATCTCCAGAAATCAATCAAGGCGTAGATAAAAAAGATGGTGAGGAGCAGGGCGCTGGAGACCAAGGAATGATGTTTGGTTATGCGACTAATGAAACGGAAAATTATATGCCTTTAGCACTTGATTTAAGTCATCGAATTTTAATCGAATTGGCAAAAATAAGAAGAGAATGTAATGAAATCAATTATTTAAGACCAGATGCAAAAAGTCAAGTTACTATTGAATACAGTGAAGATAATAAACCTATTAGAATAGATACCATTGTTATTTCGACTCAACATGATGAATTCGATGAGGATGGTAAGATGTTACGTAAAATCGAATCAGATTTAAAATCGATTTTAATTCCAAGAGTGATCGCGCAGTTAGCTCCCGATGCAAAAGCCTTATTTAACGACGATATTACCTACCATATCAATCCTACAGGAAAATTTGTTATCGGTGGTCCACATGGAGATACTGGATTAACTGGAAGAAAAATAATTGTAGATACGTACGGAGGTAAAGGAGCTCATGGTGGCGGAGCTTTTAGTGGTAAAGATCCCAGCAAAGTGGATCGAAGCGCTGCTTATGCCTCCAGGCATGTTGCAAAAAATTTAGTTGCTGCGGGAATTTGTAAGGAAGTATTAGTACAGGTAAGTTATGCGATTGGTGTTGCAAAGCCGACGTCTATCAATGTAAATACGTATGGCACTTCAAATATAATTATGAAAGACAGTGAAATTTCTAAAGTAGTAGAGGGTATCTTTGATATGCGACCAGCAGCTATTGAAACACGTTTAAAATTAAGAAATCCTATTTATTTAGAATCTGCATCGTATGGTCACATGGGAAGAATACCACAGGAAAAAAAATTGACTTTTTATGCAGGAGATGGTAAAAAAGTCACTAAAACTGTCGAAACATTTACCTGGGAAAAGTTAGATTTTGTAAACAAAATAAAAAAAGAGTTTAAAATTTAATGTGTGGGAATTTTTTTTCAACTTGATTAATTTTCGTCTTTAAATCTTTTAAAAAAAGTTGGTGCTGTTTACTAGTTGCATCAAAAGGATGATGACTTAAACCGCTTTGAATCGTTCCTATCAATTTTTGAGTAGTTGTCGTATCAGAAGATATCCAGGCTTTACTAAATGATTCCCAAATGATATCAATTGCAGTATTGTTAGGGTGTATCATATCTTCTTTATAAAATCGGTAATCTCTTAACTCGTCCATCATGAGTTCGTAGGAAGGAAAATAATGGAGATTGGGTAAATTTGATCGAACTAATGCCTCTTGAATAGCAACTATTAAATGAGCTTTTCCTAGATTGTTTTTTATAAAACCATTCTTTAAGTGCCTTACCGGAGAAACTGTCAACAACAGGGAGGCTTTTGGGTTTTTAGTATTGATTAATGAAATTATATTTATTACAGATTTTAAAATTTGATCCGTAGTGAGTAATTCTTTTTCAAACTCCTTTTGGGGAATTTTAAAGCAATTAGCAACAATACTTTGACTTGCTAAAAGCCGATATACCCATGCAGTACCAAAAGTCAGAACTATATGACTTGCCGTTAATAAATACGTTCTTAATTGGTTTAGTTTGGTATTGATAAGCGTCAGATAATCGTCTTTGTTAGTTCCGTATATTAAAGAATGTATCTCGAAACAATGCCAATGTTCATTTCTAAAAAAAATATCATCTTCACTAAAAAATTTACCTTGTAAAGCTCTCTCGATAATACGTTCAATAGCCAAGGGATGAAATAAAACACCAAAAGGATTTTGTAAGGTATGAAACTTTACATAATCAAGTTTATTTCCAATATTTTCAATAAAACAAGAACCTAATAAAACAATTTTAGAGTCGTAATCGATCTTTGGGTTTTCAGATTCAATGGGTATTTTAGTTTGAAGTTTCATAGGTAGTACAACAACGCTAAAAGGGTTTAAAAAATATAATCTTTTCCTTTACTCAATGCTTCACTTAATCCATCCGGATTCTTACCGCCTGCTGTTGCAAAGAAAGGTTGCCCCCCTCCACCGCCTTGAATATACTTACCCAATTCTCTGATAATTTTTCCTGCATCCAAATTTTTAGAAGTTACCAAACCCTTGGAAATATAACAAGAGAGTAACGCTTTTCCGTTTTGATTGGTTCCTAACAAAAGAAATAAATTATCAAATTCTCCACCTAGTTCAAATGAAATATCTTTAATGCCGTTGGCATCCAAATCTATTAGCTTTGCTAAAAAATTAACGCCATTCATTTCTGAAATCTCATTTTTAAGAGCTGTCTTTAAATTTTTCCCTTTTTCTTTTAAAAGAGTTTGAATCTGCTTTTTTAAATCTGAATTTTCTTCTTGAATTGTAATAATACTTTTTAGAGGGTCTTTTGTGTTTTGAAGAACTTTTTTTATTTCTTTAAATTTATTAGAATTGGAAATAAAGAAATCTTTTGCAAATTCTCCAGTAATAGCCTCAATTCTTCTGACCCCTGAAGCTACAGCTCCTTCATGAAGAAGTATAAAATGCCAAATATCTTTTGTGTTTTCTACATGGGTTCCTCCACAAAGCTCCATAGAGCCCCCAAATTTTATAGTGCGAACTGTATCGCCATACTTTTCTCCAAAAAGAGCAATTGCTCCCTCATCCAATGCCACTTGTAAGGGGATATTCCTTTTTTCTTTTAAACTTAATCCTTCTCTAATACGAGCATTTACAAAATTTTCTACTTGAATTAATTCCTCTGCCGTCACTTTACTAAAATGCGAAAAATCAAATCGCAATCCACGACTGTGAACCATAGATCCTTTTTGAGTCACGTGGGTCCCTAAAACAGCTCGTAAAGCTTGATGTAGTAAATGTGTTGCACTATGATTTGCTTCCGTATATGATCTTATTTTCTTATCAACAACTGCTTTAAAAGTGTCATGTATATCTTTTGGAAGATTTTTAAGGTAATGAATAACTAGGTTGTTTTCTTTTTTAGTATCTATAATATAAACCAAATCTCCATGTGAAGATTCTAAATATCCTTTATCTCCTTCTTGTCCGCCACCTTCGGGATAAAATGGTGTTAAATTGAATACTACTTGGAAAAACTCACCATGTTTTTTTGTTTTTGTTTTTCTGTAACGAGCGATCTTCACATTTGTTTCTAAGTAGTCATAGCCAATAAATTCCTGAACATCGTCTTCGGTCAATACAACCCAATCTCCCGTTTCTACTTTAGTGGCCGACCTTGAACGTTCCTTTTGCTTTTGAAGTTCTGACTCAAATTCAGTTTCATCTAGGTCTAGTCCTCGCTCTCTTAAAATCAAAGCAGTTAAATCTTTAGGGAATCCAAAGGTGTCATACATTTCAAATGCTTTTTTTCCAGAAATAATGCTAGAATCTGCATTCTGAATAACATTTTCTAATAATACTAGGCCTTGATCTAAGGTTATTAAAAAAGAATGTTCTTCTTCTTTAATAACAATAGAAATTAACTTATTTTCTCTTAACAATTCAGGGAAAGCAGTTCCCATTTGTTTAGTTAGGGTATCTACTAATTGATATATAAATGGTTTTTTAGTTCCTAAAAAAGTAAACCCATAGCGAACAGCTCTTCTCAGTATTCTTCTTATTACGTATCCTGCACCCGTATTTGAAGGTAATTGACCGTCGGCAATGGCAAAAGCTACTGCCCGGACATGATCTGAAATAACTCGAATCGCAATATCGACTTCTTTATGTTTACCATAAACAGTATTTGTAATAGTTTCTATTTCTTTGATAATTGGCTTAAAGACGTCTGTGTCATAATTTGAGGTCACCTTTTGCATTACCATACACAACCGTTCAAAACCCATACCCGTATCTACATGTTTGTGAGGCAGCTTTTCAAGATCTCCATTCGCTTTACGATTGAATTCCATAAATACCAAATTCCAAATTTCAACGACCTGAGGATGGTCCTTATTTACTAAACTTTTTCCGTCAACTTGAGCTTTTTCTTTGGCAGATCTAATATCTACGTGAATTTCAGAACAAGGCCCACAAGGTCCCTGAGCTCCCATTTCCCAAAAATTATCTTTTTTATTACCGTTGATAATTCTGTTTTCGTCGATAATCTCTCTCCAAATATCATAAGCCTCTTGATCAAAAGTTAAATTATCTTCTTTGGCTCCCTCAAAAACACTAACATATAAGCTGTTTTTGTCTATTTTTAGAACTTCTGTTAAAAATTCCCAAGCCCAAGTAATTGCTTCTTTTTTGAAGTAATCACCAAAACTCCAATTCCCTAACATTTCGAACATTGTATGATGGTAGGTATCTTTACCAACTTCTTCTAAATCATTGTGTTTTCCTGAAACACGTAAGCACTTTTGTGAGTCTGCTACTCGCTTGCTCGTTATTTTTTTTTGTCCTAAGAAATATTCTTTAAAAGGAACCATTCCTGCATTTACAAACATTAAAGTTGGATCATTCTTCAAAATCATGGGGGCTGAGTCAACAATAGAATGAGATTTTGATTTAAAAAAATCTAAATATTTAGAACGTATTTCCTTTGAAGTCATAAATTTATTTTTTTACAAAAAGCCTAATTAGGGGGTTTCCAAGACAATTTCTATATTTGTAAATCGTTTTTGGTTATAATAACAATCCCCGATGAGCAAAAATAAGACATTTTAACGTATGGCTAAAGTAAAATATTACTACGATAGTGATACCTTATCGTACCGAAAGATTGAATATAAAAAAGGAAGAAAAACTAAAATTTTTATTTTAAGTCTATTAGGTATGTTTTTAAGTGGATTTCTTTTACTTGTTATCTACTTAAACATCCCCTACATCGAAACCCCAAAAGAAAAAGCTTTAAAAAGAGAACTTTCAAATATGGAATTGCAGTTTGAATTATTAAACAAAAAAATGATTCAAGCTCAAACCGTTTTATCTGAAATTGAGACAAGAGATAACTCTATTTACAGGGTATACTTTGAAGCAAATCCTATCTCTGATGAACAACGAAAAGCTGGTTTTGGTGGAGTCAATAGATACAATAACTTAGAGGGATTTGATAATTCCAATCTTATAATTAGTACCAGCAAAAAATTAGATGTATTAACCAAACAAATCGTAGTACAATCTAAATCATTAGACGAAATTGCAAGGCTTGCTGAGGAAAAAGAACAACTTTTAAAAGCTATTCCTACAATTAAACCAGTAAAAAATGAAGATCTTACTCGTATGGCATCTGGTTATGGTTATCGCTCGGATCCATTTACGAAAGCAAGAAAATTTCATCGAGGAATGGATTTTACTGCACCCCGAGGGACTCCTGTTTATGCAACTGGAAATGGAGTGGTAAAAAGAGCTGATAGACGTTCGTCAGGATATGGCCGACATATAAGAATCGATCACGGTTTTGGTTACATAAGCCTGTACGCGCATCTCTACAAATATGTCGTACGAAGAGGTCAAAAAGTTAAACGTGGAGATTTAATTGGGTTTGTCGGCAGTACTGGAAGATCTCAAGCACCTCATTTACATTATGAAATTATTAAAGATGGAAAACACGTCAATCCACTAAATTTTTATTACGGAAATTTATCTCCTGAAGAGTTTGCCGAATTATTAAAAGTTGCTAGTCAAGAAAATCAATCCCTAGACTAATGAAAATAGATCTGCCGGAAAAAAGATACTATGGAATCGGAGAAGTCGCTAAAGCTTTTTCAGTAAACAATTCATTGATTCGCTTTTGGGAAAAAGAATTTGATATCATTAAGCCAAAAAAAAATAACAAAGGTGATCGTAAATTTACTTCTGAAGATATAAAAAATCTAGAATTGATATATCATCTAGTCAAAGAACGTGGTTTTAAACTAGAGGGTGCAAAAAAATATTTAAAGGAGAACAAACATAAAAGCATCAGTAGTTTTGAAATAATCAAAAAGCTAGAAGGAATAAAAATAGAATTACTAAAATTTAAAGACCACCTTTAATTACTTTTTTCGGATGTAAACAGTAATAGGTACCCCGTGGAAATCAAATTTATCGCGCAACTTATTTTCTAGAAATCTTTTATAGGGCTCTTTTACATATTGAGGCAAATTTGCAAAAAAAGCAAAGCTAGGATAGGGCGTTGGCAGCTGCATACAGTATTTAATTTTTACATACTTCCCTTTATAGGCTGGTGGCGAATAGGCTTCAATAACTGGAAGCATCACTTCATTTAATTCACTTGTTTTTACACGCTTAGTTCTATTTTTAAATACCTCAACAGCAGTTTCAATAGCTTTAAAAATACGTTGTTTCGTAAGTACTGAAATAAATACTACGGGAACATCTGTAAACGGCTCGCATTGCGAACGGATTAAATTTTCATATTCTTTGACACTTTTATGATCTTTTTCAACCAAGTCCCACTTATTAACTAATATGACAACACCTTTGTTATTTTTTTGAGCTAACCAAAAAATATTTTGTACCTGACCATCAAAACCTCTTGTAGCATCTAACACCAAAATCGCCACATCGCAGTGCTCTATTGCTCGCACACTTCGCATTACGGAGTAAAACTCAAGATCTTCCTTAACTTTGCTTTTTTTCCGAATCCCCGCAGTGTCAACTAAATTAAATTCGAACCCAAATCGATTGTAATGAGTATCAATACTATCTCTTGTAGTTCCGGCAATATCAGTAACGATATACCTGTCTTCGCCGATTAAAGCATTAATAAATGATGATTTTCCAGCGTTAGGCCTTCCAACAACAGCAAAGCGAGGTAATACGTTTGCTTCTTCTGAGATTTTTTCATCAGGGAGAACTGCTACTAAATCATCTAGTAAGTCACCCGTACCGCTCCCGTTAATACTAGACATGATATAATACTTTTCAAAACCTAAAGAATAAAACTCAACGGCATCATTGGTCCGATTTGCACTATCTACCTTATTGACAACTAAAAAGACAGGTTTTGCAGATTTACGTAATAGTTTGGTTACTTCTTCGTCCATTCCTGTAACTCCAGAAACTACATCTGTCATAAAAATAATGGCGTCAGCTTCCCCAATTGCTAATTCTACCTGCTTATCTATTTCTGATTCAAATATATCATCACTACCAACAACATAGCCTCCTGTATCTATTAGTGAAAACTCTTTACCATTCCAATCACTTTTTCCATAATGACGGTCCCTAGTGACTCCACTCACAGCATCCACTATTGCTTCTCGTCGTTGAATTAATCTATTAAATAAAGTGGATTTTCCAACATTTGGTCTTCCAACTATTGCTACTATACTCATAACCTATAAATTGTTGCAAAGGTAAGCTTTAGAATTTGAAGAAAAACAAGAGAATTGGATTAAAATCAATATTATTGATTGTACCCAAATCGTTTTAGTTGTCGATCATTACTTCGCCAATTTTTATTAACTTTTACATAAAGTTCTAGATGAACTTGCTTACCGAAAAATTTTTCTAAATCTTTACGGGCCTCTACACCTACCCTTTTTAATGCCGTTCCTTTATGACCGATAATGATTCCTTTTTGAGTTTCTCTTTCCACCATTATGATGCTTCTCATTCGTATGATTGCCTCTTCTTCAAAAAACTCTTCGGTGTCAATTTCAACAGAATATGGTATTTCTTTCTTATAATGCAATAATATTTTTTCTCGAATTATTTCATTGACAAAAAAACGTTCTGGTTTATCTGTTAATTGATCTTTTGGATAAAATGCTGGAGATTCAGGCAATAATGTAACTATTTGTTGGAAAACTTCCTTTACACCAAAGTTCTCCAATGCAGAAATAGCAAAAATGTTTGCATTTGGAACTTTTTCGGTCCAGAAAGTCATCGCCTCCTTTAAAAGTTCTTCGTTTCCTTGATCAATTTTATTAATCAATAATAAAACAGGAATTGTTGCATTGGTGATTTTGTTAAAAAACACTTCATCTTTTAGTCCTTTTTCACCAAGTTCAACAATATAAATTAACACATCAGCATCCTCGAAAGCAGATTTCACGAAATCCATCATACTTTCCTGAAGTTGGTATGCTGGTTTTATAATTCCAGGAGTATCACTTAAAATCATTTGAAAATCCTCTCCATTGACAATCCCGAGTATCCGATGACGAGTGGTTTGTGCTTTAGAGGTGATAATGGACAGCCGTTCTCCAACAAATGAATTCATTAACGTACTTTTTCCCACATTGGGGTTTCCAATTATATTTACAAAACCTGCTCTATGATTCATCCATTAATTTTTGTCAAAGATACGCTAAACTCTTGGTTTACTTCTCGATCGATCATATAAAACAATACTTCCAGCGACCGCAACATTTAAACTTTGTATGGAAGGAAACTTCACTAAAAAATGAGATTTACGGATCGCTATTTTTGTCAAACCATGATCTTCAGCTCCTAATAAGTAGACACATCTTCTAGGATGACAAAAATCCTGTAATGATTCCGACTCATCCGTTATTTCAACGCCCACTATTCGGGCTCCTTTTGGAAGGTGTTTGTAAAAATCATCAAAATTTTCGTAATGAAAATAAGGTATAGACTTTACCGAGTTTTTGGTATCACAAGCTTGGCTAGCATACCGATTTCCGATAGTAAATATAAAACTAGCTCCTAAATTTTGAGCCGTTCTCCACAAAACTCCAAGGTTTTCTGGTGTTTTCCCATTTTGAATTCCAATTCCAAAAAATTCTGTTTTTAAATTATCCGGTTGCATGCGACGAAATCATAAAAGATTAATACTATTTCAATCAAATATATTACAGTTTATTTTTATAATTTGGTCCTTTAGTTTTTTTTATTAATAATCATTCAAAAGATAAAATTCTACCCATGCCTTATAGAATAATTCTACTCTTTTTTTTATTGATGAATTTTGTGTCAATTGGTCAAATTGAAGATTTGTCCTTTGGAACCAACGATACTTTTGATATCATGACCTGGAATATTGAGCAATTCCCAAAAAATGGTCAAACAACTGTCAATTATGTGGCTGAAATTATTCAAAATTTAGAAATGGATATTATTGCAATTCAGGAGGTTGATAATATCAACTATTTTGAACAAATGGTAGATGGGCTTAATATGTATGAAGGCTATTTAGAATCTGAATGGTTTGCTGGGCTTGCTTATATTTATAATCCTGAGGTAATTCAAATTAATGATCTTTATGAAATATATACAACCTCTGAATACTGGAGTGCTTTCCCAAGATCACCAATGGTGATGGATTTCAATTACAATGATCATAGAATTATTGTCATCAATAATCATTACAAATGTTGCGGAGATGGTATTTTAAATATGAGTGATTCCGGAGATGAAGAAACCAGGAGGTATCAAGCGAATTTATTGCTTAAAACCTATATTGACCAAAACTTTTCAAGCGAAAACGTAATTCTGTTAGGGGATTTAAATGATGACATCGCAGAAACATCTCAAAATAACGTTTTTCAGATGTTTATCGAGGATTCTCAAAATTATTTATTTGCAGATATTGAAATTGCCACAGGAACCAGTACAAATTGGTCGTTCCCCAATTGGCCTTCACACCTAGATCATCTATTAATCACCAATGAATTATTTTCTGAATTCGAAAATGAAAATTCTGAAGTTAAAACTATTAAAATAGATGATTATCTATCCGGTTGGTCTGAATATGACCAAAATATTTCTGATCATCGTCCTGTAGCTTTAAAACTTGATCTAGATTCTGATTTAGGAATACAGGAACCCAATACAAATTCCTTTTTCCTACGATGTTCACCTAATCCCTTTCAAACTAAAACCATTTTTACTTTAAGTAATTTTTCAGAAGATCAAAAGATTGAAATTTACACTGTTACTGGTCAAAAAATTATAACACTCCATAAATCGCCGAGTACAAATACAATTACTTGGATCGCTGATGGTATTACAGATGGAGTTTATATCGTAAAATTAATAGTACCCAACCAACAAGTGATTTCAAAAAAACTTGTATTAATGAAATAAAGCATGAGACCATTTCATTTGGCAATACCCGTATCAAATTTATCAGTTTGCAGAAACTTTTATGGAAAAATATTAGAATGTGAGGAAGGAAGGAGCACAAAAAAATGGGTTGACTTTAATTTTTTTGGACATCAATTAGTACTTCATGAGAAATCTAAATCCGGTAATGAACTAATTACTAATACTGTAGACGATCACGATATTCCGGTGCCACACTTTGGGGTAGTGTTAGCATGGGAGGAATGGAAGCTTTTAGCAAAAAAACTTCGTTCAAAAAATATCGAATTTATCGTAGATCCCCACATTCGTTTCAAGGGGAAAGTAGGAGAACAAGCTACCCTATTTTTTAAAGACCCAGAAAATAATGCCCTGGAGTTCAAGGCCTTTAAAGATAAGGAACAACTCTTCAAAAAAAACAAATAATTCATCATATTTGATTATTATTAAAGATTGTTTAATTAGATTTGTGAAAGATCAATTATTTAATAACCTATTAACAACGTAATTATGAAAAAATTAATACTGATTTTAGCTGTGATTATTACAGCTTGTAATCCCCAAGTAGAAAAAGAAACAATAGTCACTCCAGAGGGGGCTGGTTTTTTTCTACCGTCACCAGGTGAAAAATATATAGTCGCTACCGACGCAGTAACCGATGTTTGGATGAACTATATAAAAGCGCACAATAAACAAGATTTAGATGCAATCATGGAAATGAATGCTGATTCTATAAAAATTGAAGGCCCCGATGGAAGTTTAATACAAGGAAAAGAAATGCACAGAGCCGCTCTTGACGCTTGGTTCGCTGCAGAAAACCCAAAATGGAAAGTGTATTGGGCCATGCCTTATAAAGCAGTAAATAATGGAGCAGAATGGATTATTGCAGGACACCAGGTAACAACTACTGTAGACGGGAAAGAAAAAATTGAATTGCATATGATTGACGGACAAATTAAAGATGGAAAAATCAAACAATTTTATGTCTATTCCAAAGACATTCCTGAACCTCCAAAGAAAGAAAAGAAGCAAGTCGCAAATAGTGTAGCGGAAGCAGCTGGAGAATAATTTATTTTTGTTAGTATAAAAAAGTCCCTTCCTAACGGAAGGGACTTTTTTGTATTTAATTATTTATGGTAACTCCCCTACTCTTTGATCAATCGTTTTACAACGCTTGATTGCCCTCCGGTTATATGCACCATATACACACCTGTTGCATAGGAAGAAATATCGATCACTCGCTCACTTTGCATATCCTGTAAGTCGATTTGCGATACTAGTTTCCCTTTAAGATCATAAATCATTGCGGTTTCTAATGCGGTATTAGATCTGTTTGATAGTGTCACTTGTTCTTTTGCCGGGCTAGGATATAACGCAATTGCATTGCTTAACTCATGGTCTTGATTTCCTAAAAGTTCTGGCAACATAACTAAAGGCCCTCCTGTAGGCAATGCCACTCCAATTCCAAATGCTGGACCATCAGAGTTCTGGGAGGGATCTAAAAAACCAGTAGCTACAGCAACTAATGCTACTCCATCTAATTCAAGGGAGGCAAGTGGTGCTTGAAATGAAGCTACCGTTACGGAACCTGTTTCGTCTGTAACATCAATAATATAGTCAGCAGTTGGTAGTTCCAGATAACCTTGAAATTCGGTATACGAAATATTATCTACTAAGGTTCCGGCACCCACGCCTGTTTCAATAATGTCTACGGTGGGGGCATCTGTAGATCCATGATGTACTAATACATCCGTATTTCCTGATTCGTCAGCTAGCTCTCTACCCATGTCATAAATTTGCAACCCAAAAGGTTGTGGGGGGTTGTAGCCTGAGCCACTAACAATGCCGTCAGCTACTACGATATAAGTTTCGTCTGCAGATAAAGTAACAGGGGCCGTATAAATAGCATCCTCTACTCCAGAGCTGTTTGGAGGTGCTACTGATAGTTCAATTTCTACTCCTGCTGGTGCATCCACAAAAGGTGAAGCGGTTCTAAATTCAAAATTTGGAATTAATAATGTTTCGTTTAAATAAACATCTACAGTTTCTGCAGCTGCGTCTGCCGAATTATGAATCACTTGAACTCTTGCTGTTTGTGTATTCAAAAACTTGGTATATTGAGATGGATTCGGTGCACATTGACCGGTTGAAGACATTGTTCGAGTTTCTATAATAGGTATAGCATAGCCTTGAGCCCACCAGAGCCACTGCTCAAGAGTTGTGATACATGGAGAGGATCCAGTTTGGCCATCAGTAAATGTACTTGTGCTTTTAACCAATGTTACATTGTTGTATACAAAACCGTCTGGCATGGTAACACTTCCTGAAGAAAGCGATGTAGTTACCACTTCATGATCTCTATATAATTCTGGAGGGCCTCCACCTACGATTTCAAATGGAATATTAAATACCCCATCGGTATGAGTATCTCCAACATTAAATGGATAAGGAGTCAGTACCAATGGTGTAGAGTATACAGAATTGAGGAAACTTATTTCCCCATTGTAAGTATACCCAGTAGGTTCAAATCCAAGAAAAAACTGAAACCCATCTTCAAATTTAACATGCGTGGCATTGGGATAATCTTCGGCATTTGGCGAATCAGCAATAGGTATTAATTGAATGACTTGATCGCTATCAGTAGTCACTTCAGAAAAGTCCCAATCTCCATCATCTGAAAATTCTATAAGTTGGTTTTTAAAAGAAACATAATAGGTAATTAAACCATCTGGTAAGTTGGGCATTTCAAGTGTTTGTGAAAATGTTATCTGAGACACAAACAAACAGATAAAAAATAGTGCTTTTTTCATTTAAATAAAATTTAATTAATAATTTTGTTATCAGTTAGCTACCAAATGCAATTTAACAAAATTTTATTTAAATGAAAAAAACAATAAAAGAATTTTCAAACATTAATAGAGTAAATATTTTTTTGATTTATTTCTCCAGCCCGCTTGATTTCGGTATTTAACAAAATAAATTTTAAGATCACTTTGATTGGCATAATCAACAAAATAAACTTTTTTATCAGCTTGGTTGGCATAGTCAACAAAATACCATAAGCCATCATTGCCATCCACTTGATTACCGTAGGCTACTTTAAAGACCTTTAAATCGGCTTGATTTTCATAGCCAACTACATGAATCTTTACCTCCGCCTGATTTGCATAAGCTACCGAATGTACTTTTTGAGAATAACAAAATAATGAACTCAAAAGAAAAAGGGTTAAAAAAAATGATTTCATAAAGACAATATACAACTAAAAAAAAGAGTCATCATTTCTGATCACTCTTTTAGTTTTATAAATATTTCGTAAATTATGATTGGGGGATTCCTTTTCCATCTTTATTTGGAGCCCAAGAACTGTGCATTATTTTCCATCCATCTGCCGTATTTACCCAAACCGAAGAGCCTCGTGTACTATAAGCAACCTCTTCTTTAGTGTCTTTAAAGGTATAACTACCAGCAGCATAGAACGTAAGAACTGCTGTTCGCATATCTGGTGAGTAAGTTACATCCATATCATTTAATACAAACTTGTTCCAAACGATTGCCTGCTCTCTATCAAAAGAAGCTTTGTTGAATGTATAAAAAGGAGATAAGTTAGAATCTCCAGTGGTGTGAATAATATCGGGATGCTCATATTTTGAAAATGTTTCATAATCTCCATCTGTGACGGCATCTTGAGCCTCTGTTTGGCTTTTCATCAATTCTTTAGAAAGTTCCTCTTGGTTCACTTTAGCATAATAAGTCCGAGCGTAATCCCAATAAGGAGATCCAAAACGTGCATAGTCTACAGCTTTTAATTCAGCATCTAAAGCCTTTTGATAGTCTCCGATAGACGCATAATGTTCTGCCATTGAATCGTGTGCATTAGGACCGTCGTGCATTTGCTGAGATCGTGTTACATACTGCATAGCCATATCTTGGTTGGGCGCTCCATAATCGCCTCTTAAATATCCATAAGACATCATATTATAAGCAGCAGCAGCTTGGTTTGGAAACTTTTCTGCAAATGTTTTGAAGGAATTAAAGTCTGCTGGAGAAGTAACTAATAAATTAACTAAAGGACTGTCTGGATATTTAGTCGCAGATGCTTTTGCAACAGCAGGGCGGTCTTCTCTCGAAGCCATTAAAAATCCATGCCATGCTTTTTCCTCAGCACTTAGTTTTGAAACATCCATTGCTTCCAACTTTGATTTTTGGCTTCCCCAATTTGGGTTTGGACTGCTGATAGCAGCCAAGGCTAACTGAGCACATCCACATTCTGGATCTAATAAAAGTGCTGCTTTTGCCATTCCCATCGCTGGTAAATATTCTAGATTCGCTATGGACTCGATGGCTTCATTGGTGATTTTTGCAGCATCTTTTTTACAAGATGTTTTTTGAACCCATTGCGCACTGGCTACCGTAGAGCTCAATGCTAAAATAAAAAGTAATTTTTTCATAATGTTGTTTGTTAAGTTTAATCAAACTTATAAAAATTAATTAAATATTTTTAAAAAACAACTTGTTAAATTGCATTTTGCAACAAAAAACTAAAAAAAAGACTAAATAGAGCATTATAAAAACTCAAAAAACACCTACAAACGTGAATTATATTGTTTTTAAATGATAAAAAATGAGCTAAATTTGATTTTAAAAATTAATCTCTAAATATATTGATAAAGAAAAAATAATATCAGAAAATGAAAATTAACAACGTACTTATTTTATTAGTTCTATATCCTTTGACCTCTATTTCTCAGTCTATAGATTTTCAGGAAGACACCACTGTAGACAATTTATATGATTCCAGACAAGGCTCTTGTGCCATGGCTGATATCGACAATGATGGTGACCTTGATTTGATAATCACAGGGGCCGATGCTCAATTAACGAATCGTAAAACTACATTATATACTAATGACGGTATGGGAAATTTTACTGAAGTAATTGGAACTGGACTTTCTAATTGGTCTGAAGGAGGAAAAATAGCTTTTGCAGATGTTGATGGAGATACTGACCAAGATTTGTTGATTACTGGAAGAGACGGAAGCCCAAACTATTATGCTCATTTTTACTTAAATGACGGAAGTGGCAATTTCACGCCAGATACCACCCAACCATTTGAACCATCTATTGGGGGTAATCTTGAATTTGCGGATATAGATAATGATGGAGATCACGATTTATTTATGACTGGCAGGGGCAACAACAATTTGATATTTTCAAAACTTTACCAAAATGATGGTACAGGAGAATTCTCTGAGGTAACATCCACTCCTTTTATCTCTGAGGGAGGTTCTGCTTCTGCTTTTTTTGACATGGATAATGAC
>Ga0233444_10001206_pt1 | contig 30032 bp, 29 predicted proteins | sample SI_124_October20_6_FD_182792 | JGI IMG/M metagenome (GOLD analysis project Ga0233444, IMG submission 182792) | Seawater microbial communities from Saanich Inlet, British Columbia, Canada - SI_124_October2016_10_MG | ecosystem: Environmental > Aquatic > Marine > Inlet | place: Canada: British... | reverse complement strand
GTAACAGCTTCATCTTTTAAACTAATTTTTTCTAAAGCTTTCTTTTTTTCTAAAGGTTTTAAAACATAATGAAAGATACTACGATTCTTTTCTAATGTTTCTTCTACCTTAGCAGTTTCTGGTTCATCTTTACTTGCTCCTGCATCACCGGGTTTACCTAAAAGAAGTCCTTCTACTACTACTCCTTTTGAAGTTAAATTAAGTGAACAATTATATGAACCATCGGTTTGTAGAGACCAGCTAAAATTATTTATTTTAGCATACATTGCCTCGTAATTTCTATTACTAGCTTCTCTCTTATTCTTAAGCTCACTAGTTACCGAAGAATCTTTATTATATCCAAACCATAGATCATTAGATATAAACATTGACTTATCTACAAAATTAACATTTTCACCATCTGGTGTAAATACAGTATGTCCCCATTCTAGTAGAACTGTCATACCTAGTCTAAAATAGAGTAACTCAATATCATCTAAATCCTCTTTAGAGTAAACTTTAAAATCAACTGTTGCTTTACGAAGTACTCCATATTCGCCTATAGCTTGTATAGAAGCGGCAGTAATACCTGGCATAGGTCTGAAGCCTGTAGAAGGGGAGTTATGATATGCTCCTGTAACTGCTGAGGTCTTTTCTCCAAAGCTAACTCCTCCTCTTGGAGCTTCCGAACCTCTGTTAGGGTTTTCATTGTAGTTTAGAGTACCACTAGCCAATACCATTGATCGTGCTAAGCTGGCATCTCCTGATGGTGGTGTTTTACCTCCTTGTTTAGCATAATTTTTAGCATCTTCATTGGACACTATATTGACAGAAGATCTTAATCGTACCCAGGGAGAATTGGAATTTTGATAAACTAATATATCTTTAGAACGTGCGGTTGCAGCATGTAATTTTTCTCTATGAGAAATTTGGGTAGCTAATTCTTCAGGAATTGATTGGTATAACGCACCCATAACTTATCTTTTTTCATTAAACTCATAAAAATCTGCTCGTATGTCTTGACCATTAGCCGGTATTCTTAGCTGCACGCCGGGTGTTGGAATAAGACCGTCTTTTTTATAGTTATTTGCACTTGCAATAATCCACCATAAAGAACTATCTCCGTAGAACTGCTGTGCAAGACTATCATATCTATCGCTGCCGGTAGTTATTATATAGGTATCATTTTCAGACAAAGGAATATCTGGGTATATCATATTTGATTTATACCTCTTTCCAGAGTCACTAACTCTAATGTCAATATTTTTATATCTATTTGGCATTATACATTTGCTATATAAGTTGAATTGGCTGTTGGAGCAAAATCATGGATAGGTTTAAAAGATACATTTACGTCAAGTACATGGGGCACTTTTAATGTTTCTTCACTATCTATTCCCATTTCCCAAGGATAAGTTGTATTCCAACTTAACCCTATACTCTCAACATATCCATTTAATCCTACTATATAGTCTCCTATTGTTATTTTAGTCAAAGTTCCTTTCATAAACTCTCCATTTGTAGAGTAGGTAGGTGCTGTTGAGCCTACTAAGGCATTTAATTTATCATATATTGGCTGTATATCAGTTTTAGAAAAAGCTGCTACTTTAAATGCAAAAGTTATACTCCTATCAAAACCATTGTAAGAGTAAAAATTATCTGCTCTACCAACATACTTGATACTATTCCACTCACTGCTAAAGTTATCACTAAGTGAATCTAAGAATGCTCTAAAGTATATAAACTTACCTTCAGTGTTACCAGGGTAATAAGTATTAAATTCAAAAGGTATTATATCTTCTTCCTCTGTACCTAAAATAGATTCTGTTTTTGTGCCTAATGATTGTATAGAATCTGGTTTATCTTCTAATCCTAAACCATTTATTATTTCGTCCCTTCTTTCTTGAGGAACTGAGTTACTACTGTCATTAAAAGAATTAGATTTTTTAACGTATCTTATATCATCATAATCATCTCCTCCATCAGGGTTGAAATTTGTACGACTTTCATTCTGTTCCAAAGGATGTGCATTTGATATTTCTGCACCAGTAGACCTATTAGGTTTATAGAATATTTTATAAGCTTTTTTATACTCCTCTTTTTTCTTATCTTCAATAGGAGGTGTAAAACCTGATATGCCAGAATTATCTAATCCTAGATCAAGTTCTCCTGATGTAGCTTGAAGTTGTCTTTGTTTTACTGATAAAGGACCTTTTTCTTTAAGGTACTCATCTCCTTCTGTTACTTTGTTAAGATCCTTAGAAGCTAAATTTTCAGTTTGCGCTAGAGGTTCTCCTCCTTGAAAATTATTATCATCTGGGTTTTTACTAGCTATGTTATTCGGTATAATAGCTCCGTCTTTACCTTTAAGGGTTGCTATGCCAGATGCAGGTCCGGTTCTTAAGTATGTGTTAGGTTTTAATCCTCTAGGTATATGTAATCCAGTACCACTAGCAGGAGACTGAGCTAAGATAGAAGCTGTTGCTAGTACTGTGTTAATAGCAGTTTCTTTTAGTTTACTTAAAGCATCTTTTGCTACTATACTGGCTACTGTTTTTGTATTGTCAGGATCTTTTTTTGCATCCCTAACTTTAGTTTTAACTTTCTCAATATCTTGTTTAATATTAGTTAAGTTAAGTAAAGCTTGATTTCCTACAAATTTTAATCCTTGCTTTTTAGTCAAAAGTTTACTTAATCTAGCTACATCATCTAAACGATGATTTACAGCCATAGAGAAACTATTTGTTTTCGGAGGATTATTTATATCCTTCGTAACAAGGGGTTTTTCTGGTCCCTGGTATCTCAAGGACTTTAAGTTAGTTTTTAACTCTAGTAAAGCCATTTACTATACTTCTGGATTCTGATACTTATTCGGAGTCTTCCCGTCTAAGTCAAAAATAGAGTCACCAGGTTGTTGAGCTTTAGACTTTCTATTATAATGTAGTTGAGAGAGATCAGAAGCACCGTCTCTATTAGGAGGAGTTCCTCCTTTGAGTCCTAAATTTGAACTAATTTGATTTTTTAAAATTCCCATGATTAATTGTTTTTAATAAATATTACGCAGATTTATAAGTAGCAATATTAATCGCTCTACCTGCTTTATTGCCGTCGATATAAACATCTCCTCCAGTTTCTACTGCAGCGATTAATCTATCTATTTTTTCTAACAATGCTTTATCAGAGTCTCCTCCAGAAGAAGCACCTGTTATCCCACTAATGAGTTCTGTAATAGCTCCTGTAGCAGCTATTGCTGGTGCTGCAAATGCTGTAGTCATTACTAAGTCTTTTAGTTCATCTATTTTTTCTAATTCTAATGTAGCTAAAGCTGATGATAATGCAGCTATACCTGCTGCTATTGCTGTTAATGAAACTCCTACAGTAGCTAACGGTTCACTCATTGCTGCTAGTGACTCCAAGTCACTCATTATACCTCCACCCATTAAACTGCTAATTCCTGAAAGTATACTACCCCCTGTTAAAGCAGCAGCAAATGCTGCTATACCAATTGAAGCTCCTAATAATGCTGGACCTAGTAATAATATAGGTACTATATTATCCATACTTATAGCACTAAACATATTAACGAATCCATCTGCTACAGCTGTAATGATTCCAGGTATACTTTTAAATACGCCTATGATAGTTTCTCCAACTACTTTAACTATAGGAGTAAGTCCAGTTAAAATAGCTCCTATTGCCGTACCAGCAGATTCAATTGCAGGAGCTGCTAATTTTAAAGCATATCCTAAAGCAATTGCTGCTACTCCTAGAGCTGCTAATCCTAATAGAGCAACTCCGGTCATCATTAAAGCACCAAATTGTGCTAATGCTGAACCAAATTTAGGAAGTAATTTATTAGTAGTAGGAGCAACTAAGTTAAAAAGTGCCATTCCTGCTGTGGCTGGTATCATAGCTGTAAATCCAACAGCTGATAGTAGTAGAGCTCCTGTTCCTAATATTACCTTACCTTTACCCATTTCTTCTAGACCCATTGCTAGACCGTATAAGTTCTCTTGAAGTTTTTCTCCATCAAGTTTTTCCATTAATTTTGCTCCTATCATACCAGGAATAAATGCTATAAATCCTAGTGATGCAGGAATGAGGTTTAAAGCACCTCCTAATACCTTCATACTGCCCATTTCTTCTAGACCCATTGCTAGACCATATAAGTTCTCTTGAAGTTTTTCTCCATTAAGTTTTTCCATTAATTTTGCTCCTACCATTCCAGGAATAAAAGCTATGAATCCAATAGAAGCTGGGATAAGGTTTAAAGCACCTCCTAATACCTTCATACTGCCCATTTCTTTAAGACCGGCAGCTAAATTAGTTAAAAACTCTTTTACTTTAGAACCAGAAGTTTTAGGTTCTCTCATTTCACTAACACCTTGACTTGCTTGGGATGCTGTATTAGATACTACACTTGCTGTTTGTTCAGCTGCTTCGGATGCTGTTCCGAACATCTTGCTGAAAAAGCCCATTGCGCTTTTACCTAAACTTTGAAGTTCTTTAAAATTCTTAGATAAACCTTTTACTCCTTTTACTACACCAAGAAGTGATTTACCGGCTATTATAGCTCCAGTTCCAATTAAAGCGAACTTAGTAATAAACGAACCAAAGACTGGGTTAGCAAAAGCTACTGATACCTTTTCCATGATCTTGAGAATAACCTCTCCTAATGGTAAAAATGCTTGTGCGAATTGGTCTTTAATTTTTCCTACTACATCTGCCATTTGCTCTGAAGCTTTTCTAGCTTTTAAAGCAGCCATAGTTTGTTGCTCTTGAGCTGTTAAACCTTCTTTTTGAGATAATACCTGTAGCTGTTGTTGTTTGTACATATCAGCTAACTCCTCTCTTGACATTCCTAATGCCTTAGCTACAGATCTTTGGGCTAGTACGTTATTAGTAGCAAAAGCTTCTTGTACAGCTTGCTGATTACCTATTTCTTCAGCAACCTTTTCCATATTACCCATCAGAGCGAATTCTCGAGCTCTAGCTAAATTGAGAGATTTTCCAGTCATTAACTGTGCTTCCATTTCAGCATCTATAGATTGATTAAAATCTAATAAAGAATCAGCAATGTTTTCTACTCCTTTTAAAGTTGTACCTAATCCTCTAGCTGCTATTGATGCATCTACTAAAGCATTTGGTGTTTGCCCTATAGTGACATGAAGTGCTTGAGAAGCAGATAAAATATCATCCATAACTGCTTTTAACGTTATGTTTGAATTAGTAGCTTTGTTGAAACCGTTTACTGATTTTTCTATGTTTGACTCAAAGTCATTCATAGTCTGATCATGCATCTCTAAGGTTGTGATAAGATGTGATGCTTGTTCAGTAGCGTAACCTAAATTTTCAGTTAATTCTACAAAGCCTATTAAATTCTTTTTATCAAATTTAGTTGCAAAGGTACCTGCCTCTGCTGATAGTCCGGCTACAGCATGGCCCAGTTTTGCTGTGGTTATAAAAGCGTTACCAGATTCAGTTGCAAATTCCTCTAACTTGGAGACCATTGCTTTACCGCTTTCTACTGACTGTCCTAAAGAACGCTGCATTTCGGTTATATGATCAGCACCTTCTAAACCGAACTTAACTATAACTCCTCCAATAAAGACAGGGTCATTAAGTTGACTAACTACTCCTTTGGTTACCTCACTAACTCCGATTAAAGCTGTCTTGAGTTTACCTGCTCCATCTTTAGCAGCTTTTTTCATAGCTACATTAGCACTTTCTATACCATGTTGAAATGCTGAGCCTTCTATACCTAATTTACCCATTACACCAGAAAGACCTTTAATAAGTCCTCCAGTTATACCGAGTGTTTCGTTAACATGTTTTTGAGTAGTAAGCTGTTCTTCACCTTTATCAATAACTGCTTGTACTATAGGGAAACCTTTTTTATACTCTCTAAATGTATTAGCTTGTTCTTTAGTTATCTTACCTTGAGTTAATAATTCATTTACTTTAGCATGATAAGCTTGGTTGCCCATATTAGCCTGTAAACCAAGATGACTTAAAGACCTAATCTGCTCTTCAGCAGCTTGACTCATTAATTTTTTATTCTGTTTAGCAGTTTCTATTTTTTTAGCTAATTGCTTTTCAGAATAATCGGTAATTTCCTCTTCGTGATAAGTAAGTTGTTGGGATAGATCTACTATTCCTTTGGTACTCTTTATAAGTCGTTTTTGTGAGTCTTCTTTACCGGTAAGTTCTTTTAGATTTTCCCTTAGTATAGCAGTAAGGTTAGAAAATGACTCTCCAGCAAAGTCAGCTGCTTCTGTAACAGCTTGAACCCTTGCTCTCATATTTTCTAGAGCAGCATTATGTTCTTGTGTACCTTCTCTAGCATTACGTACAGCATTAGCCATAGCATCTACCTGAGCTGTAGGTACTCTGAGTGATTTTAACTGATCAATAAGTTTTTTAAGTTCTTCGTTCACGGAAAGTCTTTCTTATAAATAGTTAAGGCCCGCCTATTTGCGAGCCTTTGTTGTATAAGAAGGTTTTCTAATATTTGGACCTTTCGGTATCGACTTAGACTTGCCTCCTGCCTTCTTAGCTGCATCGGCTTCTTCTTCGTAATGTTCATTCATTTTCTGGAAAGTAAACCTGCGTAGCCATATAGGCATATTGTAGATTGTATGAAAATCGTACCCACCTTTACCGTGAAATACTATTTCATGTATTTGAGTAAATAGAGCTGCTCTATATTCGGGCGTCAGGGTAAAGAAAGTTTATCCCTATTGGGATATTGACCCCCTCCTCAACACCTTCTGGGTAAAACGTAAGATCAATATCTGGTTGAATTCTATTAATCTCTTTTCTTAATGCTCTACTATCTAATGATAATAATTCTTTATCTACAAACTCTCTTACTGTTTTTCTTTCTTCATTACCGTCAACTGAAAGAATCATATACTTCAATCTAGTAGTCAGTTCAGGAACATTATCTTTATTAATTTTTCTTAAACCTTTTAATTCCTGATCAATTTTATTTTCATCACCATGAGTTAAAAGCTTATATGTTATAGTTCTGCCAGATGCTGGTAATTGGAATGAGAATTCATTTTTACCTTTTGGTACATCTGCTTTTTTATTATCTAACAAGGATAAATCTATAGTATGCTTTTCTCCTGCGTAGGAAAATTCATAATCTTTACCGTATCCTAAAATTCTTGCTGCTACTAACATAGCATTTTTATCTCCTACTAGAATATTATCATAGGGTATTGTACTATCTACTATTAATGCTTGTAATAGTTTATCGATTACTACTCCTTTATCAATATAATTTTGATTAGTAAGTATATCTTCTTCTTTAGCAGACATATACTTCATTTCGATCTTACCAGAAGCAAGTGGAGAATCCTCAGGATAAAGGTTTCCTTTTGATGGTAAGTCTACAAGTTCACTTGGAAATTTATTTTCTTGGGCCATAGATTTTATTAGTTATAACTAGTTCTTATATAAATATATGAAATAAAAATTACGGTACCAACCCTTTTACTAAAAAAAAACCCGGCTAGGCCGGGTTAAATTTAAATATGTAGTATAGCGGTATTAGTAGTTAAGTACGCAATAATCCATTGCTACTGAGATTGTAAGCTCTGCAACGTCAGAAGTAGCCCAATCAAAAGAACCTTGTGCCATATCAACTATGAAGGCTCCTTTTACAACCCACTCACTAACTACGTCCCCTACAGGACCTAGTACATTAAGAGTTAAGTCTTTTTTGTAGAAGTCTGAGTATCCAGCTCTACCTGTTACTGATTCGTAGGATAATCTTGCCCAATCCATCACTGCTTGTGCACCAGATGGTGTGATTGGATCATATAAAGTCATATCCATATTACCCCACTCTCTTTTTCCTCTTATCTTACGATAAGTGTTCATGTGGTCTAATTTGACTTCTTCGTCTGTGAAGTTAGGAGCCGTGACGTTTTTGATCATAAAGGACGGAATAGCATCAATATACATGATAAATCTATTCTGTACCTTTGGTTCAAAGGCTCTAAACATTATTTCGTTTGGATCTAATACTGCCATTTTATTTCTTTATTATAAATATCTTAAATTAAAATTATGCTGTAAAAGTAGCTCCTGTTGGCTCGATAGTAAAGTCGAGTACTACAAATTCTACTGTTTTAGCTGGTTGAATAAATACTTGACCAATAAGTTGATTTCTGTCAATCACATCGGCTGTGTTATTACTGTCATCCATTACTACTCTGTAAGCATAAAGTCCTTGTCTCTGTACCACTGATTCTAAGAATGGATTTACAGTAGCTAAGAAGTTGTTTCTTGTAGCGTTAGTATTCTGTTCAAACACTAATGTTTTAGCTGTATCACCTAAGAATTTCTTAAGATCAATTAATAATCTACGAACGTTTACTCTATCAAGAGCAGATTTTTTCTTCTGCAATGTCTTTTGACCAAATACTGATATTCCACTTCCTGGGAATGTAGCGATTGGGTTAACATTTTTAGAATAAAGAGTATCTCTTTGAGTTCTTGTTAATTTTCTTTCAGCTTGAATAACATCAGATATACCTCCTCTAGTTAAACCTGCTGGTGCAAACCAAGGAGCTGCTGCTCCATCTGTGAATGCATATATTCCTGGGATTACTGTAGAAGCTGGTACCCATACGTTTTTACCTGTACCAGATTGCATTTGCAACCAAGGCCAGTAGTTAGCTGCATATGAGCTATTAATTGAAGCAACTCCTGCTGCTGCATTTGATACTGTTGTTCCGTATGCTACTGTATCTACTACTGCGATACAATCTCCTCTGCTTTCAGCTAAAGAAATAATAGAATCGATCTGTGTACCGTGTCCTGTTTGGCTATATATTAAACCGGGAGCAGAAATAATGTTAAATACATACTCGTCTTGGTTATTAAGAATAGAAAGTGCAGTAGCATAATCTGTTACTGTGATTCCTTGTGATACTGTTCCGATGTTATCGAAGTAAGTATCTCCGCCTGTTACTAAATCTCCTGTAGCGTCTCCAAATGATCCTGATCCAACAGCTGGTAGTGATCCTGATGCAGTAGCTACTCTAATATTACCGTCAGTACCAATGTAATCTAGAGTTTGTCTAGTTACTCCGTCGATTGTTATGTATCTTGACCTATTAACATATTCTCCAGAAGTCTGTACGTAATTAGTAGTTCCGTCTGTTCCAACTGAAGTAGTTTGGTTACCGATTACTTTTTCGATGTACCCTGGGCTGTTAGGATCAAGAGATATATCGTTAAAAGATTCTAGTACAGTTTTATTTTTAGTATTATCATCTCCTTTTCTAATTAAAAGAGAAAATGTACCTTGTGTAGTATCAACGTTTGCAATTTCGTATCTTATATTGTCAGAAGAACCTGAGATTAAAGATCCATCAGAGTTTTCTTCTGTTGGTTGTCCGTTATTGAATACTGTTCCTGTTCCTAATGTCTTAAAAGAAAAGGGTGCTGCCCCTCCGTCGGTAGCTGTTAATGCTGAACCTGTAGCCGAAGAAAAAGTTCCTGATGCTACTCTTGTTACTAGCATTGTATTACCTCCGTTATTGAAGTAAGACTTAACTGATAACGAAGTAAGGTATTCTTGATTTGTAGAACCAGACGTAAATGTAGTACCAAAAGTGTTTTGGTATTCTCCATAGGACGTTACTACTGTAGGTATGTTTACAGGTCCTTTTACAGTTGGTCCGATTATCGCCGCTCCTGCTTCTAAGGGTGCTGGTGCAATAAAGGAATTATCGTTTTCCTGCGCTAATACCCCGGGAGAGATTAATGTTTCTGCCATGTTAGTTAAATTATATTATTGAGTACTATTATAAATATCGTCTAATATTCTAAACCGTAAGATGTATATAAGTTACATCTTCTTAAAATAAATAGACGGAAACTATCTAAAAATTATTGTTGAGGTATAAAAACTTTGTTCGGCAAATCAATAGTGCCTTGACCATAAACTTTCTCTAGTGTTTTAGCTATCGAAGTTTCCTGTTCTGTCACTTTATCTAAGAACATAACTGCTTTCTCTCTTCTTTTTTCTATGAGTATTTCTTGCAGGGTTACTTTACCGAGTTCTTCTATGATAACTTTTTTATTGTTATGTAAACTATTAAGAAGTTCAATATGCTCTTTTGCTATAGGTACTTGTTTTGCCATTATATAGATAATTGTGTATTAATATTAAAGTGTTTAAGTATTCTTGATGCCATAAGTTTATTTCCTTCGTAAGTAGGGTGTTTATCAGTAAGATGTGAAAACTTTTCGTTAATTCTAGGAACATTATGGAAAAAGTCAGGTTCTATCACACTCTCTCTAAAGTCTTCATCTATAGTAATAGTAAGTAAATTAAGCTTAGACAACTTAGATAAGTTCATCATACCGTTTATATACCACTTTACCTTCAAGTCATGCTGTCTAGAAGAAGTCTCTAAAGCTAACTTTTCTACTTCGTCTGGAGTAAAGTAAGTTTGCTGTCTAATAGATTCGTTTAAATCATCATGCAAAGGAAAAACAACATCAAGGTACTTATTTTGAGTTCGCATTTTAGTTTTAGGATCATAAAACCTGTTAACAAATCGTGCTCTACTCTTTTTTGTAATTAAAAGTACAATATAGTCACCAAACTTGAAGTACTTACTAAATCTAAAAAATTGTTCAAAGATATAGTCATTATTTGTTCCTGATACTGCTGTGTTAATTAGTCTGTAGCTATTTCTTGTTCTAAATTCTGTTAACCAGTAGTTTATATCTTGAACTGGGTTATCTAATTTATGTTCAGCATCTACGTATTCTCTTTTCCAGTTAAAAGTTAAGAGTTCTTTATGACTATACGGTGCTAGGAACGAATCTCCAAAAATAAATAAATTTCTCATTGATTATAATCGAACATTTTTTTAAGAGTTATAGGTACGACTAGTATATACCTATCTTCTTTACCTTCGTGGTTAATAGTATGGTATAAATTTTCATCATTTAGGAAGAATATACCACTACCTTTCTTAGTAGGAGCAGTCCATGCTGGTTTACCTTGATCGAAGAAGGTAGTACTACAGTCATTATCTGCCATATTGATAAAAATATTACCAAATATAGCTCTATTGTCATAATGAGAATGCATACTATAACCAGGTAAATCTTTGAACCCTTGTTTTAATGGAGATACCCAGTATCTTAAAAATTCTTCTGGTGTTTCAAATTTATCTTGTTTATAAGGCCAAGGTTTGTAAAAATTTTCAAATTGATCTTCCCAAAGTTTACCTAACTCTGTATAAATTAAATCTTTGTCTACTACTTTGTTGATCCATTCCCATATTTGAAAGTTAGGTCCATCTCGTCTAAGTAGTTTTCTAGTAGTATCGTAAAAATGAATTTTACCTCCTGCAATTTTGTTTTCTTCCCAATTTTCATCTCTAGATAATAACTCTTTATCGAATGGGGGAGATTCTACTTCTAATTCGTAAGCAGGGTAAAATTTATAAGCTGGTGTTCTTGAAATTTTCATTAGTCTAAATATAAGTCTTCTACTGAATTAAAGTACCATAGTACGTCTTCGAATTTTTCTTTTCTCCTATCATCGAGAATTTTAGTAATCTTTGAAAGTTTATGTATAGAATTTTTCTTTCGTTCCCCATTAATACTAAATTCATGAGCTTTTAATATACCTTTATATAAATATTCAGCTGTATCTTCGCTTCCTCCTAATTTTATAATATCTTCCTTAAAGTTTTCCATAAAACTAAGGAACTTATCTTTATATCGATCAGGTAAATGTACTACGTTATAGTAATCAGGATAATATATTGGACCTACATCAACTTTTACAGGAGCTCCGTTTTTTAATGTTCTATCTTTATTTGGTATTAAATTGTATTCAATGAATGATTTCATCATTTCTGGTAAATGTAAGAAATTTAAAGTACCAAAAGTAATCATATAGATTAAGGAACGTACATTTACCTTACTATCCATCAACGTAGATACATTACTTACAAATTTATCATTGTTGAATCCTTTACGTACATATTCTCCTATATCACCAAACCCATCAACGCTGATAAACAAGTCTATATTATTAAATTTTTCCCAAAGTTCAATTATATTCCATTTTTTAAACTTAAGGATACTGAAGTTAGTAGAGTAACGTAGTTTTACATCTGTTCTACCTCTTTTAATTAACTCTTCTAGAATAATATAATGATCTTCCATCATTAAAGGTTCTCCTCCTGCAAAATATATCTCTTCAACACAGTCAAAATGAGGTTCAAGTAACTTTAAAAAGTCTACATTGTCATTTATACTAATAAGTGCTTTATCTCCTTGTACTTTACCGATTGCTTTTGCATCATCAAACCAAGATGAACTTAAAGCATGTCCGCAACTACGGCATTTAAAGTTACAGTAATTAGATAATCTAAAATCCCACATACGTAAATTCATTTCATCTAATGAACCATCTGGGTTTGTTTTTTCTACTTCAGAAAAATGTTGTTTAAAAGAATCATTTAAATGGAATCTATAAGAACCTTGTATATCTTGTTCTTCTAGTTTAAAGCAACGGGAGCAACCTTCAGGTTGTTCGTTAGCAAGAAACTGCTTTCTTAATTTTTTATATTCTCCACTGTTCCATATATTTTCTAGGGAGTCTTCTTTCATACTACCCATCTTAGCCTTGGCATTATCCCATGTACAGCAGGGGAATACAGAACCATCAGGCCATACATGTGTATGTAACCAAGGAGCAATACAGAAATTATCTTTTGACATTATGCAAATTCTTTTAAGTCATCATTTACTTCCCAAGTATCCATTACACCTTCTATTTTAGCTAAATAAGTACTGTCGTCTGCTCTATAATTATATTCGTTTTTCAATCCATTATATTCTATAGCATAAAAATCATCATATTCTTCAAGTACTTTTTGACAAGCTTCATAGTCAGATATATCTATACCATTTACTGAATTTATTTGGCCTATTGGGCAATACCCAATTGCTAAGTCTGGATCTTCTGGATCTTTACCTCTAGCTTTTATGTAATTTTTAAATCCTTCATCTACTATAAAGTCAAATGGTTTACCTATATGAGCGGAAAACTCTCCTGATACTGTTCTATGCTCAGTTATATTCTCTGTAGGAACAGTCTCGTCATTATCACAGTATGCTTCGTACCATGTTTTACCAGTTTGAGCATAATGTAAATATATCATTCCATTATCTACTGTTCTACTAAACTGCATCTTCTCTTCTAAGGTGATACCTTCAAACACTGGTGTGCCAGATATAGAGTAATAGAAATACACGCTATGAGGATATCCTGCTTCCTTCTTTTCTTTAGAATCATGATAAGCTTCTAGTTCGTGACAACTTAAATTAAGTTTAGAGATAGCAAACCTCTCTTCTCCGGTTGCCGCAGCTAAAAAATGAGTAGGATTCCAGATCTGTCCTTGCAGTTGATCAAAATGATGATGAAGATCATTTAACATATCTTGATCATAAGTAGTAAGTAATGATTCAAAGTCCTCGTTAATCTTATCATACTCTGGGTACCAAGAAGCTGCTTTAATTATTCTTACTCCTTCTACTAACTCTTTAATAATTTGTTCTGGAGGTCTGTTCTGTGCTAAATTACCTACTAAAGAAAAGTTTTTTACATATGCTATAAAATCATTTTGTATAACTCCTTCAAGTAGTCTTCCCCATTTATCAGTTAATGGAGATTCAAATATTGTACAATCTACTTCGATTGTTTCATTATTAATGTTTCTAAATAAAAGTTTCATAAGGTATAGTTTTCCACCACTTATATAAATCTGTGTTGTATTGTTTAAAAATATCTTCTATGTTATATTTACAGTTTCTAAATTTGTCTACTTCGTAAAGGCTAGTTTTTCCTCTTTGAAGCCCATCTAACCAATTAGGGTATTTTTCGTCAAATGTTTCTATATTTCTAACGTCTTCTAAAGCATCGATATAGATCTGTGTCTTTTCTGTTACTTTAGGTCTCATATAGTCTAATATATCATCAATTAACGGCTCTAAGATGTGTCTTGGAATCATAGATGGAGACATAACTATAGCAGGGTCAAATTCGAACGTCTTTTTAATATATGAAATAACATCTAATTCTAAAGCTAAATCGAATAAATCTTTCATAGCAAATAATCCTGGGGAAGTAATAGTAACGTCTAAAACTATGCCTGCATCTCCGTACATATCCTTTAGGAATAAACCATCTTTAAAATTCTGTAGCCATTTATCCCACTTAATTCCGTGCCTTACGTATTCTACTATAGGACCAGTTCCGTCTATAGATGCTGATATGTTAACATGTTTGAAATGTTTTAGTAAGTCGTACAAATTTATTCCTTTCCAACTTACTCTAGATAGATTAGTATTATACCTAACAACTACGTTTTTAGATTGTCCAGTCTTAACTAAATGTTCCATTATGTCCCAATGTATTTGAAACATTAAAGGTTCACCACCAACCCAATATATCTCTTCTATTCTCTCTTCATGAACTGCTGCCCATAGTTCTTTTTCTAGAACCTCTCTAGTAAAGTTTTGTAGCTTAGTTCTATTTTCAGAAGTCATCCAAGGATCTCCTTCCGGAGTCCAGTTCTTCATTTGACGTCTTTCAGCTTCCCATGAGGAAGATAACTGATCTCCGCACATTCTGCATTTAAAATTACAAAGATTAGATATACGGTAGTCATAAGATATAGGTTTCATTTCAGTATAACCGTCGTCACTAGTTTTTTCAAATGCTTCTTCTATCTTATCTGGAAATAGTTGATGATTAAAGTACCCTCTGTACGTATGTAAGTTAAGTAGTTTATGGTTACATACTTGACACTGCTCTATTTCTTCTCCTGCCATTAAACTCTTACGAATATCCTTCATATATTCGCTGTTCCAATGTTCGTCTAGTTTAGAAGGTACAAATTCAGTACTTTTATTATCGTTCTCTACATCTATATATTGCTTTATCCAAGAAGACTTTTCTCTAGAGGCACAACACAACCTTCTCTCACCTTGAGGAGAGACATATGTATGAGACCAAGGTGCCATACAGAAGGTTTCGTTACCGTCTTTAGGTAAAATTTTCTTCTTTACCATATATTGTTTTTTATCTTGTTGTTATCAACATCACAGACGTAATTTTCTTCTGTATATTCTTCGATATTATTTAACATATCTAAAAATAAATTAGCAGTTATTTTTCTTATATCTGGATTATCTAAATGATGAGGCATAAAGTTAATGTAGTTAACACTATTATCATGATATTGAAAATACCTCTTAAATAAATCGTTTTGATAAGTTTTTTGTGCTCTATAAAGGTAATGTTCGTCTATATTTTTTATTCCTGTCGTAAGGTTAATAAAATGTTTAGGAAGCTTTTCTAGTTGCTCTATAAGATATATGTGATTAATACCCATGAGGAAAGAAGAAAGATTATACCCTTTTATTTTACCAGGAAAAATATTAGCACCGGTAATAACAACATCAAAACTTTTATGTTCTTCAGCATAGTCTTCGAGTACTATTCTTCTTAATAAATTACATTCAACTTTATCAGGAAAGAACCATTCATGTTCTGAGTCTTTAACTATCTCTTTTAATTGAGAGGCTAATTGTCCGTTTCCTCCTGTATATAATATTTTCATATAGCACCTTCTTTATCCATTGCTTCTACCATCCATGGGTACAGAGATTTCCAATCAGTACCTCTTCTTTTATCTATTCCATCTAGATAGTTTCTTAATTTAGTTAATCTAGGAACATCTACCGGATGTGAAACACATTGTTTTTTAAAACCTTCTAAATATCTTCTCCTATAATCAGTAGCATCAATAGTATCTAAAAGTTTATCGTAATATTTTTCAGTATAATGACCTAGAATTTCTGGGTTCATAAAAGAAGGCATTTTTACAGTATTCCAACCATAGTCTATAGGTTTAATTTTATTATACTCTACTACCATTTCGTAAAAATCTGCCATAGTACAAAGAGTAACTGGAGATATCGTAGAGTGGATGCTGAGTGTAATATGAGGGTTATGTAAGACGTATTCAAAGTTACGTTTCCATCCTTCTAAATCCATTCCATGTCTAGCAAACTCAGCCTGCGGACCCCAGTTATCGATACTACAAACGAATTCGAAAGATCTTATAGCTCCTCTTTCCACTAAAGCAGAAATTCTATCTATCTTTTCCTTAAACCCTTTAAAGTTATGTTTTAAATTACTAAATATCTTCCAAGTCAGTTGAGGATGTTCTCTAGCTTCAAAAAACTCTAAACACTCAAATATCTCTTTTTGATATAAAGGTTCTCCTCCTAATACCTGAAAATTGTAGAGGTGTTGAGCATTTTCGTCCATCCATTCCCAAAATTCTTTTTTCATTCTTCTATACTCAGGTACTACTTCGTATCCTTTTAGATCATATTCATCATCTACTATAGGACCAAATTTTTCTATTTCTTTCTGTATAAGGTTAGAAAAAATAGGAGAACAGTATACGCATTTCTGATTACATACGTTTGCGAAGTAAACTTCTAGTATTCGAGGAGTTACTTTAGTTTCTGTTGGATTGAATTCAAGCTCAGGAGGAGACATTAATTCTTTATTAATATATGAGCTTCTTTCTGATTCTCCTCCAGCGTCTTCAATTTTTTTGCAGTACTCACATCCATTACCAGGCCATTCACCTTCTAACATCTTTTCTCTATCTCCTATTTTGCCTGGATGGTTATGGAAGTTTTTAATATCGTCTTTTACATCCCAGGTATGACACCTGTGACAACTAGAAGATCTACCAGATGATAAGAATAAAGTACTCCAAGTCCATTTATATTGACATGAAGTGGCTGTGTCTATAGGGAATAATTGTAATTCTCTAGGAGTATTTTTCCTAGAAGCCATTTCTGCTGCTACACTCATATAGTTCTTTTTGCTGCCCCTCCAACGAATTTAGTATCTTGATCTTTTTTAAGTTCAGCAATTAAGTCAATCATATTGTCTTGTTGCTCATCATCTGGTTCAATATACTCTTGAGATCCGGGATTAGCCCATTGAGGGTTAAGCACCCATCCTTCGTCTTTAGCTTGTTTAAGTACACCCTCTACATATCTATTTGATTTTGCATCGTCTCCATCTATGAGGTTTTTTAACGGAGCTAAGTTAGTTTCTGGTATACTGTCGTACCAATGTGCTAAAGTAGGGAATGCTTCTTTAAAGTCTTTCTTTCTTCTTATATCATATTGAGAATAAAATGATTTCCAATCTCTTTCTCTAGATTCTAAAGAAGAAGTAAATTCGTGTCCAGTTTCTACTTTTTTAATATAGTCAATTAAACGTAATAGACCATCTCTTTCATAGTCCATGAATCCATTTTTTCCATCTTTCCAATTTTCCTCTACCCATTTTTCTATATGAGCTGCTCTCTCCATTCTTATCTCTGAAGGTAAGGTGACAATAGATTGAAACGAAGGAAAACGTAAAATATTAAATGACATTACTGCTGCCTGTGAGCCATACTTAGACTTAAGTTTAAGCATTTCATCCATAAACTCAGTAATAGAGAATAAACATAAGGCGTTAATAGTCATCATCACATTAACAGATTTGATATTACCTTCAGAGTTTACTCTGTACATATTTTTTAGCCATACATCCCACTCTAAACCATACCTAATATACTCTGCTTGAAGACCTACTGCTTCACATGAAGTATAAATTGAAAAAGACTTAACATTTTGACTAGATTCTATCAAAGCGTCTAATAATTGTTTCTTCTGACCAAGATTAGAATTAACTGCAAAATCCACTTCACAATCAGGATGAGATTTCCACCATTCCATTAATTTCCAAAAGTCTGGAGACATAGAAGGTTCTCCTCCTGTAACTCTTAATTCTCTTAAAGTATATTGTAGTTCAGCTTCCCACCATTTCCAAAATGCATCTACATATGGATTATCAGTATTTTTTCTACCGTATGGCATTGCATGAGAACCATCGTGTTGAAATGCTCCTGCTCCATCAGAAACTAAGTTTTGATAAGGTCCAAACTTTTTTATATCTTTTTGCCAAGTAGTACTAAAAGAAGCATTACAATATGAGCAACCGAAGTTACAATTAGCATCAAATGCAATTTCTAGGGTCTTTAAATCTACATCTTCAGTATACCCAAATTCTTCTTTGGCTTGTTTAAGTTCTTCATCTGTATATATTACCGATTTATATACTCTATCTGATACTTTATCTTCTCCAAGGTCTTCAATTTTCCAGCAGTATTCGCATTCCTTAGGTCTAATACCTTCCATCATTTGCTTACGAACAGCTTTTTTGTATGTAGTATTATGGAGTGCCTTATATGACATTGCAACCTCTTCTAGAGGTATTTTATGTGCAGGAGGGTGATGACAGGAAGTAGTAGTTCCATTACCTAACCAAATAGTAGCATTGTACCATTTAGCTCCACAGAAAGACTTTGATAAAGTATTTATAGCTCTATCTCTGTATTCCTGGAACGTTTCATTCTCTCTTTTAGCAAATACTCCCATTACAGTTTATGTATAAAATTTAAGTTACCTGTTACATCTACATACTTATCAAATATTCTTTCTTCAAAGAAATGATCAGCTAAAAGGTTACCGTCTTGAAAGACGCTAAACCTAAGTAAATCTAACTCAGTATAATTAAGGTTGAAATTATTTTTAGGAAAGTTTCCTGCTCCAAAAACTATATGTGGAGCATCACAAATACCAAATACTCGATTACTCAAGTCTTCATTCACAACCTCAATGTTATTAATAAATATTTTTAAATAACTTTTTGGTTGGTGAATAAATTTAAAATTAGTAACCTCTCCTAACTTAACAAGAGGATCAAATCTATAGTACTCAACTTTATCCTCAAAAGTTACAGTTATTGATGTCTGATTAGGAAATAAATCTAATCCTGTATACTTAGGAATTAAAGTAAATACAGTACTTTGCTCTAGAACATGTTCTTTGAGTATAAAATCAATATTAAACTGAAATGACTTATCACCAGATAGTATTAAGTTAGCAGGGCTTTCTGGAAATGTTTCGCAGATGCTACTAGGCCAAAATACCCAAGGTTTACCTTTCTTTATATTCAGCATAAAGTTTATTTAGTTGAGGAAAGGTTCCTAAAAAGTCTGTATTTCTTCTTTTATCGTATTCATCTACAAACTTAACGAAGTCTTTTCTATACTTATCTTGATTAAAATTAGAATCTCCTACAGCATAATCATATAGCCGTTTCATTTTTTGAATCTCTACATTTGAAAAACCATAGTTATCTTTAGTAAAGTTCTTTATACCGTAATATAATGCTTTTTCTGCAGACTTCAAAATTAATTCCTTATGTTCTGGTTCTAATATTTTAACAGACAGGTGAGTAGGCCATCTGAGGTATGAAGTGTCTAGCTGTAAGGCAGATACCCAGTAACGTTCACCATTAGCATACTTCTTTTTATATTCAAATACTTTATCGACTAAGTCACTATAACTGAAAACAGATAAAGCGTTGTAAGTAGCCATAATATTAATAGTTACTTTTGGTAACTTAGTTAGTATTTTATCTATATTAGACCAAAACTTATCATATTTTAATCCAAATCTAGAATATTCTGCCTGTTCATTCGTAGCTTCGACTGAGGTAAATATAATTAGTTCTCTAACTTTATTATTCTCACATAAGTCTTGAGCTATATCGATAAACCTATCTATTAACTTGTCAGGTACACCTAAATTAGAGTTGATAGCTAACGAAATGTTAGAATTATCATTATGGTTTGTTTGTATATACTCTAATACTTTGAAAGTATCTTTTAGTAATAAAGGTTCTCCTCCAGTAATTCTAAAAGTATGTAAATCAGGAAAAAGATCTGGCCACCATTTCCAAAAAGCTTCAATATACGGATTGTATTCCGTTTGCTTATAAGGCATTTGATCTCTAGATTTTATATCGTCTATAGAATTAAAATTATGCTCTGTTGGGTAACCACCGTGTTTCTCTATTTCCTCTACCCATTTCGATGAGTATTGTGGCCCACAATAAGCACATGCAAAGTTACATGTATTACCAAAAGATACCTCTACATAACGAGGGTTGAAATCATCTCTCCAATAACTATCTTTGATCTTATCAAATTCAGCTAACGACCAAGGTTCTGCTGATTTAAAAGTTCGATCTGAGAAGGAGTTAGAGTTATCTTCTATATTCCAACAGTAGTTACATTCAGTAGGTCTTTTACCTTCTAGCATTTCCTTACGTCTTGTCTTCTTGTGTTGAGTGTTATGAAGTGCAGATGGGTTTCTCTTAAGTTCATTAAGAGGTATTTTATGAGGTGATGGGTGGTGACATGAATGAGTCATACCGGTACCTAAATGCATAGTAACTTGTGTCCATTTAGCTAAACAGAAACCACACCCTACTCCGTCAAGTTTTTTCTTTACCTCTGTTGGTGTCATACGTGATCTTTAGATTTACCTTTAAATAAATAATTACCTTCGTTACTCCATCTACCATTATAAGTAGTTCTCCAAGCTCTATACATCATATCATAAGGTTCTAAAAAAACAGGTACTATCTCTCGTATGTCTTCTACATCTAACCAGTTAACATCATATACAAAAGAATTCGTATTTATTATAAGTGGGTTTAATACCTCTATTGATTCTAAATGTCTTTTATTTTCTCCTAATGTACTGTCAACTTGTACAAAAGTAACTCTATCCTGATAGTTACATAACCTTATTGCTAAATAATTAATATATGAATAATATTTAAAATTTAAGTGTGGATCCAAAAATAATAGAGGAAACATTTGCTGTATTATGTCAATATAAGTATTTTTAAGAGTATTAGTTTTCTGGAAGCGTGACATATAATCAGAAGGGTCTGGAAATAACTGAGGTGCTACTTGTCTCATAGTTAATCTAGTAACTAAACTAAAACTACTTTTCATAACTTGTGTAATACCGCTGATTAATTTAAGCTTAGGTTTACGTATGTAGATATAAAGATGAGCTTTACCAGATGCAACCCTCTTGATAATTTTTTCAGTTATAGAGTCATCAAAAAGCTTATCATTAAATATCGGTTGTATGTAAGATTTTCTATGTAAATCTTGAAGGGATTTAGTTCCCATTTTTTTATCCGTTATAATATACTTATCTGGTAGGGATACTATCATATTAGTTTAATGTCTATCATTTTAGCCCAAGGGGTAAATATTTTCTGTCCTACTTCTTCAAATTTGAGTTGCTTTATTCCATCTCCTTTATAATCCCAAGTACCTTTCTGCATCTCTAATATATACCTTTTTTCATTTTTAGCAGTAGTCTCTCCTTTAACGAATTTTCCATTTACTATACCTTCATCCTCATGAGGTAAACATCTCATTCTACCTTCAACTCTATGAGGTATAATAGAATTTGGTATTCTTATATCCTCCTGTAAGATTTCTGTGTTAAATTGTTCTACTGTAGTTTTTGGGTAATTCAGATCAGCATTTATAACCAAACCTTCATCAGGTATATTATTATGCAAGTATTTTACTTCTTTTGGTGTTAATGCTCTATCCCATGCAAATACTTTTGCTATATCTCCTTTAAAATACTTAAACGTACTTTCATCAGGTTGAGATGGAGACATACCTAAATAGTAGTCATTACTACCGTAGTTTTTTAATTTACCATCAAACCTTAAAGGAGAAGGACTTCCCAAGCCTACCTTAGAATCTACTTCTGTACCATTTAGATAAAAATGAGCTAAGTGATCTTCTTCACTAATAACTGCAGTAACCCAACTCCATTGGTTATCGTATCTTTTCAACCACATATAATTGTGCTTGTTGAATACATTCCAAAAGGTCATAGACAATGCTCTTGAATTATTAAATGATAATCCATAATCATAACCAGGAAGTCTTAAAATAGGGTATTCTACATACTTTCTATCTTCTGCTCCTATTAAGAAAACTTCATTTTTATCTGGTTGTTGAAAGCATCTAACTAGTGCTGAGATAGTATGAGTACGTTGAGTTAAAGCTTTAAAGTCTCTTTGGTAAGGTATCTTAGCATAAGAATTCTCTCCGTTAAACCTAATAAAATTGTGATTTGAGTAATCGCCTTTTAAGTATGTATCGTTAGTTAAACCCTCTAAATGACATCTCCAAAACAAATCATCATCTTCCATACCCCAATCCCAGTAATCGTTAGAGTACCCGTTAGTAGCTTCTACCTGTTCTTTTGTAAATAATACTGCACCACCAAAATACTCATGATATTTTAATTGATAATCCATTTGTTGTATCTTAGTAGCAATATGTCTAGGAGCATCTGCAGGATATGAATAATCAGCTCCTCCATCTTCATCAGGTATCATATCAATATCATGCCAAACTATATAGTCACAGCCATCCTCGAATGCATATTTTGCTCCTATATTTTTTGTTGCACCTCTATTGAATAGTTTATCATCTACTTGATGTACTATATAAATTTGAAAGTCTATATTTTGGTTTTTTAGGTACTTACCTAATTTAGGTATAAACTCATGCATATGCAATTCTCTATTCCTATATGGAACGCAAACTCCTAATTTATGACTCATATCTGTACTTCTAAGTGGTGAAAATTATTATTCGTAAACTCATCTCTTATTTTATAATTATTAGGTAATGTAGATATACCATCTTCTCTATATTTAGACCTATCGTTATAAAATTTTGAGTAGTAATTTATTTGATTTTTCCTACTATTCCAACTTACCCAGTATCCATCTTTATATCCGTTCTCACTATGGGGTAGTACTTTAAATTTACCTTCTTTTCTACATGGAATAGGTATATATGTTTCAGCACTTAGCTGAGTATCTGTTTGATATGTATTGCTTGCATATCCGTCATTACCATTACCGGTAAGATCTATGACTCTATTCTCATCTAAAAACTTCATATCGTAATAAAGTCTGAGGTATTCAGAGTCTTTAAATTTAAAAAGGCTATTATTAATATTAGAAGTTATTTGCTTACATAAATTATCGTCTAGTACCTCATTGTAGATAGCAAATGAACTTATACTACCGTTGAACCAGTTCTGTTTAGCATCTCTTTCTGGGTTACCGACTCCAAGGTAGAGAAAGTCTTGTTCTTGTAAAGGTAGTAACTTATCGAAGAAATTATGATTAACATATTCACCATTAATAAATAATTTAATATCTGGTACATACTTGCCATATTCATCTTTAGAGTTAGAAGCCATATTATCGATAGTAATTGCAACGTTGTATGCTCCTTCAGGAAATTTATCAGATGGTATAGATATAGAACTTAAGTCTTTTTTCCAAAATTGAAATACGAAATCTCTAAATGAATTATAATTTAATGCAGTATCAAAACCTGGGATAGAAAATACAGACATTTCATCTGTGATTTCATATTCTTCTATAGTAAGTTTACCGATAGTAAAAGAACAAAATATAGTGAAGTTTCTATAAGAACTAATAATGTTAGGACATTTGATAAAACTATCCTTTCCATTAAACTCTAATGCTACTCCTTCTCTACCTTTTTGTAGAACTTTTTTCTCATCTAACTTAATATGATTTTCTTGACATCTTAGTAGTAAATCATCATCTTCAAATCCCCATCCCCAATACTCGTTAGAGTATCCATTAATCTGTCTAAATAGATTAGAAGGAAATAAAGTGACTCCTCCGAAATACTCATCAAATAAAGTTCTAGCTGTTCCTTCTGGGAGGTCTAATTCTGTAATTAGATGCACTGGTTTATCAACATACGAATAGTCTACATCTACCGGTATCATATCTACATCATGTAATACAACGTAGTCACAACCTAACTCCTCTGCTTTTACAAACCCTATATTGAGTAGTTTTCCTCTATTAAAGTCTTTGTCTCCTAATTGCTCGACTACAATAATCTCATAATCAAAATCAATATGTTTACCTATCTCTTTCTTAAACTCAAATAATTGATTAGCTCTATCTCTATAAGGAATTATTATACCAAGCTTATGTTTCTTCTGTTGGTTCATCCTCTGGTACCATTTTTCTAAATTCGGAAAGATAAAACTGTGCTCTTTCGTTCCATCCGTCTTTATCGATTTCTTCAAACCATAAAGTAAGAGCATCTAAACACCTTGCAATCTTTTCAGTTGCTTTAGTTTTACGCTCTTCTAGGATTAGTCTTTGTTGTTCGTAATTCTCGCTCATATTGTAACTATTTTTTTCTTTAAAGTATCCCAATGAGGGTAGTCCATATACTCAATATACGATAATTCTTTCATTTCTTCAACTAAAAATTTGAGATTATTAACATCTATTTTCCAGTCAGAATTTTTTATTGCCTCGTACATTATTCTATACTCATCTGAGTATGAGTAGTCTTTTTTATTATCTGCTACTCTTTTTATTCTTTCAACGCAAGTACTATCCCATTTGAAATGATGTACTTGAGTAAATACTTCATTTACAGGCATTCTTCTTGGGTGACCTTCACCCCAGCTATTAGTACCGTCTTTAAAAGCAGCATAATGTTGACCAGAGCTAATATCTTGAAAACCTTTCATAAGTGTAACCTTATTAGGGCATGCTTTTGACATAGGGTGTCTAAAGAATCCAGCTAAAGGAAAAGCTTTATGAATATTCGTCTCTCTAGTAACTTCAGGGAAAGTACCATCTATACCTATTCTATCTAAGAACCCTCCTGTAACAAAGTCATAACCGTATCTCTCACATTTCTCAATGATATCTTCGATAGGTTCTGGGTATACTTGTAATTCATCATCGTCAGATACAATCCACCAATCGTTTGGTTTAGTTTGCTTAATGGTATTATATATTTCCGTTACTCTATTCCAGTTGTATTTAGGTTCGGTAAATACCATAAATGGTTCTATACCTAACTCTTCTATTTCTTCTAATATACCATCATTATCACTTTGACGATATACTGCTACATATGCTTTATCTATAACATCTTCATAGTGTTTTAACATATGAGGAAGTATATGAGTATTTTCTCCTACTACTGTGACTAAGTTAGGCATGTCTTAATAATGTTAATCCGGTTGAACTAGGTTTATCTTTTAGTATTCCTTCATTAAAGAAGTCAAATCTTTGCCATTCTTTTCCTATTTCTTCTAAAAACTTAGAAGGACCTTCTGCAAATGTATCATGATCGTTTTGGTCTGCTATATCTTTTGTAACTATATATTTCTCAGCGTATCTTATATCAGTATCATGCAAAGATATAATACCGTTAGGAGATAATATTTTACTGTAGAGAGTAAAGTCTTTTTTAACATCTTCATATGAATGACCAGCATCAATATGTAAGTAATCTATCTTTATATCTTCTTTTACGAAAAAATTATAATAAGCGTTTTCGGTAGTATCGTTAATTATCCTAGGACAAAAATATTTTCTAAAGAACGAATCCTTATCTAGCCAATTTACTTTACCTCCTACTTCATTAGCAGCATCTACTACAAAAGTAGTACCTATATCTCCCCAACTCATTCCATCATCTCCTTCGAATATACCTGAAGCATGTAAGTCTTGTCTAGCTTTAGTCATTATTCTAGGTATAAAGCCTCCTCCTGAGCCTAAACACACACATGTTTTAGCTCTCATAAAATGTATAAGAGAATATATTAGTAATCCGTCACCTAGAGAATTTTCAGTAGCACCATGAGCCCATCTATAAGGTACAGGAGTGTACGATATAATTTTGTTTCCTTTTTCGTCTAATTTCTCTTCTTGATTATTAGTTAGGAATTGTCTGATGTAAGTGAGATCGAGCATTTAGAACCTTTGAGTATATTTTTTAATATAGTAATTTCTTCCTTAAGATCATAACCTTCTATACTTTTTTTAATTTTTGGTTTGTCTTTCCAGTAGTGTTTAAAGAATTTATTATGAATATGTAATTCAAAAATACCTTTTTCAGTACTTTTAAATTCATCATTTTTAGATATATGTATTCCTTTAAGCAAAGTATTGTACTTAATATTATTATAATCTAGAAGATACTTCAAAACTAATTGTTCTGCAAATATTAAATACTTTGAAGTTAATGCTTTTTTAGAATTAGTTAATTCGGTCATTATATCTAAAGATAATTTTGCATAAGAATTAGCTAATTTAGGATTAGGAAAATAATTAAAACAGCAGTTGATAGCTTTAGTTTCTGGAGTATTAATAAGTTTAGAGAGGGATCTAATTAAAGGGTCAAATCTTGTAGGATAATAATTTATTCCGTCTTCTTCATGACAAAAAATTGGAGTTGTATTAAGAAACTGTATTATAGGTTTATAGACCAAAAAATCATGATCCATAATTAGTGTAGGTTTATCCACATATCGAAGTACTTCTAATTTACTTGAAGCCCAAAATACTGATTTATCGATATGTTTATTTGTAGGGAGTATTTTTATATCAGACCATATATTTTGAGTATCTGCTTTTATATCAGTAAGATACTCTCTAGTCATCTGATCACAGTAAAGAATATGATCTTTAGTAATTGGATTATTACGTTTCCAAAGTAATGCTGAAGAAATTAGAAGATAAGTGTCTAATTCGTTATAGAACGATTTCTGTTGACTTATGTTCTCCCATACCCATATAACCTGCACTTATAATTTTTTATGTAAATTCTGCGTAGAATACTGTAGTTGACGTTTCAGTCGCAGAAGTTAAAGTTAAAACTGTTCCTGTTTGTATCTCAGCTCCAGATGATGAGTCTCTTCTCCATCTAACAAATGTTCTTGGATAAGCAGCTGTTTCGTCAGCAGTTAACACTAAGTTACCTTCATCAAGATTAGCATTCTTGAGTGTAGTAGTTGTACTAACGTCTGCTAGAGAGTAACTCCCTGGACCAGATACATCTACATACCCTCCTGTCGAAATTTGTACTTGACCATGAAACCAATTATTATTATAAATTTCACTAGCTGATGTAGGATTAGAATTAGATGGGGTTGCATCTGCTAAAGCATTATTCATAGTGACATTAGAGTCACTTGATACATTATTAGCCCATTCATCAAAAGAGCTGAAACTTATATTAGTTGTTCCGTAGGTTTTTACTGCCATCTTACTCTATATTTATACTCCCTTCAGGGAAATGTTCGGTTAACTTTTCTTTTAAATACTCATATGAAACTTCTTCAAGTCTATTGACTAATGAATAATCAATTACTTTTTTAGTAACCTCTTTTGTATCAATTTGAACTTCCTCTTGTTGTTTAACTGTTCTATAGAGAGTTATTTCTTCTCCGTCTTCGTTAAAACTAACATAAGGAACCTCTTTAGTAACTTCCTGTGTTTCGTATACTGGTACCTCTATTATTTGGTTCGTATACATTGGCATGTCATAAAGGTTAACTACATCTAACTCCTTATGCTCACCATTATCGGGGTAGTAAATAAGCTTAGTACCAACTATCCCAATTGAGTTTCTAAGAGGATCATCATAGTATCTCCTTAAAAACTTTTCTCCATACGACTTATTTAACCACGACGTTGTAGTAAATCGTATTTGTGCAACTGATAGATTAACTTTCCAGTTTTCTATTCTAATATATAACTCGTTTGTTGGACCTGCATTTGTTTCAAGATCCCCTTTTATAACTATTCCCATTTTTTAAGAGATACAATTTCTTCTTTTAACTCTTCAATAGCTTTCATACAAAATTGAGTATGTTCCTTAAGAACGTTTTGTTTGGAAACTAACTCTTTAAAAGCAGATATAATTAAAGATGTAAACTTTAAATAGTCAACTGCTAAATATCCATTATCTCTTTCTTCGACTAATTCTGGGAATATCTCTTTAACTTCTTGAGCTATTACTCCGATATCAGATCCGGTTTTACTAGTAATTTCTGATATTCCTTCTTTCCAGTCGTATGAATATACTCCTACTTGAAGTAGTTTATTAAGTATAGCTGATAAAGGTTCGATGTTTTCTTTTAATCTTTCGTCAGAAGAATAGTATGCTGTAATATCTCCAGTTGCTCTAATCTCTCCTGTTGTACCAGATGCTGCTGTACCTACTCCTAAGCTATCTGCTTTGGTATCACCTGATGTATTAACTGTAAATAATGCACCATTTACGTCAAGACCTCCATCAAATGAAGCTAAACCACCCGCGTGTGTTAAGTCGAAAGAGAAAGGGTCGATAGTAAAGTTACTAGTCCCGTTAATTCTTCCTGCTTGGTCTTTAAATGTAAGTTGATTAAATCCTCCAACATTTACAAGAGCATCTGTAATATCTAATTTAGTATCAATTTCTGTTTGTTGTGCTGTAGATACTGGTTTGTCAGCATCACTTGTGTTATCTACATTTCCTAAACCAACATGGGTTGCAGTTACACCAGATACAGTACCAGAAAATGTTGGTGAAGCAAACATTGTTAATTTGCTTTCATTTGTAACTTCTTCTAACTCTAAAGTTGTTCTAGCTGTTGCTGCATCTGCATCATCTACTAAACTTTTACCAAATGTTGAGATAGTTGTATTAGCTGGTAGAGATAAAGTTTTAATATCAGCATCTACTTCTGAATCCATTAAAGCTCCTGCTGCAGTTACGTTAGTTGTATCCGTTACATCCGCAAGTGCCTCTATACCGTCTAATTTAGTACCGTCTGCTGATACATCTCTTCCGTCTACATTACCTGCTGTAATTAAGTTGTTTGAACCTAAATCAACATCTTTATTAAATGCCCATTTATCACCAGTGGAAGCATATGTTAATGTTGCGCTTGCTCCATCTACTGTAAGTCCAGCTCCGTTAGCTGATGCTGCAGATGCTGCATTTTTAGCAACTGTAATATTTAAATCTTCTACATCTAGTGTAGCAGTATTTAACGTTGTAGTATCTCCTTGTATTGTAAGGTTACCTAATATTGTTACATCATCTGAGCTTAAACCAATAGCTGTGTCGAAGTTAGTTTTAAATCCTTCGGAAACTTTTATTCTTGTATCTAAAGAAGAAGATAAGGTACTATTAGCAGATCCCTGTGCTGTATTAAGAGCAACTCTTTGAGTATGAGCTGATCCTGATAATACTGTGTCCTCAGAAACTCTTTGTGAATGAGCTGAAGCACTTAATGCTGCAATGTTAGCATCTAGGTGTGTATCAACTGAGCTAGATAGTGCTGTAATATTAGCATCTAAATGAGCATCGACTGAAGCGCTTAATATTGCTATCTTGGCTACTCTGTCTGTATGTGCTGATCCACTTAATACTGTTATTTTAGCTATTCTGTCAGTATGAGAAGATCCTGATAATGTACTAAGTTCTGCATCGGTAGCATATCCTGAGGCATCTAATCCTGCAATAGTACTTGCTAATGCTCCAGATATAGATGTTCTTTGTGAATGTGCAGAACTACTAACTGCAAATGAAGCAGAAATATTAGACTGTAATGCAGTGAATCCTTCAGTAGTACCGGTGAAAAGGTTGTTAGCTGGTGTCATCGCACCAATGAATGAACCGGTAAATGAACCAGTAAATGCTGATTCAGTGGCTGCTGCTCCGGCTTGGAATGTTAATTTTCTTACTCTAGGTGCGTCTATTCTCATCTTTCTAAATAGTTATATTGTGTTATTATAAATATGTCTTGTTTATGTTAAATATTAACCGTAGTAGGAATAAAAAATTATAATTTATTTTCTAATTCTTCTACTCTTGATATTAATTGTTTGTTTGATTCTACTAATAGAGCAACTAACTTAGGATAGTCTACTCCTTTATACCCATTCTCTCTAGTATTTACTAGTTCAGGTAATACTTTTTCTAGCTCTTGAGCAATAATACCTACGTCCTTTCCAGTCTTAGAAGTAACTTCTTCTATACCTTCTTTCCAGTCGAAAGTATATCCTCCTATAGCTTTAACTTTATCGGTTGCGTTTTCTATAGGTTTAATATTTTCTTTTAATCTTTCATCAGAAGAATAGTATGCTGTTATGTCACCTGTTG